>Ga0113563_10002458_pt1 | contig 11166 bp, 7 predicted proteins | sample Mud3Dept3metaG_FD_80117 | JGI IMG/M metagenome (GOLD analysis project Ga0113563, IMG submission 80117) | Freshwater wetland microbial communities from Ohio, USA, analyzing the effect of biotic and abiotic controls - Mud 3 Core 4 Depth 3... | ecosystem: Environmental > Aquatic > Freshwater >...
CGACACGACGCTCAACAACGTCACGCTCTCCGGCAACACGATCGGCAACCTGGCCTCGGGCACCGCCGCGCCGGGCGGCGGCATTGCGGTGACCGGCGGCACGGTGCGGCTGCGCAACGCGACGATCGCGGGCAACACCGCCAACGGCAACGGCGGCGGCCTCTACCGCGGCGGCGGCACCGTGCGCCCGCGCAACACCCTGATCGCGCTCAACACGGGGGCGGGCGTCTTCGACGACTGCTCGACGACCGCCGACGCGTCGCTCATCTCCGAGGGCTACAACCTGGTGGGCATCAACGACGGCTGCGCGGCGTCGTTCGTCGGGACCGGCGACCAGGTCGGCACCTCCGGCGCGCCGCTCGCGCCCGGGCTCGATCCGCTCGGCGCCAACGGCGGTCCCACGCAGACCCGCGCGCTCCAGGGCGCCAGCCCGGCGATCGACGCCGGCGATCCGACCGACTGCGACGCCTGGGATCCAGTCGGCTTCGTGGACGTGCCGATGACCGCCGACCAGCGCGGCTTCCCGCGCCCGGTGGACGGCGACGGCGACACCACGGTGATCTGCGACATCGGCTCGTTCGAGGCGAGCGAGCCGCCGCCGTCGTTCGTCCTCGACGTGGTGCTGGCGGGTGCCGGCAGCGGCTCGGTGGCGAGCACGCCGCCCGGCATCGCCTGCCCGTCCGACTGCTCCGAGAGCTACACCTCCGGCACGGTGGTCGACCTGACGCCGACGCCCGCGGCCGGCTCCGCCTTCACCGGCTGGAGCGGCGACTGCACCGGCAGCGGCGCCTGCTCGGTGACCTTGGACGCCGCGCGCGCGGTGACCGCGACCTTCGAGCCGCTGCGTACCCTGACCGTTTCGATCTCCGGCAGCGGCTCGGTGGCCAGCGTGCCGCCCGGCATCGCCTGCCCGTCCGACTGCACCGAGGACTACGTCCACGGCACCTCGGTCTCGCTCACCCCCACGCCGGCCGCGGGCTGGGCGTTCTCCGCCTGGAGCGGCGACTGCACCGGCAGCGGGGCGTGCACCGTCTCGATGACCGCCAACCGCGGCGTCACCGCGACCTTCGTGCAGCTGCGCACGCTCACGGTCGCGGTCGTGGGCAGCGGCACGGTGACCAGCGTGCCGCCCGGCATCTCCTGTCCCTCGGACTGCACTCAGGACTACCCGAACGGCACCCCGGTGGCGCTCACCGCGACGCCCGCGGCCGGCTTCGTCTTCGGCGGCTGGACGGGTGACTGCACCGGCACCGGCGCCTGCAACCTCACGATGAGCGCCAACCGGAGCGTGACCGCGACCTTCCTCGCCCTGCGCACGCTCACCGTCTCGGTCACCGGCAACGGCACGGTGACGAGCGTGCCCGCGGGCATCTCGTGCCCGGCGGACTGCACCGAGGACTACCCGAACGGCACCTCGGTCTCGCTCACCCCCACGCCCGATCCCGGCTGGGAGTTTTCGGCCTGGAGCGGGGCCTGCACGGGAGCCGGCGCCTGCGACGTCTCGATGACCCAGAACCGCTCGGTCACCGCGACCTTCGTGCCGCTCGAGTGGACGCTGGACGTCGCGGTCGCCGGCAACGGCACGGTGACCAGCGTGCCGGCCGGCATCTCGTGCCCGGGCGACTGCAGCGAGATCTACTCCCACGGCACCCCGGTCGCGCTCACCGCGACGCCGTCGCCGGGCTGGGTGTTCGCGGCCTGGAGCGGCGACTGCACGGGCGGCGGCGCCTGCAACGTCACCATGGACCAGGCGCGCGCGGTCACCGCCACCTTCACGCCGATCGGCAGCTGGCCGCTCCAGGTCACCGTGACCGGTGACGGCGACGTGGCGAGCGCGCCGCCCGGCATCGCCTGCCCGAGCGACTGCACCGAGAGCTACACGGAAGGCACGCCCGTCTCGCTCACTGCGACGCCGCACGGCGAGTCGTACTTCGTCGGCTGGTCGGGGGACTGCACCGGCACCGGCGTCTGCGACCTGACCATGAGCCAGGCGCGCGCCGTGACCGCGGCGTTCGACACCATGCCGTTCCTGGACGGCTTCGAGAGCGGCGACACCGCGCGCTGGTCGAACAGCGTTCCCTGAGCGCCGAGCGGCGGGCTCGCCGGCCGCCACTCCCGGGGTGAGCTGCGTGCCCGTCGTGCGCGGCGCCCGGAAAGGGGCCCGCGGACTCTAGACTCTCGCCGATGGGACGCGTCCGCCGGGAGGTCCGCAAGCTGGTCGCGCTGGCGACGCCGGTGGCGCTCACCCAGCTCTCGGCGATGCTGCTCTGGACGGTCGACCTGCTCATGGTCGGCCACGTCGGCCTCGTCCATCTCAACGCCGTCTCGCTCGGGCGCATCTGGGTGATGGGCACGACCGTGGTGGCCTCGGGCCTGCTGTTCGGGCTCGACCCGATCGCGGCGCAGGCGCACGGCGCGCGCGACCGCGACCGGCTCGGGCGCGTGCTCCTCCACGGCTCGGCGCTGGCGCTCGCGGCCTCGGTTCCGGTGGCGCTGCTCTGGCTCGCCACCGGTCCGATCCTCGCCGCCTTCGGCCAGGACCCCGAGACCGTGGCGCTCGCCGCGCGCTACGTGCGCGTGCAGATCCCGGGGCTGCCGTTCTTCCTGCTCTATCTGGTCCTGCGCCAGTACCTGCAGGCACGCGGCCTGGTGCGGCCGGCGATGTGGATCGCCTTCGGCGCCAACGTCTTCAACGCCGCGCTCAACTGGCCGCTCGTCTTCGGCGAGCTCGGGCTGCCCCGGCTCGGCGCGGTGGGCGCCGGCATCGCCACCGCGGTGACCCAGGTCGCGATGCTGGCCGCGCTTCTGGTGGCCTTCCGGCGCCTGCGCCTGCAGCGCGGCTCGCGCACCGTGCTCGACCCGCGCCGCCTGTCGCGACGCGAGCTGGCCGAGATCGCGGCCCTCGGCGCGCCGGTGGCGTTCCAGCTCGCGCTCGAGTACTGGGCGTTCGGCATCACCACGCTGTGGGCGGGGCAGCTGGGGGCGCTGCCGCTCGCCGCGCACTCGATCGCCCTCAACCTGGCTTCGATCACCTACATGGTGCCGCTCGGCATCGGGCAGGGCGCGACGACGCGCGTGGGCAACCTGCTCGGCGCCGGCGACCGCGCCGGGGCCCAGCGCGCGGCGTGGGTGGCGCTCGGCCTGGGCGGCGGCGTCATGCTGCTCGCGGCGGCCGCCTTCGTGGCCGGCCGCACGGCGATTCCGGGCTGGTACACGAGCGACGCCGCGGCGGTGGCCGCCGCCGCGGCGGTGCTGCCGATCGTGGCGGCGTTCGAGCTCTTCGACGGCCTGCAGGCGGTGGGCGGCGGGGTGCTGCGCGGCATGGGGCGGACGCGCCCGGCCGCTCTCTTCAACCTGGTCGGCTACTACGCGCTCGGGCTGCCGCTCGGCTGGTGGCTGGGACGCCCGGAGCGGCTCGGCCTGGCCGGCCTCTGGTGGGGCCTGGCGCTCGGCCTGTTCGCGGTGGCGGTGGCGCTGGTGGCCTGGATCGCGGCGCGCGGGCCGCGGCGCGCGCACGCGCTGGTCGAGCGCCGGGCACGGCCGGGCGGCTGATACGCTCGAGCGCGGAGAAACGGCGATGGCGATCGAGGCGGGCCAGCGGATCCCGGAGGCGCGGCTCTGGCGCCGTGCCGGCGAGGGCGTCGAGCCGGTCTCGACCGGCGAGATCTTCGCCGGCCGGCGCACGGTGCTGTTCGGCGTCCCGGGGGCGTTCACGCCGACCTGCTCGGACGAGCACCTCCCGGGTTATCTCGAGCGCGCCCGCGACCTGCTCGCCGCCGGCGTCCAGCGCATCGTCTGCATGGCCGTCAACGACCCCTGGGTGATGGACGCGTGGGGCCGGGCGCACGGCGTCGGCGACGAGATCCTGATGGTCGCGGACCCGGTCGCGGAGCTCACGCGCGCGCTCGGGCTCGAGAGCGACCGCACCGCCAGCGGCCTGGGATGGCGCTGCCGGCGATTCGCCGCGGTGCTCGACGACGGCGTCTTCCTCTATGTCGCGGTCGAGCCCGCGCGCGGCGTCACCGTGTGCGGCGCGGGCAACCTGCTCGACGTCCTGCGCGCGAGCGCCTGAGGCAGGTCCCCGCGCTCAGGCGCCGTCGTTGGCGCGCCAGAGATACCAGCTCGCCACCGTCCGGTAGGGCCGCCAGCACTCGCCGTGGCCGGTGAGCTCCTTCGGGCGCGGCAGCACCCGGCGCCCGAACGCGCGCGCGAAGCCCTTGCGCACGCCGTAGTCGTCCACCGGCAGGACGTCCGGGCGCCCGAGCGTGAAGATGAGGAACATCTCCACCGTCCAGCGCCCGACGCCGCGCACCTCGGTCAGCCGTTCGATCAGGTCCTCGTCGGAGAGCTTCTCGGTGCGCGCGCGCGCGGGCACGGTCCCGTCCAGGGCCTTGGCGGCGAGGTCGCGCAGGGCCTCCGCCTTGGTGCGCGAGAGACCGGCCGTGCGCAGCAGCTCGACCTTCGCTTCGGCGACCTGCGGCGGGCGCGGACAGCGGCTGGAGCCGAACAGGCGGCAGAAGCGCGCGTAGATGGTGGCGGCGGCGCGCGCCGAGAGCTGCTGGTAGACGATCGACTGCGCCAGCGCCTCGTACGGGCTCTGGCGCGCCGCGATCTCGAGCCCGCACGGTCCGACCTCGCGCATGACGCGCGCGAGGGTGCGGTCCCGTCGCGCGACGTGCGCGCACGCGGTGGCGAGATCGAACGGAGGAGTGGTCATCGACAGTGAGCTGGAATGCGATCGGCGGATTCGAGGAGCGGAGTCTACTCGATTCGCGTGACGAAACCGAAGCGGGCGGGACGGTGGAAGTCGGCGGGCCGTGCGAAGGTCGGCGACCAGGCGCAGAACTCGGGCTCCCCGCCGCGCGGGCGCTCGATGCGGAAGGCGTTGAGGCGCCACCGCTTCTCGCGCGCGTCGCCGAGCGCGCGCCAGGGCAGCGCGAGCTCGGCGCGCCAGAGGCCGCGAGCGGCATCGATCTCGCAACGGGTCTCGAGCTGCGGGCAGTCCCAGCCGGAGTCGACGCGCATCTCGCGCCGATCGCCGTGCGGATTGTCGACCGCCGCGTCGAAGACGGCGCCCAGCGGATTGAGCTCGAGCTCGAAGTAGCGCCGCGGCGTCGGCTCCCCGGGCGCGACGAAGACCTCGACCACCTCCTCCTCCCAGAGCGGCGCGTCGCGCTGCCGGTGGGTCGCCCACGGCGCCGGCGCTTCGCACTCGAAACGCACGTGGAGGCGCTCGCCGTCGTCGAGCAGCGCGAGCCGGGTGGCGAGGCGCGGTGCGCCGCCGTCGATCGCGCGCACCAGAGCGCCGCAGTCGGCGAGCCGGTCGCGCCGCAGGCGGCAGAAGGGGGGAGGCGGGGTCACTCCCAGGGACCGGGGGGCATGCGCAGGCGCTCGACGAAGCGGCCCTCGAGCGCGGCCTCGAGCAGCTCGCCGGCGTCGCCGGGCGCGACGCCCCCGTACCAGTGCTGCGCGGGCCAGACCACGACCGTGGCACCGCGGCTGCAGTGCCGGAGGCAGCCGGTGCGGGTGACCAGCACGCGGTCGCGCAGGCCGAGCTCGCGGGTCAGGTCCTTGAGCCGCTGGTAGAGGGCGAGGCCGCCGCGCTGGCCGCAGGAGGCCCTGCTCGACTCCTCGCCGCGGTCGTTGACGCAGACGAGGATCTGGATCTCGGGGACGGGCACCTCTCGAGCCTCCCTGTCCTGGGTTCGCGGAGCGGCCCTCGCGGGCTCGCCCGAGCTTACCCCGGGCGTGACGGAGGAGTAGGATGACCGTTCCTCGATGCGCGCGCGAGTGCTGCTCAATCCGGTAGCCGGTCGCGGCCGTGGCGCGCGTCTGCGGCCACGGCTGGCGGCGCTCGCCGCGGGCGCCGGCATCCAGTTGATCGAGACCACCAGCCCGGAGGACCTCGCCCGGCGCGCCGGCGAGGCCGCCGGCGAAGGCCTCGACCGCCTGCTCGTGGCGGGCGGCGACGGCACCTGGCACCACGCGGCGCGCGGGCTCGCGGGCTCGGCCACTGCGCTCGCTCCGATTCCGCTCGGCACCGGCAACGACCTCGCGCGCGAGCTCGGCTACCCGTTCGGGACGGCGCGCGCCTTCGCCGCCGCGCTCGAGGGGCGGGTCGAGCGCATCGACCTGGGGCGGATCGGTGACCGGCGTTTCTGCGGCGTGGCGGGCGTCGGCTTCGACGCCGCGGTGGCCGAGTACGCGCGCTCGCGGGTGCGGATGCTGCGCGGGCCCGCGGTCTATGCCTGGGCGACGCTGGCCACCCTGGCTTCCTACCGCACGCCGAGCGTCCGCCTGGACGGAGGCGACGCGGACTTCACGGGCGAGGTCTTCCTGGTCGCCTTCGCCAATACCTCGCACTACGGCGGCGGCATGCGCATCGCGCCGCACGCCGATCCCGGCGACGGCCGCCTCGAGGTGGTCATCGTGCGCCGGATCTCCAAGCTCCGCCTCCTCTCGGTCTTCCCGCGGGTCTACCGGGGGGCCCACATCGGCCACCCGGCGATCGAGATCTGCAGCGCGAGGTCGGTGGCGGCGACCTTCGGCTCGCCGCAGCGCATCAACGCCGACGGCGAGTCGGCGGGCTGGACCGGGGCCGGCGCGCTCGAGGTGGCGATCGAGCCCGGCGCCCTGGCGGTGGTGAGGGCACCGGCACGGCGCTAAGCACTAGATCTTGTGCACTCGCCGCGCTTGACTACCAGCTGTTGTATCCTTCCGCGAACGACCCCGGCCGTCACCAGGTCGTTCCACGAATGGCCCATCGAATCCCAGCCGTCGAGCCAGTCTTGTCGCGTTCGATCCCACGCGACCCGTTCGCGTTCCCTGCTCTTCCTAAGGAGGCAACGATGTCGACCAGTAGTACGAATCCTCTGCGCGTCTCCGTCGCGATCGCCCTCGCGCTCGGACTCGCGGCCTTCGCCGGCGCCCAGGTCACGACCGGCACCCTGGCCGGGCAGGTCAAGGCCGAATCCGACGGCTCCGCGCTGCCCGGCGTGGCGATCGTCGCCGTGCACGTCCCGACCGGCACCGGGTACTCGGCGACGACCGGCACCGACGGCCGCTTCGTGCTGCCCAACCTGCGCGTCGGCGGGCCGTACTCGGTGACCGCGACCCTGGACGGATTCCAGGCCAAGGAGGTCACCGATCTCGCGGTCGGCCTCGGCTCCACCACGGAGGTGGCGATCCAGCTGGCGGTCGCCGCGGTCAGCGAGACGATCGAGGTCGTGGGCATCTACGACGACGTCATCAACCCGAACCGGACCGGCTCGTCGAGCTCGGTCGCGCTCGAGCAGATAGAGATGTTCCCGACCGTGCGCCGCAACCTCCTCGACATCGCCAAGACCAACCCGTACGCCTCGATCCGCGCCGGGGACGAGAACCAGAAGGACATCAGCTTCGCGGGCCGCAGCAGCAAGTACAACAACATCCAGATCGACGGCTCGAACTACAACGACCTGTTCGGGCTCGGCGAGGGCGGCGGCACGCCTTCCGGCCAGGCCAACGCGCAGCCGATCCAGCTCGACGCGCTGGCCGAGCTGCAGGTCAGCGTGTCGCCCTACGACGTGCGCCAGGGCGGCTTCACGGGCGGCGCGATCAACGCCGTCACGCGTTCGGGCTCGAACGACTTCCATGGCTCGGCCTACTACGCCCAGCGCGACGCCGACTACGTGGGCGACGGACCGTTCGACACGCCGATCAAGGACTTCGACGAGGAGCAGTTCGGCGCGTCGCTGGGCGGCAGGATCATCACCGACAAGCTCTTCTTCTTCGTGGCCGGCGAGATGAACGAGCGCACCGAGCCGAGCGGTTTCTCGGCCGACGGCTCGACCGGGCAGCAGTTCGGCAAGCCCGAGGACGCTGCGCGCTTCCAGGACATCCTGCTGACGAACTACGGCTACGATGCCGGCGGCCTCGGCGACATTCCGATCGACACCCAGAGCGACCACGTGTTCCTGCGGCTGGACTGGAACATCGCCGACGACCATCAGCTGACCCTGCGCCACAACTACATCGACGCGTTCCGCGACGACGTCGCCAACCGCTCGCGATCGGTCTACCGCTTCCCGAACGCCACGTTCAGCCGCGATGCTCAGACCGACTCGACGGTCGCCCAGCTCAACAGCGTCTTCGGCTCCTTCTTCAACGAGGCGCGCATCGGCTTCCAGACGCTCGAGGACGTGCGCACCTTCCCGGAGGCCTTCCCCTCGGTCGAGGTCGGCGGCACCGGCCCGCGTCGGGGCGAGCTGATCGGCGGCACCGAGCAGTTCTCCGGGCTCAACGTCCTCGAGCAGGACATCCTGGAGATCACGGACGACGTGACCTTCCTGCGCGGAAACCACACCATCACGGTGGGCACGCACAACGAGTTCTTCGAGTTCACCAACTACTTCCTGGCCAGCTTCTACGGCTACTACTACTTCCCGAACCTCGATGCCCTCGAGGCCGGGGTCGCATCCGAGTACCAGATCAGCTTCGCCAACGGCGACGATCCGGCGGCGCCGAGCTCCCTGTTCGAGGTCCAGCAGTGGGGCCTCTACGCCGGGGACCAGTGGCGTGTCAACGACCGCGTGACCTTCACCTACGGCCTGCGCGGCGACCTCGCGAGCTTCGCCGACAGCCCCGCCTACAATCCGGCGGTGGATGCGGCCTTCGGCGTCGACACCACGGAGGTTCCCGGCGACAACCTGATCCTGTCCCCCCGCGTCGGGTTCAACTGGGACCCGGACGGCGAGGGCTTGCAGCAGTTGCGCGGCGGGGTGGGCATCTTCGCCGGGCGGGCGCCGTACGTGTGGATCTCGAACGCCTACTCCGGAACGGGCGTGGCGACCACGGCCCTCACCCTGCGCGGCGCGATTCCGTTCAACCCCGATCCATTCAACCAGCCCCGTGCCGGGACCGGCGGCGTGCCGACGGTGGACCTGATCGACCCCGACTTCGAGTTCCCGCAGATCCTGCGCGGCACCCTCGGATACGACCGCAACCTGCCGTGGTGGGATCTGCGCGGAACCGCCGAAGTCGTCTACTCCGAGACCCAGCAGGACATCTACTACGTCAACCTGAACCGGGTCGAGAGCGGGACCAATTCGCTCGATGGCCGGCCCACGTACTCGAAGATCTCGACTGCCTTCGGGGACGCGCCGACGCTGACCAACACGAGCGAGGGCTCGGAGCTGGTGGTGTCGCTGGTGCTGTCGCGCCCGGTGCGCGCGGGCTTCGGCTTCAACGCCGGGTACACCTACATGGACTCCGAGAACGCGTTCGACGGCACCTCGAGCCGCGCGGTCTCGAACTGGCAGTTCCACCCGACCCGCGGCGACATCTTCCGGGAGGAGAAGTCGACGTCGAGCTGGGAGAACGAGCACCGGTACTTCCTCAACGCCAGCTACAGGTTCGAGACCGGATCTCTCGGCCACGAGGTGGGTCTGTTCTACAACGCCGAATCGGGCCGGCCCTACTCGGTCCTGATGGGCGGCGACCCGAACCGGGACGGCTTCTCGACCAACGATCTGCTCTACGTGCCGGGCAGCCCGGACGAAGTCCTCTTCCAGGACTTCACCTGGGAGCAGTTCCAGTCGTATCTGAGCTGGCACGGGATCGGAGGGCAGGGCATCGTCGCGCGCAACGCGAGCGCGTCGCCCTGGACCCGTCGTTTCGACTTCCACTACGGGCTCGAGCTGCCGATCAAGGTCGTGAACGTGCAGGTCACCGCCGACCTGATCAACCTGGGCAACCTGTTCGACAGCGACGCTGGCGTCGTCGAGTACGTGGCGTTCGGCACCACCACGCCGATCACGGTGGCGGGCACGGACCCGGCGACCGGCAAGCAGATCTGGCGCCAGAACTTCTCGAACTCGATCACCGATCCCTCGACCGCGTTCTCGACCTCGGACACGCTCTCGAGGTGGCAGGCGAGGTTGGGGCTGCGTCTGAGCTTCTGAAGCACTCTCCGGCTCGGCCGGGAGGCGAGAGGGAGGGGCGGCGACGCCCCTCCCTTTCTTTTTCGCGGCGGGAGGCGGCGCGCTCGCTCAGCGAGTGGGCGACAGGGCGGGGGCTGCCTCCCCGCCGAGCTCGTCGAGCAGCCGTCCCAGCTCGCGCTCGAACTCCCGGCGCATGCGCCGCCGGGCTCCGCGCGGCAGGAAGAGGGCGTCGACACCCTGGAGCGCGACCGCGACCAGCTCGGCGGGCGTGAAGCCGAGCTCGCGGTGGAGGAGCAGGTACTCGCCGGCGAGGTCGTTGCCGAACACGCCCGGATCATCGGTGCCGAGCGCGATCCGCGCACCGGCGCGGAACCAGTCGCGGACGGGATGCTCGCGCACGGCGGCGACTGCGCCGGTGCGCAGGTTCGAGGTCAGGTTGACCTCGATCGGGATCCTGCGCCGGAGCACCTCGGCGAGGAGCTCGGGCCGCCGCGCCAGGTCGGTGCCGTGCCCGAGCCGGTCCACCCCCAGCTCGAGCGCGGTTTCGAGGTCGCCGCCGCCGGGCGCCTCGCCGGCGTGGGCGGTGAGCGCCAGGCCGCCCCGGCGCGCCCGCCGGAAGAGCTCGGCGTAGGCGGCGAGCGGGGCCGCCGCCTCGTCGCCGGCGAGGTCGATCGCGACCACGCCGCGCCCGCGGCGGTCGAGCGCCAGCTCGAGCGTGGCGCGGTTGGCCGCCCTGCTCACCAGGGCATCCGGACGGATCAGGCACAGGATCACGGCGCTCTCGACGCCGTGCTCGCGCCGGCCGCGCGCGAGCCCCTCGAGCACGGCGTCGAGAGCCGCCTCCTGGCCGAAGCCGGGCGCGGCCTGGAGCGCGGGAGCGAAGCGCACCTCGACGTACCTCGTCTCCTGGCTCGCCGCCGAGGCGGCGAGCTCGAAGGCGACCGTCTCGAGCGCCTCCGCGCTGCGCAGCAGTGGGTAGACGGTGCCGAAGACCGCGAGCACCTCGGCCAGGCTCGGGCGCGGCTGGTCGACCACCGTGCGGCGGCGGATCTGGTCGAGCGTCAGGCTCTCGAGCGGTGCGTAGCGCTGCTCGCGGGCGAGGCGCAGGACCGTCGCCGGCGAAAGCGAGCCGTCGAGATGGACGTGGCTCTCGACCTTGGGCATGCGGCGCACGAGCGTTTCGATGCGGGCGGGAGTCCAGTCGACGCGCTCGATGCGCGCGCCGAGCTCCGCGGGCAGGACGGGC
>Ga0113563_10002459_pt1 | contig 11165 bp, 5 predicted proteins | sample Mud3Dept3metaG_FD_80117 | JGI IMG/M metagenome (GOLD analysis project Ga0113563, IMG submission 80117) | Freshwater wetland microbial communities from Ohio, USA, analyzing the effect of biotic and abiotic controls - Mud 3 Core 4 Depth 3... | ecosystem: Environmental > Aquatic > Freshwater >...
AAAATCTCGCTGTTCGGGTCAAGGCGCAGTTGGAAAACAGGCTCCTGATTGCTGTCCTGAGCATAATCGAAGGACAACTGCGTTCCAGGCATGGCATATAGATCCCCAAATACCATGTCAGTGCGATGATAAATCTTCAGCTCGCCGCCCTGGTCCCCCGCGCTGTAGCGCTGGCGTTCCAACAAAGGCTGTTCACCTGGCAGGATGAACGCCACCTGGCCCTGGACCAGTGGCGGCAAGGTGGCAGTCGGGGTCGGGCTGGCAGTCGGGGTCTTGGTTGGCGTGGGAGTGAAGCCCGCCACAACGGTCATTTGCTCGGCGGTGGCGGTGCCGATCATCGCGATTTCGCTCAACTGGCTGGCGGTGCCGCGCAGCCGGCTCAAGACGATCGCCAGGACCAACACCAAACCCAGGATGGCCGCACCGGCGTAGATCAGCGGGCGGCGAGCGCGCGCGACCCGCCAGCGATCGGGCATCTGGATCACCGCGGCAGAAATATTGTCGTCCGGACCACGCCCGAGGGCGAAGGAAACGAGCTCCTGGGCAGCTTTCTTGCCTTCCTTATCTCGCAGCGTGCGCACGATCTCGTCCGAGGTAATTAATGGCTCGTTCGTTTTGGGAGAGTCCTTTATCAGGCCATCGGAACACACCAGGACGGAATCGCCATCCTGTAAGGGCAGACCTTCCCGGCCGCGTTCATTGGCTTCTTCATAGTCGGTGGTGCCAACATAAAAGCCCAGGTCAACTTCCACATCTTCCTTCGGCCCGATCGCCCGCATCAAGGCATTGGCGCGCGGGTGGTTTCTGGCAGCTTCCGGGCTGATCACGCCCTGCCAGGCCATGACCGTGGCAAAGGAGTGGTCGATTGTGAGTTGGGTAAGCTTTTGGTTGCGGCAGAAGTAGATGCGGCTGTTGCCCACATTGGCGATAAAAAGCTTGTCAGTGCTTTCGTCGACCACTGCCACAGCCAGGGTGGTGCTGGAGTTTCGCGTTTCACGCTGGAGCTGGAACACGGCTTTGTTGGCATACTTCACCGCCTGGGTAAGCAAGGAAGGAATGTCAGTTTCCCGGCTCTTCTCCAGATAGGAAAAGAGCGCATCGATAGCAGTCTGGGAAGCGCGCTCGCCTTTATTTTCTCCACCCACGCCATCCGCCACAGCCGCGATTACAAGCTTAAGACCTTCAGCCGTGGTCAGGTGTCGCACAGCTACCCGATCTTCGTACACATCCCGGTAGCCGCCAATGTCATAGTGTGAGTCTGCGATTATCTTCGCCATATGTACCTGCTTCCTTCCCGTTCCAGGCTAGGAGATTGGGATGCGTGGAGGTCGGACACTGCTAATCTTCTCTTCAAAAGCGATGATCAAATCATCGACATTGGGCCGTTCTTGGGGTGTCTTTTTTAACATGGCTTTCAAAGCTACGTCAAGATAGGGACTGGCCTCTGGTCGTAGCTTATGAATTTCTGCGATCTCGCCTTCCAGGATAGAGGTAGTAATTTCTTTACTGTTGCGCTGGTTAAAAAGCGCCCGGCCGGTTAATAGCTCAAACAGGATAGCGCCAAGCGACCAGACATCGATTTTATCCGGCAGCAGGGTCAGCTCGCTGGGAGCGATATCCTTACGGGCATGAGCAAGGATAATTTCTGGTGGGGAGTACCGGATCGAACGAGCAGGCGCTGTCATGGGGGTTCCGATCGGTTGAGTGGTACCAAAATCAGTCAGGATAGGTTGGGGGGTGCGCTTCGGGTCAGGCGGCTCGCGTAGTAAAATGTTGTCGGGTTTAAGGTCACAATGACCGAACCCTAGACGGTGCAAGTATTGAACTGTGACCAATAGTTGGTAGAATAATTCGATCACCCAAAGGATGGGGAAAGAGCGAATTTTTTTAATATATTGTGTTATATCTCCGGCTGGCAAGTACTCCATAGCGAAATACCAGGGTTGATCCGGCAGATTCGTAGCCCTAACGCAATAGGCGATCCTGCCCAGGACTGTGCTGATTGGAAAAATCCGGATGACATTGGGGTGCCGGAACCGGTTCAAATAATTTGCTTCGTTACGCAAATAGTCCTGAAAGGCATTCGCTTGAGAGGCGGTTTCCTGGTGGAGCTTGATAGCCACTTTGTATTCGGGTTGTGAAGGCAAGTAACCCAGGTGGACAGATGACATCCCGCTCCAGGATATGTTCTTTTCGATCGTAAAATCGCCGATCGCGGTAATATTTTGCCTGCTCATGAGCGTAACACTCCTAGCCTAATTCATCTTTCCAATCCTTTTTATCCCGCTTTATCGCGGGAGGTGGTTTGACTGCAGGTGTCTGGGAAGGCGGCGTTGGGCTTGGAGATGATGAAGCTGGCGATCGGCTTGGAGCTGATGATGGTTCGCTGAAAATCTCTGTGCTGCTGCCAGCATCCGACCTATAACCTGGAACGGTTTTTCGGTAATCATCTGCGCCTTCCTGCGCCGCAGGTTCTAGGTCAGCACCTTCGAGGTCGAAATGGAAATCAGGCTCCTCTACCGGAGGAGTTGCTTCGGCTTCTCCACCAGTGGGTGTGGCAATCTCAAACCGAAGTTTCGCTCCCTGGCGGTAGATATCACCCAGAATTATTTCGGCTCCATCCGGTAATTCCATGGGTTGGTTGGCATCGAGACGTTTGCCATTCACGAAGGTACCATTGGTTGAATTGTCATCGGTGATGTAGAATTTGCCTTGTTCATAAAAGATCGTGCAATGCAGGCTACTGACGCTGCTTTCGTCGTCCAGGTGATACAACTGCACATCGGTCACTTTTGGATCGCGGCCCAACGATGTGCGGTTGTTATAGATTTCAATCTTTCCACCGGTACGATCCTCGCGTGCAACCAATACATTCAGGTATGCAATGGCCTCTTGTCGAACCGAGGCGCCACCAAGTAAGGTTTTACGGACCTGGTCGAAACCTTTCGAGATGGCCTCCCTGGCCGGTGAGGCAATACGAGCCAGTTTACGGTTGGTGTTGAATAAGATTATCAGAACTATCAGCAAAATAATCAAGATAATCAAGAAAACCCAGACCAGGTTGCCACGCACCCATTCAAGAATACAACCCGGTGTAAACGGATTTTCCTGACACGCCGGTGAAACGGCTATAACTGCTGCCGGTGGTCTGGACGTTGCTGTAGGCTGGACATATGGGAATATGGTCAAATCGGTTTCCGCGCTGCCGGCTGTACCAAATTGGTCGATCGCTCTCACCATCAGTTTGAAAGTTGCCGAATCGACAATCTGCCGTTGAGAGACATCCATGTCAAGTGAGAAGTCTGTTCCGGTATAGTCCGCAGGAAAATCCTTGGCGTCTGCCAGCATTCCGTCAACCAGTAACTCGACCCTGGTAATATGACGAGAACCATCGCGTGGCCAATCCTGAAGTGTGGCTTTGACCGGTATCTTCGTCTGTCCAGATTTTAGGAACTCGGTTGGATTCGTCCCGGTTGGCTGCGTAATCTGAACTACAGGCGTTGGTAGTGCAATCTCCGACGGACAGCTTTGGCTATCGGTAGCATCGGCCGCACTGACACCCAGGGGAGCCACGCTGTACTTAGCGTTTTGCTGTTGTGCCTGGAATTGTATCCGGTAAGCCTGAGTATTTAGTTTGATTTGGTTAAAAATCTCAGTTAATTTACTCTGGCGCGCGGTATTATCGGCAAAGTTAACAAACTCGCCTCCACTTTGAGTAGTCAACACCTGAAAGGGTTGGACAGCATCCGACGTCCCCCGAAAATCTGTATTTAATACATAGACACGAATGTTTTTCGCGGCTAGTTTATCGCCTAAGGCGAGTGCGTCGGCCCTTGCCTTGGATGGAACAATCCCCTCCACCAGTCGACCAAAATGGACGATCACCATACTTGACCGGCCTGGATCCAGAGAAGAAAGGCGGTTATACAGGTTATTTATGCCTAAAAAGCCTTCAAGTTGATTACTGGAATGGTTCAACGTCAGGTTCTGAATTGCGCTATCAAATTCAGCCCGGTTTTTGGTTGGCGGTGTCGCATCCATCCTCTGGGAACCGGGATTTGAGTGCGTGACGATTTGAACAGTGTCGCGATTTTCCTTGAAGTATTCATTAGCAAATAAATTCAGCGCGTCATTGATTTGTGAAGCAAAAGCATCCAGGTTCGAGTTCTTGCCCAGATCAAAAGAGAAAACTACATACTTAGGACCTTCCTCAGAACCTATCGGCTTGATATTCGTCACCGGTTGATTATTCTCATAGACCACGAAGTTATTGGCCAGTAGATCGGCAGAGATGATGTTGCCGCTTTCATCCAGCCCGCGTACCAATAGACTAATCGTAGGAAAAGCAGAGCAATCTATCTCGGAGATGAAGACCTTATTGCCAGTTTGCGCGGATACTGACCCTACGGAAGGCAGCAACAAAGATAAAACCAGGCCAATCAGCAGGAGGCGGTGGAAGAGAAGGTGATTTTTCATGCGAGCCATCCTTTTTCTTGTGTGTATGAAAGAGTTATTTACTCTCAAGCCGACCCAGATTGATCAAGAGAGATCTGGAGCCGCTCCTGCTTCCAGCGTCAGTGCTGGAGAGCGAAACTGATCCAAACTCCACTTGTGGAGCCGGATGGACGAAGAACAATCAACCAGTAAATTGCTGCTGCGATTGCAACCAGTACAGCCAGGATAACCAGGATGATCAGTAGAATAAACAACCACCCCGGCATTTTTTTGGGAAGCGCAATTGAATTGGGTACGCCGAAAATGCCTAATATTGGCCGCAGCGGAGCAGGAACCGTCAAGTAAGGCACAGCAGGCTTGCGTAGCCAGGCTGGTGGACGCAAATACCTGGCGAATGGCCGCAAGAATCCCGGTAGGGAAGATTGCGAAATGACCGGCGGTGAAGTCAGTGGAAAGTGTGGCATGGAGGCAGGAGCTTTGAGTGGTCGCGGGGTGGGAACCTTTTCAGGAGATGGCCTGGCTTCAGAAGAGCCAGGACCCGCACCGGCGGGTTTTAAGGGTCGCGGCTGAGGTGTAGCGGTTGATGGGGCTGCTCGGGAAGAAGGAGCCTGTCCTGCAGAGGAGGCCTGCACGACCCGGCCAGAAACCCTCTCCCCGCTAACAATCTCTGCCAGGGAGCGAGTCATATCGGCGGCAGTGTTAAATCGATCGTCCGGATTTTTGGCTAAAGCCCTGAGAATAAATTCTCGGCTACCTTGGGGAAGTTTAGGGTTGGCAGCCATTATGTCTGGTATGGGCGCAGTAATCTGTTTTAGCGCCAGCCGGACGGGGTTGGGATCGAAAAATGGTAAAGTTCCTGTAAGCATTTCATAAATCATCACCCCTAAAGAATATAAGTCGGCGCGTAAATTCAATGTAATCCCACCCCGGGCCTGCTCGGGACTCATGTAAGCTGGCGATCCGATCATGATATTACCCGTCAACTGGCTGGCCTGTTCAGCCAGACGTGCAATTCCAAAATCGCTTATGAAAGCCAGGCCATGTTCGTCATAAAGGATGTTGCTAGGTTTCAAGTCGCGATGGATAATACCCTGTTTGTGGGCAGCATCCAGTGCCGGAGAAATGCGATTTAACAGCGCCACTACTTCTCTAGGCGACATTTGCTTTCCATCCCGAAGACGATCTTCAAGCGAACCGCCGGCCATGTAACCCAATACCAGGTATAACTGCCCCTCAGCCTGACCATATGCATAAATCGGTACGATGGCCTCATGACGAAAGTTCGAATGGATGTCGATCTCGCGTTTGAACCGAGCCCGAAATTGTGGGTCATGCAAGTATTCGCGCTTCAGTACTTTAAGAGCCACGGGAATCCTTCGCTGGGGATCAAATGCCTTATAGACGATCGCCATGCCGCCGCTCCCACTTTCAGAGAGGATTTGGTACCGGTCAATATATTCGGGGGGCATATTTACGCCTTGCCTGTCTCTGGTTTTTATTCATTGCGAGCGATTTTTATAAAACCAACTGTATTTATTCCTCTTACAAAGTTCCAGCAGGTCACTTCATTGGCTCGATAAAGTAATCCAGGTTCACGCCTTCGACCACCCAACCTTTAGAGGATCCATCGTTAAACTTCATTTGTTTTTTGTCGACTTGAATCTGCCACATTATGACTGCCTTACCAGTCTCCTTTATCTCAACGCATACCGGATCGCTGATAACTTGAAGCGTAGTGCCGATAGGGAGTTGATAAATTACATTTCCCTGGTTGTACTCTGGATTCTGATGTACCCTCAGAGGTAAAGTGCTGCCTCCCTCGGCGACCTTAGCCTGGTCGCCTTTCTTCACCCGTGGCGGAGGAGCGCCAAAACAGAACGGTGTGGGTGTGGGAGTGAATGCAGGTGTAGGTGTGGAAGCGAGCACGGATGGTAATTGGGTGCCGGAAATTGCTCCTACTACGAACGGGAGGGTCGCCGAAGCGACCGGCACGGCAGTGGGAGTGGGCGTTGGCTTGGTCATCACGTCGTATACCTTATAGCTTACTGCACCCAGAGCCAGACATAAAACTGCCAGTAACGCCGGCAGCCAGGCTGGAATAAATCCATTACTGACGATTTCTCCGTTGAAGGTGCGTTTTTCGCCACCAGAAACAGCGCCAAGCTGAGCTGTGTATGGGTGTGTCACCGGCTTCCTGATTATTCGCATCCGGCGAGTGCGTGCGGAAAACTCCATCGCGCCCGGTTGACCTTCGGGCACCTCAACCTGCGCTTCAGGTGGGTTAAACTTTAGCTCGTCGCCTCGATCTGAGAGAGTTAATACAAAAGTTTCCTTGTTATTCCCCTGATTTTGGATCTTGATACGTGCTTTTTGGTTTGTATTAATTTTCTGTGGGTGTAATTCACTCGTGTATTCCACGTAAGGGAGTACCGTCAGCGTGGCGATGACCTCGACATGCTGGTCAGGCGCTTCTACGCTGGTGACCCGGATCGTCAGGTCGTAAATACCGGCTTTGCTGGTGGAAGCCCGCGGGGGTTTGTAGGTGACTTGCACCGTTTCCTGGTTTTCAGGCATCAGATAAACCGTTTGAGGCTGGATAGATACCCAACTGACCAGAACTCCATCAATGCTCACGCGAAAATGGTCCACTGTTATACCCTGGTTACGCAGGATGATAGCCATGACAATGCTTTCCCCAGGCAGCACCTCCAGGTCATCTTCCTCCAGGAACACACCAATTCTCCCCTCTCCCTCACTGACATGGATATGTTTTTGCTCTGCCAGGCTTCCATCCCGGCGATAAATTTGTGTGACAGGACGATCATCCGGGGTAATCGGGATCGATTTTTCCCCCCGCATTAATTTTAGGGTGAATGCGCCGATCCGGGCTACTTTGTTGGTGAGCCATTGATCACGCACGCCTGGCAGCAATTTGCCATCGTCCAGGAACGTGCCGTTCGTGCTGTCTAAATCGATCAAATAGTACTCGCGGCCATCGAAAAGTAACTTGGCATGGTCTCGAGAAACACCCAGGCTATTCAAAGGGATGTCAGCTGATTTCCCACGACCGATGCTCATTTCGGGTTTTGATATGGGTATCGTTATTGGGGACTTGTTTGCCGCCTCGACCAGGAGATAGTCTGTTTGCGGTAACTTATCGAGATATTTGGGTTTTTGAGACTCGGATTTTGGACGGGGTGGTTCGAGCGGCCTGGAAGGTGGATTTAGGGCTAACCATGACTCGACCTTCACTAAAACCTCAGCCAATGAGGCCATATCCTGAAATCGTTTGTTGGGATCTTTTTGTAGCGTTTTTAAAATAATATTTTCTAGATTTTCAGGTAAACTCTCACGTCTTGATCTCGGTGGACGTATTTGTTCTTTACGCTGATATTCAACTACTTCAGCAACTGTCTTTGCCTGGAAAGGCAGTTTTGCTGTAGCCAACTCATACAATAATACGCCAAAGGAATATATGTCTGAACGGATGTCCAGAGGGTCGCCTCGTGTCAATTCCGGCGAAAGGTAGACAGGCGATCGAAACAATGCTTGTTCCTGTTCCAAATTCTGCCCGGTAGCCAACCACGAGAAACCTGCATCCGTGAGAACAGGTTGCGCCGGTATATTTTTAGAGGCCCCCGGCTTGACAATGATCCTGGCTGGGTTAATATCGATATGCATGATCCCGTGTTGGTTGGCGTAATCCAGGGCTGCAACAAGTTGACGAGCAATCTGGACTACCTCAAGGATCGGAAGCCACTCACGCTTTTCCCGAGTGCTATCTAACTTCTGGGCAAGCGTTTCTCCGGTAATGAATTCCATCACGATGTACAGATAATCGTCAACTTTCCCGTAATCCAGTACTTTTATCAAACCGGGATGGTCTAATCGGGAGGCGGTTCGAGCAGCTAACAGAAATTTTTCTTCAAAATCGGGTTGCTTGGCGGCGAGTTCAGGCATAACCCTGATTAACACATTTCGCTGTGACCTTGAATCGCTGCCTTTAAAAACAAAACCTACGCTGCTTTCACCGATCAATTCAGTGAGTTGATAATGAGAGAGAGTTTTTCCGATCAGGTCAGGTGCCATGAGTTCTCCGGATTACTTTGGCACAGGCTCGATGAAATAATTATTGGCATCTCCCTCCGCGACCCATCCCTTGAGTGGGTCCCCCGGGATTTGGATTTGCCAAAATATATACGAAGTCCCTGTATCAGGAACTGGTACGCATTCTGGACCAGCGATAATTTCAAACTTTGTACCTTTTCTGAGTAACTTAAGAATATTATTATTGGCTACAACGGGATCTCGACGCAGGCGTAAAGCAGGACCTTTCGAATCTGTCACGCGCGCTATATCGCCCACTTTCAACTGTGATTTGGGGGCATTCGGGCATACGAATTCAGGTGTGGCGGTTAAGGTGGATGTGGGGCTGGGAGCGGGCGTCCAGCTTTCTGGAGTCCATGTTGTTGATGCGCCTGGCAATGGAGACTCAATTAACCCTGGTTCAATTGTCGCAGTGACAACCCTGACTGTCTCAACCTTCCCCGATAGCACATTTATGAAACGCTCTGCTACGGTACAAGCTGTGATAACCAAAGCAAATAATAGCAGAAATATTATTTTCATAATATATAGTATAAGGCCCTTTTCACTGCGTATCAATAATCTAGTCAGCGTTTTTGGTATTCTGAAATGAAATGGTTGAATCATAATCGTTAGGACCAATGCTCTTATTTAGAATTCACTGAGGATAAGGTTGTCATTTCACAACTGGAGCGATTGATCGTTGGATCGATAACAATGTAGAACAAAGCCGGCTTTGTCTCCATGTTCCCTGCGCTATCCTTCGCAATCGCTTGAACGAGGTAACGGCCATTCCCAGATGGATAAAAATCTGATTCAGCGTTGGCAGGTTGATTGACCGCGACGGGTTTACCTTCGGGTTGTAAGGTGAAAGTCTTGGGCGAGTAATCCTTCATCGTGACCCAGGGAAGCTCATTTCGCAAACGGTACTGGAGCTCGGCAATCGAGCTGCGATCATCCTGACTGGTGATAGTCACAGATACAGCATCGCACCACTCTCCGGTAGGGCCTATGAGACCTTGTGCCGTTATCGTAGTTTCGGGGGGAATGAGATCTTTGGTAGGTTTACCAAATATCGCGTACTGACCAGGTTGAATTACGGATGCGCCAGCAATGTTGGTCTCTCTGTCAATTTTATTACCGACATATTCCCACGTATTATTCTCTTCATTCAGTCTGCGTAGCTCCAGTGAATTGGAGTCAATATTTTCGAGATCTGTATCCGTCAAAGGAATTGTTAGCTGGATGGGTTTGTTGAACTGTGCCAACGCGTTTCCCTGCGCATCTTGAACTGCAAACGTGATTGCCCTTCCAACGCTGACCAGATTTTGCGCTGGTAGCGGCGAGAGAGATGATGAGAAATACAATTTACCGCCGCTCGGAACCGCATCGGAAGGCAAGCATAATTGGGGATAATTGGCAGCTTTTCCAGGCAACATCTCACCGCCCACTCCTTTTCCTTTATCTACTTCTTGAGCAGTAGTTTGAGGGAAAGTAAACTCTTTTTGTGGATTTGCATGCATCCAAAGATAATCGCTTCGAACAACGCTCCAGGGGTCGCGAGAGAATTTTGTGCTGGGAATGAAGCTATATGGATCCACTGGGCGTAGAATTCCATTCATTAGATATCGAACTTCAAAATGTAAATGGAAGCCAGTGCTATATCCGGTATTCCCCATCGTTCCTATCCGTTCGTATCTATCTACTGCCTGTCCGATTCGGCTCTTCGAGGCTTCGAAGAACTCATCAGGATGCAGGTGAAAGTACAAGGTCTCGAAATCTCCAACCCCTTCCACGTGATGGCTGAGCACAACAATATGGTTGTCCTGTGAGGTGTGGTCTATATAAGCATTTTTAATTATTCCTGGCGCAGCCGCGCACACCGGAGTAGTTGGACGGTTATATTCCGAAGTCGAGAAATCATAGGCGGGGTGACCACTGTAATCGTCAGTCGTGCTCAGCTCTCCCGTAAAAAGCACCATCGAGGTTGTATCATCTGGATCTTCGTTCTTATAAAGCGGGCTTTTATGGTCAAAGAAACTGTTGATCCGTCCCCCTAGTTCTGAGCGGTTGCTAGCGCGCTGGAACTGTTCGTCCGTCCCAGGTCCGCAGCGACCTGTGCCATTATATGGGAATGGCAGATCCAGAAATTGGTGTGGATCGGTGACAGGGAGGGAGGGTTGGAGAACAGTTTCAGTTGGAACACTCGTAGCAATTCCAGATGGAATGGTTTCTGTACCAGTAACCGATTGGGTTGTCGGAATTGGTAATTCTGTTGGTTGAGGCGCCGCGGGTATTTGACTGGTCTCTTGTAGCGAGATGGAGTAGAAAGAAGCCGGACATGTAAAATTAATCGTGGGAAGTGGACGGTTCGAGAACCAGAGAAAAAAAGCTGCCAGCCCGACCATCATTCCCGCGGCTGCCGCCGGCCAGAGGAGTGGGACCTTGATAACCTTCACCGGCTCATACTTCAATTCCACCTCGCCCATCCAGAGCGATACACCTTGTGGAACGGGGGTACGCACATATGGTTTAAGGCGTTGGTTGCCTAACCAGGTGCCTTGGGTTGAAGCCATATCTTCAACATATAACACATCTTTTTCTAAAAACAGGCGCGCATGGCG
>Ga0113563_10002460_pt1 | contig 11162 bp, 8 predicted proteins | sample Mud3Dept3metaG_FD_80117 | JGI IMG/M metagenome (GOLD analysis project Ga0113563, IMG submission 80117) | Freshwater wetland microbial communities from Ohio, USA, analyzing the effect of biotic and abiotic controls - Mud 3 Core 4 Depth 3... | ecosystem: Environmental > Aquatic > Freshwater >...
CCTCCCACTGCCTCGCCGTCGGGCGGTCCCACCACGCGCGGCCGACCCGGACGGGTCGACGCGCTTCGCGCTCTCCGGCGTAGCGGCGCCCGAAGGGTGCCACGCCTCCTCGACGGACGGCAAACGAACCTGCCGAGACCGACGGCGCTGCATCTTTTCCACCTTGACTTTGGCCGCCGATGCGAGGTAGCGTCGTGCGCGGTTCGAGCGCACGCTCCGGCGATACCTTTGGAGGGGCGGTGATGTTAGCGGTAAAATTCGCGGTATGGGCCAGACGGCCCTGTGGGAAACGGTGATTCCCAGAGGGCCGTTGTCTTTCGGAGGTGCGCAGCTGGTGTGTGCAACGTCGCGCACCCATCCGAAGTCCCCCTTTCACAAAGGAGGCTGCTATGGCAAAGAGTCCGCCCAAGAGCCCCGCCAGACAAGGAGCCGCGAAGAGCCAAGCCAAAAAGGTGCGTGTTGCCAAACCGCGCGCTCCTCGCAAGTCGTCGGCGTCGGAGCGCCTGGAGGCGCTGGAGCTCCGCGTGGGGAAGCTCGCGAAGCAGATCGCCGATCTCCAACGCCAGGCGGGGCCGGAAGGCCCGAGAGGGCCTGCGGGGCCTCCGGGTCCCCAAGGGTTGCCGGGGCCGCGTGGCGACAAAGGCGAGCCAGGCGCGCCGGGCGTACCAGGCGCCAAGGGTGAGAAGGGCGACCCTGGATCCCAGGGACCCCAAGGCCCCAAGGGCGATCGCGGCGAGATCGGCGCCGCGGGTCCGGTCGGGCCGAAGGGCGAGAAGGGCGATGTCGGGCCGCAGGGGCCAATCGGACCAAAGGGGGACCCCGGACCGCGAGGCGCTGCGGGAACGAAGGGGGAGAAAAGCGGCGCTGGCCCGCAAGCGCCACAGGGAACGAACCCTCCGGCCTGAGAAGAAGCGCGACGGGCTGACGTTGGCGTCAGCCCGTCGCCACTCCGCATCACCCTCGCCGACGCGTTGCAGTCGAGGAATCCGTTTCCTCAGATCATGTCGAAGGGCCTCTGTCCGGATGGGCGAACGGGATGGGAAGGGGCCGCGAAGGCTGAATCTCCATGAACCGACGAGACTGCTTGAAAGCCATGGCCGGGTTATCCGCGGGAGCGGTGTTCCCGTGGGGAGGCGGGGCGCATGCGTCACAGGCGCGGGGCGAGGTCGGGTCGCTCGCACTCGGCCGCGCCACGCGTGTCGTGTTGGGTGGAGTCGGGCGGGAGGCATCGGATGAAACGGTGGCTTCAGCGGTGCGCGCCGCCGCGGAGGCGGCGACGGATTTCTCTTGGCTCTCAAGAGGCGATGCGGTCTTCCTCAAGCCTGCCCTGAATTCCGGCAACCCGTATCCCGCCACGACGAGTCCGACGGGCCTCGCCGCCATGGTGAAAATCCTGAAGGAGCGGGGAGCCGGGCGGGTCGTCGTCGGGGACATGGCTGGCATCCTCCACGTGAAGCTCTCCCCGGGCGGCGCGTCGGGCAGTTCTCGCCGCTTGATGGAGGCGTCCGGCATGGCGCGAGCCGTCGTGGAAGCCGGCGCGGAACTCCATTTCTTCGAGGAAGCCGGGTGGGACGCGTTCTACGAAGACACGCCTGCCGCCGGCTCGCACTGGAAACGCGGCCTGATGATGCCGCGTGTCCTCCGAGAAGTGCAGCACATCGTGCTGATGCCTCGCTGCGCTCGCCATCCTCTGGCCGGAAGTACACTCGGCTTGAAGGCGGCTGTAGGCTACTGGCGCACCGACACCCGCTTGGAGTACCATCGGGATGCCTCCAGCTTCCAGGAGAAAACGGCGGAGGGCAACACGGTCGACACGTTGCGTCAGAAGCAACGACTGGTTCTGACCGTCGCGGACAGGGTCCTCACGACCTTCGGTCCGGACGAGGGCCACGTCGTCCGGCCGGCAACAGGGCTGGTCATCGCGTCTGAGTCGGTGGTCGCCCACGATATGGTGTCGCTGGCCTGGCTCCTGGACAATCGACGGGACCTTCCCGCATCGGAGGATGACGCGCTGAGCGACCCTTACAAGAGCCAGTTGTTCGTCAGCATCGGGAACCATTGGGTCGTGAACAAACTGGACGGGCTCGGGGCCGCCTTGACATCCGAGAGATTGACGCGAAACGAGATCAACGCCGTCTGGGACGATAGAGTCCTCGCCCATGCCCATCAAGTGTTTGGTGGTTTACCGCGCGTCGTCCTGGAAACGGCAAATGACGCTGCTCCTGAGGATGTCAAGAGGCGTCTCAGTGAGATGACCACACCGTCAGCTTGACGCAATCTTCCCGTGTGGCCGCGCTGGAACTCGTGCTTGGAATCTGAAGATTCTAAACGCTCTGCCGAGCTTGTGGGAGTCCCGATGGGGCAAGGTCAGTCTGGGCAAGGTAAAAAATCTGAATGCGGATTCATTTTTTTCCTTGACAAAAGACAAGGCCTGTATAAATTTACTAGTGACGATCCCGAGAGGTCGGAAGCCAAACCGGGAAACCCGCAAGCGGCGTCCTAGGGAAGAATCGAAATCGACCGACCGAAAGGCTGGAAGAAATCGAGGACGCCACAGGAAAGTCGGTAGGGGGTAAACGGGGAGGCAAAGGGTCACTCGGGGTCGTCGTTTTTTTACTGCTGCCTTTTCGGACCCGCCTTGAAATTTCGCTTCGCCACCCCTGCCTTGATGATATCATCTCCCACGTGACACCGCGCGCTGAGCCGCCGATGTCGCAACGATGTGGCGGCCGGCAATCTGTGCGATCGTGGAGAGGAGAGCGTCCGTGGGGATCATCACCATCGCCCGTCAGGCCGAGAGTGGCGGCGAGACCGTTGCAGAGCGCGTAGCCAAACATCTGGGCGTCGCGCTCGTGCACCGCCCTCTCCTGGAGCGCCTCATCCTCGAGCACGGCCTGTCGGGGCAGGAACTGGACGAGAGCGACGAGACGCAGACAGGGACCCTGGTGAGCGCTGCGGCTCAGGTCCACGTTGACTACGTGCAGGCGGTCCTTCTGGACCTGGCCGGAAAGGAAGATCTCGTGCTGGTGGGGCGGGGCGGGCAATTCCTCTTTCGGGATTGCCCCTGGAGTCTCCACGCCAAGGTGGCGGCCGGCCTCGCCGCACGCCGCTCCGCCTTGCAGCAGGTCCAGGCTCTCAGCGACGCCGATGCGGAAGCGTGGCTGGCGGAGGCTGACCGCCAGCGCAGCGATTGGATCCGGCGGCACTACGGGGCGGACTGGGAGGATCCGGCCTACTACGATCTGATCGTACGCTCTGATCGTCTGGGCGTGGACGGGGCGGTCGCGTTGATTTGCCGCGCTGCCGAGGCCGCCAGCATTCTCGGCCACCAGGCGGAGATCGGGGCCTGGATAGAGCGCCACGGTTTGGATGGCTCGACGGATCGGGCGACCGGAGCACACGGTTTCGTCCACCCCAGCGAGGCCGAGTTCGCCGGCGTGCTGGACTTCTACCGGATCCGCTGGCACTACGAGCCGAAGTCATTCCCGCTGGCTTGGGACGAGACCGGACGTGTCGCCGAGGCCTTCACACCGGACTTCTATCTGCCCGACCTCGACCTCTATCTCGAGCTTACCACGCTGAAGCAGAGCCTCGTGACCGACAAGAACCGGAAGATCCGGAAGTTTCGGGAACTCTACCCCGACATACAGCTCAAGGTCTTCTACGGGCGGGACTTCCGCAGCCTCGTGCAGAAGTACGGCTTGTCCCCGACGCCGTCCAGGTCTGGAGCGGTCGGTAGTCGTTCCGATGAAAGGCGGACGTGATGAGCGCAGACGAGTTGGGCGAGGTTCTCTTCTCGGCCGACCAGATCACAGCCCGCGTCCGGGAGCTCGGCGAGGCGATCTCCCGCGACTACGCCGGACGCGACCTGGTCCTGGCGGGGGTCCTCCGTGGGGCCGCCTTTTTCCTCATCGACCTCGCCCGGGCGATCTCCATCCCCGTCGCCGTCGACTTCATCGCGATTTCCAGCTACGGGCCAAGCAGCAAGGCCTCGGGCGTCGTCCGTATCGTGAAGGACCTGGAGGAGGAGATCGCCGGGCGAGACCTCCTCGTGGTCGAGGATATCGTGGACACCGGCCTCACGCTCGGTTACCTCTTGCGCATCCTCCGAGAGCGTGGGCCGTCCAGCCTCAAGGTGTGCACGCTCCTCGACCGAAACGTGCGCCGGATCGTCGACCCCCCCATTACCTATCGCGGCTTCGTGGTTCCCGACAAGTTCGTCGTCGGATACGGACTCGATTACCACCAGCGCTACCGGAATCTCTCCTTCATCGCCGCGCTCAAGTCTCCCTCGTAACTCCTGGTGCGACGCGCTGGGGGCGGCGCGCGCGGCGGTTCAGTTCGGCGGTCTCGCACTCCAAGCGATGTGGTCGCGTCTCGCGAGACGACGGCGGGCTGCGGCGCGGGGAGCCAATGCGTAGGCGGACCGCCGGTGGGCAATGGTTGCTTCCGAGGTCCTCGGCGGGGCGCAGCGACAGGGCCCGGAGACCAGCCGTGAGCGAACGGGGTCAAGGCTTGACCCCTTGCCGCTCTCGCGACACGGGCCCGCGTTCACCCTGCGGACGCGGGCTGGACGCCTGCCGTTCCACGCGGCCCTGCGGCTTGGGCTCGGCCCGGCTTGGCGAGAGGCGATTGGCGGGCTCGCCCGGCAACTGCCGACCCCTTGAGGACGAAACCTCCGGTTGTCCGGCCGGCCGGGACGCGGCCGGAGGCGGACCAGCCACTCTTGGCTCAGGCCTCGCTTGGGGAACCGCCTGACGCTGGCCGGGCGCTGGGGCCTGCGGGCCCTTGACAGAACGCCCTTGTCCTTCTTGTCTTGCTGGCGCCGATGTCTGACCTGGATCAGGGGACAGCCTCGACATCTCACGGGGAGCAGCAGGGGCCGCTGGTGCCCCCGGTGACGGAGCGGCCACTTTAGGCTCCGGCCGGGACTGCGGAACCGCCGGGCGGGTGGCGGCTGAGGGCGCCTCAAGCCCCTGCTTAGAGTGACCCTGTCCTTCCGGCCTTGCCGGCGCCTGGGTTTGCCCGCGCCCGGCGGAAGGCCGCGACACAGTAGGGGGTGTGGCGGGCGACGCAGGTGCCCCCGGTGACGGAGTGACCGCTTTAGGCTCCGGCCGGGACTGCGGGGCCGTCGGACTGGTCGGCGGCGTTTGGCCACGATCGGCTGGCCGGGGCGCCGCTTCGGGCCGAGCGGCAGGCGGCTGAGGCGTCGCCGGCGATGGGGCGTTCACCTTGGCCTCGGGCCGCGGTTGGGACGGTGTCGGACGCTGCCCGGGCGGTCCGGCCTCCGGGCCGCGTTCAGTTGCACGCGCGCCTTCTGGCCTCTGACGCACGGGCGGCCGGGGGCGATCGGGAGCGGGACGTTCGATCGTGCTCTGGCCGAACGGCGGACGCGCTAGGACGGCGGCAGGCTCCCGGCGTGGAGGCGCCGTGACGAGGCGGGGCTCCGGCTCAGGGGCCCCTGTGGGCCCGGCGCGGCGTTCGCCGCCCGCCGTCGGCACTTCCCGGCGGTGCGGCGGACGCGTGGCGACGACACGCCGCTCTAGATGGCGTTCGGGGGGCCGGATGCCGCGAGTGGCCGTGGGCACGTAGCTGGCAGGCGTCGGGGCGACCCTTGGCGCCGTGTGGATGGGATGGAACTCTCTCACGTCGACGTGGGTGACGCGGGCGGGCCCGATGCGGCCGTGGCCGAAGCGCCTTTCGTCCACCACGACAACCCCGTTCCGGACGTGGGTGTTGCGGTACACGTTGATCTGCTCCACGTGCACCACGGTAGTCCTATGGATGACCACGTTGTTGACAACGCGCGGGCCGCCCCAGCCGCCCCACCACGGCCTGTGGATGAAGCCAGACCGCCCCCACCAGGGCACGCACGGCTCGCCCCATCCGAGCGCCACCCAACCGACGAGCGGGCCACCGACGGAGACGCTCACCCCCACGCCGGGTCCGCCGAGGAAGGCGACGAGAGCCGGCGCATAGACGGGCCTGGCCACAAGCGGCCCCGGCGCCCAGGCCCAAAAGTTGTTCACGAAGACCCAGCGACCGTAGTGATAGGGCGCCCAGCCCCACGGCGCCGTGTCTACCCACGTCCACCCATAGAACGGATCGAGCGTCCAGGCTCCGGTCGTGTACGGGGCCCACCCGGCTGCAACACCTGTGGGCACCCAGACGGGACCGTACTCGTCCACGACGCGCCAATTTCCGAAATGGTCGAGGTCGTCCACGCCGTACGTTCCGGAGGGCACGTAGCGGGCACTCACCGCCTCCAGGAGGGCATCCGTGCGGGCATAGTTCCACTTGTCCCAATCGTCGAGCTTCGGCGCGACGAAGGAACTGACCTGCGGATTGTCCGTGCCCTCGATCACCACTTCCTCGCTCGCGGCGATCGCGACGGCTTCCCCGCTGGCAGGCGTGACGGTGGCTCGGCCCGCCCGGCGGGTGATGAACGACGTACGGTCGCCGGCGACGTGGACGCGGTAGTAACCCGGGTGCTCGATGGTGAAGGCCGCGTTCGGGGTGTCCACCTCTACGGTGTAACCGGGTTCGAGCGTGCGCAGGTCGAACGAGGCGTAGCCTGTTGTCACCTTGAACTGGAGGAAGTCCGGCTCCTGGTTCTCGAGGCCGACCTGGGTGTTTGCCCAGCCGCGAACAAACGCGCGCGCGCCGATCTGAAGTTCCAGATTGCCGGGAGATCCCGTATAGAGCTGATCGCCGGGGGCGAGGGGCGTATTGATCTGGCCCTGAACCCATTCCTGTGCCCCGGGCCGCCAGAACGAGACCTGTCCGTCCACGAAACTCAGCCGCGGAGGCGTCGGGCCGATCGTGTCCTCTTGCTGGTCAGGCGGTTGCGGCTTCTGCGCGAGTGTCGGCGTACCTGTCAAGAGGCTAATCGTCAACATGAGTCCGATCATCGCCCTTCCATGCATTGCGGAGTCCTCCTATATTTATTCTGTGCTGTCCTGGCTCCCCGCGCGGGTCACGGGCTGGTGGGGGTCCATCCCCGGCTGGAGGCCGTGCATATCTGTTCCTAATTACAGCGGCCAAGCCTAAAACGTTTCTAAGTTAGCAGTCACTCACTCAGATGGGCAAATGACGATTGTGTGCAATATTAGAAAATATTCATAGCTGACAGCAGGGAAGAGTCAACAGTAAAGCATATTACGAGGTACACCTTATGCAAGATATGAGATTCATTCGACGGACGTAGGCGGAGGGTTCGTATCAGCGCAAAAAACGCCCATGATCTTCTGGATTGCCAAGCCGGCAGTGAGTGCGCCGTCCGAAGAGGCGGTACCGGGTCCGGGACAACAGAGAGTACACCGGGTCGCGAAGAAAGCGCGGGACGAGCAGCAAGGCGCAGAGCGCCTTCCAGGGAAACGGCAGGTCACGGAAGATGCGAAGGACCGCCTCGGAGCGCGTGTGCACGTCGTAGCCGACGACCAGGGCGATGCTGCCCAAGGTGTCGGACCGCACCCCCAGCCGGCCCAGCAGTCTTGCGGCCGCAGGGGATTGTCGGGCGGCAAACCGAAAAGAGTTGCCGGCGTCGCGGCGGAGAACGAAATCCACCCACGCGCTGCAGAGATTGCATTCCCCATCGAAGACGATCACCCGGTCTGAACACGAATCGGGCTGAGCCATGTACGATCACCCGCCCCGCGGAGACACTGCCGTGTGACGCTCACGTCGGTCGCGCATCGCCCGAGTCCCGGCGTGATGGCACACCGACGGTTACCGGGGGGCCCCGGCGTCTGGTCGTTTCTCGCCGTAAGGCCTCTAACCTTTGTCGACCCGGACCCTGCTGACATACTTCACCCACTCGGCACCATAATAATCTTCGGCCACTACCCGGAGTGGGAACCCATGTTTCCGCGGAAGCGGCAAGCCATTCACTTGGTAGGCAAGAAAGACTTTGCCCGAGAGCACATCCGCTATAGGGTAGCTGGCGCTCTTCCCGCCCTTCTCCTCGAAGGCGACGCGCGAGGCCGTCCGATCGAAGTTCGCCTGCTGAAGAATGTTCTGCAGGGATATGCCTTTCCATCGGCCGTGATTCGCGAACACGCCTGGGCAGATCAACAAGACGTTTCTCTCGATGGACGGCAGGGCGGTGAGTTGGGCGTAGCTGAAGCTCAGGGGCTGTCCCACCTCTCCGGTGATTTCCAGCCGCTAATAGGCAGGATCCACGACCCGGTTGGTAGGCCCCATGGTTTCGAACTCTTCCAGAGGTGTGATCTCCAAGTTGGTGGCGTCGAGTTTCGCGGGGTCCTCGTGGATCAGGCTCTTCCGGTCCGTTCCGGCCGCCAGCACCTTTCGAGTTGCCGCCCACAGCCACCGGGTCCAAGAGGAGAGCGCGAGAAGCGCGCTGCCTCCTAGAACTCCCCCAAAGGCGAGCTTGGCGAAATGCCTGCGCGTTTGCATGGCGTGTCCCCCTTTCTGGGCAGTATATCCCCTTAGCATTCCGGCTCGTAGTCTGTTTTGTGTGTCTCGGCGGCTCCGACTCACGGGCCTGGTCCGTTCTCTGGACCGTCGTGGACGTCCCGCACAATCGTGCGCTTGTGATTGGCGTCGACTCGCCACGCAGACATGAATGGGCATCTCAAGAAGCCGAGACCAGCCAACGCTTGACAGACGGTGCCCGTCGGTTAGCCTTGGGCCATCGAAACTCAGCCCCGGCGACGGCTGCCTCCTGAGGTTGACGTGTCGGCGGGCGGTAGTCGCAGCCTCCAGAGGGAAACTCATTGAGCGTAGCCCTGAAATCTCTGCGCCGCCAGAAGGCCAGCCGTGCCCCCAGCCGCGACGGTGATGTGGGGGAGGTGTTCCCTAGAATGGCACCCGTGAGAAGCCTGACCACGTTGTGTCTGCCCGGCGGGCTGTTGGTCCTGGTAGGCCTCCTGCTGTTCCGCCCAGGGGTACTCCCGGACGTGCTGCAGCCCTATGTGCAGGCATACCCCTATGCGGTGTTCGGGGTCGGCGTCGTCATGGCCTGGTATTTTAACCGCACGCGCATCGTCTTTGCGCTCCTGATCCTGGCCGTGGCCGGTTTGGCGCTGTACCGTGTCGGAGGGGGGTACGCCGAGGCGGACCCCGTTAGCCGCGTCGTATTCGCCGCGGTGGCGGTACTCCTTCCGCTGAACCTGGCGGCCTTTGCGGTGCTGAAGGAACGGGGCCTGTTCACCGCGCGCGGGGTGAGCCGCGTCGTCGCCATTGCGGCGCAAGTCGTCGCTGTAGACTTGACGATACGCCTGGATTGGAGTGCTGCACACGAATGGCTCACATACGCACTGACCGACGAATGGTTGAAGGCCTGGACCTCTCTGCCGCAGGCTTCGCAGGCCGCATTCGGCATCGCAGCGGCCTTTCTGACGGCACGCTGCATCTTGTGGCGAGACCCCATCGAGACGGGATTCCTTTGGGCGCTGATGTCCGCCTTCGCGGCGCTGCAGGGAATGCGCTGGGGATGGGCGCCCCCGTCGTTCCTGGCGACAGGCGGGTTGGCCCTCGTCTGGGCGTTGGTGGAGACGACCTACCGCATGGCGTACTACGACGAGTTAACCGGACTGCCGGGACGCCGGGCGCTGAACGAGGCATTACTACGAGTTGGGAGCCGGTACGCTGTGGCGATGGTGGATGTGGATCATTTCAAGCGGCTCAACGACGTCTTCGGGCACGAGGTCGGCGACCAGGCGCTCCGGATGGTAGCGGGAAGACTGAGCCGCATCACCGGCGGCGGGAAGCCTTTCCGCTACGGTGGGGAAGAATTCGTGGTGCTCTTTGCGCGCGCCACCGCTGCGGAGGCGGTCCCGCACCTCGAGGCTGCCCGACGGGCAATCGCCGACTCCTCCTTCATCCTGCGCGGCCCCCGCCGGCCTCGAAAGAAGCCCGCGGCGTCCAAGCCGCCTGGGGGACCTCAGGTCGCCGTGTCCTTGACCATCAGCATCGGCCTCGCCGAGCCCGACCAGCGCAAGGGGAACGCCAACCCTCAACAAGTGCTGCGAGCTGCCGACAAGGCCCTCTACCGCGCCAAGGGTGCGGGCCGCAACCGTTTGATGGTCTGAGTGCTGTGAAAGCGCGGTGATAACGGGTCGCGTTCGCCCTCGCTTCGCTCGCCACACCCCCACAGGCAATGGTATCACTCGCCCAAACGCGCTTCGTTTTCCGTCCAGCCGCTCGCGCCCCTCCCGCCCGTCTAAGGTCTTCCGCGGATCATCCGGGCTTGGAGTGGGAAGCGGGGAAGGGTGCTTTCGCGGACAGGACTTGACGGGGCTTGTCGGACCTGATGGAATGAAGCTCGCCTGGGCGCGCTGCGGCGAAAGCACTCTGCGTCGAGTTGCAGCCTGGATGCGGCCGACCTCCGGTTGCAGGACCGGATTTTGCATTGCGGGAGGCCCGCCGTGACAACGACGAGGCGGGCGCCGCGGCCGCCTCATGACCCGACCCGACGCTCCGAAAGGGACGCATGGCCTCTGCGAAAGGCGGCATATTCGCTTGGTTCCGCAGGTTGCTCTGGCGGGTATCGCTCGTGGTGATCGTGCTCACCGTCGTGCCGGTCGTCCTGTTGCGCTGGATCCCGGTGCCGACCAGCGCCGTCATGTTGGAGAAGTGGATAGACGGGATGGGTCAGGCGAAGGCGGCCCGAAGCATCCACTACCGCTGGACCCGCTGGAACGCTATCTCCGCACCGATGGGTCTGGCCGTGGTCGCGGCGGAGGATCAGACGTTTCCGCGGCACTGGGGCTTCGATTTTCACTCGATCGTCGACGCCGTCGAAGAACAGGGCGCCAAGGGTCGCCTGCGAGGAGCGAGTACCATTACGCAGCAAGTCGCACGGAATCTCTTCCTCTGGCAAGGACGCAGTTATGTCCGGAAGACCCTCGAGGCCTACTTCACGGTGCTCTTGGAGGTCTTCTGGCCGAAGCGGCGAATTCTGGAAGTCTATCTGAACATCGCAGAATTTGGCGAGGGGATCTACGGGGTGGGCACGGCGGCGCAGATTTTCTTCAGCAAACGTCCGATAGAAATCCATTCATCCGAGGCCGCGCTCCTCGCGGCGGTCCTGCCGAATCCCGCACGCTTTCATGTCCGGAATCCGTCCGCCTATGTCCGTCAGCGCGCGAACTGGATCGAGCAGCAGATGACGCAGCTCGGTGGTCCCGCCTACCTTGAAC
>Ga0113563_10002461_pt1 | contig 11162 bp, 6 predicted proteins | sample Mud3Dept3metaG_FD_80117 | JGI IMG/M metagenome (GOLD analysis project Ga0113563, IMG submission 80117) | Freshwater wetland microbial communities from Ohio, USA, analyzing the effect of biotic and abiotic controls - Mud 3 Core 4 Depth 3... | ecosystem: Environmental > Aquatic > Freshwater >...
CGGACCTCCGCCCCGCCGAACTCCCTCTTGAGGAACTGCCGGAACGCCGCGTCCCACGCGTCCGCCGCGTCCCCTTCCGGCAGCACGGCGAAGACCGGGTCCACCCCCGCCTCCGCCGGGAAGGAGCGGAGCACGCGGGCGCAGAAGGAGTGGAACGTGGTCACCGACAGCCTGCCCGCGGCGTCGACCATCTCCTCCACGCGCCGCCGCAACGCCGCCGGTTCGGTGTAGATCTCCCCGGGGACGCGGACGAGCGGATTCCACGCCGCCGCCCGGAGCGAGACGACCGCCGGGTCGTCCGTCTCCTGCGCCGCCGCGAAGAGGCGCTCCCACCCTTCCGTCACCCGGGCCTTCATCTCCGCCGCCGCCTTGTCCGTGAAGGTCAGGAGGAGCACCTCGTCCGGCAGGAGGTCCGGCCGGGCGAGAAACAGGTTGGTGACCCGGGCCACCAGCGTTGCCGTCTTCCCCGTCCCCGCGGAGGCGTCGACGGAGAGGTTCCGCCCGAACTCGAATGCCGCCCGTTCGCGGCTTTCCTTCACGGGTCAGCCTTTCCCCGGCCGATGGACGGCCACCGGCCGCAGGGCAGGGTCCTCCGCCACCCGCACGGCCACGGCGCCGGGGTCGGACTCGGACCCGTCGTACGCCGGGGAGACGCGGCAATGGTCCTTGCAGGGGCACGCGTCGCAGTAGCGGGGCGCCGTCTGCCCCGCGAAGGTGAAGCGGTGGTGCGGCAGCGGGGGGAAGACGCCGGCGGATTCGATGGAAAGCCACCCGGCGACGGCGACGGCCCACTCCCCGCGGACCTCCTCCCACGACGGCGCCTCCTCGACCGAGAGGCCGTTCCGGAGGAAGTAGAACGCGGCGGAGAGAACCGGGGGCGAGGGCGACAGAGTCGCCGCCCACGCGAGGTACACGGGGACCTGGTGGGAGAGGCCGTTCCGGATCCACTCCGCCGGCGCGCCGCCCCGTTTCGGATCGGCGTACTTGTAGTCCACCACCCTCGCTTCCCCGGCGGGGCCCCGGTCGATGCGGTCCACGCGCCCGCGGAGCGCGGGCAGGGGAGGGGCGGCCGGCAGGGAGAAGGACGCCTCCACCCCGGATACCCTCCACCCCTGCCGCGCGGCCTCCCGACCCCGCTCCCATTCGACGAGGCGGGCGACGTCCCGCTCCACGACCCGGCACTGGATCCGGTACAGTCCGGGCAACCCCGTCGGATTCTCCCGGGAAAAACGGGCCACGGCACGGCGCGCGGCGACGGCCGCGTCGCCCCACCCTTTCCCTTCCGCGGCGTCCCGTCCCAGGCGGTGGAGGATGTCGTGGGCGATCGCCCCCATGTCGGCGGGGGTGAGGAACAACGCCTCCTCCGGTTCTTCCGGAGGCTCGAGGGAGAGGTGGCGAAGCAGGAAGTAGCGGTACGGGCAACGGGCGAGCTCCTCCAGGGAGGACGCGCTGTGGGCCGCGGGAGCCCGGACCCGGACGGCCGGACCCGGGAAGATCCCCTCCCCCCTCGAACGGGCGGCCCACGCGGCCAGGACGCCGCGGACCCTCCCCCACGGAATTCCCTCCGCGTCGGCCGGCGCGTCGCCCGCCCTCCACGCCGCGAGGGCCGCCTCCCGCCGGCTGAACGGACCATCCCCCGCGAGAGCCCCGAAGGGGGAGCGGGGAAGGCGTTCCGCGACGGCGCCGGAAGCCGCCTCCCACTCCTCCGAGAACACGGACGGGCCGGCGAACCGCGAGAGGAGGTGCAGCAGGTACCGGGACGGCCGCCGCGCGCGCCCCCCCTCCTCCGCGCGGGGCACGGAGAACGCGATCCCCTGCCGCACGGAGGCGGCGGGCAGGGAGAACAGGAGCTTCTCCTCGGCGGCGTTCCGCCGCCGCAGCGACAACGCGTCCGGAAGGTCCGCCTGCCGGACGACGCGGTTCAGCTCGTCCCGGTCCTCGTCGGGAAGAAGAGGGTCCTCCTCGAGTTGCGCGGGCACCGCGTCCTCGTTCACGGAAAGGACCAGGGCGCGGTCCCCCGTGACGCCCCGCATCGCGAAGGCGTCCCCGAAGACCACGGCGCCGGGGGCCCGCATCCCCCCCCGCTCCCCGACGAAGAGCCGCTGCGCGGAGAGGAGGGAGGAAAACCACTCCATCCCCTCTCGGAATCCGGGCCACGGCGCCTCGCGGTCCGGGATCCCCTCGAGATCGGAGAGGACCGCGAGCAGCGCCTCGACGGCGCGCCGGTCCCGTTCCCCCTCGGGAGTGCCGTCCAGGACCACGCGGAACTCCCGTACCAGCAGCTCCCGCACCGCGCGGGCCAGGCCGGCGTACCCCTGCGCACCCGCGAGGACGCGCAGGGACGCCCGCAACGCGCGCACCTCCGCCGACAGCAGGGCGAGCTGCTCCCGGCGCCCGTCCCGGTCCTGCCCCTCGCCGTCCTCCCCGCGCCGCCTCCGGGGCGCGCGGGAGAGCCGCGTCTCCCAGTCCGCGCCGGAGACGACCATCCGCTCCTTCGATAGGAGGTCCCACAGGTCGGGGCGCGGGGAGATCCCTCCGCCGTCCGCTGCGAGGCGTCGGTACGGCGAGGAGAGGACGTCCACCACCTTCCGCCGGGGGAAGTCGTCCCGCGCCACCTCCAGCATCCGGAGGAGGAGGCGAACGGGAGGCACGGAGGAAAGCGGGACGTCGAGACGCCCGGCCGTCCGGACGCCGTATTCCGCCGCGGCCCGCTCCCACTCCGCGAGCGTCTCCGGCGTGACGCTGCGCGCCACGACGAACACCGGGGCTCCGGGGAATTCGTCGAGCCAGCGACGCACGCGCCGGGCGGCAAGGCGCGTTTCGCCCTCCGCATGGGGGGCGGAGAGGACGGGGAACGGCACCCTGCAAGGTTCCGGCGGGGCCTCCGGGGCGAAGATCCGCCCCCGCACCGCGGCCACGTCCGGGGAAGGGAAGTCGTCGAGCAGCTCCACGTTCCCCTCGAACGCGGCCTTCAGGCGGTCCCAGACGCGGGCCGCGTACAGGAACGACGGGGAAAGGTTTCCGTCGGGATCGAAGGTCCCGGGGAAATAGACCTCCTCCAGCAGGCCGCTCGACAGGAGCCGGTCCACGAGGGTCCACTGCAGGCGGGTGAAATCGTAGAAGCCGTACAGCGTCACGCGGAACGGATAGCCGGGCTGTTCGAACCCCGCCACCGCCTCCTGGAAGATGCGCCGGCGGGTCATCCCGCCCATTGCCCGGACTTTCCGGACCACGGCGGCCCTCAGCCGCCTCCACTCCGCCCACCGGTTCGCCCTGCGGTCGTCCCCCCGCTCCCTGGCCGCGCTTTCCGCCGCGGAAAGCTCCGCGTCCCCCACCCACCCCTCCTCCAGGTCCGAAAGGGTCCGTGAAAGGGCGGGGACGAAGCCCGGCGTGGCGGCGATACCCGCGAAGTCCCCTCGCCCCGCGGCGTACGCCTCGCGCGCCGTGGCGAGCACCGCCGCAGCCATCCGCGCGGGAGGGAGCTCCGCCGGGAAGATCCCCCGGTGGGAAAGGAGCCGCAGGGCAAAATCGTAGAGCGTCATCACGGAGACGCCGGCGAGAGCTCCGTCTCCGGAAGCGGCGACGCGTTTCAGGAGGTGCTCCCGCAGTTCGTTCGAAGGGACGAGGAGGACGTGCTCCCGCCCGGAATCGCGGCCGGCGCGCCCGAAGAAGACCGCGATCACCCTGTCCTCGAGGGCGGGGAAAGGACCCGCGTACAGGCGGGATACGGAAGGCGGGGAGGCGTCGCGCATCGCCCGTTCATTGTACCCGGCCTTGTAATCGCTGGGGTCGCGTCGGAAAATAGGGTGGGAGGGACGCGATGACGACGTTCCCGAAGGAACTCACCCGGGCCCGGTTCGGCCGCGTGGCGGAGAAATACCGGAAGAGCGCCGACCACGCCGACCTGGAGGACCTCGACCTCCTCTTCTCGGGCCTGGACCTCGCGGCGGGCCTGCGGGTCCTGGACGTGGCGACCGGCGGGGGGCACACCGCCGCCGCGCTGTCCGGCCATGCAGCCCGGGTCGTCGCCTCGGACCTCACGCCGGCGATGCTGTCGGAGGCGCGGAAGCTCGTCGCCGCAAGGGGAGCCGCGAACGTTTCCTTCTGCGCCGCCGACGCCGAGGCGCTCCCCTTTGCGGACGGGGCGTTCGACCGGGTGACGTGCCGCATCGCCCCGCACCATTTCCCCGAGGTGCGCGCCGCCGTGTCGGAGATGGCACGCGTGACGAAAGCGGGAGGGCGCATCGGCATCATCGACAGCGTCGTCCCGGGGGTGCCATCCCTGGACGCCTTCCTGAACGGGATCGAGAAGGTTCGCGACCCGTCCCACGTCCGCAGCTACCGCGTCGAGGAGTGGCTGGAATTCCTCGCGGGCGCGGGACTCTCCCTCGTGCAGACCGCTTCCCTCTGGAAGATCCACCCCTTCCCGGAGTGGGTGGCCCGCACCGGCCAGCCCCCGGCGGTGCAGCGGGAGATCGAGGCGATGTTCCTCTCCGCGTTCCCCCTGGCGCAGGAGACGTACCGGATCCGCGCGGAGGGGGGCCGGGTCGTCTCCTACGCGGACGAGAAGGCCATCTTCGTCGCGAGAAAAACCGGGGCGCCGCCGGCCCCGTAGCCGCCGCCCCTCCGGGCAGGCCGCACGGACGCCCGCGCCGGCAGCGTCACCGGTGACCACATCGATGGATACCCGACCCGACGTCGTCCTCACCCGCATCTTCGTCCCCGCGATGGACTGCCCCGACGAGGAGCGGGAGGTGCGCGCCGCCCTCTCGCGCCTCCCCGAAGTGGAGTCCCTCGAGTTCCACCTCTTCTCCCGTCAGGTGTTGGCGCGACACCGGGGCGACACGGAGCCCCTCCTCTCGGCCCTCCGGCGGATCGGCATGGAGGCCCGTCCCGTCGACGAGGCGCTCCGTGCGGCGAACGTCCCCGGGCCGAACCGGGCGCACCGGAACGTCTTCCTCCTCTCCGGCGCCGCGCTCCTCCTCGGGGCGGCGCTCCGCGCGCTCCTCCCCGGCGAGCCGCTGGGCCGTCTTCCCTTCCTCGCGGCGGTCCTTCTCGGAGGGGCCCCCGTGGCGATCCGCGGGGCGCGGGAGGCGCGCAACCGCTCCCTCGGGATGAACGCCCTGATGACGATCTCCATCGGCGGCTCGGCCCTGCTGGGCGAGTGGGAGGAGGCGGCGGTGGTGGTCACCCTCTTCGCCCTGGCGAACCATCTCGAGGCGCGAAGCCTCGACCGCGCACGCCAGGCCACCCTCGAGCTCTTCGCCGCCTCCCCCGGCAGGGCCGTGGTGCGGGTGGGGGGCGTGGCGGGAGAGGAGCGGACCGTGCCGGCGGAGGATGTGCAGCCGGGGGACACGCTGATCGTCCGCCCGGGAGAACGCATCCCCGTGGACTCCGTGGTGCGCCGCGGCGCCTCCGACCTGAACGAGGCGGTCCTAACCGGGGAATCCGCTCCCGTGGAGAAGGCGGAGGGGGATCCGCTCTATGCAGGGACGGTGAACGGCCGGGGTCTCCTGATCGCCGAGGCCACGCGCACCCTCCCCGACTCCACCTGGGCCTGCATCCTGCGGCGGGTGGAAGAGGCGCAGGGGGAAAAAGCGCCCGTGCAGACGTTCATGGAGCGGTTCGCGGCCGCGTACACCCCGGCGGTCCTCTCCGTGGCGCTCCTCGTGGCGGCCGTGCCGCCGCTCCTGTTCGGGGAGGCCCCGTTGGTCTGGGCGTACCGGGGACTCGTGGTGCTCGTGATCGCCTGCCCGTGCGCGATCGTCCTGGCCGCCCCGGTGGTCACCCTGTCCGCGCTGACGCGGGCCACCCGGGACGGGATCGTCGCAAAGGGCGCGCGGCACCTGGAGACGCTGGGGACGGTGCGGGCGGTGGCGTTCGACAAGACCGGTACGCTCACCCGCGGGCGGCTGCGCGTCGTCCGCGTGCGCCCCGCCACGCGGTTCTCGGAGGACGATGTGATCCGCCTCGCTGCGGTCGTGGAGGGCGGTTCCGCTCACCCGGCCGCGGAGGCGATCCGCCGGGAGGCGGCACGCCGCGGGGTGGCGACGGCGGCGAGGGGCTCCCTCGCCCGCACCTTCGTGTCCGTCGACGGGATGGGAGTTTCGGCCGAGGTGGACGGCGTCCGGGTTCACGTGGGAAACAGCCGCCTGTTCGAGTCGTTGGGGTGCGAATCCGGGGGGCTCGGGGAAGGCGGCGGGCCGGCGGGGCCGGACACGGTGGTGTTGGTCGGGTCGGAGCGGGGCGTGGCGGGGGCGATCGACCTCTCGGACGAACTGCGCCCCGAGGCGGCGGAAACGGTGCGCGCGCTCCGTTCGCTCGGGGTGCGGCACGTGGCGCTTCTCACGGGGGACCGCGAGGCGGCGGCGAGGTCCGCCGCCGCCGCCGCGGGGATCGATGCGGTGTCCCACGGGCTGCTCCCGGAGGAGAAGCTATCGGAGGTGCGGCGCCTGGTGGCCGCCCACGGGGCCGTGGCGATGGTCGGCGACGGGGTGAACGACGCGCCCGCGCTGGCGCTGGCCACCGTCGGGGTGGCGATGGCGGCCGCCGGATCCCCTGCGGCGATGGAGACGGCGGACGTGGCGCTCCTCGCCGGCGACCTCCGGAAGATCCCGTCCGCCATCGTGATCGGCCGGAGGATGGTGTCCCTGGTGCGCCAGAACGTGGCCTTTTCCCTCGCGATCAAGGCGGCGTTCCTCGGCCTCGCCGTGGCCGGGTACGCCACCCTCTGGATGGCGGTCCTCGCCGACATGGGGACCACCCTCCTCGTCATATTCAACGGGCTTCGCCTGCTCCGCGCGCCCGCGGGCGTACACTGAATAAATGACGGCGGCCCCGAAGCTGCACCGCAACGTCCTGGCGCTGGGGCTGGTGAGCCTCCTCACCGACCTCTCCAGCGAGATGATCTACCCGCTGCTCCCGGTGTTCCTCGCCACCACGCTGGCGTCCGGGCCGGTCGCCCTGGGGCTGATCGAGGGCGTGGCGGAGACCACGGCGAGCCTGCTGAAGCTGTTTTCCGGCGCCTGGTCCGACCGGGCGGGGAAAAAGAAGCCACTGGTGCTGCTGGGGTACGGCGTCTCCGCCCTCGCGCGCCCTCTGATCGGGTTCGCGGGATCGTGGGTGCACGTCCTCGCGGTGCGCTTCTCAGACCGGATCGGGAAGGGGGTGCGCACCTCCCCCAGGGATGCGCTGATCGCGGCCCACGTGCCCCCGCAACTGCGGGGGAAGGCGTTCGGGTTGCAGCGATCGCTGGACCACCTGGGAGCGGTTCTGGGCCCCGTGGCGGCGTTTTCCCTCCTGTGGGCCGGCCTGTCGCTGCGGGCGGTGTTCCTTCTCTCCGTGATTCCGGGTCTGCTCGCCGTCGCGGTCATCGCCCTCCGGGTCCAGGACGCCCCCGCGGAAGGGGCGCCGCGCCACGCCGGCGGGATCCTCGGCCGGGACGTCCTCCCCGGGGAGTTCCGGAGGTACCTGGCGCTGGTGGGGCTGTTCACCCTCGGCAACGCGAGCGACGCATTCCTCATCCTGCGGGCCGTGGACGAGGGCGTCCCCGCCCGCTACGTCCCCCTGCTGTGGGGGGCGTTTCACGTGGTCAAATCGTCCCTGTCCACCCCGGCGGGCGCGCTCTCCGACCGGATTCCGAGGAAGTGGGTGGTCGCCGGGGGGTGGTGCGTGTACGCCGCCTGCTACGGCGCCTTCGCCCTGGTGAAGGGGCCCGTCGCGACGGTGGCGGTATTTCTCCTGTACGGTTTGTATGCCGCCGCCTGCGAAGGGGCGGAGCGGGCGATGGTGGCGGATTTCGTCCCGGCGTCGCGCAGGGGGACGGCCTTCGGGTGGTTCCACCTCGTGGTCGGCATCTGCGCCTTGCCGGCGAGCGTACTCTTCGGGCTTCTCTGGAAAGCCTTCGGAGCGACCGCCGCCTTTGCCGCCAGCGCCGGCCTCGCGGTCGCCGCCGCCGTCCTGCTGATTTTCCTTGCCGATCCGGCGGTTGCCGGCCACGACCCCGATCGTCCCTGATTGGGAAAATATTTTCCTGCTTATCCCCAGAAATTCAACAGGTCTTGTTGGGAACAGTTCTTCCAAGCAGTGGACGTCAAATACGCAACACTTTGATTCAATAGAGTTTATCATTTAATTTCTCTCCGGAGTGCGTGTTGGCACGGAGAGTGTTTCTTCTTTTCCCAGGGGACGTGCAGGGTGGAGCAGCGGAAGGGAGAGCAACGGACCGTGCGGACCAGGCGCCCGCTCCTCGCCAGGATTTCGTAGGTTTGCATGCTGCCGGTCTTCCTCTTCTTCTCCTTCCCCGACTATTGCGACAACTGCGCATAACGCGACACCACCCTGTACGCCTACAGCATGGCGCCGGGCCGTCCAACCGCCGGCTCCCCCTGCACCGTCCCCCCCTCGCCACGTCCGCGTCACGCACTGCCTCACTCCTGGAATTCAACCCGGCGGAAATGCGGATGGTCGATCTCCGGTTGGCCTGCCGTGCGACAATAGGGACGGGGAAGGGGAGCGCGCACGCCGTGGAACGGCCGAAGGACAAGGGATACGGGACGAGGCACGCCTGGAAATGCGTGGGAGCCTCCGTCCTGCTGCACGTCGCAAGCGCCATGGTGGCGCTCTTCGCGATTCCCGGCGTGCCGCGTTTCCGGACACCCCTGGTGATCGACCTCACGATCGGCGGGCCCTGGGGACCCGGGGATCCCGCCGCGCCGGCCCCGGCGCGGGAATCCAGCAGCACGTCGGGTACCATCCGGCAGCAATCCCCGCCTGCCATCCCGCCTCTACCGGCGCCGGTAACCCCGGAACCCGCGGCCATGCCGGGCACCCGGCCCCCGGATCGGCAAACGGAGGCGGCCGCACCCCGGCCATCGGAACCCGCCGGGGGCAACGAGCGAACGTCCGCCTCGCACGGTTCGGCCGCGGTTTCCGGTGACCCCGGGTCCACCGCCCCCGCCGTAGCGGGCTTCCCGCAAGGGGGGTCGACCGCGCGCGCGACAACGGGGGCCGGCGCGGACGCAGAGGAGCCCGGGGAGGCGCGCGCGAATGCGCGGGGCCGATACCTGGAGCGAAACTACGCCTACATCCGGGACGCCATACAGCAGGGGATCGCGTATCCCGTCATGGCGCGCAGGATGGGATGGGAGGGGAAGGTCGTGGTTACCTTCCTCGTCCTGTCGGACGGCTCGGTGCGCAACGTCCGCGTCGTGCAGGGATCGGGGCATCCCGCCCTGGACCGCGGCGCGGTCGAGGCGGTCCGGAACGCCGCCCCCTTCCCGAGGCCTCCCGCCGAGGCGGTGATCGTCACCCCCGTCGTGTATCGGCTCGAATAGGGTGCGGGCGCTGGCGGGGGACGCTCCTTCCCTTCCTCCCCCAATAGATCAGGAATGTCCCCCTAAATGCTATCCTGTCGGAGTGACGCCGCTCGTCGACCTCATCCTGCGCGGGGAGGAGCGGATCCTTTCCGCGTTCCTCTCCCACGCCCGGGACAACGGCTACTTCCGCTTCGCCCCGCACGACGCGGATGGCTGGCGGCCCACGGTTCGCGGTTTCTCCGGGTCGCTCGTGCAGTCTCTCCGCCACTCCCCCTCCTCCGCCGGGCTCACCGCGGATGACGTCGGGCGCGACGACGGCCTCACCGCCTTCGGCGTGGTGGAGGCGCGCAAGCACCGGCTCGCCGGCATGCCCCTCGGGATCTACCTCGGGATCCTCAAGTCCCTCCGTCACGCCTTCCTCGAGGAAGTCCGTTCCGACGGCCTTCCCCCGGAGGAGATGGAACCTTGCGCCTTCCGCGTGAACCGGTTCTTCGACCGCAACGAGATCGCCGCCAGCGTGGCATGGACGCTGGAGGGCGGTTTCGAGCGGGCGAGCGAGCTGGCGCGGAAGGACGACGAGGCGATGACGGAGCTCCGGAGGCAGCAGGCGGACATCGTCCGGCAGGAGAAGATGGCCTCCATCGGTTGGCTCGCTTCGGGGGTGGCCCGGGAAACCGCCGGGCCGGTCGGGGTCATCCGGAGCAACCTCCTGGCCCTGGGGAAACACCTCGAGAAACTCGCCGGGTTCCTCCAGGCGCAGTCGGAGTGCATCGCCGCGGGCGCGAAGCCGGAGCACGTCGAGCCGGTGCGGCTGAAACGGGCTCATCTCCGGATCGACTACCTACTGCCGGACGTGGACGACCTGATCCGCGAGTCCCTCGAGGGGACGGAGCGGATCCGCAGCATCCTTTCGGACCTGAAGGGGTTCTCCCGCACGGGCGAGACCGGATTCCGCCGGGAGGACATCAACGGGTGCGTCCGGCGCGCGATCCAGTTCGCGGGGACCGAACTGCAGCGCCGGGCGACCGTGCGGGTCGAACTCGGGGAGATCCCCCGGACCCTGTGCGAAACCGACCGGATGGACGTCGTGTTCCGGAACCTCCTCCTCAACGCGGCGCACGCCATCGAAGGGCGAGGGATCGTCACCGTCCGATCCTGGCGGGAGGACGGGTTCCTCTGCGTATCCGTCGCCGACACGGGGTGCGGAATCCCGGAGGAGAACCTGGACAGGATATTCGACCCCTTTTTCACCACACGGGAGGCCGGCAGGGGAGCGGGCCTGGGCCTGAGCATCGCCTGCGACAACGTGTACCGCCACGGGGGGACCATCACGGTCCGCAGCGAGGTGGGCCGCGGCGCGATCTTCACGGTCCGGATCCCGATCATCGAGGAGGCGTGAGATGGCGGAGACGACACGCATCCTGTGCGTCGAGAGCGACCCCGACCTCCTGCACTCCCTCGAAAAACTCCTTGCCGCCGACGGGCGCGAGGTCCTCGCCGCCTTCTCCGGTGCGGAAGGGATCGCCCTCCTCTCGGGAGGAGGGCCGGTGCACGTCGTCCTCGCCGGGCACCGGAGCGCCTCCGGGGAAGGACCGGAGTTTCTCGCCGAGGTCGGGAGGGTTTCACCGGCGTCGGTCCGCATCGGACTGTACCGCGAACCGGAGTCGGAGGCGGTCGACGGCGGGCTCGTCTACAAGTCGCTCTTCGTGCCGCTGGACGGGGAGGCGGCGCGGGCCGCGGTGGATAGCGCAATGGAACGGTTCCGCCTCGTGGAGGCCCTGCGGGGAAAGGAGGAAGATGTCCTCCGCTCCGTCGCCCAGGAAGTGGAGCTCCGGGACCCGTACA
>Ga0113563_10002462_pt1 | contig 11160 bp, 7 predicted proteins | sample Mud3Dept3metaG_FD_80117 | JGI IMG/M metagenome (GOLD analysis project Ga0113563, IMG submission 80117) | Freshwater wetland microbial communities from Ohio, USA, analyzing the effect of biotic and abiotic controls - Mud 3 Core 4 Depth 3... | ecosystem: Environmental > Aquatic > Freshwater >...
CAGTACGTCGTGCGGCACCCGGAGTACTTCTTCGAGGGCTCGCCCGAACACGGGCTGATCGATCCCGACAACCTGCACATCCTCCTCGCGCACGTGAAGTGCGGCGCCTTCGAGTTGCCCTTCGCCGTCGGCGAGTCGTTCGGCGAGGTGCCGCTCGACGCGGTGCTGGAGATGCTCGAGGACTCGCGCCTCGTGCACCGCGCGGGGAACCAGTGGCACTGGACCGACGTGTCGTACCCGGCCGACGCAATCAGCCTGCGCGCCGTGTCGTCGGACAACTTCGTGGTGGTGGACGAGACGGCCGAGCCGCGCATCATCGCCGAGACCGACTACACGAGCGCCCCGTTCATGCTGCACCCCAAGGCCATCTACATTCTCGAGGGAGCGCAGTACCAGGTGGAGCGGCTCGACTGGGACGGGCGCAAGGCCTACGTGCGCGCGGTGGACACCGACTACTACACCGACGCGATCTCCTACACGAAAGTGACGCCCCTCGACGAGTTCGCGCGGACCGGGGCGCTCGCGGCCGCTCCGCCGGAGGGCACCGGCGGCGACCGGGTGCCCGACGACGCCAGCGAGGGCGATGCGATCGCCGCCCTGGACGAGACCCCGGCGCCGGCCACGCACGCCCACGGCGAGGTGCACGTCGTCTCGCGCATCGTGGGGTTCAAGAAGATCAAGTTCTACACGAACGAGAACGTCGGCAGCGGCGAGCTGGACCTGCCCGAGCAGCAGATGCACACCACCGCGTACTGGGTCACCGTGGCGCCCGAGGTGATGGCGGCGCTGCCGTTCGACCCGCAGGACCGGCGCGACGGCGTGTCGGGCATGGCGCACGCGATGGTCACGGTGGCGCAGCTGCTGCTGATGTGCGACCGCCGCGACCTGGGGGTGTCGGTGGACGGGGGAACACCGGGTCGCGAGTTCGGTGGCCAGCGCCGGACGAACGAGGCCCTCGGAGCCTCCGCTCTCGTGAGCTCCGAAGAGTACGTGGCCGGCCGGGGCACGCTCGAGCCCCGCGTGTTCCTGTACGACAACTACCCCGGTGGGATCGGCTTCAGCAAGCCGCTGCACGACCTGCGGGGCGAGCTGCTGCGCCGCACGCGCGAGCTGGTGCGCGAGTGCCCCTGCGAGTCGGGCTGCCCGTCGTGCGTCGGCCCGCTCGGTGACGTGGGCCCGCTCGCCAAGACGGTGGCGCTGCGGCTGCTGACGGAGCTGATGGCCGAAGTGTGACAGCCTGCTTCGGGCCCGCGGGACTGAAGGCCTCGAGTCCTGGAGGCGTGACCCGTTCAGGGCCGCTCAGAGCCAGGGCGTGAGGCGGCAGGCGTAGGCCGGGCCCAGGGCGTACGGCGTAAGGCGTGAGACGTAAGGCTGCCCTTGTGAACCTCGACCGACTTCGTGACATCGTTCGCGGCGAGGCGGCGCGGCGGCCCGTGCCGGTCCCGCCAGATGCGACGGCACCCGCACCAGCGTCTCCCATCCGCGAGCTCACCTACGAGCCCGTCGGCGGGGACGGTCTCCCGCTGGACCGCCGCGCGGTGCCGGCCTTCGAGGGGACCTCCATCGTCGAGACGCCGTTCGGGCCGGTGTCGGTGATCGAGCGTGTCTACCAGGCCGACGCGTACCTCGGGCGCGTGCGGATCGAGCAGTGCGAGGTGTTGCACCTCGACGCGCTGGGCGTGCTCTGCGGCCGCAGGCTCGCGCCGCGCGCCCCGGCAACGCGTGGCCCCGTCTTCCTCGACATCGAGACCACCGGGCTGTCGGGTGGCGTTGGCACCGTGCCGTTCCTCGTTGGCTGCGGCTACTTCGACCAGGGGGCGTTCCGCACGACGCAGTTCTTCATGCACGACTTCGCGGCGGAGCGCGCACTGCTGCACGTCGTGGCCGACTTCCTCGCGGCCACGCCGTTCATCGTGACTTACAACGGGCGGTCCTTCGACGTACCGGTGATGGAGATGCGGTGGCTGTTCCACCGGGTTCCGCCGCCCCTCGAGGATCTGCCGCACCTCGACATGCTGCCGCCGGCCCGGCGACTGTGGCGGCACGAGGAGAACGGCGGTGAGCGCAGCTGCCGCCTGATCACGCTCTCCGAGGTGTTGCTCGGGCACGTGCGCGTGGGTGACGTGCCCGGCTTCGAGATTCCGCAGCGCTACTTCGACTACGTGCGGCACGGGGACGCCGAGCCGTTGCAGGCGGTGCTCGAGCACAACCGTCTGGACCTCGTCGCCCTGGCGGCCATCACCGCGCGGGCGCAGCGGCTGGTGTGCGACGGGGCGGAAGCGGCGCGCGACGCCGGGGAGTGCCTCGCGCTCGGCCGGCTGTATCGGCGGGCCGGGCAACTCGCCGAGGCCGAGGCAGCGTTTCGCCGCGTGGCTCGCATGGCGATCGCCGCGCGGCCGGTGCGCGAGGACGCCATGCACCAGCTCGCGCTGCTGCTGCGCCGTCAGCGGCGCCACGACGAGGCCGCGCGTGTCTGGCAGGACCTGCTGGCGTTCGGCCACGGCGTGTCGGCCGCCGCGCGCGAGGCCGTCGAGGCGCTCGCGATCCATCACGAGCACCGCGCGCGGGATCTGCAGCGGGCGCGTGAGCTCGCCGCTCGCGCCCTGCAGGCCGAACGCGACCCGCGCCGCCGCGACGCGGTGCGCCATCGCCTGGCGCGGCTCGACCGCAAACTGGCGGACCTGCGGCGACCGCCCGCACTGCAGCTGCTGGACTGATGCCGTCAGCCTGGCGCCGTGCACCCTGCGCCGCACGCCCGGGTCTGGCGCAGATGTGGCCCGGCGTTTCAGCGCCGTGCTGTGCGGTCCGCTGTCGCCCAGCCCTGAAGGGCCAGGCCACTGGTGTCACCGCAGCCCACGAAGCACGGTCACGTCACACTGACTGTCCGCCTGGTTCGTGCCGACTCCAGGCAGGCGAGGATGGCGGCGGTGTTGCCACGGCTGTCGGCGAGGCTCACACGGGGTGGGGTTCCGTCGAAGGCGGCCGCGGCGAGGTCGTCCACCTCGCCGAGGTAGAGCGGGGCGCCCTCCACCACGATGGTCTCGGCGAGATCACCGCGCTGCAGGGTGCAATGCTCCTCCAGGCCCGGCTTGAACGGGTTGGGCACCGACAGGACGGCGTCGCTGCCGACCACCTCCATGAACGAGCGCAGGTGCGCGCGGAAGCTGCTGTCGAACTGCAGAAAGGCGCCCGAGGGGAACCGCAGGTGGCCGGCGAAGGCGAGGTCCACGCCCGTCGGCCCGAGGGCCGCGCTCCCCGTCGCCTCGACCGGCTCCTCGCCCAGGAGGCAGCGCGCGTAGCTGATTGGATAGCAACCAATGTCCCAGAGGCTGCCGCCGCCCAGGCCCGGATCGAGGCGCGCGTCGTGATCGCGCGAGAGCCAGAAGCTGAATCCCCCGCGCACCAGCTGCACCCGCCCGAGGGCGCCGCTGCGCACGATGTCGCCGACGCGTGACGTCAGCGGATGGTGGCGGTACATGAACGCCTCGGCGATCACGCGTCGGTGGCGCGCCGAAGCTTCCGCCATGTCGTCCACCTCACGGGTGGTGAGCGCGAGGGGTTTCTCGCAGAGCACGTGCTTGCCGGCTGCCACCGCGCGGATGCTCCACTCGGCGTGAAGGCCGTTGGGCAGCGGGATGTAAACCGCGTCGATGTGGGGCGACGCCAGCAGTGCATCGTAGCTGCCGAACGCCTCCGGGATCTCCCACTGGACGGCGTACGCGCGAGCGGCCTCCTCGCGTCGGCTCGCCACGGCCACCAGCTCGTGCCGGGTTCCCTGGCGCAGCGCGGGAATGATCGCGCGGTTGATGCGAGCCGTGCCGAGCAGGCCCCAACGCAGGACGCTGGACATGGGCGAAGTATACGGTTCCTGGGTTCGTGGTTCCGGGTTCGTCGTTCGCTCCGAGTGCTCCGCTGGAGGAACGTGGCCCCCGTGCCCGCCCGACCGGTTCCTCGTGGCCCACCCGGATCGTGCCGACGTGGCCCGGCGCTTCAGCGCTGGGCGGGGGAAAGCGGCGAGTTTCGATTCGGTCAGCCCTGAAGGGCCGGGCCACGGGCCGCAAGCGTCCGATAGGCGGCGGTGACTGTGGCGAAGATCTCGGCGAGGCGCGCCGATTCGCGCGGCGAGCAGCCCGGGTGGCAATCGGGGTGGAACCGCTTTGCGAGCATCCGGTAGGCGCGCTGGATCTCCGTCCTGGAGACGTCGTCGCGGAGCGACGCGGCCCCGCACGCGCGCAGCACGGCGAGCGCGTTGCGCTCAGCCCGCGTGAGGGGCCGGGCGCGAACTGGCGGGTGCGCCTCTGAGGGGCCGGGCCAGGCGGTCCCGGAGTCTGCCGCGAGAGGCGGCGCCGGCACGTGCCACAGTGGGTTGGCGCCTCCAGGCGGTACCGCGCGGCGCAGGCTCGGGGGCGGCCAGTCACTTCCCGGACGCGCGAAGGCGTGGAGGCCGGGGTCGGGGGTCTGCCGAATTGGCGCAGGCGAAGGGCGCGACGGGCTTAGTGGCGTCTGCGGAAAAGCCGCGAGGTGTTCGGCGAGCACCTGTGCGAAACCTGCCGCCGCGCCCACGGTAGGAAGATCGGCAGGGTGCCACCTCGCATGAACGGAAGCCGTCGCCGCAGCCGGCCCCGAAAGGCCCGCCCGGTTCCGCGTCCGCCGGTCGGGCACCTCGGCGTTGTATCCTCTGGAACGTGCCGGCCATCCCGCATCTCGGCGCATTCACCGAGGCCGACGGCTTCCCCTCGCTGCCGACGACGAGCGACGGCATCTTCCGCGTCGGCAACGACGGCGTGACGGCCATCGTCGGCACGCCCGACCGGAAGGTCGAGTTCGTCGCCTTCGAGGGACGCGCGCTGGCCCACGTGACCTCCGCGCTCGGCTACCCCGCCTACTACCCCGTGCTGCCCGTCGCTCCGCGCCGGCCGGTGCGGGCCGTGCTGATGGACCTCGACGGCACCACCGTGCGCAGCGAGGACTTCTGGGTCTGGATCATCGAGCAGACGACGCGGAGCCTGCGCGGGGAGCCGGGATTCGCGCTCGAGGCGGCCGACCTGCCGTTCGTGTCGGGCCACAGTGTGTCGGAACACCTGCAGTACTGCCTCGAGAAGTACGCGCCGGGCGCGTCGCTCGTGGAGGCGCGGCGGCAGTACTTCGCGCACGCGCACCGCGAGATGCGCGAGATCCTCGACGGGCGGGGCCGCACCGATGCGTTCCGGCCGGCGCCGGGCCTCGCGCCGTTCCTCCGAGCGGTCAAGGCGCGCGGACTGCCGATCGGGCTCGTCACCTCGGGGCTGCACGAGAAGGCCTACCCGGCGATCGTGGCGGCCTTCCGCGCGGCGGGGCTCGGCGACCCGGCAGCCTTCTACGACGCGATCATCACGGCCGGGTTCCCGCTCCGGAAGGGGGAGCCGGGCACGCTGGGTGAACTGTCGCCGAAGCCGCACCCGTGGCTCTATGCCGAGGCGTTCCGGGTGGGGCTGGGGCTGCCGTTCGAGCTTCGGGAGGCGGTGCTCGGCGTCGAGGACAGCGGCGCCGGCGTGTGCGCGGTGCGCCTTGCCGGCCTGGTCACGGTGGGCGTGGGGGGCGGCAACGTCGAGCAGAGCGGCCTGAAGCCCTTGTGCCACCAGTTCTGCGGGAGCCTGGAGGAGGCGATCGGGTTGCTGGACGGAGCCTGAGGGGGGCTGCTATACTCGGCGTTTGCGTCTGGAGCGAAGGAGCTCGCCGTGAAGCAGGGGATTCATCCGAAGTACTACGACGTCGAGGCGCGCTGCGCGTGCGGGGCCACTTGGAAGACCCGGTCCACCAAGCAGGAACTGCACCTCGAGATCTGCTCGAACTGCCACCCGTTCTTCACCGGGCGTCAGAAGATCGTCGACGCCGAGGGGCGTGTGGAGCGGTTCACCAAGAAGTTCGGCGCGCAGACCGTGGCCGCCCGCAGGGAAGCCTCGTCGAAGAAGAAGCCGGCCCCGGCCGCGCCCTAGCGCCGCGGGCTGGCGCGCGCCCGCGCCTCAGCCTCCCTCTCGTCGGTGACGGCCCGGCCAATCCGCCGGGCCGTTTACGTCTCTCCCCACGACCACGACGGCGCGTGGCCCTCCGGGCCCCTCCTACGGGATCACGGTCGTCCGGTCCCAGCGGTGTGCGCGGAGCGCTTCGTAGAGGGCATCCGGCAGCGGGCCCGCGTCGCTCGCCGCGAAGTTCCGCTCCACGTGACCGAGCTTCCGCATGCCCGGAATCGTCGTCGCGACGGTGGGGTGCTGCAGGATGAAGCGCAGTGCCAGGTCCGGGAGATCGCGGCCTGACGGCACGAGCGGCAGCAGACGGTCCACGTGGTCGAGCGTCTCGTTCAGGCGCTCGGGCGTGAAGTAGAGGCGGCGCCAGTCGCCCTCCGGGAACGTGGCGTCGCGCTTGAGGTGCCCCGTGAGGCTGCCCTCGTCGAACGGGACCCGGGCGATCACCGCCACGCCGAGCCGCGCGCAGGTGGGGAACAGCTCGTCTTCCGGCGCCTGGTCGAAGACGTTGTAGACCACCTGCACGGCATCCACGAGGCCCGTCGCGATCGCCGCCAGCACATTGGCCGGCTCCCACCGGTTCACGCTGATGCCGAACCCGCGGATCAGCCCCTCGTGCTTCAACTCGTGCACGGCCTGCTGCCAGCCGTCGTCAGCCGCCCACGCATCCGACCAGACGTGCAACTGCTGGAGATCGATGCAATCGACGCCGAGGTGCTGCAGGCTGCGTATCGTGCACTCGCGGATGTAGGCCGGGGGGAACACCTCCGAGATGGGATCCTCGGCCCGGCCCGGCCACTGGCGGTTCTTCGGCGGGATCTTCGTCGCGATGTAAACGCGCTTGGCGCGGTGGGCGTGCAGCGCGCGCGCGACGAGGCGCTCGCTGTGGCCCTCGCCGTAGGCGAGCGCGGTGTCGATGAAGTTGCAGCCCAGCACGAGCGCGCGATCGAGAGCCCGCAACGACTGGTCGTCGTCGCGGTCGCTCCAGCCGCCCATGCCCCACGTGCCGTGCCCGATTTCCGAAACACGCCACCCCAGTCGCCCGAACGTCCGGTAGTGCATGGGGGAACTATATACGCCTTGCGCCGCACGCCCAGCGCCTCACGCCCTGGTCGGTCTCGCGCCTGACGCCGTCTCGCCTGACGCCGCGCGCGCCGTGCCGTGCGTCACCGGCGGGGCCGCCTGAGCCCCGTCCTACGGGCCGGCCTGGACAGCGGCCTAACGTTTACCGGACGGTGCCCGCCGCTCGGCGCTGGGCGTTCGGCGTCAGGCTGAACTCCGGCTGCTGCTGGCTGAGACAGTGAATCGCACCGAGGCCCCAGATGATCTCGGTGCAGTCGATTCCGACCACGTCCCGATCGGGCAGCACCCGCTGCAGGGTCTCGAGCGCACGCCGGTCGTGGCGCCGGTCGCGGTAGGTGGGCACGAGCAGCGCCCCGTTGACGAACAGGAAGTTCACGTACGTCGCCGGTAGCCGCTCACCTTGATGCAGCACGGGCCGCGGCATCGGGATCTCGACGATCTCGAACGGCCGCCCGTCCTGGTCGCGCGCCCGCGCGAGCCGCGCGCGGTTCTCGCGCAGCCGCACGTAGTTGGCGTCGGCCGGGTCCTCCTCGACGGCCGTGACGATCGTGCGCGGGTCGAGGAAGCGGGCGAGGTCGTCCACGTGGCCGTCGGTGTCGTCACCCTCGATGCCCTCGCCGAGCCACACCACGTGCCGCTGTCCGTAGTAGTCCTTCAGGTAGCGCTCCACCTCGCGCCGGGGCAACCCGGGGTTGCGGTTCCTGTTCAACAGGCACGACGTGGTCGTGAGCACGGTGCCGGCGCCGTTGACGTCCACGGCGCCCCCTTCCATCACGATGCCGGGATAGAACACGGGCAGCCCGTACTCCTCAGCCACCCGGGTCGGCACCGCATCGTCGTGGTCCCACGGCGGGTACTTGCCGCCCCACGCGTTGAAGCCCCAGTCCACGATGGCGGCCTGCGTACGCCCGCGCCCGTCGCGCCGCAGCACGAAGGCGGGCCCGTGATCGCGGCACCAGCACTCGTTGGTGGGGATGCGGTGGAAGACGACGTGCCGCAGGGGGCAGCCGTGCGCGCGCAGCTGCTCGGCCACGATCCGTTCGTAGTTGCCGTTGGGCACGTTCACGTGCACCCGCTCCCGTGCGGCAATCTCGCGGAAGATGCGTGCGAGCACGGCGGGCACCGGGTGGTACTTGTCGGGAAAGGAGATCCCCTCCGGCCGGGGCCAACTGAACCACGTGCCTTCGTGACGCGCCCACTCCGGCGGGAACGTGAATCCGTGCTCGGCCGGTGTGCCGGCCATCACGCGCAGGCGGCGCCGCCGCTGGCGCTCACCGCCCATCGACGAACCGCTTGGTGAGGTCGCCGTACGCGTCGATGCGGCGGTCGCGCAGGAACGGCCAGTGCGTGCGGCTGAACTCGACACGCGCGAGGTCGCACGGGACGACGAGCACCTCCTCGCCGTCCACCGAGGCTCGCGCCTCGACGTGCCCGTCGGGGCCCACCACGAACGACTGTCCCCAGAACTCGATGCCGTCGGCGTTCACGGGTGCTCCGTCCAGGCCGGCCACCCGTTCGTGCCCGATGCGGTTGGCCACGCACACGTAACATCCGTTGGCCACCGCGTGGCTCCGCTGGATCACCTCCCACGCGTCGTGCTGCCGCTCGCCGTACTCGGCCTTCTCGCTCGGGTGCCAGCCGATCGCGGTGGGGTAGAAGAGGATCTCCGCCCCCTGCAGCGCGGTGAGCCGCGCGCCTTCGGGGAACCACTGGTCCCAGCACACGAGGGCGCCGATCGTCGCCCGCTGCGTCTTCCACGCGCGGAATCCCGTATCGCCCGGCGTGAAATAGAACTTCTCGTAGAACAGCGGATCGTCGGGGATGTGCATCTTCCGGTAGAGACCCGTAATGTGGCCGTCAGCGTCGATGATGACCGCCGTGTTGTGGTAGAGCCCGGCGGCACGGCGCTCGAAGACCGAGGCGACGATCACCACCTTGCGCCGCCTGGCCAGCGCGCCGAACGCGTCGGTGCTGGGCCCCGGGATGGGCTCCGCCAGGGCGAAGAAGCGGTGGTCCTCGGCCTGGCAGAAGTACTGCGACGCGAACAGCTCCTGCGTGCACAGTACCTCGGCGCCCCGCTCGGCGGCGTGCTCGAGCAGGCGCAGCTGGCGTTTCCGATTGCGGTCCGGATCCGCCACGCAGGCCATCTGCGTGAGGCCCACGTGGAGGATCGAGTCGCGGCGGCGGGGTCGTCGGGTCGGCATGGCGTGATTCGGGGACGATCCTACACCCGAGCCACGCCGAGCGGCCCGCCGGGGCTGCCACGCGCCGTGCGTCGGCACCGGGGTCGGGGTGTGCTAATTTCTCACGCGCACGCCTGCGCGTGCGCCACGCGTCATGTCGCTCACGCCGCTCCACCGCGTCCGGAACATCGGCATCGTCGCCCACATCGACGCCGGCAAGACCACGACGACCGAGCGCTTCCTGTACTACGCCGGCCTCACCCACAAGATCGGCGAGGTTCACGAGGGCAACACGGTCATGGACTTCCGCGACGACGAGCGGGAGCGCGGGATCACGATCTCGGCGGCGGCCACGACGTTCCTGTGGAACGAGCACCAGGTGAACTTGATCGACACGCCCGGGCACATCGACTTCACGGCCGAGGTCGAACGCAGCCTGCGCGTGCTCGACGGCGCCGTGGTGGTGTTCTCTGGCGTGGAGGGCGTGGAGCCCCAGAGCGAGACCGTGTGGCACCAGGCCGATCGATACGGGATCCCGCGGCTGGCGTTCATCAACAAGCTCGATCGGGTGGGGGCGGATCACGAGCGGGTGCTCGGCGAAATCCAGCGGCGACTCGGCGCGCGGGCCGCCTTCCTCAACGTGCCGCACGGCCTCGAGGCCGCGCTCGACGGGGTGATCGACCTCGTCGAGTTGCGGCACCTCGTGTTCGATCCCGACACGCGCGGGCGAGAGCTCGAGGCGCGCGAGGTGCCGCCGGCCGTCCTCCCGGCCGCCACGGCCGCCCGCGACCGCCTCGTCGAGACCGTGGGCGACTGCGTGGAATGGCTCGGCGATCTCTACCTCGCGGGCACGCCTGTCGGGGCCGCCGATCTGCGGCGCGCGATCCGCGAGGCCACCGTCGCACGGGGCTTCGTCCCGGTGCTGTGCGGCGCCGCGCTGCGCGACCTGGGCATCCGCCCGGTGCTCGACGCCGTGTGCAGCTACCTGCCGGCTCCCTCGGACCGGCCGCCCGCGATCGGCCACGACCCGCAGCACGGGGCGGAGCTGCGCCGTGCCCCGACACGCGAGGCGCGGTTTTCCGCCCTCGTGTTCAAGGTCGTGGCGCAGCCGAGCGCCGACGTCTTCTGGCTGCGCGTGTACTCGGGCGGCCTCGGAACCGACGAGCGGTGCCTGCACGTGCGCTCCGGCACCCGCCTGCGCTTGCGGCGGCTGCTCCGAATTCATGCGGACCGCACCGAGCCTGTGAACCGTGCCGATTGCGGCGACATCGTCGCGGTGGTGGGGCTGAAGAACGTGGTGACGGGCGATACGTTGTGCGATCCCGACGCGCCCATCACGTACGAGCCGATCCGGTTCCCCGAAACGGTGGTAGCCGTTGCCGTGGAGGCGCAGACCTCGGCCGATCGTGAGCGACTGCTCGACGTGGTGGCCCGGCTCGCGCGCGAGGATCCGACGTTCACCTTCCACACCGACGGCGACACGGGTCAGCTGATCCTCGCCGGCATGGGCGAACTGCACCTCGAGGTGCTGCGCAACCGCATGCAGCGGGAGTTCGCGGTGACGGCCCGCTTCGGGCGCCCGCGCGTGTCGTATCGCGAGACGATCTCCACGTCCGCCTCCGGCCTCGGGGAGTTCGATCGGAAGATCGGCGACGTGCAGGTGACCGCGCGCGCGCGGGTGCACGTGGCCCCGCGGCCGCGGGCGCCCGGCACCCGCGGCCTGCCGCCGCTCGACGTGACGCTCGATGGAACGGCGGCGCAGCTGCCGCCGCCGTTGCAGGCGGCCGTGCGCGCCGCGCTCACCGACGCCAGCACTGCCGGCGGGCCGCACGGCTACCCGGTGGTGGACGTCACCGCGCGGGTCGAGCACGTTGAGGTGGGCACGGCACCAG
>Ga0113563_10002463_pt1 | contig 11160 bp, 6 predicted proteins | sample Mud3Dept3metaG_FD_80117 | JGI IMG/M metagenome (GOLD analysis project Ga0113563, IMG submission 80117) | Freshwater wetland microbial communities from Ohio, USA, analyzing the effect of biotic and abiotic controls - Mud 3 Core 4 Depth 3... | ecosystem: Environmental > Aquatic > Freshwater >...
CCTGCTTACCTCACCGTTTGGTGGCAACTTGGGTTAATTAAACAAAACTCCTCGTCGCTGAACAAGGGAGTGTTTGAGGGATTGGAAATTCCTGATCCCACCTCCTTTCCGCGAGGCTCGTGGAAACTGACGCTTAAGGTGATCGACCTGGCTTGGTTCACAGCAGTGAAACTGCTGTGAACCTTACAGTTGCGGGACAGCACCGGACTTACACCGGCTTCGTCTTTCAGCCTGCCCTTCCGGGGGCAAGGCGCCTCATGCGTTAGATGACTCAATTGTTAATTTACTATTATAATGATACCGCACTTTTATGATTTTGTAGCGAATAATTATAATTTACCACTAAGAACACCAAGATGATCTAAATAATGTCACACGGTATTGATCCTTTCTTGCAAGAAATTACCTCGCTCTGGTGGAATTCTCCAGCGCAGATGCCAGATTTCGGCCGCGCCTACACCATCACCGAACAGATAACCAATAGCCGCCAACTGGAGAATTTGCAGAACGAAACTCTCACTGCCTTGAAGGAATCCGCTCCGAATGAGCCAGCCAGTCCACTTGCACGAGATAAAATTAACCAGCTCCTATTCACGATAATCACTACCAGCACAGACATCCAGGCAGAGCATATCCAGGCGGTCCGAGATGCACGCATTCTAGAAAATGCAGCGAAATTTTCGGAACAGGCGCGCCAATTCGACCCGAGTTTGACCGAAGACGATATTTACCAGGCCAGCCGGAACATCTGGACCTTTAATATATTGCAATGTTTATTTAATCTACCGGTCTCTTTGACGCCAGCCATGTTTGCATATAGCCTGCTCTACCCGTATACCGACAATTACCTGGATAACCCGCGAATTTCTCTCCAGACCAAAACCTTGTTTAACCAGCGCTTCCAAAGGCGGTTGGAAGGGGAAGAATCGCCGCCTGAAAACCCACAAGAAAAGAAAATATTTGGGCTGGTAGGCTTGATCGAGCGACAGATCGATCGTGCTCAAAATCCTGCCGTCTACCAAAGCCTTTTGACGATCTTACGTGCTCAACGAGACAGCGTTGCGTTAATGAAAAAGGACGCATCCCCATACGAAATCGATATCCTCGGCCTCAGTTTCAACAAAGGGGCGACCTCAGTCATCGCAGATGGCTATCTGATCGCCGGCGACCTTACCTCCGAGCAGCGTCGCCTGCTGGTCCATTTCGGCGCCTTCACCCAGCTCTGGGACGATTTAGAAGACCTCCAAGAAGATCAGCGCGCCGGACAGCGGACGATATTCACCCAGACTGCACCACGCTGGCCGCTCGACTTGATCACAAACCGCACTTTCCATTTCGGCCTGGCGTTGCTGGAGCGGATCAAGACATTTCAACACCCGGGAAATGCTAAGCTGATCGAATGCTTTCAAATCGGATATGCCCCGTTCTTTATATATTCATCGGGTAAAATGGGCCGATACTTCTCTGCAAAGTACCGGCGGAACCTTCAAAACCATTTTCCATACCGGTTCTTTTTGATCGAGAAAGTGCGAAAACGATTGCTACGCGCTGGAATCAGGACCATCTAGCCCATCAAAGCACTACCTCAGATCGACAAGGAGGTGTATACTAAGGTAACTCATTGTGAAAATTTGCACGAATTCTATTAATAACAGAACAAAAAACCAACGAATTAAAGCCATCAATAGAAACGAAACCATTGTAAACCTTCCATAAGAAGCAATCTTATTTAAAAAAAGCGGAGAATAAAATGACAACCTTACCTTTACCAACTTTCGATCCTGTCCACGATGTGCTCCATTATGAACACCAGGCATTGGACGCAATTTTTCGTCCAAAGAACGTCGCCGTAGTCGGCGCGACCGAAACGCAGGGTTCGGTGGGCCGGACCCTGGTCTGGAACCTGATCAGCAGCCCTTTCGGCGGAGCGGTCTTCCCGATCAATCCGAAACGCCCGAATGTCCTGGGCATCAAAGCCTATCCAAGCCTGAGAGATGTGCCGGAACAGGTTGACCTGGCGGTGATCGTAACGCCTTCGCCTTCGGTGCCGGGAATTATTAAGGACGCGGTCGATACCGGCATTAGAGGCGCGATCGTCATCTCAGCCGGCTTCAAAGAGACCGGACCCGCCGGTGCTGAGCTCGAACGCCAAATAATGGAGCAAGCCAGCAAAGCCAATCTGCGCATTATCGGCCCGAACTGCCTGGGCGTGATGAATCCGCTGAGCGGCTTGAACGCCACCTTCGCCACCACGATTGCCAAACCCGGTAAAGTCGGTTTTATCAGCCAGAGCGGTGCCCTGTGCACGGCTGTGTTGGACTGGAGCCTGGCTGAAAATGTCGGCTTCAGCTCGTTCGTTTCCATCGGCTCGATGCTCGATGTCGGTTGGGGCGATTTAATCTACTACCTGGGCGATGATCCAAACACCGAAAGCATCGTGATATACATGGAAACTGTTGGCGATGCGCGTTCATTCATGTCCGCGGCGCGGGAAGTAGCCAACACCAAGCCGATCATCGTCATCAAGCCTGGCCGGACCGCCGGCGCTGCTAAAGCCGCGGCATCCCACACCGGCTCGCTCACCGGCTCCGATGAAGTGCTGGACGTAGCCTTCCGCCGCGCCGGCGTTTTGCGGGTCAACTCCATCGCCGAGCTGTTCTACATGGCCGAGGTATTGGCGAAGCAGCCGCGTCCGAAGGGCAATCGCCTGACCATCCTGACCAACGCCGGCGGCCCGGGCGTACTCGCCACCGATGCGCTGATCACCAGCGGCGGCGAGCTCACCGAGATTTCCCCAGAAGCGATGGAAGCTTACAACGGCTTGCTGCCAGCCGCCTGGAGCCATAATAACCCGGTTGACATCATCGGCGATGCAAGTCCACAGCGCTACGCTAAGGCATTGGAGATCGCCGCTAACGACGCCAACAGCGACGGCATGCTCGTAGTCTTGACGCCGCAGGCTATGACCGATCCTACCGAGACGGCTGAAGAGCTGCGTCCGTATGCCTCCAGCCTGGGCAAACCCGTTATCGCCAGTTGGATGGGCGGCGACGACGTCCGCCATGGCATCAAAATACTGAACCAGGCCAATATTCCGACCTTCCCTTATCCGGATACCGCGGCACGCATGTTCGTGTATATGGCCCAATATGCCGGCATCCTCCACCGGATGTACGAGACCCCCGTCTTGGGCGCGTACGGCAGTGAGGGCACGCCTAACCGCGCCAAAGCGGATGAGATCATCCAGAATGCCCGCAAGGCCGGTAGGACGATCCTGACTGAGTTCGAGTCCAAAGAGTTATTGACCGCCTACAATATTCCCACCGTCGAGACTTATGTCACCCCCAGCGAAGAAGAAGCAGTTAAGATGGCAGAGGAAATTGGTTATCCAGTAGTGCTAAAGCTGCATTCGGAGACTATCACCCACAAGACCGACGTAGGCGGCGTTAAGCTGAACCTCTTGGACGCCCATGACGTCCAACGGGCCTATCGCTCGATCCGTGACTCAGTCACCCAAAAAGCCGGCGCCGAGCATTTCCTGGGTGTCACAGTCCAGCCAATGTCGAAACTGGAAGGCTATGAATTGATCTTGGGCAGCAGCGTCGATCCGCAGTTTGGTCCGGTATTGCTCTTTGGTCTGGGCGGGCAGTTGGTGGAAGTCTTCAAGGATCGCTCCTTGGGGTTGCCGCCATTGACAAGCTCGCTGGCCAAGCGCATGATGGAACGAACCAAAATCTACACCGCTCTAAAAGGCGTCCGCGGCTGGAAATCGGTCGACCTGGACGAACTCGAGCAGATTCTGGTCCGTTTCAGCGAGCTGATCGCCGAACAGCGCTGGATCAAAGAGCTGGATATCAACCCTCTGCTGGCTTCGCCGGACCGGTTGCTCGCCCTCGACGCTCGCGTGCTTGTCTATGGCCCCGAAGTCAAGGAAGAAGACCTTCCTACATTAGCGCTGCACCCATATCCAACGAAATATGTCTACGATTGGACCTCGAAGAAAGGTGAGCCGATCACCATCCGCCCGATCCGTCCAGAAGATGAACTGATGATGGTCACTTTCCACGAATCGCTTTCCGACCAATCCGTCTACCTGCGTTATCTGCACCCAATGAAGCTGATCGACCGTGTCCAGCACGAGCGACTCGGCCGGATTTGCCATTGCGACTACGATCGTGAAATGACTATGGTTGCAGAAGGTGTGGACCCAATCACCAACCAGCCCGGAATTTTTGGCGTTGCGCGCTTGAGCAAGATCCATGGACATAAGGCAGCCCGTTTCACGGTCCTGGTCGTTGACAGTTTCCAGGGACATGGCATCGGCAGCGAATTGCTGCGGCGGATGATCCAGATTGCCCGCTCGGAAAGGCTCGAACAAATTGTCTCTATATTAACCTCAGATAACACCCCGATGAAGAAAATCATCGAGAAACAAGGCTTCGAGCTTACGCCGGATAGCGACGGCAAGATGATCCAGGCAGTATTGAATATATAACAAGCCTTACCATCCTAACAGATCGCCTGTTAAAGATCGCCAGAAATTTTTTTGGCGATCTTTTCAATTAATTCAATTATGGTCGATGGAACTAGACAAATCGACGATTTTATTAGATAATGGGATCGATGAACAGGTCTGCGAATACGCACCACCCAATCCTTAACAGCCAACTTATATCTGTAACTATATTCGATAGCAGTCTGACCATCAAGGCGTTTAATAATCGCGCGGACGAAATCTGCTTGCGCATGACGGGGCGAAACCTGCGCGAGGACACTCCAATATCTGACTACGTGAACGAAAATGACCTGGCTCGTTTCAGCGACCACGCCAACCTGGCGATGCAAGGCCAGGAGAATTCGAGTGTGTATTGTATTAACATGAGGGAGGGAAGTCCTGAATGGTTCGAACTCCATTGGGAACCGGCATATACGGAGGAAGACAACGTAGCCGGGGTCACCTTTTGGACAATCCCGATTGCCAGCGGAAACATTACCGAGAAACGCATCCAACAACTGTACGAAGCAGAACGCGAACAGCGCCTCATCGCAGAGACGCTCCAAGAAGCCAGTCTCGCTTTGGGTTTCACACTCGATAGCGATACGATCCTGGATAGGATCCTCGAACAACTAGCAAAGGTCGTACCGATGGACATCGGGCGGGTGTTACTTTTCGATAATCACCAAGTCCGGATCGCCCGAATTAAAGGTTTTGGAGAATATGATCGGCCAGAGATTAATCAACAGACCGAACTGGTTTATGACGTTGATCAATTGCCTAATTTAAAATGGATCCTGGAGAATGATGAACCGCTCGTAATCCCCGACACGCAGAACTATCCAGGTTGGGAAAAGATCACCGGTCTGGAATTCATCCGGTCCTGGATCGGAATGCCGATCCACACGTACGGCGAGCTGATTGCTGTATTTTCATTGAGCAAAGCGCAAGCGAATACCTATCATTCCGGGCATATCAAACAGTTGGCAGCGTTTGCCGGTCAGACGGGTTTGGCCTTACAAAACGCAAAATTATTTGATGCTGTCCAGCGCAGGGCGAAAGAAGCTGAAATGCTCCGCCAGGCTGCTGCTGCGGTAACGACCGAACTCGACCTGGATCATGTCTTGGAAAGAATCTTAATACACTTAAAGAAAGTGGTTCAGCTCAACAGCGCGTCGATTTTCTTGTTAGAAGGTGAACATCTCCGCATCGTTGCTGCTAGTGGGTTTTCTAATGGTGTAAAGATCGGTGATACCTTCCCGGCAGATAATCCCCTTTTCAGGCAGTCATTAACGACGGGGAGGCCGATTATCTTAGGTGATGCCGCCCTGGATAACCGCTTCGAACAATGGGCAAGTTATGAAAAAATACACGGCTGGCTGGGCGTGCCGCTGCACTTAAGAGGTCGAGTCATTGGCTTTCTGACGATCGACAGTTATCAGGTAAATGCATACTCGGAGGCTGAAGCGACCCTAGCCCAGGCATTTGCGAACCAGGCAACAATTGCACTTGAAAATGCACGACTTTTCAAAGAACTGCAGAGCCTGGCAACTACAGACCCACTCACCGAGATTTGGAACCGGCGGCATTTCATTCATCTGGCGAAAATCGAATTCCAGCGCGCCCGGCGTTTCAAGCAGCCATTGTCTGTGGTCCTGTTCGACATCGACTCTTTCAAGGTCGTGAATGATACCTATGGCCATCCGGTTGGCGACCAGGTATTACGCTGTATGGCGAAAGTATGCCAGGCAAACTTGCGACAGGCCGATTTGCTGGGGCGATATGGGGGAGAGGAGTTCATGGTCTTATTGCCCAATACAACAGTCGATCGAGCAAAAATTATCGCTGAAAGGCTGCGCAATCAAATAGCGCAGACACCCATGATAACCGATCACGGCCCAATCCATATTTCGGCCAGTTTCGGGATTGCCGAAATGGATGAAACGTGCCTGGACATTGACACCCTGCTGACGTATGCCGACCGCGCAGCCTATTCTGCTAAACTGGAAGGCAAGAATCGCGTGTCATTCCGTCAAAATTATGATGATTTAAATATATAAGATAATTATAATAATAAATCATCTGTTTTTCATATAGAATTCATATCCGTCTAAAGAACAAACACTATACTAACGCCACTATAGTTTTAAGTCGCACCTCGATCCAGGATTAACATTGATGTTTTGATCCTGCGATATCTACTGACTAAACCTTCGATTGAATAGGGAGAGTAATGAAACAACAACGTCGATCCGGAAAAATGAAACTGATGTGGATCGGTATAATCCTGCCACTAGCTGCTCTAGCGTGCAGTATAACCGTTCCCACAAGCCAAATGAATGAAGTTCTCTCAACCCCGCTCGCGGTCGTTGTTACCGCAATCCCGACCCAGCCACAGCCTCCCCTCGCGATTCCAAACCAACCCAAGGTTTCTCCACCTCAAAGCGTCGTCGACGAGCAAAGCCTGCTGGTTGCGTTGTATAAACAGGTGAACCCAGCCGTGGTAAACATCACAGTCTATATACCGCAACAAGGTGAAGAACTCCCTCTCGGACAGGGTTCAGGATTTGTATATGATCAGAGTGGGAACATCGCTACCAACGCACATGTTGTCCATGGCGCCGACCAGATCGAAGTCGGTTTTTGGGATGGCACTATCGAGCCGGCAAAATTAGTCGGTGAAGACTTAAATAGTGATTTGGCAGTCGTAAAGGTGGAAAAACTGCCAACCGGGTCGCAGCCATTGCCGTTAGGGAACCTTGATAATGTCCAGGTAGGCCAGACCGTGGTTGCAATTGGCAATCCCTTTGGTCTTGAGGGCACACTGACGCGCGGGATTGTCAGTGCAATCGGCCGGACCATCCCGGCATTAACACCATTTTCCATTCCACAAGCCATTCAAACAGATGCACCGATCAACCCCGGCAACTCCGGCGGCCCCCTGCTCAATCTCAATGGCGAAGTTATCGGTATCAATGCTCAGATTGAGACCAGTAATAATGGCCAGGCAAACAGTGGAGTCGGATTTGCAATCCCGGTTAGTATCATACAGCGGGTACTGCCGGAATTAGTGAAGAATGGGAAATACGACTGGGCCTGGTTGGGCGTACGAGGGACTAATTTAACACCCACGATCGCGGCAGCCATGCAACTGCCGATTGATAAAGGGGCGTACATTACGGATATCATCGCCGATGGCCCGGCGTCCAAGACTGAATTGCGCGGCTCCAACGATAACCAGATGCAGAATGGCCGCCTGGTCTCAGTAGGAGGAGATGTGGTCACTGCAATCAATGGCTCACCAATAAACTCATTCGATGATTTATTGATTTACGTGGCTCTGCAAACCACGCCCGGCCAGGATATCACACTAACTGTGCTTCGGAATGGAAAATCGATTGAGATCCCGTTGAAACTCGAAGCGCGACCCGCCAACATGCAAACTGAAATAACAATTCCGGTTATCCCGACTCTGCCCAGTCCTTAATCCTACTTGACCAACAATAGGGGTTGTCCCAATAGTACAAATTTGGAACAACCAAACCGCATATAGAGGATTTTTATTGTTTGTGACCGAGAAGTATGTCGGTCACAAACAATAAATTTATATTTCTAAGACAACCCCATTTTGTTAACTAAAAGGTGGGATAAATGTGGGATATTTGTGGGGTAAATGTTGGATAAATCTTTCCGAAAGGAATTTAGCGGCGGCGATAATGGATCGGGCTCAACGAACGTAGACGTTCAACCGCTGTTTCGGGGGTCAAATCGCGCTGAGGCATGGCCAACATTTCGTACCCCACCATAAATTTGCGCACCGTTGCAGAGCGCAGCAACGGGGGATAAAAATGGGCGTGCAGGTGCCAGCTTGAATAATCCCCCCCGTCCATAGGCGCCTGGTGAAAGCCCATCGAATAAGGGAATGAGATTTCGAACAGGTTGTCATAACGACATGTGACCTGCTGCAAAATCTCAGCCAGGCCAATACCTTCTTCTTCGTTCAGCTCAGGCAGGCAGGCAAAGTGCCGCCTGGCTAATACCAAAACTTCGAAAGGCCATACCGCCCAGAAGGGAACCAATGCCAAGAAATATGCGTTGCTGGCAAGGACCCTCACGCCTGAGGCAGCTTCTGCAGCCAGATAATCGCATAGCAAACAGGATTCGGTTTGCTTATGATAGTCTCGCTGATGTTGTATTTCCTTAGATGGCTCATTAGGGACCAGGCTGGAAGCCCAAACTTGGCTATGTGGATGCGGGTTCGAGCAGCCCATCAGAGCGCCCTTGTTCTCAAACACCTGGACGTACTGAATGTCGTTCATCGCACCGAGCTCTTGCGTGATTTCTGCCCAAGTGCGAACCACATCAGCGACTTCTGACAAGGGAAGCTCGGGCAGCGTCAAGTCGTGGCGCGGTGAAAAGCAGACCACTTTACATATACCCGATTCAGGTTGGGCGTGGAACAGACCTGACTCTGGCGGCAGGAGGACCGGGGAAATGACCGAGTCGCTCACCAAAGATGCTTCCGTATCACCGGTGTTCAGCAGCGCTGGGAAATCGTTATCGAACACGAATGTGCCGGTATAAGCTGGATTTGTATGACCGCCGGCGCGGTCATTGGCGGGGCAAAGGTAGCAATCCGGATCGTAGGCGGGTAAATTTTCAGGAGGCGTCTTTTCTACCTGGCCCAACCAGGGGCGGCGAGCGCGATGCGGCGATACCAGAACCCACTCCCCGGTCAAGGGGTTTAAGCGGCGATGAGGAGCATTATAGTTGATCATTTGTTGCGGATGTCCATTCTCATTTATTTAACCAAATTGGGAGCAAATTTTGGAGTCGGTGCAACACGAAATTGGGCTGGAGTAGCGAGGCGACTAACATCGCTTCGGACGTTGCGCCGGTCAATGATAATGCAGAGTCCATCCCAGCGGTCAAGCCCATTTGCACATCTGTCTCGATGCGGTCGCCGGTAATCAAACAGCGTTCAGGCGGCATATTTAGCAGGCCAAAGATGGCTTCTGCCATATAGCGGGATGGCTTACCCACTACTGCTTCCACCGGACGATCCGTACAGGCCTCGATTGCGGCAATAATCGAGGCGGCGTCGGGCTGGCCACCGCCAGGCACGGGGCAATAACGATCGGCATTGGTAGCATAAAAATGGGCGCCGGCGCGGATCGCATCAAAAGCAATTTGCAGCTTTAGATAGACGAAGGTGCGGTCAAAGCTGGCGATAACCGCGTCAACCTGGGCCGGATCCTCGGTTAGCCTGAACCCGCCAGAACGCAACTCCGTGCGCAAAGGCTCCTCCCCGACTACGAATAAGGACGCTCCGGGCATGCGGCGCTGCAAGAAATCCACCATCACAATCGAGGAGTTAATAATATCTTCCGGCGGTGTTGGAATGCCCAGGCGAGTTAACTTGAGTGAGCAATCGAGACGGGAGCGAGTGGGGTTATTCGAAATGAAGATTATTCGCCGGCCCGAGGCTCGCAACTGTTGGATAGTCTCCTGTACAGTTGGCAGCAAGGCATCACCCAAATAAATGGTACCGTCCAGATCAAAAATATAAGCATCATAAAGACGGTCTGGGATTGCCATTCAGGAAATTTACCTTTTATCCCGGCGTATAACGATAGCCCCGACCAGGAATCGTGCGGATGTAAGTGGGTTCCGCCGGATTTGGCTCCAGCTTTACCCGCAGACGACGAATCAACTGGGCCAGGCTATCATCCCGAACGCCCTGCATAAAAATCTTGTCTTCCGGCCAGATCGCTTGAATTAGCTCATCTTTCTCTAGAACTTTATCAGGATGAGACTGTAAATATTCCCATAACGAATGCTCTTTGGCCGTCAATTGGGCGCTATCAATAACCGGGGCACTTTTAGCTGGGGCAGCCGGAGCGCCCAAAAGGGGATGTCCGGCGAGTCTGGATTTTTGGAGCGCCTGTGCATCCGGTCCATCAGCCCAGAACTCGGCGACCCGCCGTTCTACTGCCGGATGAGTACGCAGCGCAGGCAAATCAAGAGGAGCCCCACTGGCATAGGCTTCACAGATCGCCCGAAGCAGTGACGGATAACCCCAAGAAAAATCTAGCATGGTGCGCTCGACACCAGCGTCCCACTGAACGCCGACCCGCTCGGCATAGGTTTGGATCGTCCAATGCGCGTCGCCCTCGCTAAGAGGACCCAGCCAGAGTATGTTTGCATAACACAACTCAGCTAACTCAGTATTATCATCCAGAGGGCGACGAGAGGCCGGCGCCAGGGTAAGCCAGTATTTGTAAGAATCGCGCAGGGCACGCAAGTTGCCATAGACCAGGGCGGGTTCGGGAAGTCCCGCCAAGAGATCAAAGCGGTCGATTAACAAACTGATCCCGGAGACATTTTCTTGCAGGCTTGCAAGGAGGCGATCGATGGAGACGATGTCGTCCTTGATAGACAGCCCGCCGGGCTCGGTGAAAGCGATCCCAGTCAGCGCAAGGCGTAGAAGCCCTATGAAAGCCTTTGGCGTAGCTTCCTGCATCCGGTTGCAGTCCACCAACACCAGGCGCGGGCATGGCTGGAATAAATCCTGCCGGTTCGCCAGAAAACCGAGCAAATTGCTTTTCCCCGCGCCGCTTAAACCAATGATCGAAATACATTCGCCGGCCTGCAATACCGGCAAG
>Ga0113563_10002464_pt1 | contig 11159 bp, 11 predicted proteins | sample Mud3Dept3metaG_FD_80117 | JGI IMG/M metagenome (GOLD analysis project Ga0113563, IMG submission 80117) | Freshwater wetland microbial communities from Ohio, USA, analyzing the effect of biotic and abiotic controls - Mud 3 Core 4 Depth 3... | ecosystem: Environmental > Aquatic > Freshwater >...
AATCGTCAACGTTCCCCGACACAGTCTGCGCAATGGCATACGATGCATCATTGGCTGAATGTATCATCACAGCCTGCATCAGCTCCTCAAGCGTGAATTCCTCACCTTCTTTCAGATAAACCTGGCTTCCCCCTATTTTAGACGCCTGTTTCGAGATCGTTATCTTGTCCGTCAGGCGTATCTCCCCACGCGACACCTTTTCCATCACGATGTAAGCGAGCATCAGCTTGACCATGCTGGCCGGGCCCCGCTTTTCGCGGGAATTCTGCTCCTCCAGTATCTTACCGGAGTTCCCCTCCATCACAATATACGCCGCGTATCGTTCCTGAGTCTCTGGCTTACTCTTTGGCTCTGCCTTGCTGCTCGAGGCCTGGGGCTTCGCAGGCTTTGCTTTAGCCGCAAACCCGTCAGACACAAAAATCAGGCTCAGGAGAAGGGTGGCAAGGAGAATGAGAGAGGGCGGTTTCTTCATCCCTTTTTCCCGGTTAAGGCATTCATCAGCTCAATGGGTAACGGGAAGATAATCGTCGAATTCTTCTCGGTAGAGATCTCGATAAGTGTCTGCAGGTAGCGCAACTGGAGTGCCATGGGGTTCCTGGAAAGAATATCGGCCGCCTCGCCAAGGCGAGTGGATGCTTGGTACTCACCCTCGGCACCGATGACCTTCGCCCTCCGTTCGCGCTCCGCTTCCGCCTGCCGTGCAATCGCTCGCTGCATCTCCTGCGGCAGATCAACGTTCTTCACTTCAACGTTCGAGACCTTTATGCCCCACGGCTCCGTGTGCGTGTCGAGAATCTCCTGGAGCCTCTCGTTGAGCTTCTCTCTCTGGGATAGAAGGTCGTCCAGCTCGGCCTGACCGAGCACACTGCGCAACGTGGTCTGTGAGAGCTGGCTTGTTGCATAGAGGTAGTTCTCCACGTCGATGATCGCTTTCATTGGGTCAACGACCCTGAAGTAGACCACCGCGTTCACTTTGACCGAGACGTTATCTCGTGTGATGACGTCCTGCGCTGGCACATCGAGCACGACCGTTCTCAAGCTCACCCGCACCATCTTATCGATAACAGGGATCAGAATAATGAGCCCCGGACCCTTCGGCCGGCCGAGTACCCGCCCGAGCCTGAAGACCACGCCCCGTTCGTACTCATTGAGAATCTTGATCGCGTTGTAAAGGAAAAAGATGACCAGAACAATAATAAATATCCCGTAAATCGGTATGCCAACCATAGCCTTAACCCCCTTCTTTTTTCACCTTGACGGTCATGCCCTTGACCGCAACTACCACGACCTGCTCCCCTGCCGGGATCGGTTCGTCGCTCTCGGCATTCCACAGTTCGCCGTGCACCTGCACCCTGCCCTTCTGGTGTACATCCGTTTTTGCAACGCCTTCCTCGCCGACAAGCCCCTCAACGCCTGTCCTGACCTTGGACAGCTGGGCTTTGACCGCATATGATAGCACACCGACAAAGAATAGGACAGTAGCGGTCACGACTACCAGGATCGACGTCCATGAAATCGATAACCACCCGGACGGCACATCAACGAGCATGACAGACCCGAGGATCAGGGAGATGACCCCGGCAATTCCCAAGGCACCGTGGCTCACTATTTTTATCTCCAGGATAAAGAAGATGACACCGAGCAGAATGAGTGCAAGCCCCGCAAAGCTGATAGGTATGGCGGAGAAAGCGTAGAAGGCGAGTATGATGCAGATACCCCCTATGACACCGGGAAAGATGGCGCCGGGGCTGTATATCTCGAAAAGGATCCCGTACATGCCCAGCATCATGAGGATGTACGCAACGTTCGGATCACTGATGGTCGCGAGGAAACGGTATTTGAAGGGCATCTCCAGCTCTTTCAACTTGAGCCCTTTCGTCCTGAGCGTGACCGTCTTCTCCCCTATTTCTACGCTCTTGCCGTCGATTTTCACGAGGAGTTCATCCACGGTGGTAGCGACCACGTCGATAACGCGCATCCGCAATGCATCCTCCGCAGTGGCGGACACACTCTGAGTCACGGCCTTTCCGGCCCAATCGACGCTCCTGCCCCGCTTCTTGGCGATGCTCTTTGCGTACGCTTCCGCATCCTGCACCACCTTCTTCATCATCACCTTGTCCGGCTTTTCGTCCTTGCCGATGCTGACCGGGTGGGCAGCGCCCGCGTTGGTGCCTGGCGCCATGGCTGCCACATGAGACGCCAACAGGATGATGGCGCCGGCTGATGCCGCCCGTGCTCCCTGCGGATACACGTAAACGATTACGGGTATCTTGGCATCCATGATGCCTTTTATGATCTCCCGCATGGAGGTGTCGAGTCCACCGGGCGTGTCGAGCAGGATGAGGAGGGCCTCTGCGCTTCCCTCCGTGGCCTTATTTATTGAGTCGAGGACGAACTGCGCTATCGGGGGGCTTATAACGCTCTGTATCCTGATCGTGTAAATCTCCTTGGCCCGTGTTTCCTTGGCTTGTACCTCTCTGGGCTTTGCCTCCTTGGCCCGTGTTTCCTTGGACTGTGCGGAGAAACCTGTAGATGAGAGAAGAATGGTAAAAGAGATGAGAAGAGAGAGAACGAGACAGGCTCTTTTCATGTGCCCGGGAATCTCTTCTTCAACGCTTCCTCGACCGGGGGCGGGACGAACCCTTTGATCGAACCGCCGAAGCTTGCCACCTCTTTAATGGTCCGGGAGCTGACAAAGAAGTAGTCCTTGCTGGTCATCATGAAGATCGTGTCCATGTCACAGTTGAGGTTTCGGTTCATCGAGGCCATCTGAAACTCGTACTCAAAATCGCTCATTGCCCTCAAGCCCCGTATGACAAAACGCGCGCCGACCTTTTTGACATACTGCACAAGCAACCCGTCAAAGCTATCGATCACCACGTCCTTGTCATGATTGATAGACTGCCTGATGAGCTCCTTACGCTCGGGCACCGAGAACAGGCCTTGCTTCTCGATGTTGGTAGCTATTGCGACGATCACCGTGTCAAACATCTTAAGTCCCCGCGTCAAAATATCCAGATGGCCATACGTGATAGGATCAAACGAACCGGGATAGACCGCCACCTTCTCTCTCATAGAAAAGCTCCTCTAGATTTGTCCGGCCTCACTCCTGATCAAGCTCACCTTCGTGTCCCCATAGACCCTGCTCCGCTCAACCCGTATATGTTCGAGCAGGGCTGGAAGGTCCTCTCTCCTGGAGTGTTCGACCACCGTGGTACATCCCTCGCGCCAGAGTGCATGCTTCGTGAGCAACTCGATGGCGGTCGAAACATACCCCATCTCGTACGGCGGGTCCATAAGAATCAGGTCAAACGACCTACCCTGCCTGGCAAGATGCGGTATGGCATATATTACATCCATATTGAGCACAACACAATCCCTTTCCAGGCCCATATTTTCAATGTTCTGCCTGAGCAGGGAAGCCATCTGCCTGTCCTTTTCCACGCATACGGCACGACGGGCGCCGCGGCTGAGCGCCTCTATCGACAGGGCCCCTGACCCGGCAAAGAGGTCGAGCACCTCACAGTCCGTGACATTACCCACCATATTGAATATGGCTGCCCGCACTTTAGACGACGTGTAACGCGCCTGAGTCCCGGCCGGCACGAAAATTCTTCTCCCGTTGAGCGTGCCGCCTGTTACGCGTAAGACCCCCAAGTCACGCTCCGTCACTGAACAGGGCCTCAGAAATCCCTTCGATCCTGTCCAGCCCTTTGATCTCGTAGGCAGAGAGATAGAGTGTCACCAGGTTACGGTTACCGCACACATCTTTAAGAACGCCTATGTAATGATCCTGCATTTGCCTGCGCATCCTGTGGAACGCGCAGTCTTCATCCCTGACCACGTAGTTGATGACAAGATTTCCCACACTGAGCTCGTTTTCTTCCAGTTCCCTGAGCATCCTCTCGGTCAGTCTCACGCCCAGCGCTTCGGGTATGGTGACGAGTATGTACCTAGTGGCTTCAGCGTTTCTCACGAAATCGATGATCCTTTGTGACAGCGCCTCCCAGGTATGTATGATCTCAAGGAGCGTCCGTTTTTCGCCTTTGTGTGTGACCATACCCTTGACCTTCTCAAGGTAGCTGTACATGTTCATGTAAAACTTCGTTGCCGCCTCCATGTGGCTCAGGAAGAGCTGAGGCAACTTGAGGAGACGCAGCGTGTGCCCTGCCGGCGCAGTGTCCCACACAACGACGTCATAGCTGCCCCCCTCCACGAGCTCCACTATGAAATGGAGCATATACTCCTCCTCTATGCCGGGGGCAGTGCCAATGTAGTCAACAAAATCATAGTCGACGTTGGCAAAGCTCGACAAGACCTCGTAAATTTCCGGTCCGAACCTCTCTTTCCATCGCCTGAGGACCATGTCCGATGATATCTCGAGCCCGAAAAGCTCGTGTCTCTCCATGAGCCTCGCCTCGGAGTCCCCAACCGCTACTTCGAAAATATCGGCAAGCGAAGGAGTAGGGTCGCTCGACAGGAGCAACACTTTGCGCCCGTCACGGGCGAGTTGCAACGCAATAGCAGACGCGCACGTGGTTTTTCCGACCCCACCTTTGCCGCCCACCATGATGAGCTTCACCCTGTCATCTCTGATATCTTTCAGGGCCATGTTACTCTCAAACTTTCGACGATGTTGGGCCGAATACCTGGCGAACGAAATCACGCAGTTCGTCCTCAACGCCCGGGTAAAAATGGGACGTGGGCAGCACCTTCAGGTACTTTTCTCCGTCCACCTTCTCGTAGACTGACATGAGCTGGTCGAGCGGAGATATATCGTCCTGCGATCCACCAACAAAGTACAACCTTCCCGGAAACGCATGGATCGGTGCGGCTTCGTATCTTGAAAACGGGTAGGCCACGAGGAAAAGGTCCTCCAGGTCCTTCACCTGCGAGGCTGCCCTGGCCGCGCACCAGGCGCCGAAAGAATAGCCCGCAAGGACCAGTCTCGCTGTTTGGCCAAGAACGCCTCTCAGGTGCGTGCATGCCGCCAGTACATCGCGGACTTCGCCTTCTCCTTCGTCATACGTGCCCTCGCTCCATCCGACTCCCCGGAAATTGAACCTGAGGGTGGAGAAACCGCTCGATATGAACCCCTCTTCCAGCGCCTCCACCACATTGTTGTGCATGCTACCCCCGTAGAGGGGATGGGGGTGACATATGACAGCACCGCAGGTCAGGCCCTGTTTTGTCAGCATTCCTTCGAGGGCACAGTCAGAGGAGATGGTGACCCTTTCTGTTGACATACTGCCATTATTTTGGTAGTTTTCTTTCGAAAATTCAATAGGGAAATCAATGGGTTTATTCAGAAAAAAGGATCAGCCACCCAAGCCGTACAAAGAGATTGACATCCAGAAAGAAATGAAGAGGGCCGAGCGGGAAGAGGAGGCCCTGTGGCTTAAGTGCAGTTCCTGTCAGGAACTTCTATACAGGAAAGAAGTCGAGCGCAACCTCAACGTGTGCCCGAAATGTTTCTATCACTTTCCGATCGGTGTGGAGAAGAGAATAGCGCTTACGTTCGACAGGAACGTTTTTACCGAGCTCTATACGAAGATCGAGCCGGTCGATTTCCTCAAGTTCAAAGACACGAAATCATACAAGGTACGCTTGATCGAGACTAAGGAAGCGACAAACAGGAGCGACGCCGTCGTGTGCGGCAAAGGGAAAATAGACGGCATAGACGTTCTGGCAGCCATCTTTGACTTCACGTTCATGGGGGGCAGCCTCGGTTCTGTGGTGGGGGAGAAGATCACACGCCTACTCGAAGAGGGCGCGGAGCAGAAGATCCCGGTCATCGTATTCTGCGCCTCCGGAGGGGCTCGCATGCAGGAAGGCATCATGTCCCTCATGCAGATGTCGAAAGTCGCAGGGGCGATATTCAAACTCAAGTCGGTTGGTGTACCCTACCTGACGGTCCTGACCGACCCCACGCTGGGTGGCGTCAGCGCCAGCATCGCCATGCTGGGAGACGTCATCGTCGCAGAACCCAAGGCTATGATCGGCTTCGCCGGTCCGCGCGTCATCAAGGAGACGATCAAGGAAAAACTACCACCGGGGTTCCAGCGGGCCGAATACCTGCTCGATCACGGCATGGTCGACCTGATCGTGTCTAGAAAGGACCTGAAGCGAAAGCTGGGCACTCTTCTCTCCCTCAGCATTTCATGAAGGGCTATTCCGCAACGCTGGAATACCTTTACAGCCTAGAAAAGTTCGGCATTGTTTTTGGACTCGACAATGTCTATTGGCTCCTCTCGCTCATCGGCGACCCACACACGTCCCTGAAAACCGTCCATGTGGGCGGCACCAACGGAAAAGGTTCTGTCGTCCGCATGATTTCGGGTGTCCTCACAGAAGCGGGCTTTCGCGTGGGAAGGTACACATCGCCCCATCTCACTTCCTTTACCGAAAGAATCGCTATTAACGGCGCGGAGATCACGGAAGGAGAGATCGTCGAGCTGACACGGCGGATCAAGGAGCGAGTCGACGCCGCTGACCCTCTTCATCACTTCACCTTTTTTGATTTCACCACGGCCATGGCATTCGACTACTTCAAAGAAAAAGAGGTGGACGTGGCTGTGGTTGAGGTGGGGCTCGGAGGAAGGCTCGATTCGACCAACGTCCTCATGCCTATGGTCAGCGTGATCACAAATGTCGAGATGGACCACATGGACTACCTCGGCGATTCGATAGAAGGTATAGCGCGGGAAAAGGCAGGCATCCTTAAGGAGGGTGTCCCTGCAGTCACCGGAGCAACCGGCGTTCCGCTCCAGGTGGTACGGGAGGCGGCTCACGGAAAGTGCCCCTTGCAGGTGCTCAACGAGTCTTTCTCGTTCGAAAAAACCGGCGATCAGGAGATGACATACCACGGCCTTGGCCGGTCGATTCCCCGCCTGCGCGTGAACCTGGCGGGGGACCATCAGTTGGTGAATGGCGCCGTGGCGCTCTGCACCATCGAACTCCTCGCCCGGTCCGGCCTTGCCGCCAACGAAGCAGCAGTCAGGGCTGCTTTCGCGAAGTTGACCTGGCCCGGTCGCCTCGAGCTGGCAAGAGACGAGCCGTTGATCCTGCTTGACGCCGCTCACAACGTGCATGGCGCTCACGCTCTCGCATCCTTCCTGAGGACCCTTCGCGAGGACAGGAGAAAGATCCTCGTATTCGGGGTGATGAAGGACAAGGAGTTCAAAGCGATGCTTGGAGAACTCCTGCCGCTGGTGGATGCGGTCGTGTTGACCAAGCCCGATATTGCCCGCGCGGCATCCCCTCTCGACCTCAAGGTGCTCGCGAGCCACGCACTGCTCACCGAAACAGTGGCAGAGGCTCTGAAAAAGGCACGAGAGATGGCAACAGAGAATGACGTTATCGTGATTACGGGATCATTCTACACTGTGGGAGAGGCGAGAGGGCTCATTGAACAAATATTTCAGTAGACTTCTCCTCTGTGCGCTTGTCTTGCTTGCGGTACCTCTTGTCGTTTCCGCCGCGCAACCGGCCCGTTTTACGGTCGGAGGAGGACCAGTGGACATTGCTGCGGAGTCCGTGGAATTCAACCGCAAGGAATCGACGTTTACCGCCAAAGGAAAAGTGGAACTCAAGGAAGGCACTAAAACGCTGAGCGCAGATCATGTCACATATAATCAGGACTCAGGGGACGTGTGGGCTGAAGGGAGCGTTCTTTTTCAGGACGGGGAAGATGTGATCCGTGCTGAACGGATGACGTTTAACCTCTTAACAAAAGAAGGCACTATTGAGAAAGGGGACATCTTCCTCAAGAAACATAATTTTTACATCCTCGGAGACGAGATCCGGAAAACAGGGGAATCCACATACGTCATAACCCGGGGAGCATTCACTACGTGCGGGTGGGACAAGCCTGCATGGAAGTTCACCGCCAACAACGTCAATGTGACCATGGAGGGGTACGCAACCACTAATGCCGCATTCTTCAGGATCCTGGATCAGCCCGTCTTCTATCTGCCCTGGGGCATGTTCCCGGTCAAGAGTGAGCGCCAGTCAGGCCTCCTGCTGCCGGAACTCATCTTTTCAAGCTCAGACGGGGTCAAGCTGACCGAGTCTTTTTTCTGGGCCATTTCCAGGGAGCAGGATGCCACGATCTCACTACAGTGGATTGAGCAGCGGGGCTTCAAGCCGGGGCTGGAGTACCGTTACGCGTTCACCGAAGATCTGAAAGGCACGTGGCAGGGCACCATCATTGATGACATGAAGTATAACCATACACGGTACAGGATTGAGGGAGAGCACGACCAGCAGGCATATAAGGGCTTGACCCTCAAGTCGAAGATCGACTATGTCTCCGACAAAGACTACTTACAGGACTTCGGAACGAGCGCCCTGGAGCGGAGTGAGAACTCGGTGCGATCAACCATATTCGCGGAACAGTCGCTCAAGAAGTCCCTCCTTACGGCAGAGACCACCTATTTCAAGAACCTGCTCCAGAAGAATAATGACGCCACGTTACAGTATCTGCCTTTCATCTCATTCTTCACCGAATACATACCCTTGTTCAAAGAGAAGCTTTATGGCGAAATTACCTCGGACCTCGTCAATTTCGAGCGTAAGGAAGGCGATACGTATGCACGCATGACCGTGGAGCCGACCCTGCGCATACCGTATCAGTTCAAAGGCTTTAATTTTCTTGCAAGCGGTTCGTACATAGGAAAGCTATACGCTGTCAATCAGGAGAACCCGAACCAGAATGAGACCAAGACGTTTAATACGTATAAGATCGCGGGTGACGCCAACGTGCCGCTCGCGAGAATGTACCAGACCGATCTGTTCAATCTAGGAACGATGCAGAGTGTCATCAAGCCGCGGCTTCAGTACACGTTCATCCCGACCAACCATGTAAGTAACTTGCCTACTATAGACCCCTCGGACCTGGTGGTCGAGACGAATACCATCACATATTCTCTCAATCATTATCTTAACGCCCTGTCCAAACAAGGGGCGAGGGAGGTCTCCCTGCTGGAAGTGGAACAGACGTACAGCCTCTCCGGTGACCTGCCTGCGTCGAGCCTGTACTCAGGCTCCGGCCACAAGTTGTCAGACATCCACGTCAGGCTGACCATGGTTCCCACTACCACGCTTTCTTTCGCCAACGAAAGTTTCATAGATGTTTATGGAGAGGGATTCAGGACCGCCAGGAATTCATTCACGTATGTTCAGCCATCGCTTTTCACCACTTCCGTCGCCCACACCTACACCAAGGACCTGACCAACGAGATGTTGTGGTCCCTGGGCGGAAAGTATCGGGACTTCGAAGGCAGGATGCACATACGCTATTCGATAAAGGACAGTAGTTGGATCGACACGCTCTATTCCATCACGTATCAACCCAAGTGCTGGTCATTCACGGTAACGCTCACGCAGTCGAGAAGGCCAAACGACACAAGCATAAAGTTCAACGTCGGTCTTCCCGGCTTCACAACGAAGTCAGGAGGTTAATATGAAAGGTATCATACTCGCTGGCGGTCTCGGCTCACGGCTTTTTCCCCTGACCAAGATCACAAACAAACATCTCCTTCCTATCTACGACAAACCGATGATATATTATCCACTCCAGACGCTCATCAATGCCGGAATCACGGACATCATGATAGTCACCGGCGGCAACAACGCGGGTGACTTTCTGAGGCTTCTCGGCAACGGCAAGGAGTTCGGCCTGAAACACATCAATTATACGTATCAGGAAGGGGAAGGCGGGATAGCTGCCGCGCTTTCGCTCGCCGAGTATTTTGCCGAAGGCGAACCCATATGCGTGGTGCTGGGGGACAACCTGATAGAGAAGAACATCGTCAAGGCAGTGAAGGATTTTGCAAAACAGAAAAAAGGAGCGAAAATATTGTTGAAAGAAGTACCAGACCCTGAACGTTTCGGTGTGGCCGAGATACGAAACGGCAAGTTGGTCGCGATCGAAGAAAAGCCGAAGCGACCAAGAAGCAACCTCGCCGTGATCGGCATATATCTTTACGACAACAGGGTCTTCGACATAGTGAAAAAACTGAAACCTTCTGACCGGGGAGAACTGGAAATTACCGACGTGAACAACGCATATGTCAGGAACGGTGGCATGACCTGGGAGATGCTCGAGGGCTGGTGGACTGACGCCGGCACTTTTGAGTCGCTCATGCGGGCGACGATACTCGTGTCCCAGACAGGAGCGAACAACGTGGGGTAGAACGATAGAACCGTTATCGGTGATCGGTTATCAGTTATCGGTGAACGGTGAACAATCCGCAGTGACGGGGGAGACGCGGAGAGTGGGAGACACGGAGAGTAGTTCGACAAGTTTAATTCGTTGAATTGATTTCATTAGTTGACGAGACAGACCAGATAGACCAAAGAGACGAGTGAAAGCGGCCAATGGCTGAGAGTCAACGGCTCATAGTCGCAGTCGGGAGGTAACAATGATCGATGGAGTAGTGGTCAAGAAGTTGAAGGTGGTCCCTGATGAGAGAGGAAGACTCATGGAGATTTTGCGAAGCGACGACGATCTCTTTGTGAAGTTCGGCCAGGTGTACATGACCACCACGTATCCTCAGGCAGTCAAGGCATGGCACTACCACGAGAAGCAGGATGACTTTATCACGTGCGTAAAAGGCATGCTGAAACTGGTGCTCTATGACGGCCGCGAGGGCTCAGCCACGCGGGGCGAGATCAACGAGTTTTTTATCGGGGATTACAATGCCAACCTCGTGAAGGTGCCGAGGCGCGTATTCCACGGGTGGAAGTGTATATCGGAGCAAGAAGCAATCGTTGTCAACGTGCCGACTGAGCCCTACGACAGCCAGGAACCGGATGAATACAGGCTCGACCCGCACACCAACAATATATCGTACAGATGGGATCGTAAAGATGGATAAAATGCACATACTCGTCACCGGAGGCTGCGGCTTTATCGGCAGCAACTTCATTCGCCACATGCTCTCCCGGTCTGAGCACACCATCACAAACATTGACAAGCTGACATATGCCGGGAACCTGGAGAACCTGCATGACCTCGAAGGCAGCCCGAGATACCGGTTCATCAAGGGTGACATCGCAGAGACATGTGATGTCGAGCAGGCGTTCCAGGAGCGGCCCGATATCGTGCTTAACTTCGCAGCCGAATCGCACGTGGATCGAAGCATCCTCGACCCTGA
>Ga0113563_10002465_pt1 | contig 11159 bp, 10 predicted proteins | sample Mud3Dept3metaG_FD_80117 | JGI IMG/M metagenome (GOLD analysis project Ga0113563, IMG submission 80117) | Freshwater wetland microbial communities from Ohio, USA, analyzing the effect of biotic and abiotic controls - Mud 3 Core 4 Depth 3... | ecosystem: Environmental > Aquatic > Freshwater >...
GAGAAACAACAACAAGGGAAGAGCAAGAGAGAATTTTAAAAAATTATTGAATGGGAAATCTCCCTCTGTGAGAAATCTCACAAACTCGATGTTGGATTCACTGATGACAAACACATCAGTGTCAGAGACGTAATAATTGTATGATAACGTTAAATCAACCAATGCACAGAGAAGCAATGCAAGATACATCAGCAACGATACTTTAATCGTTCTTTTCTCCGTCTGGGTCCCTCCACAAGTAACATTATTTACGCTAGTGTATTTAATTTTTTTCTTTGATTGAATAAATTGTAGTCTTCGTCTGGTTCTTACGAATCCGTTTATAAATAATTGTTATTTTATACAACTTCCCTGGGGAGGGGATTTATAAGAAAACATCCCCTATGATTTTCATGGAGGCCGAATGAGAAGACCCGGAAAAGTCCTGGTATCAGGTGCTTTGGTCATTCTCATTATCGCTGCTGGATGTTTTGTTTTTTACAAACCAAGCAGCAAGGCAGATTCTCTCGATCCTGAATCCTCCCTACATTCTTTTGTTGTCCACTGGGATATTAAACAGACCTCGCTGTTAAACGTCACCGATTTTGTTGATAAAAAAGCGGGTTATACCAAGACGATTTCTTTTCAGACTCCCAATCTCAAAGACATTATCCTTCGTCTTCGATGGACTGATGATACGACCCTTTTTGGGTTCTTTGGTCGTGATACCCTCACCCTTACTATGATCACTCCTGATGGAATCCGAATTGCTCAATCGGCTCGTTGTGCAAGAAACACAAGACAAGGACTCATTGAACTAATAATCCCTGTCATGCAGAGTAACCCTGACTCGCAGGTGATTCAAGCAACAGATATTCTTCAAGCAGGGGTGTTCCTTAAAACCTCGTTTGACTACACCTGGGTCGACACAGAATTCACCGTCCAGGTCTCAGATGTCATCGGAGAGCTCCGTCCATTGAAAAGACTACAGGATCTGGGGAATGATTTTACGTTGGAGATTACCAGCCGGTACTACCATGCTACCTTCATCGGCGAAACAGACACTGCAGGTACCGGCAACGAATCTGAAGATACTATCAGAGAAACAGGTTTCATTCCGCCTTCAGCCTGTCCTTTCTGTGATGGAGGAATGACTCATAAACCCTGGTGTCCCTATTATGAGGATCCATTCGAAGATGATTTCTTCAACTATGATGACTCGTATCGTGACCCTTGGGAGGATGACCACGCCGCTTATCAGCCCATCCCCTGGGACAAACCAGGTCGTGTTATACTTTTATATCTGATGTTTCTCATGATGATGTATTTGAGTCAGATATGGGTTTTTGGTGGGATTCTCTAAACCTCCTCACACTCCTTCATGTTTTTGCACGAAACGATAAAAAAATACATAGAAAGTTAAAAGACATCCGGATTTTTCACCGCATGTTTTTTAGGCACTGTGACGAATATCATTAGTGGGGAGTCGTTTGAAGATTTCAAAGAGATTTCTTCCAAATCGTATTTCTCTTCTTTATCCTCCTTTCTCCCAGACTCCCCATTTCCTCTTCAAAAAAAGCCAGAATCTACCAAAGTTAAGAAAATGATGTATTTTTAAGATCTTGTATTAAACTGGTGAGGAGGGATTATAAGATGTTTCGAAAGAAGTACGAAAACCCTCCTATTTCCGGTTTTGTTTGAGTAATTACAATATTTTTGATTTTTTTGTTTTGTATGTTGAACTGTTGAACGATTTTTTCATTGATATACTGAGCGGATATACAGACCGCAAGCACAACACCTGCTAATCCACTAAGAATCCCTATGGTTAGTACATCTTGGAAATAACATGCTATTATCAGAAACGGCAGAATAGAACCTGTGAAAAACAACGTGTAATACGCGTAGATTTTTTTCATATTTTTTCTCAACTCCTGCAAGGTATCATTGATCATTTTCTCTAAATCAATACCTTTCCTGTAAATCAGATACCAATAAGAAACTACTAAAACCTTTTTTTTCTTTACTTGTACAAAGATACAATCTATTTTATCAATATTTCTAATTCGTCCAAGTTCATTAACGCTATTTTTCACTCTTATTTTCATGTCTCTCGATTCAGCTCTCATGGAAAACATGTCTTTTTTTTTAGTCGTATCTCACCATAATCCCTCGTTTTAAAAAAAGAGGAAACACAAAAGAATCTTTCGATTTGTCCAATTATGAGACGGAAAGTCTTATAGTGAAGAAGATGGTAATATCTTTCTTGAGGGACCTATGGGGATCTGTCCATATTGTAAACAATATATTGATCTAAATACCATCGTCATCGAAAAGAAAGGGAAAGGGATTGTCGATCAAGACAGAATATATATCTGTCCCTGCTGTGACTATGTCCTTGGATTTTCCTATGCGATGCGATGAATCTTCTTGTAGTAAATTTTTTTCTCTTAAAATTTCGTAGAACTCTAAAAAGAGATTTTTTTTTTAGAATACATTAAAAAAAAAGAAAAAAAGGGATTAGAGATATCCACCGATTTGTAGACTGGGGTCTCCTAAGAGGATGAATTCCTGAACGCTTTTACAATTATTTTTATCGGTGTGCACCGGGAATTGACTCGCATAGTTGGTGAGAGCCTGCTGGTGGAGATCCCCCAATGTGTGTATTCCTTCCTGGCTGTATAAGCGGAACAGTTCGACGGCAAGGAATCCACCAAACTGTTCAGCATCATCCGGAATACCATTCTCATCTGAGTCCCCTGGCGCCCCATAGCAGATATTCGTATTGGTCAATGTTGCTATCATTCCAGCGTTCTTCTCTGCTACGAGCTTCCAGGCGATACATTCATAGATACAGTCATACCATGTGTATCCTGTGGTGTTCTGAATGATTTTGAGTATGTTCCGGGTGCAGACGTCAAATTTCCCATGGATACATTCACCCAGCACACAGATTGGGTATTGATCTTTATTTGCGAGTTTTGAGACGTGCTTATTTTGGAACGCTATTAATTCGGATCCTTCAGGTAATCCCATACGAATCCGATCCTGGCCTCCTTTTCCTCTTGTTAAGACAAACCCGCATCCTTGGTTCACTGCGGAAATAATATCAGTTGGTCCAGTGAGCTTTCCTGTTGATGTGTACAGTTTTTCGATAGAAAAATCAGTCATAAAACTGGTTGCGACATCACAGGTGGCTTCTCCTTCATATCCCTCATAGGCAGGGAAGCTATCGCCACCTATAGCGACCATTCTGTGGAACCAACTGCTCCCGTCTGTCTGTGTTTCATAGGTGATGATTTTTTCTACAACGTTGTCTACCTCCCGGGTGTTTCTACAGGGGAGACGCCCGATGGCGACATCAGGGGTGAGATCCAGGGTGTCTTTACCCCATTCCGCGAAGATACTGTCCCCGTTGGAGTCCCAGTCATCAAACTCACCGTTTTCTTTGTAGAGATCCGCAAAATACAGATCGGTAAGAAACATACTATTTCCTGATCCATCATCCAGCTGCGAATATCGAACCGGGACATACCAGCCGATCCCAAGGAATTTCAATCCACCCAGGAGAAGCACATAGCTGATGTTCCATTGCTCCTTGGCATCTTTGATTGCGTATTTGACCTGCTCTGCAGCATCACGCCCCTGGTATTTTGTGTAGATCTCTTGGGTGGTCAGAAGACATGTTTTCACATCGTGGCTGTTCTTATGATCAAGTAAGGGTTTGATGTGTGATGAGAATGTCTCTGGAGCGATGATGATCATATCATAGGTCTCTGTTGTCGTTTGGAGGGTGTTTTTTGATGTTTGAGAAAAAGCAACTGCCCCGATACTACTGAGGAAAAGGGTTCCTAGCAGTATCCATGAAAGAATTTTTCTTATCATGTTCCTTCCTCAAGATATTGTACGTCCCATACAATATTAAAAAATTGTTCTTCGGAAATTGTACAAAATAACAATTTGCTCCTCTTTGAGAATTATTATGTAGTAATTCATCGTTTTTTTGTTCTTTTTTTAGGGATATCGATGGATTTGTTTTTTTTTCATCAATTGTTACAATGTTTCTGAGGATTGCAGACCTGTTGATTTGTTAGACGATTTAATCGATGTGGAAAACTCCTGGACAGGAGACGTCCTTATCATAAGTTGTTTATGCATTTCCAAGTGAAATCATCCATGTACGCACCAGTCTGATTCAGACTTGACCAATTATTTATCCTTGTCATCCGCGTCTAAAAGCAGCATACCTCTCGATGATCAATTTTTATAATTAGCCCCCGGGTCGTCACAAATATCTTTTCCGAGACGAAATAATTAGTGTGAATGCCAAGGTAGCAAACCAGATGAGGACTCGCACATTCAACCCACCTATAGTCCAGTCGAGGAACCATGGTAAACATGAAAGGAAAAAAAGACAGGAACAAATAAATTGATTATTTCTCCCGATTCTAAAATATCTGAGTTGCTGAGGCGTCAACGTCGTTTTATTTTCCTTCAGGAGGATTTGACTTAACGCCGCGGACACCCCCATCAAAAACGCCATATCCATCGCATACAACGTCGAAGACAATGGAAACAGAGCCACGTTTGCATTCAAGATATTCAACAGATACGGCTCAATTGCGACAAAAAACAACAACACAATATTCAACAGAACAGTGACCGGGTTGCTCTGGTTGATTTTTGACATGATCTCACTGGTCCCCCACCAGATCACCACCAGGATGATGAAACTCAGACTAAACAACACCAGGCTCCCGACAACATCCATGATCGTCTCAGGGTTAGCCTTTGTCAAAGACAACGCACCCACCGCAAGGGCGAACCCAAACACCGCGGTCGTCAACTTCTCAGTCGGTGAATCCTGCAGCATCTCTCACCAGAGCATGTATGGGATGACTCCCAGAAAAGCTTTATCACCTCAAAAAAAAAAATATACACAAAGAATCGATGCAACTGAAAGTCCTTCCTTACGAGAATCCTAACAATAACCGCAGGAAGGAAAACACCTTCGGAAACACCCGGAAGACTCCTTCAAAAAACCTTTGAAACAACAGCTCCTGCTGCAACGGCGTCTTCAGATACACTGGGATTTCCTCAGAATCCGTGGAATTCCCCTGGTTCTCCACCCGAAGACTCCCCTGGAATTCCATGTTTTTTTCATCAGGAGCGACAACGGTTACCTGAACCGTCACCACTCCCCCCTCAGGAGTTAATCCTTCTCCTGAGTCTGGAGTAAACGACCAGGATCCCCACGCAAGTGATGACGCATTAATCGTCCAGTTCAACAACGACCCTGCATCTCCAACATTGTGAAGCTGAAAACTCCCTACCACGGTTGCGCCTGGTTGAATATTCGTCCAGGACAAATTCCCCATACACTCCAAATCCGAGGTAGTATTCTGGGGAGGCTGCGGAGGCTCTGAGGGTGCAATGAAATCAATTTTAAACACATCATTCTGAGACGGATTTGGATAAGGATTGGTGTAATCCCATACCTTTGTTTCATCAGGGGTGACTTCAAAAAACTTCCCTGAAGTCCCCCCACAGATAAGGGTGTTGCCATCCTTCAGACGAAGGGCTCCACCAAAAACCACAGAATAAAACGATGACGGCGGTGTTGCGGTATAACTCCATGTATACTCCGCAGGACCGTACGAGGAACCAGGCTCAAGATAATACTCTCCATTAGAATCCACTGGTGGGGCAAACTCATCCACCGAGGAATACTGTCCACCCGGACGGTTATTGCCGTTATTAAAAACAAGGATATGACCCTCTCCAGGATAGCCTGGTGGTATCCATGATGCGCCATGTTGGAAGAATAATTTCTGATCAGCAGCTACCCCTGCATCATATGCTTCAGCATTGCCCCAACGGTACAGGAGGTCCCCGCCTTTCCCGCTGTTTCCACCGCTATGACCCGCGGCTTCCTCTGTTGTGGTACTATGGTCTATCACCCAGACTTCATTGAAATTATGGATATCAATCAGTACTTGATCAAACTCAGGATGATAATCAACAGAGTTCGTATGCAACCAATCCCCCACAAAAGAATCCCCATAGTTAATGTCAATCAGTTCCGGGTGATCCCCGACCACACCGTAATTTGCTTTTGAAGAATCATAATCCTGAATAAGGTGATCCCAGACTTTCCATTCCCAGACGATAGTTCCGCTCGTTGGACCGGTTTGTTTCACCTCGATGATCTTGTCAGAGGTGAAGGTGTTCCCCGGGATAGTATTAGGGTTCCGTCCCTGAGCAATCGCCTCATTTCGTGTTTTGGTCTCCCATACAATCATTAACACGTTCCCATTTGGCAGATATTTTATATCATGATGACACGTGCAACCACTCACCTGGTATCGATAATCCCATGCAAGAGTCCCATCCCAGAGGATTTTTTGAAGACCCCCGCTCCCTGAAATAATCGGACGTAGGATGGTCCCATTCCCCAACCAATATGCTTCAGTGAATGGTTGATACGAACTTGGCCACGTATGATTGACGTTTCCCTCACGGTCAATGAGGTACGTGGTCGTTGAATAATAAGGCGAGAATAAGATTTGTCCATCCATCATCGTACCAGCTTGTTCATTGAGTGAAGAAAAATCTTTCGAAGAGCACAGAGACGATAAGATAGGGATCATTACCATGATGAGGATAAAAAAAACCAAGACATGAGTTTTCTTCTGATGTTTCATTGGAGAATCATTCTATTAATATTCCATACGGTTTATATGGTTATTGGACTATTAAATCCTGTAAAACTCAGGAGAAATACCAGGAAAAAAATAAATGAACTCGGGAATGTTATTTCACGCCCCAGACAAAGAAGAGGAAGACCCTTCCTGATACTACTGCATCGATAGTCCCCGCACTCACCGCGATATTGGTCTTTCCAAAACCCAGCACTGAGTTTTTTACTATGAATTCTTCACCTGGGTTAAGGTTCACAATGGTCCCGGATTTGGTTTTTCCAGCAAATATCAACTTTCCATCAAGTTGCATTGACCAATAAATGTTAGTTAACTCGATTGATCCAACGTTTTTAATGATTGCAGTCACACCTACTCCACCTTGGATGGCGATGGTTATTGGAAGTTGAATGGTAAACGTCTTGCTTTTCTCTCCTTCGACGTTCCCTGCGGTATCAACGGAGTAGTAATACACGATATGATCGCCAATTGCAGTAACAACGATTGGGACTGTATACTCCGTCCATGCGCCATTGTTGAGTTTGTATTTTGTATAAGCCACAGCAGACATGTCATCTGTCGCAGTAAAGGTGATCGTCGCATTATACACACCAGTTATCGTACAGGTCGTCACCGGCGGCGTGATGTCCCCACCAGTAATAAGGACATCATCAATGCACCATTGGTACCAGAGTCCATCATCTAGGGTTGAAACTGCATGCCAGGCAAGTTTTATCATCTGGCCGTGATAATCAGATAAGTCGATGAGATAGGGGCTGGTATACGAATTCCATCCTTGATTTGGTGGAAATGAACTAAGGTCAAAAAGCTCCGTCCATGTTGTCCCATTATCCGTTGATATTTTAACGTAGTAGTGGTCATCGTGTATCGATCCTTCGTACGCGTAAGACCAAAAGGTGAGTTTTCCATTCGGAATATCAACAAGATTAATTTCAGGAGTGATTAACCATTCGTCTTGATGTTGATAATCCCACCAGACATACGCGGATCTTGATCCATTATGAACATTCTCTGAAAATTGATTCCAGAATGCGGAGTATTGTGGGTAACTATCACAATACCCGGAGTTTGTGATAATTTGTGTCCATCCTGTCGGTGGAAATCCCCATTCAAATCCTTCAGAGAACAATACCGCCTTGTTGTGCGGGTTACTTTGTCCAAAAAACTCCTGAGGCTCCATAAAAGCAGGAATATTTCCATCCTTCCCATCACTTTTTGCCAGTATATTTCCCGTTCCGATGAACGATGAGAGAACCAATGATGATACGATGAGCAATATACAGAATTCTTTTCCAATTGTTTTTTTCCTTATCATATGTTTTCGTCTTCCCCTATACACACAGTAATGATAAATATGACTTAGATTCATTTAAATGTTTTGGAAAAGATAATAATACCATTCGACTTCGTCGTCAGGGGAGTCTTACCCCTGTCTCTTTTGAAGAAAAAATATCACTATAAGGTTGCCAAGACGATGCGACTTATTTTTTCAGGTTGAACCTACAAACATTTCTCCTTAGGGTTTCTCTGTTCGAAAAGACCAGCAAGTTTTTTTATTCCCTACGATATTTCATGGTAACACAAGGGCATTGTTTTTTTGCCTTTCCAGCCCGTAAAACCAGGAAATGGTATGATTTAACAAAGAAGGAGAGGACTCAGCCTTGAAGAATGAACCATCCTGGTTTCTAAAAAAGAAAAGCATCATATGGTTTTTCTTATTCCTTGGCCTGTTTTTGTTGTCTTTGGATTTCTGGAACTGGGGGTCTTCCCAGCCTTTGTTTCTGGGTCTACCCTTGTGGATGTGGTATCTGTTGTTTCTTACGTTATTGTTATCTGTTGCTTATTATTTGTTTTCACGGTTTTTCTGGAGCGATGAGGAATGATAGCATTCCTTCTGATGATCCTAGGGTATTTTTCTCTTCTTCTTCTCATGGGTTTCATTGCATATAGAAAAACAAAGAAAACGCCTGAGGATTATTTCATCGCAGGTCGAAGCTTCGGCCCCCTTATTTTGTTTTTTTCCTTGGCTGCGACGAACTTTTCTGCCTTTACGTTCCTTGGATTTGCTGGGAACGCCTATAAAATCGGTCTTGGTCAGTATGGAATTATGGGTTTTGGCACCGCCTTCATGGCTCTTATGTTTTTTATCATAGGACGTAAGGTTTGGAAACTAGGCAAAGAGAACCGGTATATTACTCCCCCGGAGCTTATCGGGGATCGTTTTCAGAGTAGGTCTCTGCGCCTCCTTTTCATGGGTGTGATGGTTGTGTTTACCATCCCGTATTTAGCGGTTCAGGCTGTCGGAGCGGGTATCCTTATTCAATATGTCTCGGGTGCTATCAGCTGGCAGATTGGTGCAATGGTTACCATTGTTGTTGTCATGCTGTATGTGATGCTTGGTGGGATGAGAGGCTCAGGCTGGGCTGATGTCTTCCAGGGTGTTTTGATGATTACCGCGATGACTCTCGCGGTTGTTTTTGTCGCCATAAGTCTGGGTGGTTTTGAACAGGCGAACCTTATGGCATATCAAGCAAACCCGGTTTTATTCACTCGCCCAGGTGTCGGTGAATATTTCACCATGCAGATGTGGTTTTCTTTTATGCTCCTTTGGTTCTTTGTTGATCCTATGTTTCCTCAGCTCTTCTCGCTTTTTTATACTGCTAAGAACCAGAAATCCCTGAAGGTTTCTATGATTTTGTATCCTGTTGTCGTCTCGTTTTTCTTTTTATTTCCTGTCCTCATTGGTGTGTGGGCGCATGGTGCAGGTCTGCCTATTGCTTCTGGTTCTGAGGATATGGTGCTTCCCATGATGGTCCAGAGATTTGCTCCTCCTGTTCTCTTTGCTTTTGTCATGACTGGGGCGTTGGCTGCTCTCATCTCCACAGCAGATTCTCAGCTTCTTTCGTTATCCACCATGCTTTCTCATGATTTACTGAGGTTAAAGAAAAGAAAACAAGAGGTATGGTATGGGAAGATGGTGATTGTGTTATTGTCGTTATTCACGGTTGTTTTTATTATTACTGGGTATAATCCTAATGAAGGCATCATGGGGACCCTTGTGAAAACAACGTTTTCAGGTCTTATTGTTCTATGTCCTACGACTCTTGCTGCTTTGTATTGGAAGAGAGCCACGAAATATGGTTGTATGGGAAGTATCGTACTTGGGGAACTATCGATTGTTTTATTCCACTATAAGATCCTTCCTGATTTTGGTTTCTTGCCAGGTATCTTTGCTTTACTCATCTCTACCGTTGTTCTTGTAGTAACTTGTTTTCTTTTTCCACGAAAGACATAAGAACAATTTCTCCGCGTTTTCACAATTTAAAATCTAAAGAGAAGGTCGGAGGCGGATATCAGAATAGGGATTACAGCTCCCTCCAAAAAAAAGTTATTATTATATTGATATAAACCTAGCTTTTTCTATAGTAACTTACTTAAATTTTTTAAGCGAAAAATCTAAGGAGAATTTCTGAAGGTCTGCGTGTATAGTTTTATACAATCCCGTTGAAGAATAGCGCTGCAAATTCTTATATTCATGAAATCGTAAAATTCCGGATAGTTTGAATTTAAAGATTTCGATACTAAATTAAGACCACCATTGAATTCAATATAACGAATGGACATGAGTATTAATGAGGATTCATCCAAGAAAATCATTTTAGCGGTATTTCTTTTTTCTATTATTGGTCTTTCAGGGTGCGTTGATACCACTGAAATCAGGGGATTAACGAAAGATACACTTGTTTGGGGAGTTCTCAGAGCTGAGCAAATTGACCCTTTAAATTTAACAATTGAAAATAGTTGGTCCCTTATTCCAAATATCTTCGACAGTCTTTTGGAAATCAACAGCGAGTTTCGAACGATTCCTGCCCTTGCCGTTTCCTGGGTTAACCCTGATCTTCAGACGTGGCGTTTTAACCTGAGGCATGGTGTGAAATTCCATAATGGAGAAGATTTTACCGCAAAGGATGTTCAATTCAGCCTTGAGAATAGTTTGAATAACTACTATTATACCACCATTGATAACATCACGATTGTCGACGATTATACCATCCAATTTCGCACTCATACCCCATCACCGACTATTCCCTTATTTGCTTATGATTGTATTATCTTTTGTAAGAACGCAACACCTGAACAAGGTTTCATTGGAACCGGTCCATACCGCCTTGCAGCTTTTGACCCTGGAAACTACACGAAATTAGAATGGTTTGATGACTATTGGGGGGAACCTCCGCAGATTAAAACCGTGTATTTCAAGGCTATCAACAACACGACTGCACGTTTGGATGCCCTATTTTCTGGTAAGATTGATATCGCCCAATATACTGTAGATGAACGGTATCAAGCAATCTCGCAGAATCCGAATATCACCGTTATCTTGTCTCCTTCGATAAACCGATTCATTATAGGATTTGATGTTCGGGAGAATGGAAGCTATGCCTTCCCAGATGGTGCGAA
>Ga0113563_10002466_pt1 | contig 11157 bp, 8 predicted proteins | sample Mud3Dept3metaG_FD_80117 | JGI IMG/M metagenome (GOLD analysis project Ga0113563, IMG submission 80117) | Freshwater wetland microbial communities from Ohio, USA, analyzing the effect of biotic and abiotic controls - Mud 3 Core 4 Depth 3... | ecosystem: Environmental > Aquatic > Freshwater >...
AGCTGGCGGGTTTCTCCGGATGGGACCAATCTCAAAAACTTGGAACTTGTCGTCCCCGGCGGAGGGATACGGCTCCACCCCGACGGCCGCCGGATTGTATACAGCACCGGGCGCGGGCGGCGCGACCTCTGGGTCATGGAGAATTTCCTGCCCCCGGAAAAGAAATGAGCTTCCCCTGCTTGCGGACCTGACTGGGCTCGAGTAACGTGTCCCAGGTTGTCACCGTCGACAAATTTGTTCTCCAGGAAAAAATCGGAACCCTGTCGCGGCAGAGAGTTGATGAAATCGTTGCCGGACTCCGCCTTGTCCTTGAGCCCCGGGATCTTTAAGCAGCGACCGCTGGGCATATACAAGGAACCCCGGTTATGATAAAAAAGCGCTGATCGAGATGGCCATCAAGAAAAACACCCTGCTCCTCCTTGTCAAGCTGGCCGTCAGCCTGTCCATTCTGATCCTCATCCTGACCACCCAGACCTCCCTCCGAGAGATCGGGGATGTCCTTCGCACCGTCAATCCCTACTGGCTCGCCCTGGCCTTCTCCCTCCACGCCGTCGGCCTTTTCGCCAGCGCCTTCAGGTGGCAGATTCTGGCCCGGGCCCAAGGGGATGACGTCCCGCTTGCTTTCCTGGCCAAATCCTACCTCGTCGCCCAGTTCTTCAACAATTTCCTCCCGACGCGCTTCGGCGGCGATGTCGTCCGGATATGGGACGGCTCGCGCTACTCCCGGTCGCTCATCAAGTCCTCCGCCATCGTCATGGTGGACCGGTTCTCCGGCGTCATCGTCCTCTTCCTCATGGCCGTCGTGGCCTCTCTTTTCCGGCTCGACCTGGCCCGCCAAATTCCGGTCATCTGGGTCGCCCTCCTCCTGGGCCTTCTCGGCCTGGCCTTGATTGGCGTCTTCTTCCTCCCTGTTTTCGTCCGGTTCCTCGCCTCCCTAAGGCTCAAAGGACTCCTCGATAGAATGCGCGGCAAGATCCTGCTCTTCCGTGAGATCATCCTCCACTACCGAACGCAAAAGCGGGCGTTCCTGCGCGCCACCTTCTGGGCCGTTCTCCTCCAGCTCAATGTCATCCTCTACTACTTCCTAATCGGACAGGCCCTCCACTTGGACATCCATTTGATCGACTACTTCATTTTCATCCCCATCGTTCTGGTCATCCAGATCATCCCCATCACGATCAACGGGCTGGGCCTCCGCGAGGGTTCCTACATCGAGATCTTCAAGTTCTACGGGATCTCCGCCCGGTCGGCCGTCTCCTTTTCCCTCGTCGACGTGGGGTTCAACCTCGTATTGGGCCTTATCGGGGGGATCATCTACGTCGCCCGCAAAAAGCCGCCGTTGAATCCGCCTGAACTTTAGGCTAAGCTGAACTTGATGACCCCGATGGCGGCTCCGCGCAGAACCCTGCGGAGAGCCGTCGCCTGGACGGCCCTCGCCGCCTGTGTCGCCCTGTCTGTTTTCTCCTTCTCCACCGCCCCCCGGCAGGACGTCTCCGAATTCGAGAAGCGCCTGTCCAAGATCAACGAAGAGATCCGGGTCCTGCGCGGCCGGATCGCGGAAGTCGGAAAGAGGGAGTCCGAGCTCCTCTCCCAGCTCGAGAGTATCACCCTCGGGAAGAGGCTGGTCCGCCAGGAGCTCGCCGCCCTCGGCCTCCAGCAGGAACAGCTGAACTCGGAATTGGCCGCCACCCGAGAGAGGATCGCCGGCCTGAAAGAGGCGCTCGACCGTGAGGAGCGTTCGATCGAGAAGACGCTGGTCACTCTCTATAAGTACGGAAAATTCGATTTCCTCCAGTTCCTTCTTCAGGCCCAGGACATGAGCGCCGCGTTCTCGGAGAGCCGGCACCTGAGCCTCCTGGCCCGTCACCAGCAGGACGTCATCGCCTCCTATCTCAAGACCGTGGCCGACCTGCGGAGCGCCGAGACCGACCAGGAAAAGAAAAAAATCGAGCTGACCGGGCTGATCGCCGAGTCGGGCCGGAAGAGGCGGGAACTCGAGGCCCAGGAGGCTGAGAACAAGGCCCTGGTGCAGCAGATCCGGAAAAACCGGGAAAACTACGAACAGGCCCTGGAAGAGCAGAAGGAGCGGGCGCATCAGCTCCAGGCCCTGATGGACAGGCTGGCCAGCCAGGAGATCATCCTCCCCTTCCAGTTCATCCCCTTCTATGAAAAAAAGGGGAAGCTTCCCTGGCCGATCGCCGGAAAAATCATCACCCGGTTTGGGATCGAGCCGTATCTCAACACCCGGACGATGAACAACGGGATCGAAATCGCTCCTCCCAAGGACGACATCGTCGTCCATGCCATCCATCCGGGGAAGGTGGTCTACGCCGACTATTTCCAGGGTTACGGGAACCTGCTCATCATCGACCACGGGATGAACTACTATTCTCTTTACGGCCACTGCGACGAGTTCTTCGTCAACAAGGGGGATTTTGTCCGGGCCGAACAGCCGATCGCCATGGCCGGGGACCTTGGCTCCCTTAAGGGCCTGTCACTCTATCTGGAGATCCGCTATAAGTCCCGGCCGCTCGATCCCTTGCAATGGCTCAAACGAAGATGATAAAATGCTTTTTTGCGGAAAAGAGCTTTGATGAAAAGAACACGGGCCATCCTGCTGACGGTCATTTTCAGCCTCTCACTGGTCTTTGTTCTCGAGATGACCTATCTCCGGGGTGTTTCGGCCCGTTCCGCGGCGCCGAAGAACCTCTATCTCCTGGAGGCGGTCATCCGCCTCATCCGCAACGACTACCTCGAGGAAAAGAATCCGCTCCAGACCGTGGACGGCTCTTTCAGAGGCCTGGTTAATTCGCTGGACGGCCTGTCCAGCTACCTCGACGCGGAGAACACGGCCCGTTACCTGGAGCAGAAAGGCGCCCCAGTCAAGGGCCCGGGCATCGTCGTCTTCAAGAGATATGGGGCCTTTCCCCAAGTCGCCGGCGTCATCGAGAACTCACCAGCCGAGAAGCAGGGTTTCCTCCTGGGAGACCTTCTCACCGAAATCGGCGGGAAGGCCACGGCGGCGATGAGCCTGGAGGAGGTGAAACTCCTTCTCCGCGATAAAGAAGTGCGGCCGGTGAGCCTCAAGGTTCTCCGGGACGACAAGACGATCGACATCACCGTGGAGAGGGCTCTTCTTAACCCCGAGCCGGTGACCTTCTCGAGCCAGGGAGGATCCTCAGGCATCCTGAGGATCGCCCGGATGACCGCTCCGTGCGTCTCCGATATCAAAACCAAAGCCCTTCCCGCCCTCAGGACAGGGAAAAAGCCACTGATCATCGACTTGAGGAACTGCGCGGAAGGGGATTTCGAGGAAGCCCGGCAATTCATGAGCCTTTTCCTGAAGACCGACAGCCTCGGGTATTTCGAGAAAAAGGGAGCGGCCAAGGAAACCCTGGCCTCTCCGGACGAACCGCCCCTGGCAAACCTGCCTCTTATAATCTGGATAAACCAGGGAACCGCGGGACCGGCCGAGGCCGTTGCGGCCGTCTTCCGGGAATTCGGGCGCGCCAAAGTGGTGGGCCTGGCCACCCCGGGACTCGCGGCGAGGTACGAGCACTTCCCGCTCGAAGACGGGTCCTCGGTGCTCCTAACGTCCGGCGTCTTCTGTTTGAACTCAGGCGTCCCGCTCTGGGGCCGCGGCGTGGAGCCCGACGTTCTCGTGGAGCCCGAAGACCAGAGCTTCCAGTCATTTTTCAAGAAAACACAGCCCCTGCTCTCGTCGTCCTGATCGATGAGATCCCAACCGACAGCCCAAGAGAGGAAGCCGAACCCCTATCCCCGACGACTCTACCTGATCTTCGCCGGGCTGGCCCTTGTTTCGACGATCGGACTGGATTACAGGACCGCGCGTCGCGGTGAAAAGGCCTATTTTTTCCCTTCCCGGACAGTCCGGACGGAAGCCGTCATTACTCCTGTTCCCCTGGCTGATGCGCTTCGTCGCTTCCTCGAGGCCTCGGGCGTTCCCTCCCCCTGGTTTGAAGGCCTCGAACCGGAGGACGGAAGCCCGCGGATCGTGGTCCGGCTGCCCCGCGAAGACTATGCTTCTCTGGAGAGGCGCCTGGAAAGAGAGCTTCGAAACAAAAGGGCGGCGGTTAAAAAAGAGGAGGGGCGGGAGGAGGAACTGGCCTCCTATTCCTGGCGGATCACCGGGGAAAAGCAGGAGCACCTGACCCTGGTCTTCGCCCTCCTCGAGCCGAGAAAAGAAGTCCCGCCTTCGCCTCCCGGCAGCCGGGTGGCCATCATCATCGACGACATGGGCACAAGCCTGGAAGCCTTGAAGGAGATCTGCGACCTCGGCCAGCCGATCACCATCTCGATCCTCCCGCACAGCCTCTACGCCGGTGAGACCGCCCGGATCGCCCACCAGAACGGGCTGGAGGTCATGATGCATCTTCCGGGGGAATCCCTGAACCACGAGGAAGGCAACAGTCAAACGCCCGGCCTGATCAGGTCCGGCATGGGAAAAGAGGACGTCATCTCCCTGGTTGAGGAGGGGCTTTCCCGGGTTCCCTATGCGGAAGGCGTCAACAACCACATGGGTTCGAAGATCACCCAGGAAGAACCGGTGATGCGCCCGATCCTGGATCTGATAAAAAGCCGAGGCCTTTACTTTCTCGACAGCAGGACAACGTCGGAGTCCATCGCCTTTGACCTGGCGAGGAAGATGGGCCTCCGCGCCGCCTACCGGAACATCTTTCTCGATTCCACGGTGGGGACCGATTTCTCCAAGCAAAAGATCATCGACCTTCTCCTCCTTTCTCAAAGGGAGGGTACGGCCATCGCCATCGGACACCCCTTTCCCGAGACGCTCCGGGCGTTGAGGGAGAACCTCCGGCTTCTCAAGGAATACGGTGTGAAGCCGGTTTTTGCCTCCGCGATCATCCCGAAATAGGCCGTTTTTCGGAGCAAATGTCCCCGCCGCCGTCGAGGGAGAGGGAATAAAAACCGGCCCGGGAAGATATAGGGAGTGACATCGACCATAGCGGTCGCCGTCCGGATTGCATAATTCGGCGGCCTTCGTTATAGTGAAGTGAGAGAAAGGAGGAAACGGATGAAAAGAAGCGCCGTTCTGGTACTCATAATAACAATCGTCCTGGGTTCGATCCTGCTCCCTTCCTGCAAGTCCACCTCGCCGGAAGAGCTGAAAGCCGCGGTGGAGATCGTCGACGTCAGCTCCAAGTGGATCGCCAAGAGCTACCAACCCTGGCCCCCCAAGCTCATCCTGGTACCCACGATCTCGTTTCGGGTCAAGAATACCTCGGACCGCCCGCTCAATTACCTGAATTTCAATGCCATCTTCAAGTTCCGGGATGACCAGGAGAACCTGGGTGATAACTTCCTGGCGGCCATCCGTAAGGACCCTATACCTCCCGGACAAACCAGCCAGGCCATAGCGCTCAAGAGCAATTTCGGTGTCGAGGGCAAGAGCTTGGCCCAATTCAAGGATAACCCCCAGTGGAAAACCGTGATCTGCAAGCTATTCATCCAGTCGAAGGGCTCGGTTCATGTCCTGCTCGGCGAGTACGAGATCTCCCGGGAGATCGATTTCAAGGAGCCCGAGCCGGTCGGCACAGAGACAAAAGAAGAGGTAAAGAAAGACTAGACGTTCGCCTCTGCGGGCGACTTGCGGGACGGGTTGACGATACGGAAGCGGGCGCCGGCCGCGGTTATTGCCCTTCGAGGGGGTTCGGCTTCAGGATCTTGATGTAGTTCTTGGACCTCAGGTCTTTCAGGAACTCCTCCAGCTTCTTTGTTTTTTTCTGCACGAACAGCTTTTCCCAGATATCCTTCTTGACCTCGTCATAGGGCTTGAGCCGGCTGTCCTTCTTCTCCTCGAGCTTCAGCCGGTACCAGCCGTTTTTGGCCTGAACCCACGGCGCCAGATCCCCCACCTTCAGGTTGACGACCGCTTCCTCCAGGGCCTTGTCGAGCTCGCCCTTCTTGATGAAACCGAGGTCTCCCTGGTTCTCGGCGAGCGGGCTGTCCCCGAGCGTGGAGGCCAGGAGCGCGAAATCCTGCCCGGAATTGACCCGGTCGTCGATCTCCGCTTTGCGGGCCTCGAGCTCCTCCGCGGTCCGGTTCTCAACCGACAGGTAGATGGCCCGCAGCTTGTACTCTTCCGGCTCGATGAATTCCGCCTCGTTCAGCTTGTAATAATTGACGCCTTCTGTCTCATCGACCACGATGCTGCGGTCCACCTCCTGCGAAACCAGGATTTGCCGCAGCAGATTCTCCTCTATCTGTTTGAGGAACTGCTCGTAGGGGATGCCCTGCTGGAGAAGGGCCTGCCGGAACTGGGCGTCCGATTCGATGTTGTTGTCCCGTTTCAGCTTTTCGATATAGTTTTTGACTTCCTCGCCGACGTTATACTGGTTTTTCTTGGCCATCTGGAGGAGAAGCAGGTCGGTGATCATGGTATCGAGCATGTCCTTCCTGGCCCGTTCATACTGCGCATCGAACTCCTCGCCCTGGAACTGGCTCCGCATCATCTGATAGACCGAATCATGGTATTCCTTGAATTCGGAGAGGGTGATGATGTCGTCGTTCACGATGGCCACGATCTCTTCAACGACCTGGCCGAACGCGGCGGCGGCGAGGCCGAACAGCAGGCCCGCCAGGGTAACGGAGGTGAATCGGCTTCTCATTGTTCTTCTCTCTGGTAGGGGAAAAATAGGTTATCGGGGAGAATTTCCCAGTCGAGGCTCTTCTTCAATTCTTCCAATCGCCGCGCCGCCGCGGCCTCCGACTTCCGCGCGCGGATCTTCTGCCGAATGGAGGGCCCGGCGTTCTCCAGCGAAACGTGTTCCGGCGGGAACTTCCGGTCCAGCCGGAAGATATGAAAGCCGTATGAGGATTCGACAACCGGGCTGACTTCGCCCTCCTGCATGCCGAACACGGCCGCCTCCATCTCGAGGGGGAGCTGCCCTTTCTGGAAGATGCCCATCTCGCCGCCCGCGGCGGCTTCGGGGCCGACGGATTGAGCCCGCGCCGTCATCCGAAACCCTTCCTCATCGGAGAACCTGACCTTCTCCCAAACCTCCACGGCTTCGGGCTCAGTGGGAACCAGGATCTGGCTGACCTGGACGCGTTCCGGAAGGGAGAACTCATCGGGGTGGCCTTCATAATAAGCGCGGACCTCGTCATCCGGCACGCCGATATCCCGGCTCAGTCCCTGGATGTACTTCTGAATCCTGATTTTGTCGATGCGGGGGCCCGAGTCCGAAGCCAGAAGCGAGGCCTTTTCCTCCTCGGTCCAAGTCCCGGGCTCGGATTCCTCGAGGTACGCCTTCTTCTCCTCCGCCGTCAGGGCGACGCCCTCTTCGTTTGCGGCCTGAAGCAAGATCATGTCGTCGGCGAACTGATCGAAGAGGTTGCTCAGCGCAACCGCGTCCAGCTCCCGGACGCTGCCTCCAATGGTCTCCCGGACATACCGGCTGAAGTCCGACCCCGAATAGGTCACTGCGCCCACCCGCAGGACGACCCGGCCCTCGTCCGGTTCCCCGCCCGGACCGGCCGCCGAGCTCTTTCCCGCCGGCTTCCTGGAACCGCAGGCCGCAACACTCAGCGACAGACAGAGGACGGCGCCCGCCGACAGCGCTCGTCCGGGACCGGGTTTCCTCCAGTTCATGGCCGATTATCTCTATTAATTTCAATTCATTATATTATAACCGTATAACTCGTTCAAGACGGCCGCGGTTTCATCCAGGACCGCCGGCCCGGCCGCAGGACCAAAGGACAGGGTCAACACTCCTTGGGGTGTCAGCGAGCCTCGATATTTTTTCAGGACCCGGGTCAGGCCCGAGAGGTCGGCCAGCGAAGCGGGATGGAACTTGATGATGAGACGTTTCCCCACACTGTCGATGGCCTTGATCTTGACCTTCTGAGCCAGATGCTTGACCGCTCCGTAGCGGAGCAGGCTCTCCACGCTGCCCGGCAGGGGGCCGTAGCGGTCCCGAACCTCTTCCCGAATCCTGTCGAGCTCCGCAAGGCTCTCGACGGAAGAAACCCGCTTGTAGAGGTTCAAGCGCAGGTTGATCTGGGGAAGGAATTCCTCCGGAATCCGGATATCCACGCGAAGGTTTATTTCGGTCTTGATCTCCTCTTCCTTCTCCCCCTTGAGCTCCTTGATCGTCTGGTCGAGAAGCTCCATGAAGTAGTCGAAACCGACCGCCTCCATGTATCCGTGCTGCTGGGACCCCAGCAGGTTTCCGGCTCCCCGGATCTCCAGGTCCTTGGCCGCCAGTCGGAAGCCCGAGCCCAACTCGCTGAACTCCTTGAGGGCCTTGAGCCGCTCCCGGGCCGACGGGGTCAGCTCGGCGAAGGGGGGGACGAGAAAGTACGCATGGGCCTGGCGGGAAGCCCGGCCGACCCGACCCCGCAACTGGTAGAGCTGGGAGAGGCCGAAGAGGTCGGCCCGGTCGACGATGAGCGTGTTGACCAGGGGGATGTCGATGCCGTTCTCGATGATCGTCGTCGAAATCAGGACGTTCGACCGGCCGTCGACAAAATCCATCATCCGCTTCTCAACGGCCGCGGCCGGCATCTTCCCGTGAATATGGACGACCCGGGACTGGGGAACGAGGTCCGCCACCATCCGGACCATGCTTTCGATATCCTCGATTTTGTTGTGGATGAGGTAGACCTGGCCCTGGCGGCTGAGCTCCTGGCGGATGGCCGAAGCGATGAGCTTCTCCTGAAACGGAGCCACAACGGTATGGATGGCCAGCCTGTCCTTGGGAGGCGTCTCGATCAGGCTGATGTCCCGAAGCCCGGACACGGACAGGTTGAGGGTCCGGGGGATGGGGGTCGCGGTCAGGGTCAGGACGTCGATGTTGGCCTTGATCCGCTTGATCTTCTCTTTATGGTTCACCCCGAAGCGCTGCTCTTCGTCCACGATGAGCAAACCGAGGTCATGGAACTCGACGTCCGCGGAGAGGAGCCGGTGGGTCCCGATGACGATGTCCGCCAGGCCTTTCTTGACATCCTCGATGGTCTTCTTCTGCCGGGCCGGCGACTGCAGCCGGCTGAGGCCCTCGACTCGCACCGGGAAAAGGACCATCCGGTTGCGGAATGTCTTCAAGTGCTGGCTCGCCAGGACGGTCGTCGGGCAGAGCACGGCCACCTGTTTGCCGTCCATCGCGGCCTTGAAAGCGGCCCGCATGGCCACTTCGGTCTTGCCGTAGCCGACGTCCCCGCAGACCAGGCGGTCCATCGGCGACTCGGATTCCATGTCGCGGAGGACCTCCTTGATCGTCCGGATCTGGTCCTCTGTTTCTTCGTACTCGAAGGTCTTCTCGAACTCGGATTCCCATGTCCCCGGCGGGCTGAAGCGGAAGCCTTGAAGGGCCTTCCGCCTGGCGTACAGGTCCAGGAGCTCCCGGGCCATTTTCTCGATGGCCTTCTTCGTCCGCTCCTTTGTCTTCTGCCAACCGCCCGTTCCCAGCTTGTCCAAGGAAGGCAGGATCTCTCCCGAGCGGGAATATTTCTGCACAAGATTCAGGTCCTCGACGGGGACATACAACCGGTCTTCATCCTGGTAGGAGAGCTCGATGAACTCCCGGTTCTGGGAGTCCACCTCGAGCCGGACAAGGCCGCGAAAGATCCCGATGCCGTAATCGGTGTGGACGATGTAATCGTTCTCCCGCAGGTCCTGGAAATGGGAAACGAAGGCCTTGCGCGGCGGCCGGCTGACCAGGATTTTCTCCTCGGTGAAGATATCCCGTTCCGCAAAAAAACTGACCCTCTCGGGCGGGTAGCTCCATCCCCGGTCGATATCGCCCACGAGGAGCAGGACCTCGCCTGTCCGCGGAGAGGCGAAGGGGCTGATCTCCTCGCGGGCCCTGATTTTATTCTGGGAGAAGAGGCCGGCCACCTTGTGCCGCACCGTTGGGTTGGTCAGGAAGATGGAGCAGAGCTCTCTCTCCCTCTGAAGGCGCTTCATGTACTGGATAAAGAAAGGGATCTTGTTGTCAAACCGGGGGACCGATTGAAAAGGGAAATGATAGGTCTTCTCCCCCTCCGGCGGGAGGAGCTCGCCCAGCCGCACGGCCCTTTTTCGCAACTCCTCCCACAGCCCGGGGGGATAGACCTCGTCGGGAGGGAGGCAAAAAGACCCCCCCTTCCGCAGATCCTCGTACCGCCGTGCCAGATCCTCTTGGCCCTCCGTCCATTCCTTTTCCACCTCGTCGGGATCGGCGATGATGAACACGGCCTCTTTAAGGTAATGAGTGAAGGGGACAAACCGGTCCTTTTGGAGGAGCGCCAGGAAGGCAAAATCCGGGGAAATCCCGGCTTTGAAAGGGGAGCCGTTTTCTTCTCCGCCAAGCCGCGCCGGAGGGCAGCCGTTCTCCCGAGCTCTCTCTCCCCATTCCTCCAAGAAACGGGCGCCTCCGGGAAATTCGCGCAGGGAAGGGATGACGATCCGGGAGACCCGGCCCGATGAGCGCTGGGTGGACGAGTCGAACTCACGGATCGAGACGATCGTATCGGCGCTGAATTCCACGCGGTGGGGGGATTTGTTCCAGGGGGAGAAAAAATCCACGACTCCGCCCCGCCAGGCATATTCCCCGGCCGAGGCGATCAACTCCTCCTTGGCATAGCCGAAATCCAGAAGGGTCCGGAGAAGAAGGTCGCGGCCGAGCCTTTGGCCGACCTCGAGGTCGAGGAACGAATCCCGGAGGTCGTCCGGCGCCGGGAACGGCTTGAGCAGCCCGAAAAGATGGGCGAGGACCAGGGGCGTTGAATCCTGGCGAAGGCTGTGGATAAACCTCATCCTCGAGGATACCGCTTCCAGGGAGGGAGAGACGCCGTCATAGGGGCTCTCGGCAAGCTCGGGCAGGGTTTCGAGACCCCGGGCAAGGGAAAACTGGGAAAAATAGAACCGGCAGCGGTCCTCCAGCCGGGAAAGCGCCCGCGAACTCGGCTGGATAAAGACGGTCCTTTTCTTGATCTCGCGGCTGAGGCAGGTCAGAAAATAGGGAACCGCCGGATCGACCGGCCCCGCGACCTGGAGCCCTTCAGTCCCCTGCCGGAGATCGGCCGCGAAACGCCGGAAAACATCGGTTTTTTCAAGGAAATCAAGGCTCATCGTTTAATAAAGCATTATACATGATTCCCCCAAAAAGTCGGTGAAGGACCGCCTCGCCCGTCCCGAGC
>Ga0113563_10002467_pt1 | contig 11157 bp, 9 predicted proteins | sample Mud3Dept3metaG_FD_80117 | JGI IMG/M metagenome (GOLD analysis project Ga0113563, IMG submission 80117) | Freshwater wetland microbial communities from Ohio, USA, analyzing the effect of biotic and abiotic controls - Mud 3 Core 4 Depth 3... | ecosystem: Environmental > Aquatic > Freshwater >...
AGGTATCGAAAACGGCATTGCCGTTTTCGATACCTAAATATAACTTTCAAGTCGGACGTTATGACCTGGGGTCACCGCAAACAAGGTAAGTTTTTGTTTTGTAAACGGCTCTGCCGTTTACAAAACAAAATATAACTTTTCTATTATTTGGCTTATCGGGGCGTTGCTAAGAGGTCGTTATTGGCTGGACGCAGCGTGAGGGTCTTGCCGCCGTCGCCGAACGTATAGGTCCAAAGGGCGGCTGGATCTGGCTCATCGCAAAAGGCGCCGCCTGACCCCCTAACGGCTCTTCTGAATATTGGATGAGTGGCTTTTGCTCGGTGAAGCTCATTCTTCATGGATGTTCATCAGCCCCTTTAGCTTCACTGGCACTAATTTAGCTGCCCGGATCGGTGATATAGCCATAGAATGGACCGTCCAGTCTCAGGAACCAATGAAGCTGCAGACCTTCATAGAGGCCCTCGCCATGACCGATGACCTGGACCGTGTCAGAGTTCGCCGGCAACGTCCAGCTTCCCACCCAGACGCCGCCTTCGTCTGTCTCCATACGCAGTTTCCCGGTCAAAATGAAGGCGCCTGTAGTTTCAACAATGATGACCCGCGCATCGGATAAGTAATCCGTTCCGGTCATCTGTTGGATATCTGCTGTGTCATGGCATACTTGGATGAGTCCCCTGGCTTGATAATTAGGTCCTGCTATCCATTCCCGGATCACAGTCAAGGTATCAGGATCGCACCACTCGAAGCCAGTGAAATCTGTCCGGATTGTCTTGGCGCTGGCAACCGTCAGCGGAAGCAGCATGCCGATCACCAGGATAAATATAGTCAAATTACGTGCGAGGTGTTTCATTTCAAACTCCTTATTGATCATTCGATCTTTTTGCGTGGCCTTGCAGTGTGTGGGCGGTGTAGCAGCCCACACACTGCAAGGAAAACTTTCTCTAGTCATTGATAGGGGCACATTCATTCTGATCCAAATTTCCTGGCCTGGGCTTCATGAGGCCAGCTTCTGTAGGTATTGTCCTGACGATGAAGCCTTGTAGGTTGAAATGGATTTGTGGATCTGATCCAATGCGGGTATACGTCCAATTTGCCATGAAGTCTTTATACGCCCCTACGCCATACCCCATGGCATAGATTGTAGTTCCCCGGGCGGTTACCTGTCCGATCCAGCCCGCCAGCCATTTTCCGCCTGGATTTTCCAGGATAAAGGTGCCCCACAGTGTTCCCTCATGCGTGCGCAGATCCAAACAGGCATTGGCTTCGATAGTGAGTTCTCCATTGACGCGGTCATCGCTGGTGATATCCCGCGCTCGTTGGATCATTCCCCGGATAATTGCCTTTCCCTGATCGTTTTCGGTCGATCCGGGATCGATCATTTCCCCCGGGGTTTCGATTCCAGAGAAAAATACATTTTTCGGTTTCTTGCCTTTTCGCGCTGCAGTGGATGTCTGGGCGGTTAAGGCAATTAGTATCCCAATACCCAGAAGAACTGCATCCAGCGCTTTCATAAAACCTCCTTTCTCTGAACTGAATCACGGATATGATTTGGATTGTTTCATTCAATTTATCATCTCATCGTGTGGAGATCGTGGGGCCGGTCATGAAAATTCCTGACAATACAGCATTTCTGGCGGCGTATAATAAGGATATTGAAAGATATACTCCTGAGGAGGGTGCTTGGCTGGGTTAAACCTCCATTTCCTGGGTCCGTTCCGGGCAGAATTGAATGAGGCGTCCTTAGAAGGATTTGATTCCAATAAAGTAAGGGCGTTGCTGGCTTATCTGGCAATGGAACGAAGCCGACCTCACAGCCGGGAGGTGCTGGCTGGATTGTTATGGCCCGAGCAGTCCCAGCGCTCTGCAATGGACAACCTGCGCTATGCTCTGGCGGATGTGCGTAGGGTGTTGGGAGATACTTCGTCTGCCCATCCTTTCTTGATTGTCAGTCGTGACATGGTTCAATTTGACCCTGCCAGCGATTTTTGGCTGGATGTGCTTGAGTTTGAGCGGTTATCAATAAGCGATCGGGTAGTCGAGCATGATTCATCTATACTGCCTGTCCAGGACCTTCAGGCGGCTGTGGAGCTTTATCGGGGCGGCTTTTTGGAAGGTTTCACTGTCAGCCGCAGCGCCACGTTTGAAGAATGGATGCTTAACCGCCGTGAGCAGTTACACCGCATATTAATGCACATTCTTTATTCCCTGGCCGATTATTATGAGCGGGTGGGGCAGTTTCAATTGGCTTTGACAGCGGCATGGAAACAGGTAGAGTTGGAACCCTGGCAAGAAGAAGGGCAGCAGCAAATTATGCGCTTACTGGCATTCGATGGCAGGAGAAGCGTTGCTCTACAGCAGTACGAGATTTGCAGAAATATGCTGGCAAGCGAATTGGGCGTGGAGCCTTCCGATCAGACGAGGCGGTTATATGAGAGTATCCGGGATGGGAACCTCTATATTCCGTTTCACTTCAAAAGTCCCTATTTATTACATGTAAAGAAACAGCAGCAGGTTTCTGCACCTCAATTCTTTGCCCGGGAAAGTGAGCTGGAGTTGCTTGGGCGCTGCCTCGAAGATACGATAACCGGAGGTAATAAGCTGCTTTTCATAACCGGCGAGCCTGGCAGCGGAAAGACTACCCTGGTGAAGGAATTTCTCCATCAATCTATACCGCGACATCCGCGACTTGTTGCGGCCTATACCAATTGCAACGCCTTCACCGGGACGATCGACCCATACCTGCCCTTCATCGAGATTCTATCGATGTTGACCGGCGATGTGGACAGGGCTGGGACCATTAGTTCGGAGGACTTGGATGCAGCTACTCGCCTGTGGTCGAATGCTCCAGAAGCTGTTCAAGCGCTAATTGAAAGCGGACCGGACTTAGTCAACCGCTTCGTGGCCGGGGAGGAGCTGTTGGCTCGGGCGCGTGTCCTTCCTCACATACAAACTGAGCGATTGGAAAAGATTCTCGAGAAGAATTCGTCCCGATTATCACAAACACTTCCAGGCTGTGGGGGAATGCAACAATCCGTCTTGTTCGAGCAAGTGTTGGCTGTCATTAAGCGTATCGCCCATCAGCATCTACTCATCCTGGCCCTGGATGATCTTCAATGGGTAGATGCGGATACAGTCAACCTGCTCTTTTTCCTCTGCCGCCGCTTGATTGGCAGTCGCGTGATGATCCTGGCAATTTACCGAGAGGAAGGGCTCACCGATAACGTTTCTGGAAAAACCTCTCCTTTCCTTTCCTTGCTGCGCGAGCTGCAAACCAGCCAGAGCGGTCAACGCATCGACCTCTCGCAATCCGATGGTCGCCAGTTCATCCAATGCCTGGTGGACAGCGAACCCAATCTGCTCGGGGAACGGTTCCGGGAAACCCTCGAGCGGGTTACAGGCGGACTCCCGTTATTTTCCATTGAGCTGCTGCGGGCAATGCAGGCACGAGGGGACCTCAAACGCAATAACGATGGACAATGGATTGAAGCCGGACAATTGAATTGGGATCAACTTCCTCCGCGGGTTGAATCGGTGATTGCCGAACAGGTCGATCAGTTCCCGGTAGCATGGCAAAACATGTTAGCGGTTGCCAGCGTAGAAGGAGACGACTTTGCTGCAGAAACGATCGGCCAGGTGCTGTCCCTTGACCCTGGAGAATTGGTACAGCAGTTGAGCGGACCGATTGCCAGACACCACCGGATAGTCTATGCTACCGGGATCCAGCAGTTAGCAGGGGAAGGGGCGTGCTTGTCTCACTACCGCTTCCGTCACCACCTTTTCCAGCAGTACTTCTATTTCCGGCAGGATCTTGTGGAACGCGCCCACCAGCACCGGGCAGTTGGGTATGCTCTGGAGGCATTGTATGGCGATCAGAAGGGTGAATATGCAATCTCCCTGGCTCATCACTTTGAGCAAGCCGGAATGCGCGATAAAGCAGCCTATTATCTCCTTCAGGCCGGTAAAAATGCGGTCACAATATTCGCGAATGAGAGAGCGATTGCTCATTTTTATAAAGGCCTGGCGCTGCTTCACGAAACGCCTCCGTCTCCCGAACGGGATCAACAGGAGCTTGGTCTGCTCATCGCAATGAGTGCTCCACTGATTACGACCGAGGGATACACATCCCTAGAATTGGAGCAGATTCTCGCCAGAGCACGTGAACTCGTCAGGATGAACGAGAATGATCCCAACCTTTTTTGGGTGCTGTCCTTTATGAAGAGCTACTATAATATTCGCGGCGACCCGCAGAATTCAAAAGAGATCGCTGCCCAAATCCTAAAACTGTCCATTCGTAGTAAAAATGCTAGCTGGATGGTAACTGCCCATTCGCGTATGCTATCAAACTGCCTGTATTATGGGCATTGGGATTCCCTTCAGAAGCATCTCAAACAGGCTCTCCGGCTGTATCATCGGGAAAAGCAGAGCATGGTTCATCACCAGTTGGGATCGGATCCAATCGGTAATGCCCTCTCGTATGCTTCGATTGGAACCTGGATTATGGGTTATCCCGACCAGGCCCTTAGCTACTGCCAAATGTCGCTGGATTTAGCACGAGATCTGTCCCACCCGATGGTATCTTGGTTTGCAGATTACTATGCCACCCATTTTTACATTTACGCAAGGAATAACCATGAAGCGAAGTATTATGTTGATGACGCGCTGCGGATTTGCGATGAACAAGACCTGACGTATTATCACGTCCATTCACAGGCTTTGCTTGGTTGGTCCCTGGTCAATACGGGTGACGCTACTGGGATCAACCTTCTCGAACAGAGTATCAACCATCTCCGTCAAATCGGCGATCGCTTAAATCTCCTTCTTCTCTTACGTTTGTTTGTCGATGCCAGCCTGAAAACTGGCCTTATGACTCAAGCCTCTAGCTTGATCGAAGAAGCGATCGGTTTGTCCCTCGCAACTCAGGTTATTTATGATCTCCCAGAGTTACTCCGCTTGAAGGGGGAAATCCTTCTCCTGCAATACCCGGATGAAACTCAAATCGCAGAAAATTGTTTCCTCAGAGCTGTCGAAACCGCGGTCCAATACAAGAGCAAGATGTGGGAACTGCGGGCAACAGTAAACCTGGCGCGGTTGTGGCAGAATCACGGTTACGGGGAAAGAGCTCGACAAATACTCACCGAAATTTATAGCTGGTTCACCGAAGGATTCGATACCTCTGATCTCAGAGAAGCTCGGGCGCTGCTGGCTGAACTGGCTTAAATCTATCTACTGTGGGATAAAGAATATCATCATTAATGTCATTCCAGGATAAGATTCAAGGGACGCAGATACCGCAGTTCCAAATTAGAATCAATAATATAATCTGCGTTGGTCCGCGTCGGCTGTATTCAGCCGCAATCTGTATCCAAAGGAGATCATGAAAAGACTGGACCAGGCGATACCGGTAGAATCTGCCCGGCGTATCTATGACGTCATCGGCAAGCGTTACGATTGGTTTGGGGGATACGAAGCGCAGGCTAAAGAACGCTCCATAGAGTTGCTAGGGCTCACCCCAGGGCTAAAGTTGTTGGAAGTAGGCGTCGGCACCGGATTGCAGCACCGTCGCTTGCAGGAGAGGCTGGCTCCTGCTGGAGCTGCTTTTGGGATAGATCTCTCGCATGTCATGCTGGACCTTACCCGCCAGCGCAGCGACGCTCCCTTGTGCCAGGCAGACGCCCATAATCTCCCATTCGCCTGCGCAGCTTTCGACCGTTTGTACGCCTCTTATGTCTTGGATCTGCTCCCTCAGGCGGACCTCCCCGGCATCCTGAGTGAATTCCGGCGTGTACTCAAAGACGACGGGCAAATCGTGCTGGTGGCGCTGACCGAGGGCGTGAATTTACCTAGCCGCCTCCTTGTGGCGGCCTGGAAAGCGCTTTATACGGTCAGCCCAATCGCCTGCGCCGGATGCCGGCCGTTACAGCTTTCTGCTCTGTTCAGTCAAGTCGGATTTAAACGGATACAGCGTGAGGTGGTTGTGCAGTTGGCGCTGCCAAGCGAGATTATCTGGGCCTGGAAATAACTTCTTTCTTCTTCTCAAGCGAGCGCAATTCCTGTAACAATTTATTAGCCTCAATCATGGTCATCAGATCCGCGGCAGGTCCTTTGGTAGCCGTGATCAATTTCCATACTTGATGGTCGATATCTGGAAAATTCATATGTTTAAGAATCCGATAAGCGCCATTGCGCAACCGGACATCTCCCGCCCGAGCCGGATCGGTTAATGCCATCATCAACGCAACCAGGCAATCACGTCCTAATGAGGTAAGGGCGTTTGAAGCCTCCCACTCCACGCCGAAACTGTCGTCTTCAAGCGCATTCACGATGTGCTCGATAGCCTGGCTATCTGGATGTTCTTTAAGATAGCGGATCGCTTTTTCACGCAGCAACGGGTCTTCAGCATCATTGTCCAGAGCGGTTACCGCTTGGTTATAAGAGACGATATCCATTCTAATACTTCCTTCTCAATTCCTGTCAATCCAATTATAATAAATTGGATCATAAATATCTTATAAAATCTGATTATAACATTTTTCTGAATTATTTGGCGCGGAAACTGTACTAATTTCCAACCGCGAAGGGGGCGTTCTTTTTTTAGTATGGAATTAAATTGTTAATCTCTCTTTCGATAAATCCTGCAATTTCAGGGGGATTGGACTGGCGAACGACAACTTTGGGTGTATTGTGCCAGACTGCCAGGCGATGGAGGGCAACGGTGAGGTCGGCAACCAGTTCTTCGCTAGCTTCCACGCCGGGTTCCAGGTGCAGCGCTTTGATCTCGAAAATCCCTTGTGCCCGGTGAGCCTTGGGGTCCAACCGGCCAATGAGCCGGCCGCGGTGCAGGATGGGCAGGGTGAAATACCCGTAGCGACGCTTTGCAGCGGGCGTATAACATTCAATGGTATAGTCGAAATCAAACAGCTCACGTGCCCGCTGCCTGTCCCATACCAGCGGATCGAAAGGAGAGAGCAGCGTTGTCAGCGTGGGTACCCGGCTTCCGGAGGCGACCTCTTCGAACAGGTCCAAATGATCGTTGTGGACGTAAGCAGATCCTTCAAATCCCTCCACCTCCACTTGTAGGAGCAAGCCTTCTTCAGCCAGCGCATCTAGCCGCTCGTTTAAGCCTTTCTTCGCTTGGCGGAAGTAATCGGGTATCCAGGCTGGGAAAGCAATCCCAAGCGCACTCACCGTTTTGAGGATCAGGCTGTGTTGGAGTTCTTCGGTGGAAGGGGCAGCAGCATCATCCCAGCCAGGCAGGATGCGCTCGCGCAGGTCATAGACGCGCTGGAAATTCTGGCGGCGGGCGATCATGACCTCGCCGGTCATCAGCAGGGCTTCCAGGGCGTCCTTTTCTTCCTTCCAGTTCCACCAGCCGCCGGACTTATGGTTCTTGTTCTCAAACTCGGCTGAACGCACGGCCCCTTTCTCTCGCATGTAGGAGCGTACACGCTCGATGATCTCTGAGTGTTCCTGGGACCATCCTACTGCCCACCCCAATGGCCACTTCCTATCTCGGATTGCATCCATCATGCGACGACGGTAGAGGGGATAATCCTCGATAGGCAGGAAGCACATCGCGTGCGCCCAGTACTCAAACAATGCCCTCTCAGCCAGCAGCTCATCCAGCCATTCGGGCCGGTAATCACCCAGCCGGCTCCACAGCACCAGGTAGGGGCTGCGCCTCACGACATGGATGGTGTCGATCTGTAGAACTCCCATCCTGCGCACCATCTCGAGAACATCGGCCTTGACCGCCGGCCGATCCGGGGCGCGGTCGAGGCCTTGAGCCGCCAGCATCACCTGGCGGGCAATCGCGATTGAGATCCTATCCGTAACAGTCTCCTTTGGCCGACTCTCTCATTGCCTCGGGATTTCGAGGTTTTGAATTATACCAGAACATCAGTTCGGTTATCGATATTAGGGTTATGGATTTTCAGAGTATCCTATCTTTTTCATTGTAATGTAGGGCGTCTACATCTTTGACTAAGGAAAGGCTGGCACAGCGGTCGTACTAGCCTTTCCTTAGATGTAATGTTTCAAATTCAGGGTTCATGACAACGCATCGCATATCGGCTGGAGAGCAGAGGTCTATCCGAAGACAAAATAAGCGTCGAATGGATGCTGGCCCGCCTCGAACAGGATCGTGCCATCCGATTCAGCGATGACACTTCTCCCGGCATCGATCAGCACGACACCGCCATCTGGCATGGACAGTCTGGTTGATCCTGCAGATGTTTCAGTAACTGTACTCAAATCTCCAGGAACGGCAAGATCGTGTCTGTGTAAATACCTGCGCCGGCGCCCAGACTAACCACGGCATCCGTCTGCCCTGCGGAGGCGACCACTTTTTCGTTTATGTACCGCTGGCAACACAGCACGCTTCCCCAGATGCCGGGAAAGGAACGTTCCGCCTCCCGCACGATCCGGTCCCTGGCAATATCGAGCCTCATCATACTGATCAAGACCCTCATGCTGTAGAGAAGCGCCCGAACAGCAAGGTCATCGTCGATGCTGCGTTGGCTCTTTGGGAAGCCCTGCTTTATGGCAACCACGAAATTCGGGCCGTCTCCGGTCTGGCTGCCGCACTCGTCATGACCTCATCTCCAGGCACCCCGTTCTCTCGGTTCGGCTACCGCGGCCTTCGCCGCAATCAAGCAAGGGCTGTCGCAATCTGAAACAGCTTCTCAAGCCGTTATCACTCGCGGGAGTATCTTTGCGCCCCCAATCATCCACGACAAAGGAATCACGGCCTTGAAGTCGGCCAGGGTCTTTCCAAGGGTTCTGTAATAAGCGCCCATCTGCTCTTCCATCACTGCAAAATCGGCGTTGGCGATCTTTTCCAATGTGTCGTAGCCTCCGCCACAGAGATGCTTCACCGTTTTGCCACGCACATACGCCAGGCGCGAAATATCAACCTGATACACCAGGGTGAGGATGCGAGCGACTGGCACCTCAGTCATGCTTGCGAGCTGGATCCTTCCTGCTTCAGTCCGACCAACTTCCAGGAGATCCAGATTAGACCTGATCCCCTGCTTCTTGAGTTTCTCTAGCAGCTCAACACCTTCTTGACGGTCAATGTCGACGAACTCGCGTAGCGGGGCTTTGAAAGGTAAAACCCACCGCAACAGGTAGTTGAAGATCTGGATGAGCGGCTCGAAGTCGAAATCCGTCTTCTGAAGGAAAGCTACACAATCCGGTCGAGTTGCGACTGAGTGAACGAGATCTGAATAGGTTCCGATCCATCGCGTTTCCAGGTCCCCGAAGTGAGCCGCGATGCTATCGATATAAACCGTCATGTCACCCCGGTCTTGCAGATAACCTCTGCGAATACTTTCGGCGTAATCCTGGGCTTGCTTCATCGTATGGTTGTAGTGCTCCTGCACGAAGTTGTAGGCAAGAACACTCTGGAGCTTCCCAATCAAGTCTTCATAGCTCCATAGGGTTTGTTTCTTAACACTGTTCCAGTCGATGTTCACTTTGGCCTGACCCATGCTTGTAATATAGCATCCTACCGGTCGCGTTCAGCCGCTTGCTACGATAATTTGAGTGCGCTTGAACTCGATGCCTTAAGGTAAAACGATTGCCATTTAGTAGCGATATTGAAACGAACTTCCTCAGGCTGCGTTTCGCTTCTATATTTCTTCGATTCTACTCTGACTTGCCCAAAAATATATGGCTTTATCCCCAATCTCTTTCCGGACTTACCTCCTGGGAACTACCCCCGGTGAGTGGGCTGGAGTCTATTCGCACCCCGGTCACTTTAGACACCCAGGAGACAAGTCCCCCTGGACACTGTATTGCCTTTTTGTAAGATTAATTCATATCCATTTCGGATACAGGCTTAACGCAATTGGTAGAAGAACGTGCTCATTTGACCAGCCAATCGATCAGATACTTCCATTGCATCAAAATGACCTCCGCGGTCGAACCCTGACCAATGTACGATGGTGTGCGATTTCACGGCGAACCGCCGCTGAAGATTAGCTCGTTCGGTGCTACTAATGCACAGAGCCAGCGCTCGCTTGCCAGAAGGCGCAGTCCAATGTATCGTGGCTTAGAGCCGCTATTGTAATCATTCAAGCTCGCGACCGAACATCTCGATCAGCCGTCGGAAACTCTCATCGCAGTCCAGTGGCAGTCCAAAGCCGCCGGCTGTCTCCAACGTGGCAAAGCCGTGCACCAGGCTGCGCAGGCCACGCAGCGCATGCAGGGCCTCTTCGCCTTGCAGCCCGAAAGAACCCACTACCGCCAGGCTGACCTGTATCACCCGCTCCTGGGCAGCCTGCAGATCGACATCGCTCGGCTGTACATTGGCAGCCGAGCGGACGCTGTATTGGTACACCCCCGGGTTTTCCTTGACGTACTCCCGGTAAGCCTGGGCTGTCGCTGCTAACGCCTGTAGGCCGGATTTACCGATCGCCGCTGTCGCCAGGCGCTCACCCAACTCGTGGGTACCCAGAACAGCCAGGTCGCGCTGCAAGCCAGGTAAACCGTCAATATGGTTGTATAGCGAGGGTGTCTGGATGTCCAGCCTTTCCGCCAGACGTCCCAACGCCAGCGCATCCGGGCCTTCAGCGTTCACCAGCTCGGCCGCTGCCCGCACCACTGCCGCTTTATCCAGCCCAGGTCTATGCCGCATACGATTTCTCTCGTGTTTCACTGACTTCTTGTAGAAAGTCCAGGATTAGCGGGGCGGTAACTTCCGGCATTTCCGCCTGCGGGTAATGACCGGCCTCAGGGATCATCTTGTAGGTCGCCATAATTTTCCCGGCCACCCAGGCTGCTTCAGCCTCCGGATTTTTGAAATCGGGATCTTTAGCGCCCATCAGCACCAGTGCCGGCTGTGTGACGCGCCCCAGGCGTTCTTCGGAGGCCTGCTTGGAGGCTGCCAGCATTTGTTGCAGGGCTTCCAACCTGTCCCGTTCGGCCAGGTTAGCACGCAGCGCTGCGCAATATTCAGGAAAGTCGGCCGGCTTGCGGGTAGGATAAAGCGTTGCGTAATACTTGACCCACATCGCCGCTCCCCATGGCCGGCTGAAAAGCACGCTAAAGAGGGCGTTGAGCAGGAGCTGCTTTTCGCCGCGCACGAATGGATCCAGCAGGATCAGGCCGCTGACCAGTTCCCGGTTTTCGGCTGCAGCCCATACTGCTGCACCGCCG
>Ga0113563_10002468_pt1 | contig 11156 bp, 10 predicted proteins | sample Mud3Dept3metaG_FD_80117 | JGI IMG/M metagenome (GOLD analysis project Ga0113563, IMG submission 80117) | Freshwater wetland microbial communities from Ohio, USA, analyzing the effect of biotic and abiotic controls - Mud 3 Core 4 Depth 3... | ecosystem: Environmental > Aquatic > Freshwater >...
GTGTTCGTAAGAAGGTAACCGAAGAGCATCGGGACACCGTTCATAGCATCATTCTCTGTGGCAACAAGATATGGAGGCCTGATGCCGTTCCAGTCGAATGAGGAACAGAGGATTGCTTCAAGGAAATCACCGTTGGGCATATGATCAGTCCATTGACGCTGACCCTGAAATCCGGCAAGAATGGCATTATGGCCAAGAGACTCCTCACCGAATCCCAGCTTTTTAAGCTTCGGATTGCCTACCATCAGGTCACGGGCCATCATGGTCATTTTTACAACGATTTCCCATTCTTCATCTTTCTTCGCCCTTGAATGTGGCTTTTCATTCATATCTTTCCCCTCCTTGCAATACTTTTTTGTCCATAAAAGAGCCTTCCTGAACTCATCCTTATCATATATATTATCATTCAGCCTTCTGGTAAATTCACTCATGTCGACATATTCATTGCGCATGCCGAGATATTCCTGGAAGAAATCCTCCCTGACGATCGAACCGGCAATACCCATTGATACTGAGCCCATTGAGAGGTAAGATTTCCCTTTCATATATGCTGTTGCCAGTCCGGCCCTGACAAACCTCAGTATCTTTTCACTTACATCATCAGGGATTGTCTGATCGCCTGCATCCTGGACATCATATCCGTAGATGCTGAATGCTGGCAGTCCTTTCATTGTGTGTCCGGCAAGTGCCGCAGCCAGGTAAACTGCACCGGGACGTTCAGTGCCGTTAAATCCCCAGATCGCTTTTGGCATCTCGGTGTCCATGTCTATGGTTTCACTGCCATAACACCAGCAGGGGGTTACTGTAAGGCTGACGCCAACACCTTGTTTCCGGAATTGTTCCGTACAGGCAGCAGATTCTGCAACCCGGCCGATAGTAGTATTGGATATTACGCACTCAACAGGTTTCCCATCGGGGTATCTAAGGTTTTTGGAAATAAGACCGGCTGCAGTTTTAGCCATACCCATTGTCTGCATTTCGAGAGATTCCCTTACACCCCGTTCGCGGGCGTCAATGGTTGGACGGATACCTACCTTAGGATAATCTCCTATAACTGTCTGGAAGTTGTTACTTACCTTTAATTCATCAATTGCCATATTTCTAAAATTGAATTAATAATCAGTTTTTTGTGATCAAACAAATATAATGAATTTGTACTTTTATCCAATTTAAAATTTTTAAGATGAATAAGCGCAGGCGTTTACCGGAGTGGCTTAAAATGCAGAGAGCAAGCGGAGAAAATTATTCAAGGGTGAAACGGCTGGTTGCAGAGAATCACCTTAACACAATATGCACCAGCGGTAACTGCCCCAACATAGGAGAATGCTGGAATGCAGGCACCGCTACCTTCATGATACTTGGCGACATCTGCACGAGAGCCTGTAAGTTCTGCAATACACGGACCGGGAAACCTCTTCCCCCGGATCCCGGGGAACCCGACCGGCTGGCTGAATCAATAAGAACACTGGGTCTGAAACACTGTGTGATCACTTCCGTTGACCGTGATGATCTCCCCGACGGCGGTGCCGGTTTCTGGGCCATGGTGATAAGAAAAGTGAAAAAGGCAAATCCACTGATTACCATTGAGACTCTTATTCCTGACTTTGACGGGAAGCCGGCAAATTTAGAGATGATAATAGATGCAGAACCTGATGTAATATCCCATAACATTGAAACTGTAAAGCGGCTGACGCCGGTCATCCGTACAAAGGCAAAATATGAAACAAGCCTCGATGTGATAAAATATATTTCCGTCGAAGGGAAACCTGCCAAATCAGGCTTAATGCTGGGACTTGGAGAAAACGAGGAGGAGGTAATTCAAACTATCAATGATCTTTACAAGGCGGGTTGCAGGATCCTGACATTGGGTCAATATCTTAAACCGGGATCAGGCTATATGGAACCTGTGGAATATATTTCACCTGAAAAGTTTGAAGAATACCGGGTAATGGCACAAGAACTTGGTTTTACATTCGCAGAAAGCGGCCCTTTGGTGCGGTCATCTTTTCATGCGGAAAATCATATAACGGCTTTACAGAATTGAACTGACCGGTACGAATCCTGCCCACCCAGTGTTATTCCGGGTGGACAAAAATTAACTGAATAAAGAAAAGATGACAAAAGCAGGTATTAATGACGGAATTATTGGGATTGTCGGAGGAATGGGTCCGCTTGCAGGACTGGATTTATGCAGGAAAATTATCACTCAGACAATTGCCGCAAAGGATCAGGATCATCTGCCGCTGGTACTATACTCCACTCCTCAGATTATCGGGGACAGGACTGAATATTTACTGGGCACGATTGAAGAGAATCCGGCAAATGCAATTGTACAAATACTGGCAAAGCTTGAATCAATGGGTTGTACTGTTGCCGGTTTATCATGCAATACGGTTCATGCACCTCAAATATTCGGAGTAATTAAGAATACATTGTCCGAAAGGAGATCCTCAATAAACCTTCTGAATATGATTAATGAAGTAGGTGTCTTTATTAAAAAACAGTATACTGAGGTTGCCAATGTGGGGATTCTCGGAACAACAGGTACATACCGGACAAAGCTATATGATCAGCTTTCGGATTTTGGTTTAGGGATAATAAATTTATCCCAGCAGGAACAGGCGAAAGTACATGCTTCTATCTACCATCCCGAATACGGGATAAAATCAGACACTGACATGGTCAGGAAAGAAGCCAGGGAAATTCTTTTCAGCGCAGCTGATTCATTGATAAGAAAAAAATCTGAAGCAATTATACTGGGATGTACCGAGCTTCCTTTTGTATTCGAGGATAACTTTTATAACGGAATACCTGTAATTGATCCTACACTGATTTTTGCAAGGGCCCTGATCAAGGCACATTCACCCCGGAAATTAAAACCATGGCTATTAAAATCTTGAGCCGGTATGGTTCTTTTGCCGAATTTTTTCATTCTGAAAAACACTTGAAGGCTTGATTATTTTCATTATATTGTGCCAGCTTAAACAGGCAGGTAAAATTGAGCTATAGTGTTAAATTTGAGGATCTTGGACTGAGAGATTATAAAGAAGTCTGGGATTACCAGGTTGAGAGATTCAGTGAGCTTACTGAGGGGAAAAGATCCGGGGGAAATTTGCCTGAATCAGGCACCGGAAATAAGCCGGGAACGCTGATCTTTGTTGAACATCCTCATGTTTATACTCTTGGGAAGAGCGGATCTGAAAAAAATCTTCTTCTTGATTATATTCAGCTCAGGGCAAAAGATGCAAAGTTTTACAGGATCGACAGGGGTGGCGATATTACCTATCATGGTCCCGGACAGATTGTGGGTTACCCTATCTTCGACCTGGAAGTTATAAAGATTGGATTAAAGGAATATATTTTCAGACTCGAAGGAGCTGTAATTGAAACGATTAAAGAGTATGGGCTTAACGGCTCGAGGCTTGCGGGAGGTACGGGTGTCTGGCTCGATCCTGAGGTCAGGGGCAGAGCAAGGAAGATATGTGCGATAGGTGTAAAGGCAAGCAAATATGTGACAATGCACGGCTTTGCATTTAATGTAAGCACCGACATCTCTTATTTTGACAACATAAATCCATGCGGATTTACAGATAAAGGGGTTACTTCTCTTGAAAAGGAGACTGGGAAGAAACCTGAGATAGAGAGAGTAAAGGATATCCTGAAGGGGAAACTGATGGATCAGTTCGACCTGTCCTGGATTAATGAAAGAAGCTGATGGAAAAGAAATGGATTATAAAGGAGAGTGGAGATAATGCAGTTGTCAGGCATCTGGCAGGAGCCCTTGGAGTGACCGAATCGCTGGCTAACCTGATGGTCCAGAGAAATATTACATCTCCTGATGAAGCATATGCTTTTTTTAATCCGAGCATGGACTATCTTCATGATCCTTTCATGATGAAAGACATGAATATTGCAGTTGAGAGGCTCTCTTCGGCGATAAAGAAAAATGAGAGGATCCTTGTGTATGGTGATTATGATGTTGACGGAACAACAGCCGTTGCACTTGTTTATTCTTTTCTCAGGGAACAGGGTTCTAACGTTGAATATTACATACCAGACAGATACAAGGAAGGTTATGGGGTTTCATTCCAGGGACTGGATACTGCCTACCGCAACAAGTGTAAACTGGTTATTACCCTCGACTGCGGCATTAAGGCAACAGAAAAGATCCAGTATGCAAGAACAAAAGGACTTGATGTGATCATCTGTGATCACCATTATCCTGGTGATGAGATACCCAAAGCGCTTGCAGTCCTTGATCCGAAACAACCGGGATGCAGTTATCCCTACAAGGAGCTGTCAGGATGCGGAGTGGGATTCAAACTTATCCATGCCTATTCGAAAATACAGGGCATTCCATTCAGCGCAATAACGCATTATCTCGACCTCGTTGCAGTGAGCATTGCATCGGATATTGTCCCTATAACCGGAGAGAACAGGGTGCTGGCATATTTCGGACTGAAACAGCTCAACGAATCACCCCGCACCGGATTGAAGGAAATAATAAGGGAGGCTGAAGTTTGCAAGGCGCTGACAATTGAAGATGTTGTTTTTAAGATCGGGCCGAGAATAAATGCAGCAGGCAGGATGGAAACCGGCAGCAGGGCCGTTGAGCTTCTGATATCCAACGATATTAAGCTGGCTGCAGGCATCAGCAAGGAGATAAACAGTTATAATATCGAACGGAGAAGTGTCGACCGGGTGATCACCAATGAAGCGATGAGGATGATCTCGGAAGATCAGAGTACCGTAAATGCCAAGACGACAGTGCTTTACAATCCGTCCTGGAAAAAAGGCGTGATAGGCATAGTCGCTTCCCGCCTGATTGAAACATACTACCGGCCAACGGTCATCCTTACCGAATCGAATGGTTTTGCCACCGGTTCGGCCAGATCAGTGCAGGGATATGATCTCTATCAGGCAATAGAAGCATGCAGTGACCTGCTTGAAAGCTTTGGCGGACATATGTTTGCCGCCGGACTGACACTGAAGAAAGAGAATATACAGCCATTTATTGAAAGGTTTGAACAATATGTAAACAGCACTATCACGGAAGACCAGATGTTGCCAAGGATTTTTATCGATACGGAACTCTCCTTTTCTGAAATAAATGACGAATTTTTCAGGGTCATGAACCAGTTCCAGCCGTTTGGCCCTGAAAATATGTCCCCGATATTCGTTTCGCGTAATGTATTTGACTCAGGCACAGGACGTATGGTCGGGTCAAGCGGGGAACACCTGAAGCTAGATCTCTGCCAGGAGACAGGCACCTTGAAAACAATTCCTGCAATTGCCTTCAGCCAGGCTGACCATTTCGAATATATAAAGGGGGGCAATCCGTTTGATATATGTTACTCCGTGGAGATGAACGAGTTCCGGGGGGCTAAGAATCTTCAGCTGAATATACGTGATATAAAAACAAAGGGGGGGAAATAAACCGGCTGCAAGCCCATGCTATCGCTTCGGCCTTCAGCCGACGAAAACGGCCTGAAGAGCCGGCAGTAGTATATGGTTATAAATGTTCTATAAAATTCTCGACATATTTTTTGTTGTATTCCATTCATTCCTTATCCTCTTTAACCTGTTCGGATGGATATGGAGGAGAACAAGAATATGGAACCTGGTCACCCTGCTCCTCACTGGTGCATCATGGGTATTACTGGGCTGGATTGTTGGTGTGCCGGGATATTGCCCGCTCACCGACTGGCATTTTTCCGTTCTTGAGAAGCTCGGGAGGACCGACCTGCCAAACTCATACGTAAAGTACCTCGCAGACAGGATTACCGGACTCGATTTTAATTCAGGAACGGTTGATAAGATTACATTATATTCATTTCTGGCAGCACTGATAATCTCCCTGGTGCTGAATATCAGGCAGCATGTCAAATTTTAAGCTGATGGAAACTGAAATATTGGTATTGCCGGGTAGTGTTTCAGAGAAATATCAGGGATATGGATATTTATATGAAAAATGCTCTAAATTTGAATATCCGATTGTAAAACTAAATATGAAGCATATGAACTTGAAAAAACTGATTATTGTAATTTCGTTCCCTTTGATAAGTCTGTTTGCTGTTGGTCAGCCAGGCCAATCCAAAGGTGATGCGGGAACTCTGCGCGCCGGTATTGCCAAAATTGATATCACTCCGTCGATACCGGTTAAGCTCTACGGATACTCGTCAAGAAAGACCTATTCGGAAGGTATTCACGATCCCCTGTCCGCCCGTGCAGTGGTTTTTGAAAATGGCGGCAAAAAGTTTGTATTGGTATCCACAGACATGGGATCATATGGCAGCGACGTGTTTACTGTTTTTCAGAAAAGCATTATGGAAAAATTCGGTCTGAAGGAATCCGAACTGTTTTTGTCAACCATCCATTCACATAGTTCTCCGATATTATCTCTGGATGCTGAAAGAGGCGATCCCAATAATATTGAATATACAAAAACATTGCAGCAGAAGCTTTTGAGCCTTATCGGGGATGCAATGAAAAGCCTGAAACCTGTCCAGACAGGTGCCGGCACAGGTTCGTCACCTGTTGGCTCGAACAGGCGCGAAATGAGACCCGATGGTTCCATAACTCTTGGTAGGAATCCCTATGGAATTACCGATAAGGAAGTACTGGTTCTGAAAGTAGCAACCGCTGACGGTACACCTGTAGGAGCATTGTACGATTATGCAACTCACTCCACCTCTTTAGGCGGACGTAACATGCAAATCAGCGGTGATGTTCACGGTTTGTCGGCACAGTTTGTTGAGAAAATCCTTGGTAAGAATGTAATCGCACCAGTGTTTGCCGGAGCTTCGGGAAATATTGATCCGTGGTTCAGGGTCCTTCCTGAATTCAACAACGAACCGGGATGGATCCCGGAACCCGTCCTGCTTGGAACCTTTCTGGGAGAGGAAGTCGTGCATGTTTTCCGCAGCATCAATACCCTGAATCCCGGTGGCGAAATAAGCACAGGCTTTGCAATACTTGAATGCCTGCGCAAAAAGATGGATGAAAGCAAAGTTCCGACTGACAAGCCTCTGCCTGCAACCATACCGGTTAATATCACTGTTGCACGGATCGGTGAGGATGTTGCCTTTGTCGGATTCAACGTGGAAATGCTTACTGAGATCGGGATGAAAATAAAGGCAGGCTCTCCGTTCAAATATACATTTATCATTACTCATTGCAACGGATCAAGCGGTTATCTGGCTCCCCCTGAACTATATAAGGAAGGAGGATACGAGGTCAATTCAACAAGATTCGAAATAGGCTCTTCCGATATGGTGATAAAGAAAGCCCTGAGGATGCTGTATGACCTGTAATACCGCAGATTAAAACCATATCCTGAACTGCATCCTGAATTCATCCCTATCTCCCGGAAAATTTTCTGACGGAAGTAGAGAGGTGATGCCGTATTTGACTCTAATCTCTGCTATGTCACCAATATCCCATTTGACCATGATATAGTTTCGGATACCCTCTCCTGAAAATGCAGGAATGCTGAAACTGTATAACAGGTCATTTTCATAGATGTAGAACCGGGAGTCCCAGTCATCTGTCTTAAAAATACAATACCTCAGCCATAAGGCAGCAGGGATCTTCCTGAACCTGTATGTAAAATCCTGAAGCATGAGCATGCCTTTGCTTCCGGACTCCTCAGCTGTTTTAAGATCGATACGTGTTGCCAGGGTAAGGTTCTCATTGATCGAATATCTTGCCAGGGTTTTAAATGTTCTGGTCGTTAATTCCTTCACACCGGCAATTCCCTGCTCTGCCTGACTGTCAGCCATTGAAAACCTGTAGTTATATGCTAATTCAAAACCAAGGTTATCAGATGGCAGATATTTAAGCTTTATTTCCTGCTTTCTAGCCAGTGAGGGGAAACTGGTCCGGTATTTCAGCCATGGAAACCTGCTGATGTTACATCCGGCACTTATAAACAGATGCTTTGCAGCTTCAAAGGTGAAGTTGCCCAGGATACCCTCTTCATTTGATGTGGAGGAACCGCCTCCCGGACCCCTTCCGTGAAAGCTGAAGAATCCGGGGGTATAATTCCTGTAAAGGAAATTAACAGTCAGCCTGTCTGAGGGCCTTAATGTTACGCCCTGCACCAAGGCAAAATGACTTGCACGATCGGAAGAAAATTCACCAAACAGCAAGATCTTGTTGATCAGGCTGTTATAGTAAAATGACAACAGCCCTATAGTCTTCCCTTTAAAATCATACAGGTCTTCAGGATTGCTTCTGTCGGGATTTACAGGAATGGAAAACCTGCTTTCCGACCAGTTACACCCAAACCTGATAAAAGAGAGATTGCAGGTGAGATTCATTCCATAAAATGTCTCGGCGACTGCATCCTTCCTGAGTAAAAGGGAAGATGTATTATGTAATCCTGTTTTATAAAAGTTATCCACAAAAAATGTCATTGAATCGGGACCGGATACTGTTGAAGCATCGATATTGTTGTGAGAAAACAGGAGTGACAGACCTGTTTTTTTTAGTGCAAATTCTGCTGCAACTCCCCTGAAGAAATTGTTTTCATCAGTTGATGTGTATGGCTTTATCTGATCCCTGCCCGACATATACCCGGGTGCTGTGAGCGAAAGACCCGTACGGATACCTGTATTGATGGCAGTACCCTGCCCGAATCTGGCAGAGAAATCTCCTGTTATAATTTTTCTGATGATTCCGCGGCCTCTGTATTCAAGATATGCTGACAGAAAATCCGGAAGGGGAGGAGTGCCTGAGAGAAATTTTTCTCCGGCATCTTTTTCAGCTGTAAATCCTGCTGTAAATGGTCCGGAGGCGACTTTGTATTTAGTAAGCGATTTCCATGATGATCCGTTATAAGAAGTATCTGATTCGCCGGGTTTTATTATCAGGTTTGTCAGGAGGGTGTTCCTGAGAGTCATTGTATCGGGAAGGAAATTAAGTTCAGGTTCAAGAGTTATGAAAGGGATGAGCATTTCAGTGATCTGACGGTCAAAGCCGGGAATGGTGGCAATTTCATAAACTGAAACTATATTACCGGTTGATCTTACATGATCTCTTATCGCTTTTATCTGAAATTCAGAGAGAAAGAAGAGTTTGGATATTTCGGCCCCGTCATCAGAATTAATCCTGACAGGATCTTCGGAGAGCTCATGGAGTTGTTCAATAAAACCGGAAATCGCCTCCGGATCTGTTTCATCAGCAGCAAGGTCTTCGGCAATGCTGACAATTATCTCAGAAAGTTTAAGTTCCTGACTATTAATGTTTAACGGGACAAATAAAAAAAGGATAAGTTGAATTAAATGTTTCATTATATATGAATAAGAATTCAACATCATAAATCTTTGTTACACAGAGTTCCACAGAGAAGACAAAGAGTTCCACAGAGATTATAGAACAAATCTTCTGATGCCATTCTTTAGGACTGTTACATTAAAGTTTATTAATAGTCCGACTTTCATATCTGAAAATTTCATATATGTGAGGATCTGGGCCTGATGAACAGGATTAAATTCATCTACTACCTTAAGCTCTATTACAACGCATTTCTCAACAAGAATATCAATACGGTAACCACAATCAAGCTTAATATCTCTATAAACTACCTGGACTGGTTGTTGTCTTTTAATGCTTAAACCTGCTTTGGTCAGGTCAAATGCCAGGCATTCTTTATATGCTGACTCAAGCAAACCAGGTCCAAGGTTTTTGTGTACCTCTATTGCACAACCAATTATCTTTTGAGTAATTTCATTTATTTCCATATTTTCGTTTTTTAAGTTAACTCTTTGGTAATCTAAACTATATCTATGTATTCCTCTGTGTCTCTCTGTGACTTCTCTGTGTCCCTCTGTGTAAGTTCTTCATGATATTTTTTTGTTTTGCCGAGGTTAAGGGGCGATTATTTGATTTGAAATACCAGTGAAACACTGGAAGTGATACCCAGTTTTTCATGAGTTGCGAAGGCCAGATCGAGCTTCAGGGAGCTGAGACGATACCCCAGTCCGAAAGTGAAGGACGTATTCTCACTGCTGAAACCTCCCCTGAGCCAGAGGTTCTTTGCCGCCTCGTACTCGAAACCGGTTCGCAGAACAAGATCCTTGCCTGAACTCATTTCAGCTTCAGCTCCTGCGAACAGTACACCGCTGAGATCTATTCCTGCACCTGCCCTGAGCGATGAGGGCAATACAAACCTGCGTAAAGAATTTGGGACAGGATTGAAAATATGAACCCCGACGGATATGTTTTCTTTCGGCTTGAACAGTAATCCTGCCTCATATGTAATCAATTGAATGTTCTCATATTCCCCGGCCGGCTTTCCGGCAAAATAATCCACCTGGATCCCGCCTGAGATATTTTCCGAGAATTTTAATCCACAGGCTATTCCGCCTGTCTCCCTCCGGAATTGTGAGTACCCGAAATTTGAATATATTATGCCCAGGGAAGCTTTGCCTGCAGGGATGATCACTCCTGCAGCCCGTGTTCCCAGCTCGCTGATGTTGAACCGGCTCTCGTAAATTATCCCTGCAGAGAAGGATTTGTGATATGCGAGCAATGCCTGGTTTTGAAATGATGGCCAGAATCCTGATCTCAGGATACAAACCGATCCCATTCCTGCCTCACCTGCACCTGCCGGCAAGCTAAAAGGGTTACTGCCGGAGGCGGTCAATGACAGAAAAACAGAAAAAAGAAAACCGGATATCCTGTGCAGCGAGTACAAACTGTTCAGGTATATGTCAACAAGATAAGAAAATAATCAATAGGATCACAAGATGTTTTTGAAATTATTTTATCTGAGTCAAAACCACATCCTGGTTGTTGACAAGCCATCCGGTAAAGATCTACGTATTAATCTACGTATTAAAATACGTATTTTAATACGTAGATGATCTTATTAAATGAAGTAGTTAGCTTATTTTTAATGTATTACAAGGAGGGCATAGCCGTCAGCCTAAAGAGTTTTGGAGACAAAAGTTTCCCCTCCTTTTTGAAGGAGGGGTGGCCAGACAACTAAACCATCTGACATATAGAATATAAATGGTCTGGCCGGGGTGGTTGATTCAATTTTCCTTATTGCTTTTATTCTAATGGATAACAAACACCTCTTCAACCGAAAAAGTCTCAAACCTCTCAGATCATCTCTGAGAAATAAATCCACTTCTGCTGAATCCGTTTTA
>Ga0113563_10002469_pt1 | contig 11156 bp, 10 predicted proteins | sample Mud3Dept3metaG_FD_80117 | JGI IMG/M metagenome (GOLD analysis project Ga0113563, IMG submission 80117) | Freshwater wetland microbial communities from Ohio, USA, analyzing the effect of biotic and abiotic controls - Mud 3 Core 4 Depth 3... | ecosystem: Environmental > Aquatic > Freshwater >...
CCGTGAACGATGCGTCCTTGAACCCGAGCATGGTGGAGAACTTCTTGATCGGCTGGTTCCAGACGTAGCCGGCAAGGTACTGGTCGACCCAGCCGTCCCCGGCGTTGATGGCCGCGGGCAGCTTCTTTGCCAGCGCCGATTCATGCCAGGACTGGGGGACGAGCTTGTTGAACCATCCGCCGAGGTCCACGAACGTCGCCTGGGTAACGCTGATCGAAAGCACCACGAGCAGGGATACGCCGTTGCCCTCGCCGGTCTTGTACAGCGAGCCCGAGGCGCAGCCGCCGGCGAAGACCATTCCGACGCCGAAGATGAGCCCCGCGATCACGGCGTGGATGCTTGTGGGAGCGGCATGGAATGTGCTCATGCCTGTTGCGGTCACGAAAGCGGAAACGAAGCTGAACAGGATCGTGGCGATCATGATGCCGACCACCATGCGCGGGACCCCTACGGCAAAGAGGTCTCTGAACGCCGATGCGAAGCAGAACCTTCCATACTGGAGGCACATGCCGTAGATAAAGCCGAACCATAAGTAGGCCGAGATGTAAATGTAGTACTCATGGGCGGCAAAACTGAGGATGCTGACCAGGACAAGGAATCCGACGATCCCCAGCGCCCACCGCTGGTTCCTTGAACCTTTGTTTGCTTCCGTGGCTGCGGCCTCGTTCATTTCCACCTTGTCGCCTCCTGCCTGATGGTTTATCTGTTTCCGCCCGGATATGCGTTGTTCTTGTCTCGCAAACTAGTCTGCAAGGTCTTTGCCATAGGCAACAGTCTAATAATCCGACGATTCTTCGGGGTGCCTGAGGAAAACTGTCCCGAACAGGACAGCCGGGGGAAGGCTATTGTGCTGTTTCGGCCATACAGGCTCTCTTGAAGAGGGTAACGAATATTTTATATTTGAACACCCCGGTCGAGGAGTCGAATCGCTTCACCAGGCTCAGGTTGTCCCGGTCCGGATCGACGCCGGGCGGAGGCACCGTGAGGGGCTCGCCGGAAAGGATCGCGACAGGCGGGCAGGCACGGTGCTCCCCTTCCTCATAGAAATCCGGCAGCCGGACCTCCCAGGTGAACCGGAGCGAGGATTGGGCGATGGGCCTCTGGTCCGGCCGGACCGCAGCAAGTGTTCGATAGCGTATTTCTTTTTTCGTGAAGAGGTCGAGGAGCGGGACCGCCATTTCCGTATTGCCCGCGGACCGCGGCTGCGGAAGAGCATAGACCTCCACCGTACCGCTGTCCAGCGTATCAAGATATCTGCCGGCATCGCGGAGATTGACGAGGCTCATCCGCTCCAGGAACGGGGCATAACCGCCCAGAGCGATCACCAGCGATGTGGTCACTGCGCACCAGGCAATGAAAAGCCGCACCTGGCGGTCTCCTACCTCCTGGAGCCCGCGGGAAGCCATCAGCGTGAAGAGCGGGGCGAGGGGAAGAAGATACCGGATCCGTTCATGATGCAGCAGGATCACGAAGACCGCGGACCACGCAGGGACCAGGGAACGCGCGTCCCGTTTTTTGATCGCGGCCGCGAGGCCGACGCCGGCGGCAATGGTCAAGAACGGATGGGTCTGGAAGAAGAGGATCGAGAGAAGACCCTCCCGCCATCGTTTCAGCCCCTCCCACTGATAAGTGCGCAGCAGGCCCATCTGGCCCCTGATGACATCGGCGTGCAGAACGAACAGAGCAAGGGACAGTGCCACTGCTCCCGCCAGGACCGCGGCCGATCGGGTGAATGCCTCGCGTCTGCTGCTCCGTGCCTGGAAGCTCACGATGAGGAGGAGCGGAAGCAGCATGATGCCGATAGAATACTTCGAGAAGAGGCTGAGGAACAAAGCGCAGGCCGCAGCGCATATACGGAGCAGGCCGCCCTCTTCGACCGCGGTCAGATAGGAGAAGACCGCAAGGGACAGGAAGAACATGGCCGGCACATCAACAAGCATGAGCGGCGCCTGTGTCAGAAGGTAGGGGATCGCCAGGAGCAGAAGACCGGCTGCCACGCCGGTCTCTCTCTCCCAGAGCTTTCTGCCAATATGATAGGTTAGCAGAACGGTCAGGGCAAAAAGAAGGGTCGTGAACGCCTGGATGAACAGGCGAGATTCGCCGGCGTACCGGAATACGAGCCCGTAGAAGAAAGGCACCACGGGAAGGTCCGTCCAGGCGCCGATCGACCTGCCCCATTCCCGGAGAAAGGAGGACGGTCCGTACAGCTCCAGGTGTTTTGCCTGAAGAAAATACCGCGAGGCGTCAATGATGACCTCCGGCCCGCCCCAGAACGGAAGGACCGCCAGGAACGCGAGGAGCGGCAGGACCAGGCCGGGAGCGCGATCGAGGAGGGCCGTGCGGGACAGGAGGAAGGAAGCAACGATGCCGAGCGCGATGAACACGAATATCTGCCCGATCGCGGCATGGGGGTAGATCCAGTTCCAGTTTGTGAGCGCGTTATCGTCGAGCGCTCGGCCGATGGACAACAAGGGGACTATCAGGAGCGCTGCGAAGGCAACGAGCATCGATGCATCTATTCTATCCGGTCGTGTCACCGGTCGTATCCCTTCGCCGCGTACGAGCCTGATCGTCACAGGACGATGACCTTGTCCGCCTCCTGAAGCATCGTCGCGTTGTCATACTGGCTGCCGCGAACGATCGCCGCAGGGAGCGTATCGAAGGGCACGCCAAGTCCCTGTGCGCTGTGCTCGCAGAAGCTCATGACGATCCGCTGGCGCGTTGACAGTTCCCCTACCTCCGGCCGGACCAGCAGGAGCGTTCCCGCGTCCATGACGAAAATGCTGACCTCATGCCCCCCGGCGGTCGCCGCAGCGGTGATCCCCAGCAGGGCATCGGGATGGTCGTCCGTCGTAACGAGTATTCCCAGTTTCATGTCAACCGCCCTCTGAACGTGATGGAGCGTGGCGCTTCCCCCGGTGCCTGTTACCAGGAAATAACGCTGTCGCTTGAGAATACCAGCTCGACGATCTTGCCGTAGTCCTTGTCAGTGCGGATATCCACGACGGTGACCGCATGCTCCCGCCTCTGAGCTTCCAGAATACCGCTGATCGTCGCGTCGGGGCCCTTTCTCATAAGGCAGAGAATGTTCATACCCTTCGCCTCTCCTTCGCTTCGCCGTCAATAGGCCAGAATATGGTCATAGCCGGGGAGCCGCCGGCCGAGCTCTTCCGTTGAACAGTACCCAAGAGCGGCATTCTCCGGAACATTGCTCCAGATCCGCATATCGAGGTCCCGCAAGGTCTCGATGTTCAGTGCATTTCCTTCGGTCGCGTCGACCTTCCGGTCCAGCACATACACGTCGATCACGTCGTCACGGAGCGTTGCCCCCACGGCCATCCTGAGCGCCTCTTCCTGCCGTTCTCGAACCAATACCGCGATCTTCCTTGCCATGCTGTCCTCCCCGCGGTCGACCCCTCGGCGGGGTCCCGGATGCGGTCAAGCTCTTTTTTGGATCGTGAAAAGGAACGTGCCGCCCTGGACGGTCGTTTCGAGCAGGGCATATCCCCGCTGCGCGCAGAGAGCGGGGACGCTTTCCCGGGCAGCCGCGTCATTCGTGATGACCGAGAGGACCTGTCCAGGATCAAGCTGGTTCATGGTCATCTCGATCACGATCGCCGGCCGGGGCTGAACCAAACCTTTGATATCAAGGGTCTTATCCGCATGTGCCATGAGCAAACCCTGCACGGACACCGCCCGTGCCTTCTGCTGATCAACCGGGGAGTCGTTCACCCTCTCTGTAGCAAGGGCGGTGCCAAAGCCATAACCAGCCGATAAACTTGAATAAGGACTCCTTCCTGTTCAGCGCACATGTTCCAAAGAGGACATCGGAGACGCGGCATTTGTCCCGATCGCTCCAGCGGTCCTAAGATATTGCATTCCTTGGTCCGTCATGCGTATAATGGCGAATGAAGCGCCGGTTCCTTCTCGTTCTCGCCGCAGCATCCCTTTTCTGCTCCCTCGCAGCGGCTGCTTCCCCGGAAGAAGGGGCGCCCTCGGGGCAGGCGAAGTCCAATGCCCCTCCCCCCCTCGTATTCGTCCTGTTGCCCGTCGAGAACGCGAGCGTGACCTTTGAGAAGTTCCTTCCGCTCAAGGACTACCTGGAGAAGGCGATCTCCCGGCCCATCGTTCTGCGCATAGCCCGGGATTACCAGGAGGCGATCCATGAGATCGGCACCGGCGATGCGCAGCTTGCCTACCTCGATCCTTCGGCCTACTGTGAAGCGCGCTTCCAGCACCGCGTCGTCCCGCTGGTAAAAACGGTGCGGAATGGATCTCCCACCTATCGCAGCGTGATCGTGGCGAGGAGCGATTCGGGGATCCACAAGATCATCGAGGCCAAAAGAAAGCGAGTCGCCTTCGGCAACAACAGCTCGTCGTCGTCCTATCTCATCCCCGCCGTCATGTTCAAGGAGGTGGGGATCAGCCTCTCGGAGTTCTCGACCGTCGATTACCTGGAACAGGAGGACCGGATAGCGCTCTCCGTCCTGGCAAAACGCCACGACGTCGGCGGCATGAGCGAGCGCGTTGCCCGCAAGTACCTCGGCGACGGACTGTCGATCATCAATGTGTCCGAACCGATCCCCCAATATACCCTCGCCGCCTCCCGGGGACTCCCGGCCGCCCTTCAGAAAAGCATCCGCAGCGCCTTATTGTCCGTCGGCAAGGACAGCGATCCGGCCCTGATCGCCGCCATGAAGGACATCGACGGTTTCGCGCCGGTGGAGGACCGGGAATTCGATGTGGTCCGCGTGATGATCAAGAACCTCACGGGAACCAACTATCTCTCCTATCCGAAGAACGTGATCAAGGTCGCCATCCTTCCGCTCTATTCGGCGATCACGCTCTTTGAACGGTTCGATCCGCTCATGCGGTATCTTACCGAGAAGACCGGCCGGGAGTTCAGGCTCGTGATCCCCAAGGACTTCGAGTCCTTTTTCGATACCATCGCGCGCGGCGAGGCGGACTTCTCCTATTCCAATCCCTACATCTATATCCAGCTTGCCGACAAGGGGTATCTGACCGCCTTTGCCAACACGATCATGGAGGCCTCGGGCGATATCTTCCGCGGCATCATCATCACGCGCCGGGACAGCCCGATCAGGACGCTCGAAGACCTCAAGGGCAAGAACGTCATGGTGGTCTCGTACAAATCGGCGGGTGGATTCCTGGCGCAGAAGCTGCTCTTGAGCGAGAACGGGATCGATGTGTTCAAGGACCTCGTTCTCTCCGAAGGGAAGCGGCAGGAAGAGGTCATCCTGAACGTGTATCGGAAAAAGGCAGATGCGGGATTCGTCCGGGAATCGGCCCTGGAGGTCCTGAAAGAGGAGATCGACCTGGGCGAGATCAGGATCCTTGCCACGACCTCCTATATCGCGAACTGGCCCTTCGCCGCAAGCACGAGGACCGACGGGAAGATGACGGGACTGGTCAGGCAGCATCTCCTGGACCTCACCGACCAGCGGGTCCTTGCCGCGGCGGGGATCCGGGGCTTCAAGGCGGCCGGCGACGGCGATTTCGACGCTCTGCGGAAACGGATACGTCAGTATGAAAACCGTTAGGCTCACGCTCGGACTGAAGTTCTCCATTGCCGTGACGACGTTGATCGGGCTGACCATGTTCGGCGTGGCGTCCCTGATCATCAGTTTCCAGAAGGAATCGCTGCGGCAGAACATGGCGGAAAACAATCTTGCCATGACCAGGAACCTTGCCCATGACGCAGCCGGCTCCCTGCTGGTCTTCGACCCGCTCCGGCTCGACGAGCTGGTGAACACGGTGCCCGGCGTCGCCGCCACAGCCTACGCGCTGATCGCCGACGAGAGCGGCATGATCGTCGCGCATACCAAGCGGACCTCCCTCGGCCGCTCTCTCGACCAGGAGCATTATCCCGGCCTTGCCGACGCCCTTGCGCACGGGAGGGAACTGGCGAGAGCGTCCCAATACGACGGCCTGCCGATCAAGGAATTCTCCGTTCCCATCACGATCGGCAGCAAGGTCCTCGGCCTCGCGACGATCGGCTTTTCAATGAGCGCCATTGACGCCACGATCGAATCGCGGCTGGGTAATCTCCGCACGTACATCTACCTGATCACCGGGATCATGCTGCTCCTCGGGATCGCCGGCGCATTCCTGGTCTCCGATTTTCTGACGAAGCCGCTCCGCAGGCTGAAGGACCGGATGATCGATGTCCAGACCGGCAACCTGAACGTCGAAGTGGACAATCCCCGCATCGTCAAGTGCTGGGAGCGCCTCGACTGCGACAAGGAAGAATGCCCTTCCTACGGCAAGGTGCGATGCTGGGCGATCGCCGGGACCTTCTGCCACGGGGCCGTCCAGGGAGCCTTTGCGCAGAAGATCGGCGACTGCCGGAACTGTGTTGTCTATAAGGAATCGTGCGGCGACGAGATCCAGGAGCTCGTGGAAGTCTTCAACCAGATGCTGAAGGACCTGAAGCACAACCTGAAGGAGCTGGAGAAGGTAAATACGGACAAGGCGAGAATGGAGCGGCTCTCCGCCATGGGCGAGATGGCGACGACGGTCGCCCATGAGACAAAGAACCCGCTCAACTCCATCCGCCTGGCGACGTCCTACCTGAAAAAGAACTTCCAGGGCGAGATCCTGAGCGAATTCCTCTCGATCATCGAGGAGGAGGTCATGCGGCTGAACGAGATCACCTCCGACTTCCTCGGCTTCTCGAAGCCCGCTCCGCTCAAAATGAGAACGACCGATATCAACGCGCTCGTGAAGTCCACGGTGGAGCTTGTCCGGCAGGAAGCGACGGACAGGAACATCGAGGTCATCATCCTGACGGACGAGCATGTGCCGCCGGTCCAGTGCGACTTTTCGCGGATGAAGCAGGCGCTCCTGAACCTTTTGCTGAACGCCATCGATGCGTCGACCGCGGGCAACACCATAATCATCACCACCGAGGCGGCGGGGGCCCGGATGAGCCTGTCCGTCCAGGACACCGGGCGGGGGATCCCGCCGGAAGAGATTGATAATATCTTCAAACCCTTTTATACTACAAAAACGCGCGGGTCGGGCCTCGGCCTCGCCATTGTTGACCGCATCGTGAAGGAGCACAAGGGAGAGATCGCCGTGGAGAGCAACCTGGGCAAAGGGACCAAATTCACCATACTGCTTCCGGTATACGAGCATGCAGGCATATAACATCCTCGTCGTCGATGACGAAAAGAACATCCTGAAGATCGTTTCCGCCACCCTGAAGAAGGAAGGCTACGAGGTCGAGACCGCCCAGTCCTCGGAGGAGGCGATCGAGAAGTTCAGGCAGGGCGCCTACCATCTCGTCATCACTGACCTGAAGCTGCCGGGCAAGACCGGCATCGAGCTGATGGAGTATATCAAGTCCCGCGATGCCGATGTGCCGGTCGTCGTCGTCACGGCCTTCGGTTCCATAGAAAATGCCGTCAACGCGATGAAGAAGGGCGCGTTCAACTATCTCGCCAAGCCCATCAACTCCGACGAACTGCTCTCGGTCGCCAAGGAAGCCATAGAGAAATACGAGCTGAAGCGGGAGAACATCGCTCTCAAGACGGAGCTGAAGGGCAAGTACACCTTCAGCTCGATCATCGGGAAGAGCGCGCCCATGCAGGAGGTCTTTGCCACCATCACCATGGTCGCGAAGACCCAGTCCAACATCCTCGTGGTGGGCGAGAGCGGGACCGGCAAGGAGCTCGTGGCGCGCGCCATCCACTACGGCTCCGACCGCGCCGGCGGACCCTTCGTCACCATAGACTGCGCGGCGATCCCTTCGGAGATCATGGAGAGCGAGCTTTTCGGCCATGAGAAAGGGGCCTTCACCGGCGCCCACGAGAAAAAGACCGGGCTCCTTGAGCACGCGGCCGGCGGGACGGTCTTTCTCGACGAGATCGGCGACCTCGACCTCAATCTGCAGAAGAAACTGCTCCGCTTCCTCCAGGAACGGGAGATCCTCAGGGTCGGGGGCTCCAACAGGATCAAGCTCAACGTGCGGATCGTTGCCGCCACGAACAAGGACCTCGATCAGGAGGTTCAGGCAAAGCGGTTCCGCGAGGACCTCTACTACCGGCTGAACGTGGTGAAGATCAGGATCCCTCCGCTTCGGGAACGGAAGGATGACATCCCCCTCCTGGCCCACCACTTCCTGGAAAAGATGAACGGCATCGAGGGAAAGCACATCCAGGGGATCGATGACGCCGTGATGAGCGCCTTCCTCCGCTATGAGTGGCCCGGGAACGTGCGGGAGATGGAGAACACCATCGAGCGTGCGTACATCCTCTGCCCCACGGTCACGATCGGCCTGAAATACCTGCCGGCAAAGCTCGCGCTCCCGGCGCAGGACGAGCGGGCCGTGTTCGACCAGATGAACCTTATCGAGACGGAAAAAAGGCTGATCGTCAAGGCGCTGAACCAGACCTCCTGGAACCAGAGCAAGGCCGCCGAGGTCCTGGGGATCACCCGGAAACAGCTCAGGACAAAGATGAAGAACCTGGAATTGCTGCCGGAATGAACGCGATATCGCGTCCCTGCCGCGGGTTCGCTGCCCTCCGCCCTGGGTTCCCCCTGTTCATCGTTACCGCGCACAGCCCCGCCTCGCCTTCCGTGACTTGACAGACCCCGCCGCGCAAGCTATCTTAAAGGCATTCTCGCTTGAAAATTGTGGAGGCCACGCCATGAAGCGAACCATCGTGCTGCTGTTCCTGTGTCTTTTCGCCGTGGTCGTCATCGCCGGCTGCGCCGGAACATGGACGTCCCAGCCCATCGAGACGTTCAAGCCTTCCGAAGCGGTCCCGCCCTCCTCCGTCTGCCAGCCCTGCCATCAGGACCAGTTCGGCTCGTGGAAGAAGACGCGGCATGCCGACGGGCAGCGGATGGCGAAGATCCCGGTGCCGGAACTGCATGAGTGCGGCGCCTGCCACACCGACCTCAGCGCCCACGCGGCTGACCCCCAGGGCAGGAAGCCTCCCCGCGTTTCAGCGATGACCAGGACCGAGAAGAACACGCTCTGCGGAAAGTGCCATTACAGCCAGAAGCTCTTCGGCGGCAAGGCCATCAACCCCCACGGCAAACACTCGCTCTTCGCCAACGTAGCCCTCGAAGGCCAGCCGAAGCAGATCGCCTGCCTCGACTGTCATTCGGGCCACAAGGGCAAGTCGGATATGCTCGTCCGCATCAAGGCCCACATCTGCTACGAATGCCATACGTCAGCCATGGTCACCATGGGCATCCTGTTCCAGATCCCCAACTGGCTCACCACCGGCTACATGTGCCAGGCCTGCCACACGGTGCACGGCGGGTCCGCGAGCGAGCGGTGGGGCCGCATGGGAGTCGGGTTCTGCGTGATCTGCCACTTCGTGGGCGTAGCCCTCGTCGGCGGTTGACCCCGGAAGAACAGCTGTCCGGTTGCTGTTTTGTCGGGGCGGCGCATGCCGCCCCGTTCGTTATCTTGCCGCTCGCCCCCCGCCACTTTCCTCCTTGAGTTAGTGACCGTTCTGTACTACAATGCCTCCGGCACGACGGATGACCACTCCCGCGCGCATCCGGCGCGGGTCGATCAACAATTTTATTCTGAGTGAGGTATGACCATGGCGTCAGAGATCATCGTGAACGCCGGCAGGGAGGAGACACGGGTCGCCCTGCTGGAGAACGGCCTCGTGACCGACATCTTCATCGACCGGCGGAAGGACCGCGGCGTTGCCGGCAACATCTACAAGGGCCGCGTCATGAAGGTCCTCCCCGGCATGCAGGCAGCCTTCGTGGACATCGGCCTGGACAAGTCGGCGTTCCTCTACGTGGGGGACGTGTTCGACAGCGCCTCGGAGTATACGCCCATGATGGAGGACGAAGGGCTGGAGCTCGAGGCTGAGACCAAGCGGAAGCGCTCCCATGCCACGCAGATCGAGGACCTCCTGCAGGAGGGCCAGGACGTGGTGGTCCAGGTCTCGAAGGAGCCCATCAGCACCAAGGGCGCGCGCGTCACGACCTATGTGAGCATTCCCGGCCGCTACCTGGTCGTCATGCCCGGCATCAACCACATCGGCGTGTCCCGCCGGATCGAGAACGGCGATGAGCGGAAGCGGCTCCGCGAGATCGTCCAGTCCCTCCGGAAGCCGAACATGGGCTACATCATCAGGACGGCGAGCGAAGGCCGGAGCGAAGAGGAGATCAGATCGGACATCGATTTCCTGAGCAAGCTCTGGGAAGGCATCCACCGGAAGCGGGAGAAGGCCGCGGCGCCGGTCCTGCTGCACAATGAGCTGGACCTCGTGTTCCGCGTCATCCGCGACACGTTCACGTCCGACGTGGACCGCATGGTGATCGATTCCGAGGACGAGTACCATCGTGCGCGGGAATACGTGGAGTCCTATACGGCGTCCCTCGCGCGGCGCGTCAAGCACTACGACGGCGACGATCCTATCTTCGAGCACTACGGCGTCGAGATCGAGATCTCCCGTGCCCTGGGCAGGAAGGTCTGGCTCAAGTCAGGCGGCTACATCATCATCGACCAGACGGAGGCCCTCACCACCATCGACGTGAACACCGGGCGCTACGTGGGAAAGCGGTCGCTCGAGGACACCATCCTGAAGACGAACCTGGAGGCGGTGCGCGAGATCGGCTACCAGCTCCGGCTCCGGAACATCGGCGGCATCATCATCCTGGACTTCATCGACATGGAGCGGGAGGACAACCGCCGGAAGGTCTACAACGCCCTGCAGGAGGCCCTGTCCCACGACCGGGCCAAGACCACGATCTCGCACATCTCGCCCCTGGGCCTCATCGAGATGACCCGGAAGCGCATCCGGGAGAGCCTGGGCCGCACGCTCTGCGACACGTGCCCCTACTGCGACGGCCGCGGCTTCATCAAGTCGAGCCGGACCGTATGCTACGAGGTGTTCCGGGAGCTCCAGAAATCGTTCGGCGGCTCCGAGGAGAAAAAGGCCCTCGTCAGCGTGCACCCGCTGGTCGCGGACATGCTCTACGACGAGGAGCGGCAGGGCGTGGAGGAACTGGAGCGGGAATTCGGCAAGAAGATCGTGATCAAGGCCGACCCGAACATGCATCAGGAGCAGTTCGAGGTCGTCATGGTGTAGCGAAGGCGAGCAGGGGACGGGAGCAGCCGATCATCCGTCCGGGCTTGTTCTTTTTGGCGTCCAGGA
>Ga0113563_10002470_pt1 | contig 11151 bp, 12 predicted proteins | sample Mud3Dept3metaG_FD_80117 | JGI IMG/M metagenome (GOLD analysis project Ga0113563, IMG submission 80117) | Freshwater wetland microbial communities from Ohio, USA, analyzing the effect of biotic and abiotic controls - Mud 3 Core 4 Depth 3... | ecosystem: Environmental > Aquatic > Freshwater >...
CAGCAAAAACTCGTTCAGCGCCCTTCCCGCCCCCCATTTCGGAGAAGCGGTGTTTTCTCCGAGTCCCGGGTCATCCCGGCCGATGCTTCCGGCGCGTACCGCCCGACCCCCCAGGCCACAACAAAACTGGTTCCGGGCCACCCGTGACTGAAGGATTACCGCCTTTCTTTTTCTTTGCCTATGGTATCTGGCGGGGGTAGAATAGAGCTGGTATTCCGCTTTCGTGGGATTTCTCGAGAAGCAGAAATAAGAAAAGAAGAGGGGGCATCATGAAAATGCGAACGGCGGCAGCGGCGGTCGGAATTATTGCCTTGGCAACCTGGGCGCAGGCCCAAGGACCCGCCGGCCTCAAAGAACAGAAAGAAAAAGTGAGCTATGTGATCGGGGTCGACATCGGCAAAGCGCTGCAGAAACAAGGGGTGGCGATTGATCCGGATCTCGTAGCCCGGGGCATCAAGGACGGATTCTCGGGGGGAAAGCTGCTGATGAGCGATCAGGAAATCAAGGAAACCATGACGGCCTTCCAGAAGGAAATGCGGGCCAAGCAGGAAATGGCCCTCAAACAGGCCGGGGAAAAGAACAAAAGAGAGGGGGAAGCCTTCCTGGCGGAAAACAAAATCAAGGAGGGGGTAAAGACTCTCCCCAGCGGGTTGCAGTACAAGGTGATCAAGGCCGGTTCCGGGAAAAAGCCCAAGGCAACGGATACGGTGGTTACCCACTATAAAGGAACGCTGCTGGACGGAACCGAATTCGACAGTTCTTACAAGCGGAACCAGCCGGCCACCTTCAAAGTAAATGGAGTTATCCGGGGCTGGACCGAAGCGCTTCAGCTCATGGAGGAAGGAGCCCAGTGGGTGCTTTACGTGCCGGCTGCGCTGGCCTATGGAGAACGGGGGGCCGGGCCGCAGATTGGACCGAATGCGACTCTGATTTTTGAAGTGGAGCTGATTTCGGTCCAGGAGACGAAATAATGGAAGAATTGCCTTCGCAGGGGCGTCCTTCGGCGGCGGGACTTCGGGCCCATTTCCGGGTACGGGCAACGGGCCCCTATCCCGCGTTCACGGCCCCGGGTCGGCAAAATAACTGGGCGTCGCAACGAAGACAACATCGGCCGATGGCCGTTTGATAGAAGCAAAGAAATTGGAGCAGGCAGGATGCATGCGATTGAAAAAATATTGGCCCGGGCCGCCGGCAAGGAAAAAGTTGCGACCGGCGAAATTTTGAACTGCCGGGTGGATCTTGCAGGGGTGAATGATATTTATCTTCAAACGATCCGCTCTTTTTACGAAATGGGCGGCAAGCGGGTTCACGACCCCGACAAAATCGCTTTTTTCATGGACCACTATGCCCCGGCTTCGACCGTTCAGCAGGCAGAAAACCAGAAGCAAATGAGGGGATTCTGCCGGGAGCAGGGAATCGACAAACTCTTCGATATCGACCAGGGGGTGTGCCACCAGGCTCTGGTCGATCACGGGCTGGTCTATCCGGGGATGGTCCTCGTGGTCACGGATTCCCATACGACCACCCATGGGGCCTTCGGAGCCTTCGGCACCGGGGTGGGGGCGACGGACCTGGCCGTCATCATGATCACGGGCAAGCTCTGGTTCCGGGTCCCGGAGATTATCCGCCTCCATCTTGAAGGAAAGCTTCGGAAAGGGGTTTTTGCCAAGGATGCAATCCTGAAGATTATCGGCGAACTGGGGGCGGATTACGGGGTATATAAGGCGATCGAATTTACGGGCCCCCTTTTGGAGAGCCTGACTATCCCCGAACGGATGACGCTCTGCAACATGACCACCGAGATGGGAGCCAAGACCAGCTATCATCAACCCGATTCCCGCACTCTGGATTACCTGAAAAAAAAAGGTCGACCTGATTTTGAAATCACCCGGAGCGATTCCGGATACGTCTATGCCGCGGAGCACTCCTACGATTTTTCGAACCTGGAGCCGCAGCTCGCTGTGCCGCACAGCGTGGACCGCGTTTTACCCATCAGCAAATTGATCGGGACGCCGATCCAGCAAGCCTTTCTGGGGACCTGCACCGGCGGCAGGGCCGAAGACCTAAATGTGGCAGCCAGGATCGTGAAAGGCAGGAAAGTCAACAGGGGAACGCGGTTTCTCGTGGTCCCGGCGTCCAAAGACGTTCTCATGCAGACGATGGCCCGGGGAGATATGCAGACCCTCGTGGAAGCAGGGGCAACGTTTGTAACGCCCGGTTGCGCGGCCTGTTTGGGGACCCACGAGGGGATCCTGGCTTCCGGTGAAACCTGCATCACCTCCGCCAGCAGAAACTTTCCCGGGCGGATGGGTCATCCCCAGGCGGAAATTTACGTCGGCTCGCCTGCTTCCGTTGCCGCGGCCGCTCTTGAGGGAAAGATCGCGGACCCGGCGAATTACCTGGAAGAATAGAACAGGGAGCCCGGGGCAAGGGGCGACCTGAAAGAGCAAGGAGCCGCGAGCGTGGAGCATGGGGGAAAATTGAAAAAATGAACAAAAGAATCCAGGGCCGGGCTTTCGTTTTCGGACCGAACATAGACACCGACCAGATTTATCCCGGCCGGTACCTCGAGCTGACCGATCCGGCGGACGTGGGTAAACACGCGATGGAGGGGGCCGATCCTTCTTTTGTGAAGGAATTCAAACCCGGGGATATCCTCGTTGCGGCGACGAATTTCGGATGCGGGTCCAGCCGGGAACATGCGGCGGTGACGCTGAAAGCGGTGGAGGCGGGCGTCATCCTGGCGGAGTCTTTCGGGCGGATTTTTTATCGAAACGCCGTAAATCTCGGAATTCCGATCCTGGTATGTCCCGGGATCCGAAAGATCGTAAACCAGGGAGATATTCTAAGTGTTGATTTGGAAACCGGCCGGGTGATCAATGAAACCGCCGGGACCTTCGCGCAGGCGCAGCCTCTGTCGGAATATGTAATGAAAATCCTCGAAAGCGGGGGCATCAAACCTCTGATCCGAAGTCAATACGGAAAGGTGTGAGGCGTCGAAAATCAATTGCTTTGAAAGGGGATCCTTATGGCGCAGACAAAGATCAAATGGTTGTCCCATGCCGGTTTTCAGATCACTTCAAGCGCGGGGAAGGTCATTTACATCGACCCCTGGTTTGACAATCCCGTTTCCAATTTTAAATTGGAAAATGTGGATAAGGCGAGCCTGGTCCTGGTGACCCACGATCATTTCGACCACGTGGGCCAGGCGCCCGAAGTCGTTAAGAAGACGGGGGGGTTGCTGGTGGCCAATGTGGAGACGGCGCGGCGGATTCAGGCCGAGAGCCAGGTTCCTGCCGAAAAAGTCTGCTATTTCGGATACGGCATGAACATCGGCGGAAAGCTCGAATACGAAGGGATTACGGTTACCATGACCCAGGCCTTCCATTCCACGGCCACGGGGTCCCCCTGCGGCTACATTATCCGTTTGGAGGACGGGGCTACGATCTACCACGGCGGAGACACGGGGATCTTCTCCTCCATGAAACTCCTCGGCGAGATTTATAAAATCGATGTGGCCCTGCTGCCGATCGGGAGCGTCTTCACCATGGATGCGCTGCAGGCGGCCTGGGCTGTAAAGCTGATTTTCCCCAAAGTAGCGATCCCCATGCACTACAAAACCTTTCCCATCATCGCCCAGGATGCCAAGGAATTCACCGCCCTTGCCCAGAAAGAAGCCCCGGGGGTGAAGGTGATCGCCCTAAGTGTAGGCGAAGAGTACGTTTTCGCGAAATAGCCTTTAAGGCAAAGGGCTTCCGGAAATCCCCCCAACCCCTTTTTTAAAAGGAGGGCGAGGGGGGATTTTTTGTCATTCATAACCTACTCTTTCCTCACAAACGCAAACGAGAGCATGGAATCCGCCCGCCGTAAAATTATCGTCAGCTGGTGCCTTTATGATTGGGCGAATTCAGCGTTCGCCACCACGATTATGGCTGCGGTCCTGCCCGTTTTCTACAGTTCGGTGGCTGCCGGCGACTTGTCCAGAACCACGGCGAGCAGCTACTGGGGCTACACCAATACCGTCGCCATGCTCTTTGTCGCCTTTTCGGCGCCCGTTCTTGGCGCCTTCGCCGACCACGGCGGGATGAAGAAAAAATTCCTCGCCGCTTTTGCAGCGCTGGGGATCTTGAGCACCGCCGGCCTGGTTGGAGTGGGTCGGGGGGATTGGCTCCTGGCTTCTTTCCTGTATATTTTGGGCATGGTGGGATTTTCCGGGGGGAACAATTTTTATGACTCCCTGCTCCCCCACGTGGCCGGGGACCGGGAAATCGACCGGATCTCTTCCTATGGGTATGCCCTGGGTTACCTGGGAGGGGGAATCCTCCTTGTTTTTAACCTGGCGATGATCCTGAAACCCCAGTTCTTTGGACTCCCCAACCCGGAGTGGGGCACCCGGTGCTCCTTTCTCACGGTTTCGATCTGGTGGGCCCTGTTCACCATCCCCATCATGAAAAATGTCTCCGAGCCGCCGGTTGTTCCGATTGCAGGGGAGAGCGCGAATCCGCTGCGCGGAAGCCTGCAGCGGCTTTCCCTCACTTTTCACAATATCCGGCGCCACCGGGAAGCCTTCAAATTCCTGATGTCCTTTTGGCTTTACAACGACGGAATCGGAACCATCATCAGCATGGCGGTCATTTTCGGGGCGGAGATCCAAATCCCCCAGGAGCACCTGATCGGCTCTATTTTGGCCGTCCAGGTGGTGGGGGTTCCTTTCTCGCTTCTCTTCGGAAAGATCGCCGGAAGAATCGGCGCGAAAAACACCATTTTGGCTGGCCTGGTCATTTACACAGGCATTGCCGTCGGCGGGTATTTCATCCAGACCGCCCTGCATTTCTGGATCCTGGCGATTTTGGTGGGGTTTGTGCAGGGAGGCACGCAGGCCTTGAGCCGTTCGCTTTTCGGGACCCTTATACCCAAGAACCGGAGCGCGGAATTCTACTCTTTTTACGACGTGAGTTCGAAATTTGCGGGAATCATCGGGCCGGCCGTTTTCGGGGTGGTGGGCCAGGTGACCGGCTCCAGCCGCCTCGGCATCGTTTCCCTGGTGTTTTTTTTCATTATCGGGGGATGGGTCCTCTTAACCGTTGACATTAGGAGGGGCAGACAGGCGGCCGCTCAAAATTGATCCCGATTGGCTTTTTCACCTGATCGGAGCCGAAATCAGTCGGGGGTTGAATCCCAAACTTTTTTCGGCTGTCACCTTCCCATATACCTTTCATAAGCCTGGAAGAAACGATCCTGCAAGCCGGGGTCCTGTTCCTTCGGACCCTGGCGGTTGAATTCCACGCGCATTCGTCCATCCGCCTGGCGCATCACCCGGATATCCACGTTCGTATTCGCTCTTGTCGCGCCGCGAATGATCCCCGCATTTCGATCCGCGAAGGTCACCCGGACTCCCGAGTCCTCGGCCGCCCGCAGGGCGCTTTCCCAAACCTGGTCGTAAGTTGTGGTTGGGTAATAAGGCGGGGGACCGTAATAATAACAGCCGGAGCCTGCCAGGAGAAGACCCAGGATTATCATCAATGGGGCGAAGATCCGAAGACAGCGAAAAAAATGCCAAGAGCCCATGCAGACCTCCCTTCTCGAGGAAACTGCGGAAAAAATGGATGGTCTCACAAAAGATCTGCAGATCCGTCATCGCGAAGAGGGCAGCGACGAGGCAATCTCATAAAATCAGCTGAAAAGAAATCATCTGGTTGCCTTGCTTTGTTCGCCATCCGGAGCCCAGGCATTCCCGGGAAGCTATTTCTTGTCCTGCGCTTCCGTGAAAAAACGATGTAAAAAATCCCCATCTTTGGGAGAGAGGTTAAAACGCATGCAGGCCTGCTCGATCAGAACGAGCAGAGACGTTGGGGAGCCTTCTTCCCTCATTTTCGAAATCCACTGCACCGCCTTACGCACGGCGGCTCCTTCAGGCATAGCTGGCATAGTCGGTCTCCACAAATAAGGTTAAGTGAGATAGAATTATACAAATTTTGGGTAGGAATAATCAACTCTTTTGCACATTTAAAAATTGCCCAAAGTTGAAGGCTTGATAAAAAGCCGGGGGGCTATCTCTGAAGCGTCTTCGCAAGTTCGCCGAACTCCCGGAGGGCGGTATCCGTGGGGATCGCGAACCCGAGGCCTTCGAATTTATGGGTGATTTGCTTCAAGGTGTTGATCCCGATCACCTCGCCGCGTTGATTGATCAGGGGGCCTCCGCTGTTGCCGGGGTAAATTTTGGCGTCGGTTTTGAGGAAGAAACCATCAAACCCGGAGATAATCCCGGAACTCACCGAATCCTTCAACCCGACGGGGCTGCCGATCGCATAGACCGTTTCTCCCTGCGCCACGCGATTGAGCCCGCCGACTTTCAAGGCCGGTGTTCTTCGCCCGTCGATCTTCAAAAGGGCTAAATCGGCGGTCTCGCAGATCGCGACTACATAAGCGTTCTGCTCGGAGTTGTCTTTCAGGATGACGGCAAAATTTATCAGCCGGCCCGCGCGAGAGGTCTTCTGGAGGAAATCCCTCTTCTCTCTTTCGTATTTTTCCCGTTTCTCCCGAAACTCATTCTTCCGGTTCTCGAAGTCCTTTTCCAAACGTTCCAGTGTTTCCCGATCCGCCCGATATTTGTCCTCAAGAAGGGCTTTCATGGCGGGGTTTCTCTCCGTTTCGGCGAGACCTTTCACTTTCTCGAGGGACTCCTGCATGGATCGCAACCGCGCTTCCTCGGCCTCCTGCGACCTTGAAATCTCTGCCACCAATTTATCCTGGCTCTCGTAGTGGCCGGCCGCCTGTTCCATCGTCCCGGCATCGGGGCGGATCACGTGTTTGTTGGTCAAAATGTGGCCTTCTTCGGTGACAAAAAATCCTGAGCCGGAACCGGCCGGGGTTTTCATGGTAACGGTTCCCAGGGTTGCTTCTTCGATGAGATTGCGCGGCGAAAATTTTTCGTAGAGCTCCTTTTTAAGATCCGTGGTTTGGGCGGCGCCTCTATCCTCGCCATTTATTTTTCGGGCATCTTTGGGAATTCTTTCGGGAGAATCGGTAAAATGCCAGTTCCCCTGCGCATCCTGGTATTTATAGATCTGCGCCATTCCGGTCCCGACGGAAAGGAGCCAAAAAAGAAGAGAAGTTAAAAGGAAATAATACTTTTGTTTCATCTCGTTTTTCTCTTGAAGGGGTTTAGGGGTTTGCCTGAGAATCTACAATCCATTTCGGCAAATTCAACCCTTTCCCTGACAGAAAATTCTCCCCCAGGCCACAACAAAACTTGTTCCGGGCCACCCGTGACTGAATGGTTACGAAGCTCCCGCTTTTCCTTTTGACAGCAAAGGCTTGGAAAGAATATAAATGAATGATGAAGATGCAGAAGGAAAAACCGAAATTGATATTCCGAAAAACCCGTGGAAATCGGCACACTCTGCCCAGGCTTTTGGGAATATTAGAAGGGGAGGGGCAGAACCAGGATTTCGATATCTTTCTGGGTGATTCAATTGAGGAAATAATTCGGCTGGAGAGGGGAGAGGGAGCCATCCTATGTTTCTCGTTCATGACCCCTCACCTTATGGATGTGAAACGAGAAGTCGAGGAGGTGCGAAAATTATGGGGAGGTGCGGTCCGGATCATTGCCGGTGGGCCTCACGCAACCGGAGATCCGCAAGGCACCCTGAAGTTAGGCTTTGACTATGTTTTCTCCGGGGAATCCGATCGGAGCTTTCCAGAATTCCTGAAAAATTATTTATGGGGAAAATTTCCGGAGACCTCGATCATCGCCCCCCCCAAGGAGAATTGCCCGTTGGGCGCCCATCCGCCGTTTTCTTTGGAAAAGCGTTTTTTTGCGCCCATAGAACTCAGCCGGGGATGTTCATATGGTTGCCACTTTTGCCAGACCCCCCGGATTTTCGGCCGCCGTCTGCGGCACCGTAAAATCGGCGATCTGTCCGGGTGCTTGAGGAAAGGGATCCCCTTGGGGTACAGGCAGATCACCTTTATTTCCCCGAATGCCTTTGCTTACGGGGCGGAAGGTTCGCAGGAGGCGAACCTGATGGCCATCGAGGAACTTCTTGCCGGGTGCAATGAAACCGGGGCCTCGGGGGTCCATTTTGGCTGTTACCCCTCGGAGGTCCGCCCCGACTGGGTGACCCCCGAAGCCCTGCAGTTGGTTAAAAAATACTGTCGGAACCAAACCATCGTGCTTGGCGCCCAATCCGGGAGCGATGCGGTCCTGTCTGCCGTACACCGCGGCCATACGGCCAAACAGGCAATGGAAGCGGCGCGTTTGATCCAGGAGGCGGGCTTCAAGCCCCATGTGGACTTTGTTTTCGGGTTTCCCGAGGAGACGATAGCCGACCGTCTCCTTTCCCTGACCATGATTCGGAAAATGATTGACAATTTCGAGGCCCGGGTCCATATCCATACTTTCATGCCCCTGCCCGGGACCCCGCTTTTTGAAAAAGCTCCCTCCCGGCTTGATCCCGAAACGAGGAATGCTCTCTTGGAGTGGGAAAAGAAGGGGGTTTTGGACGGGTGGTGGAAGGACCAGGAAAGGATCGGGTGGGAAATCGTGAAATGGCGCGAAGAGGGGATGATAAGGAATTAAAAATAGGGGATAAGGGAAAAGGGAAAAATGACCGACGACACGAAAAAGACAAAGAAAAATCCCCACTCCTTGCTTGCGGAAAAGGACCGGATGATCCTCAACGAAATCCAGAAAAAGTTCCCTATAACTCCTCGACCCTATTTGGTTTTAGCAAGAAAGCTGGGGATGGGGGAGAAGGAGGTAATGGAACGGGTGCGGGAGCTGAAAGAGGTCGGAATTATTCGCCGCCTCGGAGCCAGCTTCAGTGCCAAAGCAGTTGGCTTCAGCTCCACCCTGTGTGCAGCCCGGGTGCCGCCGGGAAAAGTTGAGAAGTTTGTTTCCGTTGTGAACACCTATCCCGGCGTAACCCACAATTACGAGAGGGAAGGGGAACTCAACATTTGGTTTACCCTCATCGCTCCTTCGAGAAAGAGGATCAACCGGATCCTGGCGGAAATCTCGCGGAAAACCGGGGTCAAGGAAATCCTCGACCTGCCCGCCACCAGGACCTTCAAGATCTCAGTAGATTTTAATTTCGACTGATAAGAACTTTTAGGATGCCTGGTAGACTATAAAATCCCCTTTCCCCCCCTTTTATAATTGCAAAGGGGGGCAAGGGGAAATTCCAATCTGTTGCTCACACTCATCCAGACCCTCTTTTACCCCGGAGCGGCAAAGAACGCCTGCAGAATGCCGCCGTCGATCACGATCTCCGTACCGGTGGTGTAGGTGGAAGCGTCGGAAGCTAAATAGACGGCCGCGCCGGCGATTTCGTCGGGTTCCCCGATGCGCCCCATAGGAGTCATCTTGGCCATTTCCTGTTTCTGCTTCCTGGCCTCCTCCGGAGAGAGATGGAACCAGTGGGAATCGAGCATCTTCGTACTGATCGGCCCCGGGGCGATGGTATTGACCTGGATATTGAAAGGAGCCAGCTCGATGGCGAAGGCCCTGGTGACCATGCGAACCGCAGCCTTGGAGATGCTGTAGACGCTCACCCCGAGTTCCGGCCGGAACCCATCAACCGAGGCGACATTGATGATTTTGCCTCCGCTCTGTTTTTTCATGATCCGGGCCACGGCCTGGCTCGTGAAATAGAGGCCTTTCAGATTCAAATTGATGATTGTTTCCCAGAGACGTTCGTCGGCGTCCAGGACAGAAGCCATGGCCGGGCTGGCCCCGGCGTTGTTTACCAAGATATCGATCTTTCCGAGCTTCTCAATGACCGCGCCGACCATTTTCTGGATTTCCTCCAGCTTGCCCAAATGGGCCGGAACGGCAAAGGCTTCGCCGCCAAAGGTCCTGATTTCCGAAACGGTCGCCTCCAGGTCGTTCAGTTTCCGGCTGGTGATCGCCACCTTCGCCCCTGCTTTGGCAAAACCCTGGGCCACGGCTTTGCCGATCCCCCGGCCGCCGCCGGTGACGAGCGCCGCTTTTCCCTGAAGAGAAAATTTCGACAGGTCAAACATGAAGGTTACCTCCTTCTATTGAAGATGACCAAATTTTTTATTTGCTCAGATAATGATGCCACAAAATCCGGGCGGCGACCGTTCTCCAGGGGCGCCATGGTTCAGCAATTTCCTCGAGCTCTTCCGGGCGCGGGCGGGAGGACAGCCTTTTCACTTCCTGCGTCGCTTGCGCCAGGGCCAGATCCCCGGAGGGCCAGACATCCGGGCGCATCATGGCCGTCATCAGGTAAATATCGGCGGTCCAGTTCCCGATTCCTTTCATTTCCATCAGCCTGGACCGGGCCATTGAATCCTCCATCTCATGCAGCTCTTCAAGACCGAGGGATCCCTGGATGATCGCGGAGGCCAATTCCCGGCAATACCGAATCTTCTGGCGGCTGAACCCGATGGTTTTCAACTGTCGGTCGTCAAAGGACAAAAATCTCCCGGGAGAGAGCGATCCGGCGGCCTCTTGCAGGCGGTTAAAGGAGGCTCGGGCCGAGGCAAGGGAGACTTGCTGTTCCAGGATGATGAGAACTAAGGTTGGAAATCCCGGTTCCCGAGCCCGCAAGGGAGGGTTGCCAAACCGGGAAACTACCTGGGCGAGATCCCGGTCCGTTTTTGAAAGATAGGAAATCCCGCGGCTAAAGCTCGCACCGCTCAGCGATTTGAATCGGGTTTTTTGCTTGGCCATGATTTATCTTCGCAAGATTAACAATCTTCGTATTTAAAATCAATCTAAAATTCTTATTGTGCCGTAACCATTCCGTCACGGGTGGCCCGGAACAAGTTTTGTTGGGGCCTGGGGGTTCGGGCGGTACACGCCGGAAGCATCGGCCGGGATGACCCGAGACTCGAAGAAAACCCCGCTTCTCCGAAATGGGGGGCGGGAGGCCTTGGCCCCCGCCCTCTCCCCGAAGATCCCAGCGCCTTATGGTTCCTAGCGGACCGGCCGAACCCCCAGGCCAGGGAACCTCTTGACCTTTGCGCCGGTCCTCCATTCATAGCGACTGGCTACCCGTGACTGAAGGGGTACATTGGGCCACTAAACAAGGGCAAAGAATTGATCCCAAGATTTTCGGGGTCTGACCGGGGGATTTCTATCCGACCAGGTTGGTCGCAAGCCTTTGATCGTGGCCTCCTTTA
>Ga0113563_10002471_pt1 | contig 11151 bp, 5 predicted proteins | sample Mud3Dept3metaG_FD_80117 | JGI IMG/M metagenome (GOLD analysis project Ga0113563, IMG submission 80117) | Freshwater wetland microbial communities from Ohio, USA, analyzing the effect of biotic and abiotic controls - Mud 3 Core 4 Depth 3... | ecosystem: Environmental > Aquatic > Freshwater >...
AACGTGCACATCCTTCACTTACAGCTTTGTTACCTCTTCTAACCTCCCCGAAACAACTCCTGACAGATGTCAATACAGCTGCTTTAATACCGCAGCGATCCATGTTTCTGACTATACCTTCAGCAGTTTCAGTCCCGGATGGTACGGGATTTATCTTGCCATGATGTACATGAAGGTCAATTATTTCTCTCTGGGTGGGCGGTTTCAATAAGAATGAATCATTTTCATACTTTATACCCATAAGACGCAGAATATTCCCGGAACAGATATCATGCAGCTCCTCCTGAGTAATACCGCTGCAAGCCAGCATGTTGATTAATGCAGCTGGATCTTTCAGCGGGAAACCCGATCCAAAGATCAGACGCTTGCCATAACCCTTTTTCACAAGTTGCTGAATGCCTTCAGGCTGTATTATCTGACTTATTTCGAGGTAAAGATTACTGCAATCTGCCAGAAGGTTTGGATAATTCCGTGTCCCTGTAATCGTTGAACCTATGATAATTACCGGAATATCAGGATATGCCTTGCAGAGATGGTAAACAGCATCCCATTCAATTGCATTGCTCGACCAGTGAGCAGTCTCATAATCAATTAAAAGTATTTTACCTGCCTTCTGCAGTTCTTCAACGACCGGACCAACGATGGAAGGATATACCGAATAGTGTCCCACAACCGGGAAAAACCTTGCAATACGGATAGCATGTTTCTGCATCAGGGCTATTGTAGAATCAATATCCATTTCAAAAGGTATAATTACACAGCTGGGAAAGAGTTCGGGATGTTTATTGCACTCTTCCAGGACTATTTTATTGCCCTCATCGGCATCGGTCTCCCGTGAGAGCACACTGTACGACACCGCACCGGTAATGCCTCCGGCCTTGAAGTGCTCAATAACTTTTTCAGTCGGGGTGAATTCTTTCCCATTGCCATTTGCAAACCTTCCCAAACCAACATTTGCATCAATAATGATCGGACCATCATCCATCCATGATGGTCTTGGAAGTAATACCACTGAATTATTTTCATTGGATTTTATTTTTCCTCGTTCCCCGGTACAGCTATAAAGAGTGCAAATTATAAGGAGAACTAAAAGAAAAATCAATTGTTCGCGGATTATTTTTATCATTTGACTTTTTTTATAATTTCCAATACTTCGTAAATGAAGTCCCTCAAAAGGATTATCTCTGGTTTTCCAATATCTTTTTTTTACAGATAGTCAAGCCAGTTTTACATCTGGGATTTTATTTTACCTGCATTCTTCCGGACTTTATCAATTGCCATTACAATATCGTCCATGTCTGATTTTGTACCGAGCAACATATTCTGGCCTAACCATATCGCCTCTTCGCACATCTGATCATTTACCGGGCATTTATTCTGCTCAACGTATTTGTCGAAATCCAACAGTTTTTTGGGGTACATTAGTTTAAAATTCTTGGATTGAAAAGCATCTTTCAAATAGGGTGAACTATTAAGTGTTGAGTCATACCCTTGTGAACAGGGAATCCCTTCCGCATTTACTGCCTTAATGAATTCCGCTTTTGGTAAATCCTGAAATCCTTCTTTCTTGTAACGGAATGGAAATAGATGATATGCCGCCCTGGTAGCATTAGGATACAGCTTATGAGGAATGATCCCGGGTATTTCCTTCAGCCTGACTCTAAGATAGTCTGCATTTTCATTACGGATCGTCGTCTGTGCTTCCAGTCGTTTCATCTGTGCTAGTGCCATGGCAGCCTGGTATTCACTCAGTCTGACTTTGGTCCCTAAAAGCAGGAAATTATTGCGGGTTCCCGATTTGCCTTGTATAGTTCCATAAGGTTGACCAAAATTATGAAATGAATAACACCTGTCCATATATTCCTCATTGTCACTTATTATTGCTCCTCCTTCCCCTATGGTTATATTCTTTGAATTCTGAAAACTGAAACAACCTGCATTTCCAAAAGTCCCCACCTTTTTATGGTTAATTTCCGACAACCATGCCTGGCAGCAATCCTCAACCACAACAAGCTCATGTTTTTTTGCAATCTCCATAATTCGTTCCATGTTGGCGGGCAGGCCCAAGATGTGCACCGGAAGCAGAGCCCTGGTGCGGGATGTGATCTTTGCTTCTATTTTTTCAGGATCAATCTGAAACGTATCAGGATCGACATCAACAAAAACAGGTATGGCCCCGGTCTGAAGTATTGACTGTGTTGTAGCTATCCAGGTATACGGTGTAACAATAACTTCATCACCACCCCCAACATCGAGACATTTCAATGCCGTAATCAATGCATTAGTTCCATTTACCGTCGTCAGGCAGCGTTTGGCCCCGTTTATTTCAGCCCATTTCTTCTCGAATTCGATTACCAGCTTCGAACGGGACCAGACACCACTTCTCAGCACTTCGATAACCTGAGGCTCATCCGATTCAGGTATCCACAATGGCCATTTTGGCCAGCCTTTTGTTCTTATTTTCTGACCGCCCAGTACTACAGGAGTATCGGCAGCCCTGATATTGTCAGAAAATATGGAAGGGCTCAAACCTATTCCGAGTATTGCTCCCAGCCCGGTCAGGGAATTTTGTTTTATAAATTTTCGTCTTGAATAACTTTTCATATACAATTATTTATCGATCATGAAGGGAATGCTTAATATTATGTGAAATCTCTAAATTCATCGATCATAATGATCGGTTCTTGCTTACTCTACTGAAATACTAATATTCAATACGGAAATCCTTGTAATTTACGGGAGGAAAGATATCTGATGTTACAGATTCGACAAAACCGGGACCCTGTTTACACCATTCAATATAAGCATTAAGCTGTTCTCCCGATCCCTCAGCTTCTATATAAACGCTTCCATCAGATAAATTCTTCACATAGCCCGTAATTCCCCGGTCCCTGGCCTCACGCACAGCACTCCATCTGAACCCGACCCCCTGAACCCATCCCCTTACATGGATCTTATAAAGCAGCTTTCTCTCCATTAAATCACAGATCTGGGTGACTTAACAATAGAATTTCAGATTAAAGGTATTATTAAAATCGTATCTTTAATAAATGTACCGGATGAATAATTCATTATTCAGGAAAGGAAAATCTTATGGCGAAACTCATGGCAGACCAGGGTTCGATCCTTGGAATTGATATCGGTTCAGTTTCACTTTCCATGGTACAACTTGATCCGGAAGGTAGAATTCTGCGCAGATTCTACCTTTTTCACAAAGGCAATATTCCACATACCTTTTCAATTGCAGGGAAGGAATTTGATCTGACCCGCATAGATGGAATTGCATGTACTTCATCTTCAACCTGTTTAAATAAGAAAATCGCTCATAATTATAATAGCCAGGTGGCAATCATGGCAGCTGCAAAGCATTATTGCAGAGAGGCAGCTTCGGTACTGCATATCGGTGCAGAGAAGTTCATGCTGATCAGGTTTGATGAGGCTGGTCGCTATCAGTCCACAAAAACAAATACATCATGTGCAGCAGGGACAGGCAGCTTTCTTGATCAACAGGTTGGCAGGCTGAACCTTTCGGGCATTGAAGAGTTGTGCGATAAAGCCCTTGAAAACAAAGGTGTAATCCCCTCAATAGCTTCACGTTGCGCGGTATTTTCCAACACAGATATCATTCATGCCCAGCAGCGGGGTTTTACTGTCGGGGCCATATGTGACAGCCTTTGCAAAGGACTTGCAGAAAATATTATCAATACGGTCTTTAGCAGGGAATCTCCATCTTTACCTGTGCTCCTGACCGGGGGGGTTTCAAGAAATCCTGTGGTCAGAAGATATCTTGAGAAGCAATTAAAAATACCACTTTTAACTAATGAAGATTCTCATCTTTTCGGAGCTATCGGGGCAGGGCTTATGCTCCTGGAAGAAAAACCTGACCCCGTACCATTAAAAATAAATTCTTTCGTGGATATTCTCGCACAGATTAATCCCGAAAGGCAATATTTTCACAAACCACTTTCGCTGATCCTGAGCAGGTATCCGGATTTTTCAAATGAAGAGTCATTCCCGTTCAATCCTTCAGTTTCAAAGCATCCTGTTGATGTGGAAATTGATATTTACCGGAAGTTGGCAACAGATACTCCCCTCATTGTATATATGGGTATTGATATTGGTTCAACAAGTACCAAGGCAATTTTAATTGATGAAAACAAAAATCCGGTGGCAGGTTTTTATACTTATACAGCCGGCAAGCCGATATCTGCAGTCAGGTCCATTTTTGAAGCCATTGATCATTTATTCGGTCAGAAAGAAATTGCTGTTACAATAAAAGGTGCCGGGACAACCGGCTCGGGCAGAAAATTTATCGGGAAAATTTTAAATGCCGATCTGATAACAGATGAAATTACTTCTCATGCCAGGGCAGCATATGAACTCAATCCCCTGACAGATACGATAATTGAAATAGGCGGACAGGATGCCAAGTTTACACTTATGCATGACGGAAACGTTACTTTTTCACAGATGAATACCGTCTGTGCAGCAGGTACCGGAAGCTTCCTGCAGGAACAGGCTAAAAAGTCAGGTTGTTCATTATACGATTATTCCGTAAAAGCTGAAGATGTCAGTGCTCCCCTGGCCAGCGACCGCTGTGCTGTATTTATGGAAAGGGATATTAACCAGTTGCTCCAGAATGGATACTCGGTAAATGAGATCCTGGCAACTGCCCTTCACTCTGTTACGGAGAATTATCTGAAAAAGGTTGCCACTGAGGCATCTGTCGGACAACACATATGTTTTCAGGGTGCCACGGCAAAGAACAGATCATTGGTTGCAGCCTTCGAACAACGATTGCAAAAACCAATATATGTTTCCAAATACTGCCACCTTACCGGGGCACTTGGAACCGCATTGATGCTTCAGGAACAGAATATACATTCCAAAGCTTTCAGAGGTATCGGGATCTACCGGGAAGAGATTGCTCTTGAAACCGAAACCTGCACCCTCTGCACAAACAATTGCTGCATAAGCCTCACAACAGTCTCGGGTGAGAAGGTTGCTTATGGTTTTATGTGCGGGCGTGATTACGAAACACAAAAATACATTTCGGGGAACAGAACAGGCTTTGATCTTCTTGAGAACAGAAAGAAAATATTTTCCTTTAAACCAGGTACCCTCGTTAAGCAAGATATTACTATCGGAATACCTGCCACACTTCATATGTTCGAGGAATTGCCGCTCTGGAAAAGGTTCTTCAGTAATTTGTCGATCCGGACAATAACCAGTGAAAACTTCCGTGATCCGCTGAAAACCGGCAAATGCCTGGCAGGTGCCGAATTTTGTTCTCCCATCAATTCGGTCTTTGGCCATGTCGTTTATCTTTCTGAAAAGGCAGATTATATCTTTTTGCCTGTCCTCCTTCAGACAAGGGAAAAACCGAAAGACGCTGAAGGCCAGTATTGCTACTACACTCAATTCAGCGCATCACTTGTTTATACCCTGAAAATCAATAATATCCCGGATAAATGCCTGACTCCGTTACTAAGCTTCCCGAAAGGAAAATATCATGTTGTTCAGAAACTCTGGCAGTGTTTAAAGCCTGTGCTGAAAAACGGAATCAGCTTTTTTACGGTACTTAATGCTTTCAATGAAGCATTGTTGTTCTATTCCTCCCGGAAAAAGCAACTCGGAGAAGTATTCAGGAAAGAGTTTGATACGGAAAAGGATATTTCAGTGGTGTTGCTCGGGAGACCATATATAGTACTTTCCAGGATACTGAATAAAGGTATCCCTGATATATTCGGCAATCTGGGAATTAAGTCTTTCTATCAGGATATGATCCCCTCAGATGATATCGAACTGGAGGATATCACAGTTCTGCTGAAAAAGGTACCGTGGTATTTTGTTACCAGGATACTCGGAACTGCAAGGATGATTGCCAATACCAGGAATCTTTACCCGGTATTGATAACAGCATTTAAATGTGCTCCCGATTCCTTCATTATTGAATATTTTAAGAAAATATTTGAAAGCGTTCATAAGCCTTATCTTATTCTTCAGATTGATGAACATGACTCAAATTTAGGGTATGAAACCAGGATAGAGGCTGCTATCCGCTCGTTCAGAAATCATGCTTCAATCTGCGATGAAAAGCCGGTATTCGGGTTAAAGGAAATATTTCCACAGATCACAAAAGATATTTCCGGTAAAACCCTGTTGTTCCCCATGTGGGACCCAATTGTATCACCTTTACTGGTTGCCAACCTGAAGAGGATAGGTATAGATGCCAGACTGATGAAATCAAGTGAGCTTATCATAAGGAAGAGCATGGTTTATAATACAGGACAATGCCTGCCCATAAACATTATTGCCCAGGAATTTATCGAATACATCAATGAACACAAGCTAAAACCGGAAAATAGCATGCTGTGGCTGATCGATTCAAAATTGTCCTGTAATTTAAGGCTGTATCCCCATTATATTAAAAGCATTCTTGAGAATCACGGGCAGGGTTTGGAGAAAGCACATGTTTACAGCGGTTTATTGACACATCTTGAGATATCATTAAGTGCCTGCTATTATGCCTATTTTGCATATCTGCTTGGTGGAATGATAAGGATGACAGCCTGCAAAATAAGACCCTACGAAATAAATAAAGGGGACACCGATCAGGCAATGACAGAAATGGTTAAAATTCTTGAAAATGCATTTCTTGGCAATGAATCAATGGATAAAGCTGTTTCTGAAGTTGTCAGCATGTTTGACAGAATTCCGCACCGTGTAGGGAACAGGCCAAAAGTTGCTTTGTTTGGAGATTTCTATGTATGTGATAATGATATTATGAATCAAAAGTTAAACCACAGCATAGAAGAAGCCGGAGGAGAAGTCATTACAACGCCTTATGCAGATTTTATCAGAATGTCACTTGATAATATTCAACGCCGGACAATTGACAGGGGAGAATACCTGAAGGCAGCCAACCAGAGATTGATCAGTTCCTGCCTTAAATTGCTCGAAGATAAATATTGCAGGTACTTTGAAAAATACCTGGGTCCCCGGAAAGTGATCAATCCCAAAAAGCTTGAGAAACATCTGGCCAGTTTCAACATCAATCCTTACCATTCAGGGGAGTCATATGATAATATCCTGAAGATATTTTATATCATTGAGAATTATCCGGACATATCGCTCTTTGTACAAACAAATCCTGCGTTTTGCTGTCCTTCCTTAGTCACTGAAGCTATGACCGGAGAAATCAGAAAATTAACGGGAGTCCCTGTAGTAACATTAACCTACGATGGGACTGATGATTACAAAAATGATGTAATAATTCCCTATTTACAGGGTAAAAAGATAATATAATCTATTCTTTGCACTGCCATGAGAGCAATGATTTTAAAATCAGTAACAGATCTTGATCTGAACCAAGAACCGCTGGTCATGACCAAAATGCCTGATCCGATACCCGATGAAGACGAGGTTCTTATTAAAGTCACGGCCTGCGGTGTATGTCACACTGAACTGGACGAAATTGAAGGACGGACACCACCTCCCCGTTTCCCGGTAATCCCCGGTCACCAGGTAATCGGGAAGGTTGCTGCTATAGGTAAAAGCGTTAAAGAATTAAAGCCAGGTGACAGAATTGGTGTGGCATGGATCTTTTCTTCATGCGGGAAGTGCAGCTTTTGCCTTGGAGGATATGAAAACCTGTGTCCCGAATTCAGAGCAACCGGCAGGGATGTCAATGGAGGATACGCTGAATATATGACTGCTCCTGAGGCTTTTACATATAGAATCCCTGAAATCTTTACCGATTCACAAGCAGCACCGTTGTTATGTGCCGGGGCTGTCGGTTACAGGTCTGTAAAGCTAACAGGGCTTCAGGATGGTCAGAATATCGGTTTGACTGGATTCGGAGCATCAGGTCACCTTGTGCTTCAGATCATTAAATTTAAATATCCAGGTGCTGAAATATTTGTTTTTGCAAGAAGCGAAACAGAAAGAATTTTTGCCCTGGAGCTGGGTGCATACTGGTCCGGTGATACAACCGATAATGTTCCTGAACAGCTTGACTCGATTATCGATACTACACCTGTCTGGAAAACTGTCGTTGAAGCACTGAAAAACCTTAAACCCGGAGGACGGCTGGTAATAAATGCAATCAGGAAGGAAGAAATTGATAAGGAATATTTAATGAATATTGATTATTCCAGTCACCTCTGGATGGAAAAAGAAATCAAGAGTGTAGCAAATGTTACGCGGGGTGATGTAAAGGAATTTCTTGATATAGCTTCTAAAATACCAATTATTCCTGAAGTACAGGAATATAGACTTGAAGAGGCCAATGTCGCATTAACAGAGCTGAAGAAAAGAAAGATCAGGGGAGCCAAGGTATTGGTCATTCGTTGAAGTAATAAATCCGGCAAGAATTTATTAACTACATTTAGCTGACACAAAAATAAATTTGACTTTCCATTTTTGCAGGTGTAACTTGCATATTATTAATTTCCAGCAGGTAATGAAAATAACTCTGCTTCTTTCAATATTCCTGATCTGGATGCAGACAATCCAATTACAGGCACAAAGCAGCAGTGGTTCAGATATTAACGGGCCATTCAAGGTAACCAGAATCCCCGGGGGAATCACATTTGACGGAATTCCCGATGAAGAAGCATGGCAACCAATAGAAGCCTTGCAAATGCATATGTTTATGCCTGATACCGGGAAAGCACCAACTGAAATATCCATTATTAAGATGACGTATGATGACGAATATTTCTATGTTTCAGGTTTATTGAAATACCATGATATGAAATACTTCAGGGCAATTGGAAAGCAAAGGGATTACACTGAATTATTTACCGACTGGTTTGGATTTACTCTTGACACATTCAATGACAGAGAGAATGCTGTACAATTTTCAACTAATCCCAACGGATTACGAAGAGATGCAACAATTAAAAATGATTGTCTGGTTGAGGCCGATGATCGTAATCATAGCTGGAACACTTTCTGGGATGTCAAGACTGTTATCAGTGAACAGGGATGGTCGGCTGAATTCAGAATTCCTTTTTCCAGCCTTAGATTTCAAACCAGCGAAGGAAAAACGTTAATGGGTATTATTCTCTTAAGGTGGATAGCTGCCAAAACCGAACTGGTTACTTTCCCGGCTGTAACACCGGAATACCTTTCTCCCTACTACAAACCATCACTGTCAAAAGTGATTGAATTCGAAGGTTTAAAACCAAAGAAACCGTTTTACATCGCTCCCTATATTATAGGAGGGGTGGGCCAGGTAAATGAGCTGAATGAAGCCGGAACCGAATATGACATGAATTCAACCCCAAAGCTGGATGCAGGAGGCGATATAAAATACAGCATTACCAACAACCTGACGCTCGACCTGACAGTCAACACCGATTTTGCACAGGTTGAAGCAGACGACCAGATGATAAATCTTACACGCTATTCCCTCTATTTCCCCGAAAAAAGGATCTTCTTCCTCGAAAAATCTGATGTTTTTGATTTCGGCTTTCTCAAAGGCAACAATTTATTCTACAGTCGCAGAATAGGACTTCACGAAGGTAACGCTGTAAGGATTTACGGCGGGGCCAGGATAACAGGCAGAATTCAAAAATGGGATGTGGGATTTCTTGATATGCAGACAGCAGAATTTGAAGATAATCCAAGTGAAAACCTGGGTGCCATCAGGTTAAAAAGAAATATCATGAAACGTAACTCTTTCATTGGTGGAATGTTCACAAGCAAGCTCGGGATGGATGGTTCATTCAATATTGCATACGGATTTGACGGCCAGTTCAGGGTAAAAGGGGATGAATACTTAATATTCAGATTGGCCCAGTCATTCGAAGATGAAGCTGAGAATAAAATGTTTGAAATATCTCCAACCAGGCTTTTGCTTCAATGGCAACGCCCCAGCCAGGTTGGATTAGGCTATGATATTCAATACACGTATTCCGGTGAAAGCTATAATCCCGGTATCGGATTTGAAGGAAAGAAAAGCTTTCATGGTCCGATAGCTACCATACAGTATGGATGGCTTCCTGACAGCAATTCATTCTTGAGAACACACAGACTTTCACTTACCGGATATAATTACTGGAACTCAGTAACGGGACTTCATGAGACAACAAATGCTATATTGAACTGGTACTGGCAGACAAAAAAAGCATATGGAGGTAACATCACTGTTAACTGGTTTACAGAAGACCTGTCCTATAATCTTCCTTTAGGGAATAATCAGGCTAGTGTTCCCCCGGGAAGATATTCATTTACCTACCTTACTTTACAATATTTATCCTCACCTGCTAAAAAGCTTTCTTCAACAATATCGTCAACTGGCGGCAGTTTCTATGATGGATGGAGACTTTCTTTCTATGCAGAACCAAAGTATAAATTGGGTACTGACTTTGATTTCGGACTAACCTATTATCTCGATTACGTAAATTTCCCCGAAAGAGATATGAGTTTCACAAATCATATTTTTGGAATAAAAGGGATAATGACACTGACTACCAAAATCTCAGTTGCCAGTTTTATTCAGTACAACACTGCCATTAACAGGGTTATTGGTAATGTTCGTTTCAGGTTTAATCCGAGCGAAGGCCATGATTTATGGGTTGTATGGAACGAAACACAGAACACCGACCTGACCAGGGTAACTCCCACTCTTCCCCATACTTTTGGCAGGACTATACTACTGAAATATACTTATACATTCAAATTGTAGAAAATCAATAAGGTACGGTTATTTAATATGAAGTGCTCTTCTGCTTTCTTATCAACGCTTCAAGGTATCTCGATTTGAACTGCCGGCTGGCCATAGCCTGTTTAAGTGGGGGCAGTTTCAGAATAACTCCAAGGACAGCAGCAAGAGCCCTGTGACTGAAAAATACCCGGTTATCAAACACCAGATTGTGCAGTTTGCCCCTTTCAATCGCCATCATAACGACTCTGTGAACTGAATTCACCGGAGTGATTACCCGCTCCTGTCTTGACTTCAGTTCGATAGCGTTTTTATCACATCCCCTTAGGCATACCCCGCATCCAAGGCAATTATCCTCGTCCAGTTTTGCTTTCTTCCTCTGTGGCTTAAGCGGATCATTGGAAGAAACAAGAGTCATGGCTTCAACTGGACACAAGGAGACGCATTTGCCACACCCGTTACAGTTTTCCTTGTGAATA
>Ga0113563_10002472_pt1 | contig 11150 bp, 8 predicted proteins | sample Mud3Dept3metaG_FD_80117 | JGI IMG/M metagenome (GOLD analysis project Ga0113563, IMG submission 80117) | Freshwater wetland microbial communities from Ohio, USA, analyzing the effect of biotic and abiotic controls - Mud 3 Core 4 Depth 3... | ecosystem: Environmental > Aquatic > Freshwater >...
CGCTGGCGTCGTCGATTCATACCCACCTGGAACGCCGAACCGACCGGGAACGTCACGCGCAAGACCGAGCGCCGTGCGACATCGTCAGGGTTCTGGCATCTTAGGCAACAAATGCGCACGTACCTGTTGAGTCTCGTTCTCGGTGTTGCAGCGATGGCTTGCGACAAGTCAGCGACCCAGTCGCAACCAGCGACGACGGCGGCCTCGGGATCGTCGACCGGGGTGCGGGGATCGGACACCGCGGCCCCCGCGGCGGCCGGCTCCGGCAGCGCCGCAACGGCCGCGGGTAGTGCGGCATCCCCGGCGAGCACCGCCGGAAGTGCAAGCGGCAGTGGGGCAGCCGATCCCGGCCCGGTCGCTGCGTCCAAGGATCTGTTCAAGCTCGGTGACCGCGAACAGCTCGCGGAGTTCGACCCGAACCATGTTCCCCCACCTCCAAACCCGGGCTCCTACCTGATCGGCGGCCACAAGGTCGCGCTCGCGATCATCGACTCCAACGACGGTGCCGGCCACCAGTACGTGGAGCTTCGCGCCGACGCCCAGCCGAACGACGTGACGGTGCTCCGCCTGTCGACATGCGAGGCATGCGACAACTTCGTCACGACGGACGGCGGCGCTGAATTCGTGGCCCGCAACCTGAAGAAGCTGGTGCCAGGTGTTGGTCCGGTGTACGCCGGCACCCGCTATCGACTCGCGTGGGACGCGACCACGTCGGCTCCGATCGCGGACGCGATGTCGACCTGCGACGACGAGCAGACGGCCAAGGTCCGCAAGGCCGGTACGCCGATCTGCGATGAACCGGCGAGATGGACTCCGCTGCTTCGGGCAGATGGCCAGTGTTGCTGCAAGTCGGAAGGCGATGCCGTCCACTACAGCTGGGACAAGCCGGCGACGTGCTTTGGGCCCGGGTTGCTCGGCGAGTGTGTCGCGACCTCGCTGTGCAAGAAGTGAAGTGAAGCCTCGCGAGCCGGCGGTCGCGCGTGCCCGCCAGTCGTCGCTCAGCCCCGCGATGGTGTGGGCCGCCAGGGCGGGGCGGACGAACGGGGCCCCGGCACGGTGTCCCATACGTGCACAGGTGCGCCCGATTGGAACGCGGGCGATGTGGTGCTCGCGCCGGCGGTGGAGGTCTTCGGTGCGGGTGTAGGCCCTCGTCACGAAGTCACCCGGCCGCACCACCGAGCATCGACGGGCCTCGTGGTCGATCGCGATCGTCTCGGCAGGTGCGCGCATGTCGTTCCGTTCCGCGCCTTGACGCCATCACGTCGGTGCCCTCGTCGATGGAACGCGACTGGCATGCGCCACCCTCCTGGTGTCGTGCGTTGGCTGTTCTGACGAGCGCTCTGTCCGCCCGAGACCAAGCGCTGCGACTCCCCTTCTTGAACGCGAGGTCTTCATGGCAAGCACGTCGGCGCGGTGGTCGAGACAGGTCGTCCTGAGCGTCATGGTGGTCGTGACCGTCGGTTGCGGCGGTCGCTCGAACGGGAACGGGCCGTCCGACGGGGTCGTCCCGATCACGGATGACGGCTCGACAGACGGCAGCGCAGGCTGCGGCCTGGTGACATGCGCGTCTCAAGGTGCGACGTGTGGGCCGGTCGGCGATGGTTGCGGCGGCGTGATCGATTGCGGTTCGTGCACGGCGCCGGAATCGTGCGGTGGCGGCGGCACGCTGTTCACGTGCGGCGGTGGCAGCGGCAGCGGCACGTGCACGCCGCGTACGTGCGCTCAGGCAGGTGCCACGTGCGGCGTGGTCTCCGACGGTTGCGGCGGGGTCACCGCGAATTGCGGCAGCTGTGCTGCGGGTTCGACCTGCGGCGGCGGCCTGGTGCCGAATACCTGCGCGGCCACGGCGTGCACCGGCCTGTGTCTCCAGCAAGACGCCTGTACGAACATGTCAAAGACGACGATCACCGGCACGGTCACCGCGCCAGGCCACACCAACACGGCCGTGTTTGGCAATCCGGATCCGATCTACGGCGCGCTGGTGTACGTCCCGAACGACGCGGTCGGTGCCCCGACGTACGGCGTCGCTCCGTTCACGCAGGGCGTGTCGTGCGACTCGTGCAGCTCGCTGGTGACCGGCAGTCCGCTGGTCAGCGTGACGACCGGCGTCGACGGCACCTTCACGCTGAACAACGCGCCATGCGGGACCAACATCCCGCTGGTGATCCAGCTCGGCCGGTGGCGCCGGCAGATCACGATCCCGAGCGTGGCGTGCTGCGCGCAGACCACGCTGACCAACACCCAGACCCACTTGCCGCGCAACAAGGTCGGCGAACCCGGCGACCTGAAGAGCGACATCCCGCTGATGGCGTTCAGCACCGGCAACGTCGACGCCTTGCATTGCGTGCTCCGCAAGATCGGGATCGACGACTCCGAGTTCACCAACCCCAATGGCACCGGTCGCGTGCGGTTCTACGCCGACAACGGTGCCAAGATCAACGGCAGCACGCCGGCCGCGTCGACGCTGTACGGCAACGCGACCGAGCTCGCCAAGTACGACATGGCGCTGTTCGAGTGCGTCGGCAACCGGGTCACCAAGTCGGCCGCCGATCGGCAGCGCGTCATCGACTACGCCAACGTGGGCGGTCGCGTGTTCGCGACCCACTTCAGCTACGTGTGGCTGACCAACAGCGACGGCACGGCCGGATCCAGCACCGCGCCGAAACCGTGGTTCCAGACCGCCGACTGGCTGGTGAACCAGGGCAACTTCGACGGGGTGACCGGGCTGGTCGATCAGACCGTGCAGGGCGACCCCGCGACGCAGACCCGTCGGATCGCGTTCGCCAGCTGGCTCAAGCTCGTCGGGGCCTCGACGACCCTGGGCCAGATCGTGGTCAACGTGGTGCGTAACGACTTCAACTCCGTCAATTCCGCCGCCGCCACCATGCTTGGCACACCCGCACAGCAGTGGCTGTCCGCGAGCACCCCGTTCAGCGGGCCACTCCACTACACGTTCGACACGCCGATCTCGTACGCGCCCGATCCGGCTCCCACGACCCAGTGCGGGCGCGTCCTGTACAGCGACTTCCACGTGTCGGACGCCCGCACTGGTGGCGCGACCTTCCCGACGGAATGCACCGATGGCCTCATGACGCCGCAGGAGAAGACGCTCGAGTTCATGCTGTTCGACCTCGCCTCGTGCGTCGGCCCTCCAGCGGGCTCGTGCGCGCCCAAGACGTGCGCGAACCTGGGGTACACCTGCGGCCAGTCGGGCGACGGATGCGATGACGGCGTCGTGCTCGATTGCGGCAGCTGCGCGACGGGGCAGACCTGCGGCGGCGGCGGCGCGGGAACGTGCGGCACGGGCTCGTGTACGCCACGCACCTGCGCGGACGCCGGCGCCCAGTGCGGCACCATCGGCGATGGCTGCGGTGGCACGGTCGACTGCGGTACCTGTTCGTTGCCGGGGCAGAGCTGTGGCGGCGGCGGCGCCAACGTGTGCGGCAACATCATCTTGTGACGCTCGTCCGGCGAGCGAGCGCGCGTCGGTGCAGAGATGTTGCCCCCGCGGGCCGGTGCTCCTTACCATTTTTGAATGAGCATCCTCGATCTTCGCCGCCAGGCGCCGCGCATCTCGGTCGACGGGCTTTGTGGCGTCGTGACCGGGCGCGACCTCCGTCACGCCGCGATGGTGGATCTGTCGTCGATCGGCGTGCGGCTGGAACTGCCGTTCGATGCCACCGCGACCACTCGCACGGTCCAGCTCGAGATCGAGCTCCCCAACGTCGACGAGATCGTGTGGGCGCGCGGCCAGGTGACGTTCGCCCACCTCTCGCCCATGGGAGGCCACCATCCCGACGGTCAGCCTCGCCTGTGGTGTCGCGCCGGGGTCCACATCGATCTCGCCGCGCAGCGCGACCGTCGCCTGTTGCGCGACTACGTGGTCGAGACCCGGCGCTCGCGCCGCCTCGCCGCCGAGGCCGACGCCAGGCAGGGCCGCATCGCGACGATCCAGTAGACATCGGATCCGAGGTGTGTCGGGTTTGGCGCGTAGGCATCTGCTGTCAGGCGGCCTCGCGACGCTGACCGCGCCTACACGGTGCCGAGCATGGCCGGCGGCCTCCGCGGTCAGTTCTGCCTGTAGATGAACGTGACCGCCGTGCACACGTTCGCCGGCTGGCCGTTGACCTCGTACGGCGAGTACCGCCACCGCGACATCTCGCGCTGAAGGTCTTGGTCGTAGGCGTCGAATCCGCTGCTCTTCAGCATCGCGAGGCTCGAGACCGTGCCGGTCTTGTCGACGCACAGCTTGAACGAGGCGACCACACGCGTCGCTCCGGCCTTCGCGATCGCCGTCTTGGTGGCGTCGTCGGGGACGATGTTCTTCTCGCCGGCGATCCGATGGCCCTCGAGCAGCGTCGGCGCGACGTTGCTGGGGGCGCCGGGCGATCCGGACGTGGGGGCCGGCGGCAGGACCCGGTCCGGCGGTCCGGACTGCGGCGACGACGGCGGCGGCGGCGGTGGCGGCGGCGGCGGGGGCGGCGGGATCGCCAGCGGGACTCCGAACCGGCTCACCGGGTAGCCGAGGATCATCATCGTGCAGGCGCGGACCGCCGTCGCGTGCGCCGCGAACGGCTTGGTGATCTTCCAGCGGCGGATCGTCTGCTTGACCAGGTCGATGTAGCTCGGATTGGGCTTGCGGCTGTCGTCCGTGACGAGCAGCTCGTCGATCACCCCCTTGGCGTCGACGCACACGAACACCTTGGCCGCCGCGATCGCGTCGGGATCCGCGTCGATCTCCTGCTTGATGGCGCGGTCCGGCACGATCTCGCGCGAGAACTTCGCGACGTGGGTCACGAAGGCGTTGGGCTCGACGAGCACGCCGGACCCGCCGCCAGGGACCGAGGATCCCCACAGGCCGCGCAGCTGCCACGATGCCGGCGGCGCGTGCAGGCTGAAGGTGACCGGAATGCCCGGGCCATACACGAAGTGCGGGAACCTGACGGGGGCGTCCGGCGGCCGGACACCGAGCTCCGCGAGGCACGCGATCAGCTCCGGCAGCTGATCCTTGCCGACCTCCGGTCCCGGCGTTCCGCCGAACTTCTGGCAACGCTCGGTATCGAACCACAGCCCGCGCACGCGCAGCGGCCAGCTGACGCGCGCGGCGATCGCGGCGACGTCGCGCTTGGTCACCGCGGTCACCAGCTCGCGGACCACGGCCTCGCGCGTGGACTTGGGGTCATCGTCGCCGCGCGCAGCGCCACACAGGGCCACCGCCACGATCATCCAGGTTCCTACCAGGCGCATGCCGGGGATGATCGCCAGGCCGCCGGGGCTGTCAACGTCAACTGCCCCGCACCTACACCTGCACCGGTCGGGGAGTTGGGCACGGGGGCCACGCGCGCGGTATATTTATTCTTGATGGGGAGCTCGCGGTCGCGCGCGGTCGTCGCGCTGGTGGTCTTGGTGGGCCACCAGGCCGACGCTGACAACTGGTTGGTGGCGGAAGCACCCGCCGCCATGGCGGTCTCCGACGCCCAGCAGGGTGTGTTCCGGCCCGGGGTGATGCCCGCGATCGGATTCTATGCGGCGAGCGATCGGGTCGCGCTCGGCATCCGGCTGCGCGCCGGCGTGCTCCGCGACGGTCCTGCGCCCGGTGGCAACCGCCAGGATCCCGGGACGGCCGGACTCACGACCGGCGGCCTCGCGTTCCGGTTCCTGCTCGCCGGAGGCTGGGCCGAGCTCGCCGGGGGCGGCGGCATCACCGGACGTGACCTCGTGCCGACTGTCGAGCTGGGGGTGGGCTGGTCGTTCGATGTGGGGCGGTTCGACGTCGGCCCCTCGGCCCGCTACGTCCGCGTGATCAGCCGCGACCAGATGCAGGGACTCGGCACCGCGGAGCTCGCGCTGATCGGGGTCGAGGTCCGGTTCGGCAAGCAGCGGGCGGTGCCTCGCCTGCACCTCGAGTTACCTCCCCCGATCCCGACGCCCCCCCCGGTCCACGTGGCCGAGCCCATGCCCGCCGAGTCCGACCTCGACACGATCGTGGATCGCGAGCCCGGGTGCGCCGAGGATCTCGACGGCTGCCGGATCAGCGACGAGATCATGGTCGTGAACGATCGCATCATCCTCGATGACCGGGTGCTGTTCGATCTCAACCGCGCACGCGTCAGATCCGCTGGACGCCAGGTCGTCACCACGATCGCGCAGCTCTGGAAGAGCCACCCCGAGTGGCTACGGCTCACCATCGAAGGCCACACCGACGCGACCGGCACCGACCAGTTCAACCTCGAGCTGAGCCAGCGCCGCGCCGATCAGGTGCGCGCCCTGATGATCAAGCGCGGCAGTCCGGCCGACGCGATCACGGCGGTCGGCTTGGGCCGCACGCGGCTCCGGGACACCGGCACCAGCGAGCTCGCGAACCAGCACAACCGCCGCGTCGAGTTCGTCATCGAGCGAGGTAAGCCATGAGCGGCGCGAGCAGGTTCGGACTGGTCGCGTCGCTGATGCTCGCGGGGTGCTTCGACTCGCTCGTCAGCAATCCCTGTGCGTCCGGATATCAGCTCGTCGGCGGCACGTGCGTCGTGCACGAGTCCGAGCCCGATGCCGATCCTGCTCCCGATTCCGGTCCCGGGCAGGATGCCGCGTCGAGCGATGGCGGCCTCGTCGACGCGCCCGTCGGCCTCGTGTGCACGCTTCCGGAGATCGAGTGCAGCGGTGGGTGCCTCGATGTCAGCTCCGATCCGGATAACTGCGGCGCGTGTGATCGCGTGTGCGCGAGCGGCATCTGTCAGGCCGGGCACTGCCTCGGCACGCTGTCCGGGCACATCATCGCGATCGGTCACGACTACCAGTCCCATCACGCGGCGATGCGGAGCGTGCTCGGTAACTCCATCGCGCTCGGTGCACACCCGGATGTCGCGGTCGCGCGGTGGCGTGGTTCGTCGAGCGAGGCATCGAGCACCGGGACGACCCTGGCGATCAACCTGTCGATGGCGAGCCTCGGTCGGCCTTGGCATCCGGTGGCGCTCGCGGCGACCCCCTCGACCACGGCACTCGCCGACGCCGACGTCCTCGTGATCGAAGCCCAGACCGGCGACGGCGTGGCGGCGCGCGCGTCCGCGGTCCCGTGGGCCTCGGCGATCGATGGCTTCCTCCAGCGCGGAGGCGTCGTGGTCGTGCTCGAAGGCGTGAACGGCGTCAGCTACCAGGTTGCCGACGGGGCGGGCCTGTTCTCGATCGCGCCGCCGGTCGACAGCACCGGCCTGGTCGCGCTCGTGTCCGATGGCAGCGACGCGATCGCGCAGCAGGTGGTCTCGCCGTACCTGGCGGAGCTGAGCTCGGTGGTGTTCCCCGGGGTCGTCGGCGCGATCGTGACGCCGAATGGCACGCTCGCGTTCCACCAGACCCGCTACTGAGGTCGTGCGGCCGAGAATGCAACGAACCGGCGCGTGGTGCGTCTGCAGCGCGCATGACCTATCGCGATGACCTCGCCGCGCTCGCTGCCCGGCATGCCGCCCTGGAGCACGAGGTGGCCCAGAAGACCTCCGAGCTCGAACGCGCCAGCCAGCTGCTCGAGGAGGCGAGCACCCGGGCGCGGCTCCCGGTGCTCGACAACATCCGCGTGGCCTCACCGTGTGGGGTGGGGTGGGAGACCATGACCGGCGACGACCGGACCCGGCACTGCGGTAGCTGCAACAAGCAGGTCTACAACCTGTCGAGCCTGACCCGCGACGAAGCCGAGACGTTGATCGTCGCGCGGGCGGGCCAGCTCTGCGTGCGCTACTTCCAGCGCGCGGATGGCACGATCCTGCTCAACGACTGCACCGTGGGCGTGTCGCGACGCCGACGGCGACGGGTGATCGTGGCAGGCGCCGCCGCGTTGCTCGCCGGTGCAGGTGGGCTCGCGGCGGGTGCCCACGCCCTGGGCCCCGAGCAGCGTGATCTCGACGAGCTCGAGATCTCCGACGACGCACGAGAGTCGGTGGACGTCAGCGGTTTCGCGCGCCGGGCCGACGAGCTGATTCGCGCCGAACAGCCCGAGCCCAACCCCGAGGAGATCGTGGGCCAGATGGCCATCCAGGGCGAGTAGCGGCTCCCAAGGACCGCGCCGTGGACCCTGCGGATCGCACGAACGAGGTGGCAACGAGGTCCGTGGCCCCACCCGACAGCCCCCAGGCGTTCGAATCAGCTTCACGGTCGGTCCGTGATGTTCCGGGGTTGGCGTCCGGAGCATCGGGGAACGCACCTTGCAGCCTCTACGATCAATGCCCGACACGCAGTTCATCGAGCTGGAGGACACCATCCCACCCATGACCAGCCCGTGCGCCGACACCGACCGCTGGACCATACCGGGGCTGGACGACGACACCGTTCACGTGACGCTCGATGAGGCGACCCGCTACTCGATCGACTTCGCGGGCGGCACCGCAAGCGGCGAGGTCGCTTGCCCGCGAGTTCGCCAGGTGACCCAGAACGAATGGCCACCGGAGCCACCGCCCCCGCGGAAGTGAGCGGTTTCGACGAACAAAGCTCGCTACACGAGCGAGCCGACCGCCTCCTCGAAGAGAATGCGGAAGGGTCCGGCCCGGCGAGTAGTACTTGACGCTCTGCGTCGTGTGGGTCCTGATCCGGACGTGCAGTGCCCCGACGAAGCGGAGCTCGTTGGCTTCCTGCAAAGGGAGGCGACGCCGGACCGGGTACGGGATCTCGAGAATCACTTCGGCGACTGCGACGAGTGCCGCAAGCTGGTGTTCGCGCTCGCGTCGGAGCCGGCCGCGCTCCCGACCTCTCCACGAGCGGAGCGATCGCGGGCGCACTCGCGGGACCTGCTCGCCGTCGGCGAGCGGCTCGGGCGATTCGAGATCGAGGCGCAGATCGCTACCGGCGGCATGGGGCTCATCTACCGTGCCTACGATCCGACGCTGAAGCGCGCGGTGGCCCTGAAGCTGCTGCAGACCGGCCTCTCGGCGGCCGACGCGCCGGCGCGGCTCCTCCGAGAGGCCCAGGGGCTGGCGCAGCTCGAGCATCCGAACGTGGTGACCGTGTTCGAAGCCGGGCTCTACGCGGGCGAGGTCTTCATCGCGATGGAGCTCATCGACGGCGTGTCGCTCGAGCGGTGGCTCGCCGAGCGGCCCCGAGGGTGGCGACAGGTCGTGAAGGTGATGGAAGCGGCTGGCCGCGGGCTCGCCGCCGCGCACGTCGCGGGGTTGATCCACCGCGACTTCAAGCCTGCGAACGTGATGATCTCGAGTGACGGCCGCGTCAAGGTCGTCGACTTCGGGCTCGCGCGCACGATCACGCAGTCCGCGCGTGCCTTGTCCACCGCGGCCGCGGAACCGGATCGCTCCGCGGCCATTGGGGTCGACGACCGCCTGACCCGGACCGGGCAGCTCCTCGGGACGCCGGCGTATAGTGCACCGGAGCAGCTCGTCGGCGGCGATGTCGATCGTTCGAGCGACGTGTTCAGCTTCTGCGTCACGTTCGTCGAGGCGGTGTTCGGCCGCCGGCCGTTCGCCGCCGACACCGCAGGTGCGCTGCTCGACCGGATGCGGGCCGGCCCCGATCTGCCGCGCACGCCGCGCATCCCGGCGCGCGTGCGCGCCATGCTGCGGCGAGGCCTGGCCTTTCACCAGGCGGACCGCCTGTCGTCTCTCGACGAGCTACTCGAGCTGCTCTCGCGCGAGCCGACTCGTCGGCGGGCGCGAAGGATCGCGATCGGCGCGACCGCCGTCGCGGCAGCCGCCGTGTTCGCGACGATCGGCATGCAGTCGAACGAGGCCGCATGTACGAGCTCGCGCAGCCAGCTCGACGAGGTCTGGAGCCCCGCGCGCCGCACACGCGTGCGCGATGCGATCCTGGCCACGAAGGTGCCGTTCGCCGCGGAGACGTGGCAGCGCGTCGAGAGCGCGCTCGACTCGTACGTCGATCGGTGGGCAGCGATGCACCTGGAGACCTGCGAGGCGACCGCCGTGCCCCACACGCAATCTGCCAAGCTGCTCGCCCAGCGCATGGCCTGTCTCGGTAACCGACGAGCCGATCTCGAGGCCACGCTGACCACGCTCGCCGAGACCGACGACAAGATGGTGCGCGAAGCGCTGCGCGTCGTCGGCGGAATGCCGTCGCTCGTGTCATGCACGGATGCAACCGGCCTGCTCTCGCTGGCGCCGATGCCGACGGCGCCAGGGCTGGTCGCCCAGCTCGAGGGGCTGCGCGCCGAGATCGCGCGGGCCACGGCGCGCTATCGCGCAGGGGATCTGCCGCGCGCGCTCGAGATCGCAAGTGGTGCGGCGAGCACTGCTCTGCGCCTCGACTACAAGCCCGCGGTGGCCGAGGCGCTCCACGCTCGAGCCGACATCGAAACAGCCATGGGCGCCGCAGCCGCGCGTGAGTCGTACGAAGCGGCGGTGGTGGCGGCCGCCGCGAGCGGGCATCGCGAGGTCGAAGCCCGTTCGCTCGCCGATCTGGCGGTGATCACCGTTGGCGCGACGTCCGACAACCGCATCGCCCCGGCCTACGCGGGGCATGCCGTCGCGATCTCCGAGCGCATGGGCGCCAACCCGCTGCTCCAGGCGGAGGTGCGTTATGCGAACGCGATGGTCCACGCGGGGATCGATCACAAGGTGGTGGTCTCGAACCTCGAGCTCGGGCTCCGCCAGCTTGACCTTGCCGCCAGGTTCGACCCTGACGCGGCAGAGCTGCTGCGCATCCAGTTCGAGGAGATGCTCGCGAACCTCGAGCCCACGGCGTGGAGCGGGCTACCGAGCCTCAAGAAGGTGCTCGCGCACGCCGAGCAGGTCTACGGCCCGAATCACCCGGCCCTCGCCGCGATCCTCGAGACCATGACGACGTACGCCATGGATGCCGGCGCACTCGACGAGGGGCGCGGCTATGCCACGCGGATCGCGAAGCTGCTCGATCGGTACCCGGGGCGCGGGGCCGCGCTGCTCCGGATCGACGCGCGGGCCGAGGGCGACAGCAGCAGCCAGGCGAGGAACAGCACCGGCACGACCCACAGCGCGTACACGGACTGCAGGTCGGATTTGTAGAAAGCGAGGAACGTGGTGGGGGCCATCTAGCCTGTGCGCACGCGATCGGGCCGCGCGCCGCGTGATACCGCGCCCGCGCCGCCGTGGAAACCCTCACGGCCGCCGGCCGAAAAGGGGCGCACGGCGCGCTCGATTCGTTCGAAGATCCGCGCGCGGTCCAGC
>Ga0113563_10002473_pt1 | contig 11150 bp, 9 predicted proteins | sample Mud3Dept3metaG_FD_80117 | JGI IMG/M metagenome (GOLD analysis project Ga0113563, IMG submission 80117) | Freshwater wetland microbial communities from Ohio, USA, analyzing the effect of biotic and abiotic controls - Mud 3 Core 4 Depth 3... | ecosystem: Environmental > Aquatic > Freshwater >...
CTCTTCGCCGGTCGCGCTGGTGTCACGCGCCTTGGGGCGCGATTCGCCGGTGAGCGTGGCGGTGTTGACGCGCACACCGAACGCCTCGATCAGGCGGCAATCGGCAGGCACGTTGTCGCCGGCAGCGAGCAGCACCACATCGCCCGGCACCAGCTCGGCTACCGGCAGTTGCACGGCGCGGCCGTCGCGCAGCGCGGTGGTGTATTGCGGCAACAGGTTGCGCAACGCGGCCAGCGCTTTTTCGGCGCGGTATTCCTGCCAGAACGAGAACAGGCCGTTGACCAGGATTACGCCGAGCACGGCATAGCCCAGCGTGGCCATGCCCTGCCCCGGTTCGCGCCACTCGGCAAAGAACGCCAGTGCGGCGGCCAGCCACAGGATGAGTGCGAAGAAGTGGGTGAATTCCTTGAGCAGCTTGGCAGGCAGCGAACGCGAGACGATCTTCTCCAGCCGGTTGGCGCCGAACTTTGCCAACCTTTGTTTAGCCTCGGTCCGCGATAGCCCCTGTGCGCTGCTGTGCAGGTGTGCATAGAGTTTCGTGATGTCATGATGGTGCGGATTCATGATGTTCATTCAGAAATATTTTCACCGGCGGTCATTGCTTATATGTCACCTCGGTGGCTACCCCATAAACTACTTGGCCATATCGTTGTCACGCTCTTTTGCCAGCGATGCACGAAACTCTTCGAGCCGGCCATGGAACTCATTTGCATCGCCATAGTCCAGAAAACGCTTATAGCGCGCATGCGCGCCAAGCACTTTTCGGGCGTGCTTGATCGGACAGAAATATTGCTCGGTGCGCGAGGTGATCTCTTGCGCGTAGCTCAGTAGCCCGACCGCATAGGAGCAATACATGCAATCCACTTTTTCGATGATGTTCAGATAGGCCAGATGCTGATGGTCGAACATGATGTAGTCCGCGCGCCGCACCTTGGCAACGCCGTAGATGGGAAAGCAGGTCAGTTGATAAAAGCTGATGCACAGGTCGAACAAAGCCAGCGGCACAATCATGCCGTAGATGATGGGAGCGGTAAGGTAATTCTGCGGACGGACGGTGGTGAACCAGTGAAAGATTCCCATTCTGGCTTTGAGGTGCGCTTCCCTGATAGCGTGCTCGAAGGTGACGCGCTTGCCTTCAATCTGGTAACGCAAGCGGCCTTCCTGCTCTTCAATGGCCGTATGCAATTCGTCTTCAAGGGCGGTTATCTGGTCGAGAATCTGGCGAATCCGGTTATTCATTACGCTCCCTGTACGGGTTATGTAAGTGGTCTGGGCGCTGTATAGACCATCCTGGTTCACTTGAAACTTATTCCTGCTGCTCAGTATATGCAGAGGATGTGGGATGAATTTGAAGTGCGACTATTGCGTACGATCAGCATCAAGCTAACCGCTAAATGTCCAAGCAACAAAGCATGTATATTCTTCATTGCATGGGCGGGTAGTGCGGTTTCTATGACACCGAGACATTGATCGCCTTAGTTTTGGCCTTGGCAGATTTGGGTAGCGTGACGTTTATCATGCCGTCCTTGAACTCAGCCTTTACCTTGGTTTCATCGGCATCATCCGGCACACGAAAACTGCGCATAAAGCTGCCGTAGGAACACTCAATACGGTGAAATTTTTTATTTTTCTCTTCCTTTTCCTGTTTGCGTTCACCCTGAATGGTGAGCATGCCGTCCTGAATGGTAATTTTGACATCATCTTTCTTCACCCCGGGAATCTCGCCTTTAATCAGATATGCAGCGTCCGTTTCGCTGATGTCGACGGAAGGTGACCAGTCCGCTACTGCCAACATTTCATTATCCGATTCATTGCGGACGGAAGTTCGCCCAAAAATACGATTCAAACGAGTGGAAACATCTTCCAGTTCCCTGAATGGATCCCATTTAATCAAATTCATGATAATTCTCCTTTTTGTGCAGCATTAAAACAGTCATCACGCCAGAGACAGTCCGCCTGATCTCATTCGCCACCATAGGCAGTAGAATAACAATCGAAATTTTCCTCTCCGGCTTGAATTGTTTTAATCAGCTCTGTTTTTGAAAGTTTATCGGGGTTGATACTGTGCGACTTGGCGATGGTAAGTACATCTTCCAGCTCCATGATGCCCTCCCTGCTCAGATTGTACCGAGAGCGATAACCCAGCACGCCTATGCGAATAGGTAAGTGCCAGTTAATGCCTATTTGAACAGGCTTGCAAGTTCTTTCAGACTATCTATCCATCTATCTATTTGATTATCTTGCATATCATTCAATAACCAACCTGCGTTTCAAGCAGGCAACTGAGACAAGGTCACAGGGCAATGATGGCTGTGCAGAGCGAAGACTCCGGCAATCCCCGCTAGGCGTTGGCCGATGCTCTTCAATGCGTAATCAGCAACAAGTATATGCCCAGCCCCACCATGACCACACCGCTGAGCAGTTTGAGCCAGCGCCCTTCCTTCTCCTGCAGACGGCGCTGGCTGAGCGTGACGATGCCGATGCTCAGGATGACCAGGTCGTCGAACATGTAGGCGAGATCGTAGAGCAGCAGGTAGCCGTAATAGCCCGGACTATCCAATTGCTGCAACGTGAGGATGCGCGTGAACAGCGCGGGGAAGCCGGAGGTGCACATGAGTTCGATGATCTGCACCAGAATGGCGAGAACTACCGTACCGATCAGCGCTGCTGTGAAACTCTCTGCCTGCAGGATGCCGCGCATGCGGGCATAGATACCGGGTTTGGCGGCTGAGGGAATAGAGAGTGAAACACCCCAACCGAATCTCCAGAAATCCTTGAGGTTGATCGCCCCGGCCAAGATCGCGATCACAGCGATGAGTACCTCTGAGACACGCGAGAGACCGATCAGCAGAAAGAGATTCAGCCAAGCCGCCATGAACAGGAAATAGGCAATGCCCTGCACCGCAACGAAGGTGCCGGCAATGGCTAACATACGCGAACGGTTGTTCAACGGTGCCAGCAGCGAGATCATCAGGATCAGCACCCACATCGAGCAGGGATTGAAACCGTCCAGCAAGCCCAGCACCACGGTGAACAGCGGCAGGCCGACCTGATCGAGCGACACCTTGCGGCCGAAAAAATCGACTGCGAAGGTCTCCGGCTTTGCCTTAGGAAGAGGCGCATCGGCCGTGCAAGTCAGGCGCTCTGTGGCCTCGCAATCAGCTACAACATCGGTTCTCTGATTTGGAGGATATGCACTCACCAGACTGTCGCGTATGAGCTGACCGGTAGATGCCTCATCGGAGAAACCGACGATCAGTTGTCCGCCCAGCGCAAACGCAGGCACTCTCACTGCGGCCGCATGCTGCTGCTCGGAGATGCGCTGCAAGCGTTTCATGGCGGCGGGTTCGCGACTCACATCGCGGATCACGATGCGCAATCCCGGTTGTTCCTGCTGTAACCGTGCCAGAAATTCCTCGGCTTTGGCACAGTGCGGACAGCCCTCGCGCACGAAGACTTCGATATCGGCAGCCTGGGTGGATGTCTCCGGCACGGAGGCCGATGATGCTGCGGCCCAGCCCGCAGCCGGTGCCAGCAACAGGCACAGTGCGAAGAACCGCATGACCCTTTTACCTCCGACCATCAGTGTGTCACTGAACACAGGCCGCCCCCATCTGTTTGCCGAGAAAATCTCCCAGCACGCTGACCCATGCCTCACGCATAAAAATGAATCCGTCGTTGTGGCCGCCGGCCAGTTCGAGAAACTGCTTGGGCGGATTGGCCACAGCAAACAGCGCTTGTCCTTGCTCGTATGGAACGATGTCATCCTGCGGGCTGTGTGCGATCAGCACTGGTGCAGTCACCGCTCGCAGATATTCCCGTGTGTCGTAGTGGATGAGCGCCAGCCACTTCGCGGGGAGATAGGGATAGAGGTGCTGCGCCATGTCGGGCACGGAAGTGAAGCCGGAAGAGATCACCAAGGCAGCCGGTTTTTCACGAGTGGCCAACTGAGCTGCAATGGCAGCGCCCATCGATTCGCCGAACAACACGATGCCACAGTGAGGAATGCGCCGCTGTTCGACCAGGTAGCGCCACGCAGCCGCAGCATCGCGATAGGTGCCCTCTTCCGTTGACTTGCCGCCGCTGTTGCCATAGCCGCGATAGTCGAAGATCAGTGTGCTGTATCCCAGACGATGGAACATCAGCACTGAATCGAGCCGGTGGGAAATATTGCCCCCGTTTCCATGCAGGAACAGCACCGTGCCGCGCGTCTGCGCGACCGGAACATACCAGCCATGCAAGCTGATGCCGTCGTCTGTATTCAGCTTGAGGTCTTCATAGGGCATGCCAAGCTGAGCCGGAGTGGCGATGATGTCGCGCCCGGCTTCCGGAACGAAGACCAGCTGCGACTGGAAAACGAACAGCAGCAGCGCGACCCCGCCATAAACCGCCGCCAGAATACCCGGCACGTGCCACATCAGGTGCACCCGATGCCATGTTTGAACTTCAGTTCTGTGCCGCCAACTCGGCGGCGAATCAGTCCCAACCGTGTTTCATAAAATCGTCCCGGGTTTTTCAATTGCGATCCTCCATAGAACCAGTTAGCAGGATGTGTAAGCCACACGCTCACTTCCACATCTTCTTGAAGCTCCAACTCTGCTTTCCGCCGATCTCGCGCAACTGCTCATACAGTTCTCGTTCCTCGTGCGACAGCTGGTCCGGCACATGCACTGCGATGCGCAGATACATTTCGCCATGGCGCCCATTGCCGAATTCCGGCAGGCCTTTTCCTTTGAGGCGCAACACCGCATCTGGCTGCGTTCCGGGCGGGATGGTCACGCTGGCCGTCCCGTCCAGCGTCGGCACCTCCAGCTTGGCACCAAGCACAGCATCGGTCAGGCTGATGGTTTCCTGACGCAGCAGATCGGCCCCTGCGCGCTCGAAACGCGGGTCAGCCTGCGTACGCACCACCACGAACAAATCTCCGCTCACGCCACCCGCTTCCGGGCTCGGCATGCCCTTGCCGGGGATGCGCAACACCATGCCCTCTTCCACCCCCTGCGGGATCTTCACGGTCAGCGTCTCTTCCTGTTGCTCATTGCCGCTGCCGTGGCACACGGAGCACGGGTGTTCGATGATGCTTCCGCGTCCGTGGCAGACCGGGCAGATGCTGATCTGCTGGATCAGCACATGTTCCTTTTCCTGACGGCTGCTGCGCGTGATACGCCCGCTGCCTTTGCATGTCGCGCAGGTCTTCGGCGCAACGCCACCCTCGCTGCCGCTGCCGTGGCAGGCATGGCAGGGCGCCGGACGCCCCAAACGGACTTTCTCCTCGCCCCCGCTCGCCACCCGTTGCAGCGGAATGGACAGCTCCACCTCAATGTTCGCGCCGCGCGCAGGCCCCGCATGACGGTGGCGTTGAAAGAATCCCTCGAAGGGATTGCCGCCACCAAAGTCGAAATTGAGTCCGCCAAAGATGTCTTCGAAATTGATGCCGCCAAACAGGTCTTCCTGGCTGAAGCCCTCCACGCCAGCGAATCCGCGCGAGTCGTATTCAGCGCGCTTCTTCGGGTCGGACAGGATGGCATAGGCCTCGGCGATCTCCTTGAAGTGCGCTTCTGCTCCGGGTTCCTTATTGCGATCCGGGTGATATTTCATCGCAAGGGTGCGAAACGCATCCTTGATCGCCTTCTGGTCGGCATCCTTGGCAACGCCGAGCACTTCGTAATAATCGCGTTGGGCAGTAATGATCGTTCACCGGTCAAATTCACCGGCACACCCGGGGCAAGCGAAGCACCGCCCCCAATATGCCGGGGTAAAGCATTGTTCAATCATGAATCAGGGATTGCGGCCTCCTGGCCCCATCCCGCCTCCTGGTCCCATACCACCCCCCGGCCCCATGCCGCCGCTCCTCATTTTTCGTCCTCTGGCTGGCGGTTCGTCGGGAAGGGTCACGCCACGTTCTTTGGCTCGTTCTTTCATGCGTTCGTGATGTTCCTTGCGGATTTGTTCCCGTTCCTCGGCGCTCTTCGCGGCGCGCAGTTGTGCGCGATGCTCGTTTCGTTCTTGCTGCGTCATGAGTTGGCTGCCGTAGATCCTCTCTTGCGCTTGTTCCTTCTTCTGGGTTTTCACCTTCTCTTTTTCCGGCGTCTCGTCAGCCGCCAATGCAAATCCGGCAGGAATGGAAAGCGCGGCAGCCAGGGCAAACGATATCGGTAGTTTTTTCATCATCGCAAACTCCTTATCAAATCGGGTTGTGCAAAAAAACCTTCGTATCCACTGCAACCCGGTCAGTAGCCACACGCTGGTTAGTAATGATCGTTCAGTTTTGGTTATCGCCCGCAAGCGGGAGAAGGGAGCTGAAAACAGATCAATCCGCTTTCTTCCTCACACCCGTTTTCTTCTGGACCTGCCGCACCAACGACTTTCTGATCTCGGTCAGTTCCGCCAACCGCGAAGCCACCTTGCGATTGACGCTGCCTTCCGGATAGAGGCCTCTGGCATTGGCTTCCCCGGCGGGCAAGCCAGTCAGCAAGGCGATGGCCTGATCGACATTCTCCACGGCATAGATGTGGAATTTTCCGATCTCGGCAGCCGCCACCACGTCGCGACGCAGCATCAGGTGCTTGATGTTCGCAGCGGGGATCAGCACGCCCTGCTCGCCGGTCAATCCGCGTGCCGCACAGATATCAAAGAAGCCCTCGATCTTTTCATTGACCGCGCCGATCGCCTGCGCCTGTCCATGCTGATTCACCGAGCCGGTGATCGCCAGCGATTGCCTGATCGGCACATCCGCCAGATTGGAAAGCAGTACGCACAATTCGGCCAGCGAGGCGCTGTCGCCATCGACCATACCGTAGGACTGTTCGAACACCAGACTGGCGGAGAACGCCAGCGGCTGGTTCTTCGCATAACGAGCGGCAAGGAAAGAGGACAGGATCAATACGCCCTTGGAATGAATAGCGCCGGAGAGCTTAACTTCACGCTCAATGTTCACCATCTCGCCGTCGCCCAGGTGAGTGGTCGCGGTGATCCGGGTCGGCAGGGCAAAGGCGAATTCGCCCAAGTCGATCACCGAGAGCCCATTGATCTGACCCATCACCTCCCCCTGCGTGGCAATCACCAAGGTATCGCGCAGGATCGCCTCGTACAACCGGTCGCGCAGCCTGTCCTGGCGCCGTATCTGGGCGTCGATCGCACACTGCACATCGGCAGCTTCCACCACGCTGCGGCCTGACTCGCGTGAACAGTAATCGGCCTCGCGCAACAAATCCACGATGCTGCGCATGTGGGTGGACAGTCTTTCCGCGTCTTCGACCAGGCGTGCGCTGTACTCGATCACCCGGGCCACCGCGCTGCGATCGAACGGCAGCAGTTTTTCCTTGCGGCTCAGCGTGGCAATCAGCCGCGCATAGAGTTGCTGTGAATCGGCATTGCGCTCGATACGTTCCTCGAAATCCGCCGCCACTTTGAACAGCTCGCCGAACTCCGGGTCGTATTGCTGCAGCAGGTAATAGAACAGGCGGTCGCCGAACAGGATGACCTTGGTATCCAGCGGGATGGGCTCAGGCTCCAGCGACACAGTACTGACCAGGCTGTACATCTGCCCCAGCGATTCGATGCGGATCTCGCGCGATTGCAGCGCACGTTTCAGGCCTTCCCAGGCGAACGGTTGCGACAACACCTTGCGGATATCCAGCAGCAGATAGCCGCCGTTCGCCCGATGCAGCGCACCCGGTTTGATCAGGGTGAAATCGGTGACCAGCGCACCGAACTGGGCGATGTGTTCGACCCGGCCGACCAGATTGCTGTAGGTCGGGCTGTCTTCGCTGACGATGGGCGCACCCGGCCGCTTGCCGTTGCTCACCAGCACATTGACCCGATAGCGATGGAAGCTCTGGTGGGCGACCATGGTCATGCTGCCGAAAGTGGCGGACTCTTCCTGCTTGCGAAAATCATCCCCGTTGTCGACCATGTCCTGCCGCACCAGATCGAGGTATTTCAGCACCTCGGGCAGATCGGCGTAGGACTCCTTGATCTCGTTCACCAGATGGTCGACCGCCGACAGTATGGTTTCACGCTCAAGTTGCCTGATGCGTTCGTGCCGTTCCCTGCGCCATTGCGGCATCTGCCGCATGATCTTTTCCAGCCGCGCCTGCAACTCGATGATCGCTGCATCCACCCGTTTTTTCTCTTCGTCCGGCAGCTTCTCGTATTCGCCGGGCGGGATCACCTCATGCTCGTGCATCGGCGCAAAGGCAAATCCCTCGGGGGTGCGCAGCAACGCGATTTGCCGCTGCTCGGCATCGTCGCTCAATTCCTTGAATATTTGATCCTGTCGCTTGCTGAACTCTTCCTGGATCGCGCCTGCCTTGGCGCGGTATTCGTCGCCCTCGAACAATGCGGGGATCGCGCTGCGCAGATAATCCACCAACTGCTCCATGCGCTGGCGCAGTTCCTCCCCGCGACCCGAGGGCAACCTGAGTACCTGGGGTTTGTGCGGCTGCGCGAAGTTGTTGATATAGCACCAGTCGTCAGGCTTGTGCTCGCCGCCCGCCTTTTTCTCGAGGAACTGGCGCACCACGCTGCTCTTGCCGATGCCCGAGGGTCCCAGCACGAAAAGATTGTAGCCGTCGTGATGGATGCCGGTGCCGAAGCGGATCGCGTCCATGGCACGCATCTGGCCGATGATCTCCGTCAGATCATCCAGATCGGCCGTGGTCTGGAATCTGAATTGCTCGTGGTCGCAGGGATGGTAAAGTTGTTGCGGCAGCAGCGAGGAAGGAATACTCATTTTTTTATGCAAGAAAGTTGCTCCCTCTGGTTTTGCTTAGTGTTGCCATCAACCGCATCGATGCCCACAGTGCAGACGGCACCGTCGCTGGATATTTCGAAACCGTCGCGTCAGGCGGCAATACCGATCCGTCCTGGAATCACTTGTTCTCCTTGTACTCGGCATCCACCACCTTGCCGCGCGGGCCGGATCCGCTAGCACGCGGCTCGCCCGTCGCCGCGCCCACATTGGGAGCAGGCTCCGGACCTTCCCAGCGCGTTTCCGTGTAAGGCCCCCCTTTCGGTGCCTGCCCCGTCTGGGCATACAGCACCGCCCCGGCTTCCTGCAGCACTTTCTTCAGCGCTTCCGCGCGCGTGGTGGCAAGCGGTGCATCTTTCTTGAGCAGGGCCTCCTTGGTCTCGCGCAAGGCAGTCTCGATGCGTTTCTTCAAATCGTCGGTGAGCTTGTCGGCAAAATTGGCCAGCATCTTCTCGGCCTCGTAACATCCGGCATCGGCCGCATTGAGCTTCTCCGCATCTTCGCGCCGTTTCTTATCGGCATCGGCATAGCGCGTAGCGTCTTCCACCATGCGCTTCTTGTCGTCTTCCGACAGCCGCGTGGAACCGGTGATGCTGATGGACTGCGTCTTGCCGCTGGCGGTGTCCCTGGCCGACACACTCAGGATGCCGTTGGAGTCAATATCGAAAGTCACCTCGACCTTGGGGATGCCACGCGGCGCAGGCGGCAGGCCGTCGAGGTTGAATTCGCCCAGGCTGGTGTTATCTCCCGACATCGGCCTCTCGCCCTGGAACACATGGATGGTGACGCTGGTCTGCATGTCGACAGCCGTGGTGAAGGTCTCGCTGCGCTTGACCGGGATCGGCGTGTTGCGCGCGATCAGCGGGGTAGCGATACCGCCCAGCGTTTCCACACCCAGCGTGAGCGGCGTCACGTCCACCAACACGATGCCGCCGACCTCGCCCGCCAGCACGCCGGCCTGGATCGCAGCACCGGCGGCCACGCACTCCATCGGGTCCACGCCCATCTCGGCCTTGCGTCCGAACATGTCTTCAAAATAGCTGCGCACCACCGGCATGCGCGTCGGCCCGCCGACGAACACCACCCGGTCCACCTCCTTCGGCGTGATGCCCGCATCGTGCAGCGCCTGTTCGACCGGACCTTTGCAGCGCTCGATCACCGGGCGCACCAGACGTTCCAGCTCGGTGCGGTTGAGGTCCAGTTCGAGGTGGCGCGGCTCGCCGTTGACGGCGGCGAGATAAGGCAAGCTAAGATGGGTGGTGACGCTGGCAGTGAGTTCGATCTTGGCGTTCTCGGCCGCTTCGATCAGGCGCGCAGCAGCCTTGGGATCGTTGCGCACATCCACGCCGGTGGACATCTGGAAACGTTCGGCGAGATGCTCGTAGATGCGTTGGTTCATGTCGGTGCCGCCGAGCTGGGTGTCGCCGCTGGTAGCCTTGACCTCGAACACGCCCTTGCCGAACTCCATAATGGTCACATCAAGCGTGCCGCCGCCGAGGTCGATCACCACGATGCGCAATTCCTGAGCCAGGCGGTCCAGACCGTAGGCCAGCGAAGCAGCAGTGGGTTCGTTGACCAGACGCACCACTTCCAGACCGGCGATGCGGCAGGCATCCTTGGTTGCAGCGCGCTGGTTGTCGTCGAAATAGGCCGGCACCGTCACCACGGCTTTTTCCACCGGCTCGCCGAGGAAGGCTTCGGCATCGCGTTTGATCTTTTGCAGCAGGAAAGCCGAGAGCTGCTCCGGCGAATAGTCTTTGTCTCTCAGGCGGTAGTTCTCGCGTTTGCCCATCTTGCGCTTGAACGCGCTGGCCGTGCCCTCCGGGTTTGATGTCGCCTGACGCCGCGCCGGTTCGCCCACCAGTACCTGACCGTCGGCGGTGAGTGCGACATAACTGGGGAATGCCTTGCCGCCGATGCTGATGCCCTCGGCGCTTGGGATGATGACGGGACGTCCACCGCGCAGCACGGCGGCAGCCGAGTTGGAAGTGCCTAGATCAATACCGATGATGGCCATGATGCCCTCTCTATACGTATTTCACTTGGAGCATCGTTCACCGCTCCAGATACACTGTAATCATTCTACTGCCATCTGAAAATATGTCATCGTTTTCCTCAGGCTCCAGAGATATTTTCAGCCTATCGCAGTTTGATCTCGGTCCAGATGCGCGACAGCACGCGGCGCTGGTGGCGATCCAGGTCGCGCAGCATCTCCAGTCGCCCCTGTTGCGCACGGTCGGGAAACACCGCCGGGTTTTGTGCGATCTCCGGCTTGATGTACTGACGCGCATCAAGGTTGGGATTGCCGGAGCCGATCAGGTTGGTCAGTTCGGATGAATTGCTCCCATCCAGCATGAATTCGATGAAGCGATGTGCGAGGTCGGGGCGCGGCCCGCTC
>Ga0113563_10002475_pt1 | contig 11147 bp, 13 predicted proteins | sample Mud3Dept3metaG_FD_80117 | JGI IMG/M metagenome (GOLD analysis project Ga0113563, IMG submission 80117) | Freshwater wetland microbial communities from Ohio, USA, analyzing the effect of biotic and abiotic controls - Mud 3 Core 4 Depth 3... | ecosystem: Environmental > Aquatic > Freshwater >...
CCTGCTCGCAGGGTTGGCCCCTCGACGAGTTCAGGAGCCAGGAAGAGCTTTGGTTCCGCTGGGCAAGGGCTCCCCGGAATGCCTGGCGGACCGCCGATTAAGGGATCGATGGGGTCTCAGGATCCTTCAAGCCGGTTTATGCGCCCCCCGGTCATTCCACCTTTGCTGTGCGACCCGGCCGTCAATATTCCCTGCTAGAGCAGGATGCTGAAAAAGTCCGCCAGCATCGTTCTTGCCTTGAAAGCATCCTCAACGTAGCCCAGAGGCTACGCCTCCGGCGCTTTCACCGGCTGCGGCCTTGCCGGACGAGCTTTTTGAGCATCCTGCGGGAGAGTGCATAGTGCGGGGGTATTTTGCTTTCGTGGCGCTGTTCCTGGTGCTGCCTCATCTGCTAGCATTTCTTCCCGCCCGGTAGTTGTCTATACTCCTCCACTGTTTTGATGCATCAGAATTGCTATCCTATTTTGAGCGAGGTCGTGGCATGGCCCCATCGGAGTATGTCTTTCAGCGAGTTGAAGATCAACGAGAACTGGAACGGCTTCGGATGATTGAGCAGGTGTTCGATCCTGCGAGTCGGAGACGGCTGCTCAATGCTGGTCTGCAAGCCGGCTGGCGCTGTCTTGAGATCGGGCCGGGTGCCGGGTCTATCATGGTCTGGATGGGAGAGGTGGTAGGCCCAGCCGGTCGGGTCGTGGCGGTGGATCTCGATCCGAAGTTTCTAAATGAATCGGGGCGATCGAATGTGGAGATCGTCCGAGCCGATATTCGCACGGCTCAGTTACCGCAACAGTCGTTCGATGTGGTTCATGCCCGGTATGTGTTGATTCATCTTCCTGACTACGAAGTGGCGTTGACGAAGATGTTCGACTGTCTCAAACCTGGAGGCCGGCTTGTCCTGGAGGAGCCTGACTTTTCAGCCTCCCGTGGCATCACTGGCGATGAGCAGGAATTGGCGTCCTTGCGCAAGGTCAATGAGGCCATCGAGCAGATGTATGCGACATTGAGAATGGACTATGCGATGGGACTGAAGTTGCCGGCCTTGATGCAACGGCGAGGACTGCAACGTCTGACCGTGGAGAACGATACTCCGCTCTGTGCGGGTGGGTCCGGCATAGCCACAGTGATGAAGTTGTCTGCTGAGCAATTGCGGGAGAAGTATATGGCCACAGGAGTCGTTGGACCGTCCGATCTTGAACGGTATTGCCGATTTGCTGACGATCCGAACACCTGGGCCATCTACTACGCCACAATCGCTGTGAGCGGTCGGAAAGCCGGAGGCTGAGATGTCCGTAGATACGCCGGTGTTAGTTTTGCCAGGTCTTGGAAATTCCGGCCCGCAGCATTGGCAAACGCTCTGGGAGTTATGCCATCCCGATTGGCAGCGCGTGAATCTGGAAGATTGGGACAGTCCGGCCTGTGACGAATGGGTTCGTGCGTTGGATGATGCCGTGCAGGCCTGTCCTTCTCCGCCTCTGCTGGTGGCTCATAGCCTCGCCTGTCTGCTGGTGGCTCATTGGGCTAGCCGTGTTCGGGCTACGGTCAAGGGTGCGTTTCTCGTGGCAGTGCCTGATCCGCAGAGCGCAAACTTCCCAGTTATGGCACATGGGTTTGCACCGGTACCGATGGCGCCGTTCGCTTTTCGGAGTCTCGTGATCGCCAGCGCGAATGACTCGTTCGGATCGCAGGCCCATGCCGAACATTGCGCGATTGCGTGGGGGAGCACGTTCGTCGATATCGGCCAGGCGGGGCACATCAATGCCGACAGCGGGCATGGTGAATGGAACGAAGGCTACGCGCTCTTTCAGCAACTCGCAGGGTAATCTATGTCCATTCAGATTGCTCATGCTCGGCCTGGGGATGCTGATTCCGTCGCCACGCTGGTTGGGGAATTGCTCCATGAGATTATGGCGGTCGTGAAAGAAAAAGTGTTTGATTTCCATCACGACGACACAGTGGTTCGTGCCCACTCGTGGTTGAAAGACGGTCTGTACACGGTGCTCCTTGCATACGAGGGGCCTGAGCCGGTCGGCTTTCTGGCTCTGTATCAGAGTTATGCGCTCTACACAGAAGGCGCGTACGGCACGATTTCGGAGTTCTATGTTCGTCCAGCGCACCGATCGAATGGTATCGGGACGGCGTTGCTGTCTGAAGCGAAACGCGTGGGGCAGGCAAAGGGATGGCGCAGGCTGGAAGTGACCACGCCGCCGCTGCCTCAATTCGATAGGACGTTGGCCTTCTATGAACGGGAGGGGTTTAGCATCTCCGGCGGACGGAAGCTGAAATTGGAGTTGTCATGAAACCGGTGGTGCAGCTCGAACGGACTGGGTGTGGCATTGCGAGTGTTGCAGCGTTGGCGGGCGTGAGCTACGCACAGGCGAAGCGTGTGGCAAATCGGCTCGGAATTTTTGCCGACGACCCGAAGCTGTGGTCTGAGACAGACTACGTCCGCAGGCTACTTAAGGAGCACGGAATCAGGTCGGCAAGAATTGAAGTACCCTTTACCTCATGGAAGGCCCTTCCAGATCTTGCGCTGATGGCTATCAAATGGCACAAAGAAGGGGATCGCGCGTTCTGGCATTGGGTGGTGTTCTGGCGCGGGCCGAGCGGTTCGGTGGTGCTCGATCCTCAACGCGCGCTACGAACTCAAATTCGGGCCGACTTCGGCCGTATGAAGCCCAAGTGGTTCATCGGCATCGAAGCCTCTACACGTAGGCGCTCTGGTACTCCTGCGTCGCCAACGTCTGTGTTTTCACATCCCACTCGATAGCGAATATCGCCGACCGTGCTGAAGACAAGGACAGCAGACGCTTCCCGTCCTTAGCCACCACACTTTCGGCTTGACGAAAATCGAGGGTCTTGTCTGGCCCGGTCCGATTGCATACCAAGAGTGGGAGACCTGTGTCTCGGGTGCATCGCTCCCATTCGCCGTTTGGGCCATGAAGGCCCGGTGCCCATGCGGCCGATGAGACCAGGAGTTGCGCTCCTTGGTTTCGTAAGTTGTGGGCGATCTCAGAAGTATAGGCATCCGCACAGATCAACATCCCAACACGTGTGAACGGAGGAACTGAAATGGCGACCACCTGCGTTCCGGGGGTCGACCAGGCCTCCGATCCAACCCGCAATGTATTAATTTTTCGATGTGTGCCGAGAAGGGCTCCATTCGATGCAATTACGAACAGGCTGTTGTAAAGTTTGCGGGATATTCTGTCCTGCTCGGGACAGGAGAGGAACAATGTCACGCGCAGTCGGGCGGCGAGTCGTGACATGTGCGTCATCCACGAGTCTGGCTGCGGCAAGATCCACTTTGTTCCGATGCTGTCGGCAAAGGTATAGCCGGTGAGAATGAGTTCGGGCGTGATGATCCAGGTCGCGCCGAGTCGTGCGGCGGCGATGACTGCCTTTTCGACAAGCCGGCGGTTTCCTGTGAGGTCGCCCGGGACAGGCGAAAGATGGAGCAACGCGATGCGTAATGTGCCTGTCGGCATGTGATCGGGCTGTCAGATTAGAGGAGCATGGCTATTACGTCCACAAAGGTAACACAGACGAACGTATAGGTGAAACCTTGAACCGGCGGCACCGTCTTCTTGACAAGGCATCGTGATATGGGAAGTATGCATGAAAGGCCTGCTAAGCGCACGTCTGTCGTATTCTCGAGAAGGATTGCCCATGGGCAGCCCCGCGGCCTTCAATCAACGGGCGAGGCTCAGTATCTCCGGCGGACGGAAGCAGAAACGAGAGCGGTCATGAAACCGGTCGTCCAACTTGAACGGACGGGGTGTGGTATTGCGAGCGTCGCCGCGCTGGCCGGCGTGAGGTATCGGGAAATGCAGCGCGTAGCGAATAGGCTTGGTATTGTTGCCGACGATCCCAGATTGTGGTCCGAGACAAGCTATGTTCGGAGACTGCTTAAGGAGTTCGGAATCAGGCCGGCAAGTATCGAAGTACCCTTTTCCTCATGGGAGGATCTCCCGGATCTTGCGCTGCTAGCCGTAAAATGGCACAGAGAGCGGGGTCGCTCGTTCTGGCATTGGGTAGTGTTTTGGCGAGGACCTAGCGGACCTGTCGTGCTCGACTCGAAATACGCACTTCGTCGCCACGTGCGTACCGACTTCGGTCGCATGAAACCGAAATGGTTTATCCCTGTTGAACTGAAGTAGAAGGCGGCTGCATTTTTGAGCCGATGCTTTCTTGATGGCTAAGCTCCTTCCTCCAACCTCCGATAGTAAGACCCGTTGCGGATGGGTTGGTGGTAAGCCGCATTTCATCGCGTATCATGACCAAGAGTGGGGTATGCCGATTCACGATGACCGGAAACATTTCGAGATGTTGCTGTTGGAAGGCGCGCAGGCTGGTCTGACGTGGGAAACGATCTTGCTGAGGCGGGATGGTTATCGGCGAGCGTTTGCAGAATTCGATCCGGAGAAAGTCGCACGATTCACGGCAAAGACAAAAGCCGCGCTGTTAAAGAATACCAGCATCATCCGTAACCGGCTCAAAGTTGACTCAGCAGTGACCAACGCGCAGGCGTTTCTCACCGTCCAGGAGGAGTTCGGTTCGTTCGATCGCTACGTCTGGCAGTTTGTCGGGGGGAAACCGAAAGTGAATCACTGGACTCGCATGTCCCAGGTTCCTGCCACGAGCCCTGAGAGCGATGCGTTGTCGAAGGATCTCAAGAAACGTGGCTTTCGATTCGTCGGCAGCACGATCATCTATGCCTACCTGCAAGCCGCCGGGCTGGTGAACGATCACACGATTGATTGCTTTATCCGTGCACGCCGCTAGTGGCCAGCATATGGTAGCTGTCCTTTCCTTCCATCAGCAAAGAGAAGCAGTCTGGTGATGAAGACGATGTCGGTGCGTTGCTGCATTGCGGGAGGCGGTCCTGCCGGGATGATGCTGGGCCTCCTATTGGCGCGTGCAGGCGTCAACGTTGTGGTGTTAGAGAAACACGTCGATTTTCTCCGTGATTTCCGGGGCGACACCATCCATCCATCGACGCTGGAAGTTATGCACGAGCTGGGCATTTTGGAGCGTCTGCTTACCTTGCCCCACCAGAAAACGCCGCGGATCAACGCTCAGTTCGGCGATCTGGCGTTGACGGTCGCGGATTTTTCGTCTCTCTCGACGCATTGTCGCTTTGTCGCCTTCATGCCGCAATGGGACTTTTTGAACTTTCTGGCTGAAGAGGCAGCGCGGTATTCGACATTTCAGTTGCGGAGGCAAGCGGAGGTGACGGGGCTTGTCGAGGAGAAAGGTTCTGTGGTGGGGCTCCGGGCAAACACCTCAGATGGTCCGCTTGAGGTACGTGCCGACCTTGTCGTGGGAGCCGATGGGCGACACTCGATCGTTCGTGCGAAGGCTGGCCTCTCGATCGAAGAATTCGGTGCGCCGATGGACGTTCTCTGGTTCCGTCTGTCCAGGCGGGCGAACGACCCAGGAGATCCCGTAGGCCGCTTCGACGCCGGTCGTATCTTCATCATGCTGAATCGGGGCGACTATTGGCAGTGCGGCTTCGTGATCCCAAAGGGATCGCGAGATCAACTCCAAGAGCGAGGGCTGCCGGCATTTCGTGATGCTGTCGCACAGCTTGCGCCGTTCATGGCCGACCGTGTCGGCGAACTCCACGACTGGGAGCCGATTAAGCTACTGACGGTTCAGGTCGACCGGCTGCGCCGGTGGTATCGCTCAGGGCTGCTCTGCATCGGCGATGCGGCGCATGCCATGTCGCCGGTCGGTGGTGTCGGGATCAATCTGGCTATCCAGGATGCGGTCGCGACGGCGAATCTCTTGGCCGCTCCGCTCCGTGACGGCCCGGTTACCATCGAAGATTTACGCAAGGTCCAGCAGCGGCGCGAGTGGCCGACCCGCATGACGCAACGAGTCCAGCTCGCTATTCAGAATCGCGTCATCAGGCACGTTCTCACCAATAGGGACAGGTTCTCGCCGCCGTTCGCCATCCGGCTATTGGCGTTGATTCCATTCCTCCGTCGGATTCCCGCCCGGATGATCGGACTGGGAGTTAGGCCGGAGCATGTGCATACGTCTGACACAAAGGATACGCCCGCATCAATGGAAGCCGCATCGCACTAACAATGGCTTTTCTTATTTATTCGATTTGTTTGGTTGAACGAGACTAACCAGATGAACCAGGGAAACCAGCCGGTTCTCGCGGGTTAGGCAGCACGACTTGCGTCTTTTTCAGAGGTTCTCCGTCTATTGAGATGAGGGAAGGCATGGCGCTTTCCCATTTACGTGAAAGGAGAACCTCATGAGACCTCATCTTTCTCTCGACGTGCGCAACGTGCCGGCCTCGGTTGAGTTCTATCAGAAGGTCTTTGGTGTGGCGCCGCAGAAGCAGACGATGGACTATGCCAAGTTCGGTCTGACGGCGCCGGCTTTGAACTTGTCGCTTGTGTCGTCCACCGGCGCGGTGAGCGCGGTGAACCATCTCGGCATCGAAGTCGAATCTGCCGATGACATCGCGATGTGGAAACAGCGGTTGCAAGAACAGGGTATCCTCGAAAGGATCGAAGAGGGTGTAGCCTGTTGCTTTGCGAAGCAGGACAAACTCTGGTTTACTGACCCGGACGGTAATCCATGGGAAGTCTTCACGGTTCATGAGCAGTTGCCTGCGACAGGAACGTTGAAGAATACCGGTTGTTGTGTGCCGAAGAGTAGTGGTGCGTCCGAGTCGGCTGCTTGTGCTGCCTCATAAAGGGAGCTACCGTATGGGCAGACATCAGGGCGGGATGAGCATGATACCTGACAGTCAGAATATCTGGAGCGAAGTCCAAAACGGGCTTCGAACCTTCATTGCGAAGCGGGTGGCCGATGAGGCATCAGTGGAGGATCTTTCGCAGGAGGTCTTCGTGCGGATGCAGCGGGGCCTTGGCGGGCTAAAGAAGAAAAGTCGGCTGGTGTCGTGGATCTATCAGATTGCGCGGCATGCGATTATCGATTATTACCGTGCGCGGGGCCGGCAGATTGCGCGGCCGGTCGGTCTTGCGAGCGAACTTGAGAGTTTGCATCTTACCTCCCTGCCTGTGGAGTCGTCTGAGGGTTCCGGACAACTCCGCACGGAGTTGGCTGGCTGTCTCCGCCCCATGATCGAGCGGTTGCCAGAGGACTACCGGCAGGCAATTACATTGGTCGACCTTGAAGGCATGGCTCAGCATGAGGCGGCTGCGCAACTTGGTCTGTCGGTCTCGGGTATGAAGTCGCGTGTTCAGCGGGGACGCCGTCAATTGCGGGACATGCTGGAGGCCTGTTGCGTGATTGCCCTCGACCGGCGACGCGGGGTGGCCGACTACGATCTGCGGAACCAGCAGGCTGGTTCCTGCAGAAACCTTCCAGGATGTTGAGAAATTCTGTCAGCATGTCTTTTCCATTTGGTCTGTTCAGTCTGTTTGGCTGAATTAGACTAATCAGATAGACCAGACAAACCAGATGAACCTTCTGTGTTTTATTGGTTGAAACTCTCCGACGAACTGACGAAAGATTTGCGGTAGCCGGTTACTTTTTCCAAGTAGTGGCGGGTCTCTTCGTAGGGAAGATGTTGGCGCAACTGGGCATAGACGCCGGCCGGTTGGAGGCTGTTGATCTGGTTGACGGCAGTGGTGCGGTCCCGCGAAAAGGTGCGGAAAACATTGCTAGGGCCGGTATTGTAAGCCGCAATCACACAGTACTCGCGTGACACATTGTGATCCACAGCTTCCAGCTGATTAAACATCAACACGTTCAAATAGGCGGTGCCTAACTCGACGTTGTTGGCAGGATCGAACAGGTAATCCCGTGAGGGGGCTACGTCCTTGCCTTTCGCTTTCCGGTAGGCTTCCCGCCCACCGCTGGTGGGGACCAGTTGCATGAGTCCGTAGGCCGGGGCCGAGCTGACGGCATAGGGGTTGAAGTTGCTCTCTGTGCGGATGACCGCGAAGACCAGACTGGGGCTGATGCGATATTGTTCTGCAAACTGGTGCACCAGCCTTCGGTATTTGTCCGCCTGCTTCACGACGAGGTTGGACACCATCGGGATCTTGACGTAGTGAGCCGTCTTCTTGGTTCCATCCTGGTTGACCACGCGCGTGGCGGATTTCTCCTCGAGGAGATAGGCGGCAAAGAGCTCGGCTTCGGCCGGCGTGCGCACCGGTTTGCGTTGCTGATCGAGGACGAGGCCGAACAGGTAGGGGTCCTTGTCGCTGGTGAGGACGATTTCTTTGTCGGAAAACAAATCGACCGCGCGAGGATCCTGCGGGGTCAGGATCGTCGTGATCACGGCATTCTTGAGACTTCGTTGAGGGTCTTGATCGTCCAGTGTCTCGACCAGGATCTCACCTGAATCGAAGTCGACGATCGCCCGGCTTTTGTAGTTCTGCGTGTATTTCACATACTTCTTACGTTCGGGCAGTTTGACCTCCTTTTTTCCCCAGGTCTTTCCGACGTTCACTCCGAGGGCGGCGACGATCGTCTCGAAGTCCTTTTTTGCCTCACGCAGATCCTTGATCAGCGCTTCAGGATTGCGCGCATACTGGTCAAGACGTTGCTTGGCGATCTGTTTCGGATCTTTTCCTTGGGCAAGATCGATGACGGTTTGGCCGGTCCGGCCCTTCACGACGCGTTCAGCCGCCTTGATGGCTCGATCGGTGGTCTCACAGCCGGAGGCGAGTAAGGCGAAGGTAAGGATCAACAGCGTATAGAGCGAGGTCGATTGGCGCATGCGCATGGTTGTATTGTACAGATTTTGTAATGACCTACAAGGGCGGATGGGGGAGGGATGGCCCGGATGAGTCCCCTGTGCTCGCGCAACGCGCGGCTTGAGAAGGACGAGAGAGGAGCCACCAGACTTTCCTTTATGCTCGCAGAACGCGCACGATAAAACTGTGCTCGTCCAATGCGCGCAATGATGGATAGTCTGGCAGCTCCCCTGAGGGCAAAGTGGGGGAAATCGGAAGACCCTCGCTCGGGCGTATGGCACGTCCCTGGGAAATCGATTGCGCAGCAATCGGAGGGTAGGGCGGGTGAAAAATGTCTGCCGGTGGGTGGGCGGGAGAGAACGTTGCGCGCAGTGGGGGACTCATTCTGGCCATCCTGGGATAACGTAAACGAGCAAGAGTCTGCTCGCCGCCCCTGACCCCATTGGCCGCCGATATGCTAAATTAAGCCCCTCGTGATCGTCCACTTGTGGAAGGGGGATTGCCATGGCTGAGAAGAAAATCGTTGCGGTGGTGGGTGCAACAGGAGCGCAGGGTGGCGGATTAGTCCGCGCCATTCTGAGCGACAAGAATGCGGGCTTCACCGTGCGCGCGATTACTCGAGATGTGCAGTCTGACAAGGCGAAGGGGCTGGCGGCGCTGGGGACCGAGGTCGTGGCGGCAGACTTGGACAGCCCGGAGAGTCTGAAGAAGGCCTTTGCGGGAGCATATGGCGCGTTTTGTCTGACGAACTTTTGGGAGCACTTCTCACCGGAGAAAGAGTTGGTCCAGGCCAAAGGTCAGGCGCAGGCTGCGAAGGACACCGGAGTTCAACATGTAATTTGGTCTACCTTGGAAGACACGCGCAAGTGGGTGCCGCTCAGCGACAATCGCATGCCGACCTTGATGGGGAAGTATAAGGTGCCGCACTTCGACGCGAAGGGTGAGGCCGACGCTGAGTTTACAAAGCTCGGCTTGCCCACGACTCTTCTGCTCACGTCGTTCTACTGGGACAATCTGATTCACTTCGGCATGGGTCCGAAGAAAGGGCCAGATGGGACAATGGCATTCACATTGCCGATAGGTGACAAGAAGCTTCCTGGTATCGCAGCCGAAGATATCGGAAAGTGCGCACTCGGCATTTTCAAGAAGGGCCGTGAGTATATCGGTAGGACTGTTGGTGTCGCAGGTGAGCACCTGACCGCTACGCAGATGGCTGCCGCGTTGACCAAGGCGCTGGGCCAAACAGTGCGCTACAACGCCGTGACGCCTGAGATGTATCGTGGTTTTGGATTCGCCGGCGCCGAGGATCTCGGCAACATGTTTCAATTCAACCGCGATTTCGAAGCGGTCTTCTGCGGGGCGCGCAATCTCGACGTGTCGCGCTCATTGAACCCTGCATTACAGACGTTTGATCAATGGCTGTCTCGAAACAAGGGCCGTATTCCGCTCGAATAGTCTCGCGCCGAGGTCTATCTGTGAGTTAGATGGGGTTCGCTGTCTGCAGGGTGCTGAGAATGTCCGCCAGCTTCGTTCTTGATACCCGTTGGTCTGGTCTGTCTTGTATATTTTCTTGAACCAGGCTAATCAGATAGATCAGATCAACCAGATGACCCAGAGGTGTTAGGACTGGGGCTGGCCGGCGGACAGTGTCTGTTTCCCCTCGAGTTCGGTCCAGCGGTTATAAAGCCGTTCTGCGGCTGTTCTGGCTGCGTCCAGCGCTTCGGATCTTTCTTGTAGCGCTACTGCGTTGGAGGCAATGGCAGGGTCTTCCACGGCGGCTTGACAGGTGGCGATGGTCTCCTCGGCCTGGAGGATTCTCTGCTCCATCTTTGCCCACTCCTTTTGCTCACGATATGACAGGCCTGTTCGTTTTGCCTTCGGAGTCGATTCCGACTCGGATCGCGATGCCTTGGTGGAGCGTGATGTCGAGTGGCGAGCTTGCTCTGCTGCTTTTCGTTCTTGCGCCGACTCCCATTGCGCATAGTCGGCGAACCATTCGGTCTGGCCCGTGCCGTCTAGCGCGAGCAGTACGGTGGAGACCCGGTCTAAGAGCCATCGGTCGTGCGTCACCAGCATCAACGCGCCGGGGAACTCCATCAGACTGTCTTCCAACACATCGAGCGTTGGAATATCCAAGTCGTTCGTCGGCTCGTCTAGGATTAAGAGGTCGGCTGGTTGCAACATGAGCCGTGCGATGAGGAGACGAGCCTGTTCGCCTCCGGAGAGGCGGGAGACGGGAAGATCCAACTGCTCCGGCCGGAAGAGAAACCGTTTCGCCCAGGAGACCAGGTGCACCGAGCGGTCTTGATAAACGACCGCATCGCCGTGCGGGGCGAGGGCTCGACGTAGCGAGGAGGATTGGTCCAGCGATTCGCGGTGCTGCTCGAACGTGACCACGCGCAGCTTATCCGCGCGGGTGATGGTGCCTGAGTCCGGCTCCAGTGTGCCTGCTACCAG
>Ga0113563_10002476_pt1 | contig 11147 bp, 6 predicted proteins | sample Mud3Dept3metaG_FD_80117 | JGI IMG/M metagenome (GOLD analysis project Ga0113563, IMG submission 80117) | Freshwater wetland microbial communities from Ohio, USA, analyzing the effect of biotic and abiotic controls - Mud 3 Core 4 Depth 3... | ecosystem: Environmental > Aquatic > Freshwater >...
CTTGAAGGGTTCGATGGGCATAGGGTGGATTGCAAGCCCCCAGGATCACATACTTCCTGAAATCCACACCCAACTTCTTTTTTAAGGTCGACTTAACATCAATCTCCGTCAGAATGCCAAACCCCTCTTCCTTTAAAGCTTCTGTGACCTTGGAGACCGCATCTTCGTAAGACGTGTCCAAAACGGTACTAAAGGCATATTCCTTAATCTTTTCCATGAAAACCTCCTCATCCCGAGTTCATTCGTCGCATCGATATTTACCATAGCAAGCCCATTTACCATTTTCTCATAAATTGTACGCAAATAAATAGGGTGAATCCCGTATTTTCTGCGCGAGGATATGGCATTTTGGGATCAGATTGCCATGTAGTTTCAAGAGTCAAGTAAAGGAACCTATTACGAAAGGTGCAGCAGGAAAGGCTGGGGTGGAGGATGTCCTGGTCTTATCCCCTTCGATTGTGTATTCTATTTTCACCCAAACAGACTTTCATGATTTGTGTTTCTTGCGTTCACTGAGATAAAAGAGAATGGGAACGGTCATCCTTGAAAGGAGTAAGGATGCTACCTCCCCGGCCATGAGCGAAAGGGCGAGTCCCTGAAAGATCGGGTCAAAGAGGATCACGCATGAACCCACAATGACGGCAGCCGCCGTCAGCATCATGGGACGGAAGCGCACTGCACCGGCATCGACCACGGCATCGGCCAGGGACATTCCCTGCTTGAGCCTGAGTTCCACGAAGTCGACGAGGATAATGGAGTTGCGAACTACGATCCCCGCCCCTGCGATGAACCCGATCATGGAGGTTGCCGTAAAGAACGCACCCATCAGGGCATGGGCAGGAAGGATTCCAACGAGAGAGAACGGAATCGCCGCCATGATCGTTACGGGCGTTTTGAAGGATTGGAACCAGCCCACAACCAGGATGTAGATCAGGATAAGCACCGCAGCAAAGGCAAGGCCGAGGTCCCGAAAAACCTCGTAGGAGATATGCCATTCTCCATCCCATTTCATGGACACCTTCTGGGTCGTGAACGGCTGATGCGAGACATATCTTTCAAGCGTGTAGCCTTCGGGAAGCTTCAGTTGATCGAGGGCGTTGTTGATCTTCATGATGGCGTAGAGAGGGCTTTCCTCCTGGCCTGCCACATCCCCGGTCACATAGACCACAGGCATCAGGTTCTTGTGGTAAATGCTCTTATCGGCGATCGTCTGTTCCACGCGCACAAGCTCTCCCAGCGGAACAAGCTTCCCCTGGGAACCGATGACCTTGATCTGTTTCAAATCATTGAGGCTCGACCTTCCTTCCCTCGGCAGCCGGAGAAGGATGGACACATCCTCCTTTTCAGCCGGTTGATGGAGCAGTCCCACGCTCATGCCTTCGAGGGCTATTCGAAGCGTGGCTGCCACCTGCTCGGCAGACACCCCGCTGAGCGAGGCCTTCTCTTTGTCCGGAACGAATCGATATTTTGTCTGGTCATCCTCAACATACCAATCCACATCCACAACGCCATCGGTCTTATCCAGAATGTCCCTGATCTGTCGGGCAACCTCTATTTGCCGCTGATAATCCGGGCCGTAGACTTCAGCCACAAGGGTCTGGAGCACAGGGGGACCCGGAGGAACCTCGGAGACCTTGACGCGGGCCTGATACTTTCGGGCGATCTCCTGGACCTTGGGCCGGACAAGCTTGGCAATATCATGGCTCTGGGCTTTCCGCTCTCCTTTGGGTTTGAGGTTGATCTGAATGTCAGCCACGTTCGGACCTCTCCTGAGAAAGTAATGGCGAACGAGGCCGTTGAAATTGTAAGGAGACGCGGTGCCGATATACATTTGATAATTGATGACCTCAGGCACGGTACGGATATAGTCGCCGATGTCACGTGTGATGGCCGCTGTTTCCTCGAGGGTTGACCCCTCGGGCATGTCAATGATGATCTGAAATTCACTCTTGTTATCGAACGGAAGCATCTTTACACGAACAACCTTAAAGGCAAAGAGGGAAACGGACGCCAGGAGCAGAACGACGACAAGGCAGAGAAACCCGTAACGCCAGAAGGGGGAATGAATCAGGTGGGACATGACCCAGCGGTAAAGCCGCGTGGTCCTGCCCTCGCCTCCGTGCTTCGCTTCTTCTTCCCGCTTGAGCAGTCGAAGGCTTGCCCAGGGTGTTACGACAAACGCAACAAAGAGCGAAAAGACCATGGCTGCCGAAGCCCCTACGGGAATAGGCCGCATATAGGGTCCCATCAGACCCCTGACAAAGGCCATGGGGATGATGGCAGCAATGACCGCGAAGGTGGCCAGAATGGTCGGATTTCCGACCTCGTCCACGGCTTCCACCGCGATGTCCAGAACGGACCGGCTGCGGTTTTCAGGAAGGCGGTAGTGTCGGACGACGTTCTCGACGACCACGATGGCATCATCGACTAGGATGCCGATGGAAAAGATCAATGCAAAGAGGGTAACCCGGTTCAGCGTATAGCCGTAGAGATAAAGCAGAGTCAGGGTCAAGGCCAGAGTGACCGGAATGGCCACAGCGACGATGCCCGATTCCCGTAACCCCAGGGTCAGCATGATCAGGATCGTGACAGAGATAATGGCAATCATCATATGAAGGAGCAATTCATTCGATTTCTCTGCTGCCGTCTCTCCGTAGTTCCGGGTCGTGGTGACCTGAACGTCCACCGGGATCAGCACGCCCTTCAGGTGATTGACCTTGTCGATCACCCTTTCGGCGATCTCGATGGCATTGGTCCCTTTCCGTTTTGAGACGGTGATGGTCACGGCGGGCGAGAGCGGTGTATTCCCCTTTCCCATCAGCACATAGTCTGAGGACTCTTCAGGGCCATCCTCTATTCCGGCGATATCCCGAAGAAAGACAGGGCGCTGGCTGAATACACCCACGACAACACTTCCCACCTCCTCAGCCGTGTGAAGGAAACCTCCGGTTTCAACCAGAACCTCCCGGTTGCCGCTGGAAAAACCGCCTGACGGCAACTGGCGGTTCTCCCGCTCAAGGACCGGGGTAATTGCGGCCGGAGCCAAGTGGTAAGCGGCCATCTTTGCGTTATCGAGGATGACCCGGACCTGTCGTCGTTGGCCCCCGATGATCTTCACCTCTGAGACATCGTTAACCTCTTTGATCTCGTCGTGGATCTGAGCGGCGATCCTTCGGAGCGTAAAATGGTCGTAGCGGTCGCTCGAGAGGGTCAGGGCCAGGATGGGGACATCGTCAATGGAGCGGGGTTTGATCAGGGGCTGGCTCGCGCCGGGAGGAATCAGGTCAACATTAGCGAACATTTTCTGGTTGAGCCGGACAATGCTCTTTTCTTCATCCTCACCCACGTAAAACCGGACAATGGCCATGGCATAGCCGGGTGCTGAGGTCGAATAGATGTACTCTACCCCCGGGATCTCCCAGACCAGTTTTTCCATGGGCCTCGTCACACGCTGTTCGATTTCTTTACTCGATGCCCCGGGCATCTGGACAAAGATGTCGATCATCGGCACCACGATCTGGGGCTCTTCCTCCCTGGGAAGCATCACTACAGCGCCTATGCCCAGAAGAATCGAGGCAACGACGATGAGAGGGGTCAGTTTTGATTCAATAAAGGCATGGGCCAATTTCCCTGCAAGTCCAAGTTTGTCTTTCATCCCTGCTCACCTTTTAGGTTACTGCACCCGGTCCCCTTCTTTTATTTTTTCCAGTCCTTCGACGATGATCCGATTTCCGGCCTCGATCCCTGCAAGAACCTCAACCCGGTCTCCATAAGTTTTTCCCGTCTTAATCAACCTTATCTGAAGGGTGCTGAATGGATCAACAATAAGCACCCCCACCAACTGCCCTTTTTGCAGAATGGCCTTCTGAGGAACCAGAATGGCCTGCCGCTGACCGACACTGAACCTGGCCTTCCCATAGAGACCGGAACGGAGGCTCGTCGGGCTTCCTGTGTTGCCTTTTTCGCCAAAAAGGTCGATCTTCACTGTGAAACTCCTGCTTCCCGGGTCGGAAGCAGGAACGATCTCCGACACCCGGCTGGAGAACTCCTGAGGCCCAAGGGCGTCAATAACAACTCTTACAGGCATGGCGATGCGAACTCTCTTGATCATCGAGTCCTCTACTGAAACCTCAAGACGATAACGAAGACTATCCTCAAGAGTGAGCAGCGGAACTCCTGGGGCCGCGAGGAGCCCGATTTCTGCCTGTTTGGAAGTGACCACTCCGTTCAGGGGAGAGTGAATACGGCCGTAGCCGACATGGACCTGAGCACTGGCCATATCCGCTTTCGCCTGTTCCATCTTTGCAAGCACCTGGCTCTTCCTGGCTGAAAGGGCCTGCAGCACCCTTCCGGCTCTTTCCACCTCTGCGTCTGCCACCTTCCGTTTTGCCTGAACCTCATCGAACTCCTGCTGGCTGACCGATCTTTCTTCAAGGAGGGCCTTGTAGCGCTTGAACGTGGCAAGAGCAAGTGTTTGTCCCGCCTCCGCTGCCGCTTTGCCAGACTCGGCAGCACGGATGTTCTGATCCATTTCGACAAGGGCACCCTCTACCTCACCGAGTCCGGCCTGGGCCTTCTGAAGCTGAGCCCGGGTGTCGCGGTCGTCAACCTCGATCAGCAGTTGGCCGATTCGGACAGGATCTCCTTCACGGACGTGGACAGCCAGGATATTGCCCATGGTCTTGGAAGAAAGGACGGTGGTTACGTTTGAACGGACCGTGCCCACGGCTTCATAGTCTTCTGTGACCGGATAGGCCTTCACCGTTTCAGTCTTTATACCCTGTACAGGAACAGGGGCCGATTTGTCGACAACGGCCTCCTCCTTTTTTCCGCAACCGACGAGCAGCGTTGTAAGCAATACGAGGCTTAGGACTATTCGTGATCTTCCCATACATTCCTCCTTTACCTGAATCCGCGAACCGCATGCAACACTATCGGCCCTTTATTTGCCAGAGCGTACGCTTTATCCAACAAAGGGCTGAAGATCCGTTAGCTTTCCGACGGACAGAAGCACGTGGGCATAGCTGACCAAGTGGTCGTAGCGTGCTGCCACCAGATTGAGCCTCGCCCGCACCAGAGCGGTTTCGGCTCTCAAGACCTCGGTGATGGTCGTCAGGCCTTCCCGATACCGGTTCTGAACGATCCGGTGTGTCTCCGTTGCCTGACCGATGACCTGTCCCGCCACGGCCAGTCGCTCACGGGCTGAGACGTGTTGTTGATAGGCTTGCGCCACTTCGAGGCGAATCTGGTTGGCAAGATGCTCCTGTTCCGCAGCGGCCATCGATTCGGCGGCCCGTGCCTTACTGATCCTTGCGCTGCGGCCGGCATCAAAGATGTTGAAGGTAAGGCTGGCGCCCACGGTGTAATCCGAACTTCCGCTTGCCAAATCATTTCCACTCATGCCGTAATTTCCAAACAGGTCTAACCTCGGGAGGTACTCTCTTTTTGCTCCGGTCACTCCTTCCTTGTTTAATTGGACGTTGTATCCGGACCGGATATAATCGGGCCGATGGAGGAGGGCCAGTTTAATGAAATCTTCCTTCTTCTCAGCCTCGAATCGCTTATCCGCCAGCTCCCCGGTCACTTTCTGGGATGTATCGACGGGAAGGCCGAGAACCGTGTTAAGGGCCGCGTAGGCAACAGCCACATCCCCCTCCGCATCGATCAGTTGTTGGCGAAATTCCGCCAGTTGAACCTCGGCAGCCAGGAGGTCCGACTCAACCACCAGCCCGTTCTGAAACCTGTCCCGGGTTCGCTTTACATCCGACTCAGCCATTTTCACTGCTTCCTCAGCTACCCCTTTCTTGCTGTGGGCAACGAGTACTCCGTAGTAAGACCGAATGACTTCAAACCGGATCTGCTGTTCAACCATGGCCTTCTGGAGGTCCGCCTGCTGCTGTCCGAGGCGGGCCTGGTTGACACGGGTAACCGTCTGAAGTTGATCAAAGAGGACTTGTCTGAGGTTAATCGCGGTCCTGAAGTTGCTGAGGGGATCAGGATTGTTCAACGCCGATAATCGAAAATCCTGCTGGCTGAATCGGGCCTGCTCCAGACGGGATCCGAAGACAAAGACCGGGTTGTTTCCTCTCGTAAATGTTTCGCTGAATTGGAGGAGAGGGAACCAGCCGGCCCGCGCTTCCCGGAGTTGGGCTTCCGCTATTTCGCAGCCTGAAAGCGTCATGCGAATCAAAGGGTTGTTTTTGAGGGCTTTGTCCGCGGCCATGGGAAGGGTCAAGCTTTCCGGCTCTTCAGCTCGGGAGAGGGGCATAGAAAACCGGCTGCAGACGCAGTGAAAGAAGACAATAATGAGTAGGCAAACAGCGATTTTATGAATGAGGCAATACCGATTCATTTTTTCCCTCCTGTTCTTAGGGATATTCATCTTTTTTATATATCCTACCAAACTGTGAGCCTCTAGAAAAGAGAGAATGCCATTGGAAGGCCGGGATAGGTTTGCGGCTGATTCCGCTCGTTGACTTTTCCCTCGCGAATTTGGTACCCTTCGTTCAATAGAAAGGAGGAGCATGGTTCAGAAAGTCCTTCCCGCGTTTGACTGGCTTCGGCATTACAAACGGGCAGACCTGTGGGGAGACCTCTCGGCGGGGCTCGTCGTCGCGATCATGCTGGTTCCCCAGGGGATGGCTTATGCCATGCTCGCAGGGCTGCCTCCGGTCATCGGACTTTATGCATCCACGGTTCCCCTCCTGGTTTATGTCCTCTTTGGTTCCTCGCGACAGCTTGCCGTCGGGCCGGTGGCCATGATCTCCCTTCTGGTATTTGCAGGGGTTTCGGATCTCGCAGAACCCGGTTCAGACCAGTATCTTGGATTCGTTTTCCTTCTTGCCCTGATCGTGGGTGTGACCCAGTTCGCCATGGGTTTGTTTCACGTGGGGGTGTTGATCAATTTCCTGTCCCATGCCGTGATCAGCGGGTTCACCTCGGCTGCGGCTGTCATCATCATCTTGAGCCAACTGAATCATCTCCTCGGAATTAGGTCTTTCCGTGGACACTCTGCACTGCACCTTTTCGCTGGATTCGTTCGAAACATGGGGGATACGAATGGGACTACATTGATCATCGGTTTGGCAAGTATCCTCCTCCTGATTGTCGTCAAAAAGAAGAGCCCACGCTTCCCGGGCCCCCTTTTAGCGGTTGCGGCAAGCATCGGGGCAACATCGCTTTTTGGCCTCGATCGCTTGGGCGTGAGCATCGTCGGACATGTTCCCAAGGGGCTTCCCGCTTTTTCGATGCCCACAATGGACATCAACTCATTACAGATTTTGTTTCCGACGGCGCTGACCGTTCTGCTGGTCGGCTTCATGGAATCGTTTTCTATTGCGAAATGGGTTGCAGCAAGGGAGAAATATAAAATTGACACAAACAGGGAGTTGATCGGCCTGGGCCTGGCCAATATGGCCGCCTCCTTTTTTTCCTCCTATCCTGTGACAGGAGGGCTTTCGCGCACGGCCGTGAACTATGAGGCAGGAGCGAGGACAGGACTCGCTTCAATCATCACGGTCTTCATCATTCTCATCACCTTGACCTTTTTCACGTCCTTTTTTTATTACCTGCCCAACGCCGCGTTGGCCGGGATTGTCATCGTCGCAGTGACGGGGCTGATCGATGTAAAGACGGCGCGGCACCTTTTCCAGGTGAGGCGCACTGACGGGTGGACGATGGTCCTAACCTTCTTCTCCACCCTTCTCCTGGGAAGCCAGAACGGGATGGCCGTGGGCGTAGGTTTCAGTCTTCTGGTCTTTATCTGGAGGAGCAGTCATCCTCACGCAGCTGAGCTGGGATATCTGGAAAAGGAAGGGATTTTTAGAAACGTTAAACGATTTCCCGAGGCCAAGACCCATCCCGAGATACTCATCCTCCGCGTCGACGCTTCGCTCTACTTCGCCAATATGAGTTTTCTTGAAGATCTCCTGAGAAAAACCGTGGAGGAAAAAAAGGCTCTCAGGTGGGTCATTATGGATCTGTCCGGAGTAAACGATATGGATGGCGTCGCCATCGATGCCTTGGAAGAAATCATGGAGACGTATCATCACCGGGGGATTGAGTTCCTGTTCGCCGCGATGAAAGGCCCTGTCCGTGATCTGGCGGCGAAAGCAGGGTGGGAAGAAAAGTATGGGAAACGGGTCACGTTCAATACCCTTCAAGCTGCGATCGATGAAATCAAGTCAGGCAGCTGACAGGCCGAAACCGAAAAGACCCGTTACAGAAAGAACGGCGGGAGTAAGGATCTCTCCCGCCGTTTTTAACATCCAAGGTTACCGGGGGGGGGTCACCGTTTCTTCTGGGGATCCCCGTCATAACCCAGGGCCTTCCAGCTCAGACGGCCCTTCTCCCCGTGGCAGTCGTTGCACTTGAGGGCCTGGCCCTTCGGCACGACCATGTGGGTGATCTTCCAGTACATGTCGGTCTCCACCCAATCATACTTGCCGCTGTAAGGGAGCCCTGCCGCTTTCATCCCGCTGACAATCGCCTGGTTCCAGTCGTAGTGATTCCAGTATCCGCCGAAGAGGTGCGGGACGGCGAAGATGTTATTGCCTGAGTCGTACATCTGTTTGCCCTTCATCACCTTGAACGGCCAGATCTTCGCACTCTTCTCTCCCTTTTTCCCAAGAGGATAGTTGTGGTGGACAGGCGGCTTGGACGGGTCGATCTTCTCTCCAAGAAGATGGCGCTCCACGGATCCGTTGAACCACAGGTACGTGGGGATGACGTCCTTGGCCCACTTGAAGTCGCCTTTCATCTTGTCGTAAAGCACCTGACCCCACTGATCCTTGGGCGGTTCTTTGACGTCTTTGCCTGCCGTTGACCAGTCCCACCAGACCTTGGTAGGAAGGGTTCGAGCAAACGTGGGGATATGACAGGTCTGGCAGGCTACTTTCTCCATATGTTTGTTGTACAAGGTGTTCTTGTGCGGGCTTGCACTGTGGCAGTCCGTACAGTCCAGGGTCATTCCGCCGGAAGCCGAGACGGAGAGGGCCTGTCCCGGGATGGCATGATCTTTGGTCTTGTGGCAGGAACTGCAGGTCATGTTCTTGCCGTCGGTTCCCATATGGACATCCATGTTTCGAGACGGGGCGGCCAGAGTGCTGTCCAGGTCGCCGTGCTTGATGTGGTCCCCTCCGCCCCCGAAGAAGTGGCAGGCCCCGCACGTGCGTCGGCTGGTTTTTCCCACGCCCTGGGCGACCTTTTCCAAATCCACCTTTTCGTCGGGGGCTCCGGCGCCTGTAGGGATCTTCTTGTATAACCCGGTGGTGTCATGGCAGATGAGACAGTCTACATTCTCCGACTTGCTGAAATCGAAGGAAGCATCCTTCCATCCGTACCCCGCGTGGCAGCTTGTGCAACGAGGCCAGTTGCTGGGAAGGGCAATGCAGAAATTGTTGATGGCATTCTTCTTGCCCAGATCATGCACTCCTTTCCCGGGCACATCCTGTTTCTCGGACCAGATCCAGTGGACCGTCTTCATGAAGTCCTTGACCTCCCTGTCGTGACAACCCAGGCAGACCGCTGTCACTTCCGGGCCGGTCTTGAACGGACCTTTGATCCGGTCGGCGTGCCCTTGGGCGAATGCCCACCCGGTGAAAAACACAAATGCCATGAAGAACGCCCAAAACAATCCTCGTTTCATAAAACCCTCCTTGCTGACAGGATTATCCCTTATTGTTACTGCGAAACACGAGGAGGAGTCAAGACCCTTTTTGAGAATCGAGAGCTTTGCATGGCGAACAAACGCGAGAGCATTGTACTTATATATCATTGAGGAGCTGATCGGTTCATCGAGGGAACCTAACCTCTTCAGGATGAAGCATCTTACTAAAGGATAACGGCAGGGGCGAATGACGTTCTTGTCGGATTCCGGAACATCATCATGCTCAATGCTCTCCACATACAGTCTGCTTGACTAATCGGACACAAAATATTAAATCAAACAAACCGGAATACATGATACTATAATCGCTGGGATGCCACTCCGTCGCTCAGGCGTGGAAGAGACGGAATTCATCATCCCCAGATTGTCCTTATGCTTGATAGACTCTGGCTTATACCTGTAGGTTTTATTATCGGGGCCTACGGAACCCTGATAGGAGCAGGAGGCGGGTTTGTCCTTGTTCCCATGCTGATCCTCCTTTACCCAAAGGAGGCACCCGAGGTGATCACCAGCATCTCTCTGGCTGTTGTCTTTTTTAATGCCCTTTCCGGATCTTTCGCTTATACACGATTGAAACGCGTGGACTACCGATCAGGCATTCTATTCTCCGCTGCGACCATCCCGGGAGCTGTTCTTGGGGCCATGACCACGTCACTGATCCCTCGCCCTCTATTTGACATACTCCTTGGAATATTGCTGATTGCGGCCTCGATATTCTTAATGTTTCATCGTGACAAACAAAACGGTCAGGGAAACGGTGTCCTGGGAGGATGCCTTGTCCGAAACCTTGTAGAAACGGACGGTACCCGTCACACGTTCTCTTATTCTCCGAGGGTCGGAATAGGACTGAGTGTCGTCATCGGCTATGTGTCGAGTCTATTAGGAATCGGAGGCGGAATCATCCATGTGCCTGCCCTCGTCCATCTTTTGAACTTTCCTGTCTATATCGCAACGGCCACGTCGCAGTTTATCCTGGCGATTATGGCCTTGACCGGGACAGTGGTCCACGTTGCCACCGGGGCTTTCCATCATGGCATCCGACGAACAATCGCGTTAGCGATCGGCGTTCTCATCGGGGCCCAATTAGGGGCATTCCTCTCTTGTCGCATCAGAGGCGTGTGGATCATTCGGGGTTTGGCGATTGGGTTGGGGTTAGTGGGAATCCGCGTCCTGATTTTATCCTTTTCCTGAGAGTTTTTGTCTTTTGAAGGTTCGAGGGTCAGGTCAAAAACCCTATCTTCCCCTTGAAAAAGAGAGAAGTAGTTTCTAAAATTACTGTAGTGAGATTGCCGGAGCCAGTGGCCTTGGCCCTAGGAATGCCTTTCTGCCTGGCGGGACAAGCTGACAAAGCCGTCTCCCCACCCTCCCAGAAGCAAAAGGAAGAGTACCAGAAGAAGATTGAGACCAAGCTTAATGAGTTGAACCAGGAGTTAAAAGAATGGAAAGACAAGGCGAAAAAGATGGGGGAGAAAGCACGAGC
>Ga0113563_10002477_pt1 | contig 11143 bp, 8 predicted proteins | sample Mud3Dept3metaG_FD_80117 | JGI IMG/M metagenome (GOLD analysis project Ga0113563, IMG submission 80117) | Freshwater wetland microbial communities from Ohio, USA, analyzing the effect of biotic and abiotic controls - Mud 3 Core 4 Depth 3... | ecosystem: Environmental > Aquatic > Freshwater >...
ACCTTCTCGACGGTAGCTTCGTCAGGGAAGCCATCGAAGAAGTGCAGCGTCCCGAGGCGCGTTTGGATTGCATCCGGCGTCAAAATTTGCGGCGGGATGTCAGTAGTCATCTTCATTTTTTTGACTGATTGCTTGGTTTGGGATTGCATGGCTTCCTCCTTTGATAAGCAGGCATCATTATCCGGATTGGGTTTGCATTTACCTTTTCTGTCTTTTTTAGGAACAGAGCAATTATATATAACTATTATTTGGAGAATAATTGCGAATTGCTTTATTTTCCACATCGACTTTTTACCCAAAAAAGTTTCCGTTCAGTGGTCACACGGTTTAGTAGGGGGGCAGCAAGACCCATAAGTGAGCAAGGGGGTCGATTTGTACAACTGAATACTTTTTTCTCCTGGTGTGGGTGACTCTTTAGGGCACCGCCCGGGCACCTGAGGAGCGGACGCAGGTCGGAGCGTAGCCCGGAGCAAAGCGAACGGGGTGCCGTGCTCACCCGCAGCCTACTGCATGATATCTGTGTGTCTATGGCTGGTTAGATGTAAAAACGCCTGCAGCAACGCAGGCGTTTACTGGCGGAGAGGGCGGGATTCGAACCCGCGTCACCTTCCGGTGAACACGCTCTCCAGGCGTGCGCGTTAGGCCAAACTACGCAACCTCTCCATTTCTACACTTATTCATTTTCAATCCCCTTAAGCGTGCTGGATTATACTATATTGTTATTTCGAGCGGGAAAAGATTAAATGCCTGGGTGATCTTTGGAATAGATGTACAGCGAGGCGTCCCACTCACGCTGGTATCCGCCTGCAAGAAGCACCGGCTCTAGTTCGGGGTGGAGGGGAGCAAACCAGTTTGCCTTCTTGAAGCCAAGCTGATTAGCCAGATAGCGGTAATCCATCAACAAGGTGGGTAATTCATCCAGATTGCAAGCCAGCAGGGAGATGACCGGGACGGTTTCACCCTCGAAATCATCATCGATCAGGATCGCCAGTAATCCCAATCCGCCCCGCCACCACCAAATATGTCCCTTTTGGATCTCATCAATTAAATAAACCTCACTATACCGTAACCATTTCCAACTCAAATTCACCAATCCAGCAGCAAAATCCGATGTTGGATTGGTTTTAATCAGGTTGATAGCATGGGGGATATGAGCGGTAGAAAGTGGCTGGAATAAGCTCTCTAAAGGAATAGATCCTTCGTATTTAACTGAAGGTGCGATGTATGGCGTAAATTCAGCAATTTTTTGAAATCCGGTGCGCTCAGAGATGTGATGTACCTTGACTTGAAATGATGCGGTTGCCAAGCGGATTGTGCCTTTTCCGTTTTGCAGCCAATAATCTAACAGATAATCGTGCAAGCGGGAGGCGATACCGCGCCCCTCGCACTCGGGGTGGACGCGCAACCCTTCCATCCACCAATCAACAGGCGATAATTGGGTAAGCTTGCTTAGTCCAACGACATGGTTTTCATGTTCTGCAACTGCCAGGCGACCGCCAGTATCTGCGAGCCACTCCGCCCATACCTGGGGCACGTAATCCTCGCCATCCCAGATTGTGCGGGTCAATTCCATAACATCTGGGGTGTCATCCTTTTGAGCAGGCCGGCAGTGAACTTCGATTTTCCATGCCTTCTTATCTTGGTTTTTTTCTGTCATATATCTTAATTTAACCGGGAAAGAGGCTACTGATGAGCTCTGGAGCAAAACGTTCTACCATTTCTGATGAGAGGCCATTCTCGCGACAGATTTCTGTGTACAGGTCTGCGCTGGGACGTTTGCGCCGCGTTTGGGTTGCGAGGTCTAATTCCCATAATCCAAAACGTTGCGTCCAGCCGCGTTCCCATTCGAAGTTATCTATCAATGTCCAATGGAAATACCCCTTAACAGGATGGTTGTGGTTTACGGCACGCCAGAGCTGGTGTACATGCTGGATGAGGTAACGTTGCCTTAAACTGTCAGCACTATTTTCTATACCGTTTTCCGTGATGATTATCGGTATCTTAAATTGAAGAGCCCAATGGATGGCTTTGATTAAACCTTCCGGAGTGTTAGCCAGAAAACCTGTATCGCTGAGCGTTGCTCCAGATGGGTAAGAGTGGCTGCTAAAAAATTCTTGCCGCCGGAGCAAGTTGAAAGAAGTATATTCTTGGGAATAGTAATTTAAACCAATGAAATCTTGCGTCCCCTTAATTTGGGGGAGGCTTTTTTTCCAGAAGAGAAATCCCATTTTACCTGTACGTAGTGCCTGGGGGATATTTTCATTGAAAATATTGTCTTGCAAGCTGGCTTGCAAGCGATCCAGGGGAGACCAAGACCTGTTAGGCATCACCGGGCGGTAATTAAAGGCAATCCCAACCTGTGCAGTGGATTGAAGCTTGTGAATCACCTGATAAGCAGCGGCATGTGCTCTCACTAGATTGCTGAATACACGCCCAAGCGAGTTGAGATCTCTTTCACCGGGTGGAAATCGGGCTAGCGCATAGCCTAACAATGCCAGTACATTTGGCTCATTGATAGTGATCCATAAATTAACATAATCCCCTAGAGCTTCCACCATCTTTTGAGTATATTTAACGAAATACTTTATGATCTCTTCATTCTCCCAGCCTCCCATCTCGGTTACCCAGATTGGGTCGGTGAAGTGGTGCAGAGTGACCATTGAAATCATATTGCGTTCTTTAAGGCTGCGTACCATCTCGTGATAACGATCTAGAGCAGCATGGTCCCACCGGGTGGGGGAAGGTTGGATGCGGCTCCATTCTACGCTGAATCGGAGAGCGTTCTGCCCGGCTTCGCTAGCAAGATCGAAATCTTCCCGCCAACGCCCACCCCACCAATCGCAGGCTACCCCCGACTTGTCCTCATGGAGGATGTGTCCAGGTTCTTGTTCCCATGCCCACCAGTTGTTGTTAGTATTATTACCTTCAACTTGATGGGAAGAGGTTGCAGTTCCCCAGAGGAAGCCACGCGGGAAATGAAAGGTCGCCTGAGCCATTAGTCAATTCAATATCAGGAAAAGGAATAACTTACTTATTGTAGCGATTCTCACCTTTCTTGACAACCTATACAGTAAGCAAAATCCAAGTCCAATTCCATACTCACAAAGCGAAGGGACGAAATTCGTTCCTTTATAAAGATTATTGCGTCTAAAATCACTACTTCTATGGTATGCTCTTGGGGGAAGGGTGAAAATATGAGCGAAGTATATATTATCAGCGCCGTAAGATCACCAGTCGGGGTCGGAAAAGCTAAAGGGGCGTTGTTTCCTCTTGCTCCTGTAGACCTGACGGGGAGAATCCTGGTTGAGGTAATCCGGCGGGCACAGATTGAGCCTGGTCTGGTTGATGATGTCGCTTGGGGCTGCGTCACACCCATTGGTGACCAGGGAGCGAATCTTGCGCGTTTGGGTGTGCTTAAGGCTGGGTTCCCGGTTTCTGTTCCAGCAGTAACCTTAAACCGGATGTGCGGCTCCAGCCAGCAGGCGGTGCATTTCGCTGCCCAAGCCATCCTGGCTGGTGATATGGACATTGTTATTGCGGGCGGCACAGAGATGATGTCCCACCAGTCTTTGGGTGCCGATTATCCTGAAAAATGGCCTGAAGATATACCTTACCAACTTGTGCACCAGGGGATCAGTGCGGAGCTGATGGCGGAGAAGTGGAATTTGACACGCCAAGAGCTTGATGATTATGCCTATCGCAGCCATATGCGTGCTATGTATGCGATTCAACAGGGGTATTTCGACCGACAGATTCTGCCCATTCAGCGCCAGGATGGTGTGACGGTTACTTATGATGAGGGGGTGCGCATGCCCCCTGATCGCCAGAAAATGGCCAGCCTTCAACCAGTGTTCAAAGAAGATGGGATAATCACTGCTGGAAACTCCAGCCAGGTCAGCGACGCCTCAGCCGCTCTTTTGTTAGCATCTGCTAAAGCAGTAGGTCGCTATAATTTACTTCCAATGGCGCGTATCGCAGCCCGCCATGTCACCGGCTCCGATCCAGTTCTTATGCTGGATGGACCTATCCATGCCACACACCAAATATTACGAAATACTGGTATGCGATTGGAAGAGTTTGATGTCATTGAGATAAACGAGGCTTTTGCCTGCGTGGTTCTGGCATGGCAACGGGAGAATATCACCGTGAATATGGATAAAGTGAATCCAAACGGCGGCGCAATTGCACTCGGGCACCCCCTGGGTGCTACCGGTGCCGTGTTGATGACTAAGCTGGTTTTTGAGCTTGAGCGCATTGGTGGAAGATATGGATATCAAACCATGTGCATTGGGCATGGCATGGCAACTGCTACCATTATTGAAATGATATGAAACATCTACTATGATTTTCGCGGATTCTTGCTGACTATCGCTCAAATCCGAGGGCGATCTAAAAATGAAGAATTCTTTTATTATCTGGTTTCTCAGGTAGAATAGAAATATCGCTCATCAAGAAGGAGGCAGCGCAATGTCAATAAATGAACCTAAACCACTTAATTGGACACCGGATCCAGATGTAGGCTTTACTGTCACTCGCCGGACGGATGGAGGGATGCAAATAACATTCACCGATGTGAAAATGTCAACCCTGGAACATTGGCGGGAGTTTGCGCTCGCTCATTTAATCGATTCTGACCGGCTGACTCGTAATTTGTATGATCTGAGTAGAATTGAAATCCTGCCTGAACGGGCGATTCAATATGCCCTGGAGGTAAATAGCGATCCATCCGTGCGTAACATCCGCCTTGCTGTAGTTGTGAGTAGTGATCAAGTGCGAAAAGCTGTACAGGAAATTGCGGCGTTGACCGCGCCAGGCGGCGTTGAAATGGCGATTTTCACGTCCTTGACTGAGGCAGAAACTTGGTTGGAGAGACCATTAACAAACGTTGTTTGAGATAATAGCAATATTGCGTTTTTCCCCTGCATACCTGGATAAGTGGGTTTGAAAGGAAGCATTTGGTATTTCAGCAATGTTACGCACTTCCCATCTAGTTATCGATAATAAAATATTTCGGTGGGGCTCACGCACGTATTTGATGGGCGTTCTCAATATAACCGAGGATAGCTTCTCTGGGGATGGTTTGCGGGCTCGAGTCTCTACTCTCGATCCGAACAATGAACATTCGCTTTCGAGCGTGGTAAGCCTGGCTTTAGAATTGGGCAAACAGTTTGTTAAGGCTGGTGTTGATATTCTTGACGTTGGTGGTGAAAGCACAAGACCTGGCTCACAACCAGTTAGCCTGGGAGAGGAATTGTCCTATGTCATCCCGGTGGTAAGCGCACTTAGTGCCGAATTGGATGTTTTAATTTCTATTGATACTTATAAGGCTCAAGTCGCAGAGTCGGCGATCCAAGCTGGCGCCCATCTGGTAAATGATATATGGGGATTTCACGCTGATCCAGAAATGGCGTCTGTAGTGGCGCGATGGAATGCGCCAGTGATACTCATGCATAATCGCAGCTCATGGGTGCATGCAGAAATTAAAGAACGGCTTGGCGGGCGTTACATCGGGATAGCCTATGAAAACCTGATCGAGGACATCAAGAGAGAATTGCTGGAGAGTGTAGCGCTGGCTCAAGCAGCTGGAATATCAGATGAGAAGATCATCTTGGATCCTGGGATTGGTTTTGGTAAGACGGTCGAACAGAATCTGGAATTGCTCAATCGACTGGATGAAATCAGGGATTTAGGTTACCCACTGCTTTTTGGGCCATCGCGCAAATCTTTTATCGGTTATACACTGGATTTGCCTCCCGAACGGCGCTTGGAAGGTACCACAGCTGCAGTTGCGGTGGGGATCACTCGTGGTGCTGATCTCGTACGCGTACATGATGTAGAATTCATGGCGCGCGTCGTACGCATGACCGATGCCATCGTCCGTCGGGCTGAGTGAGTAATACTTCCAAAAAATTGAGATACTTAGGAGATTTGAATGCTTGCGGATCCATTTGGCGCACGAGACGTATTGAAGACTGGTTCTGGTAATGTTGATATTTACCATCTAACGAAACTGGAGCAGGCAGGTCTTACAAAGCTGGATAGGTTGCCTTTTTCAATTCGGATTCTGCTCGAATCATTATTACGGCAATGTAATGATATAGAAATCACACAGCAGAATGTGATCAATCTCGCAAGATGGGAACCTGTGACCAATCTACGAGCTAGTTTGCCTTTCCTTCCAGCCAGGGTAGTGATGCAGGATTTTACCGGTGTTCCAGCGGTGGTTGATCTGGCTGCCATGCGCGCTGCTGTGAAGCGTTTTGGAGGCGATCCACGAAAGATCAACCCATTAGTGCCGGTAGACTTGGTAATCGACCATTCAGTTCAGGTGGATTTCTTTGCTACCCCAGAGGCATTTTCAAGGAATGCTGAGCTTGAATTTCAACGCAACCGGGAGCGATATGAATTCTTGCATTGGGGACAACAGGCTTTCAACAATTTTCGCGTAGTTCCACCAGCAACAGGCATTGTGCACCAGGTGAACCTGGAATATCTGGCATCTGTGGTAATTATTAAGGATGAGAATGGCGAACGATTAGCTTTTCCAGATACCCTGGTGGGTACTGATTCACACACGACAATGATTAATGGCTTAGGAGTCCTGGGTTGGGGAGTGGGCGGAATTGAAGCAGAGGCAGTAATGCTCGGCCAACCGATAGAGATGGTTACACCCGATGTGGTGGGTTTCAAGTTGTATGGAGAGCTGCGCGAAGGGATTACCGCCACCGATTTGACTCTTACCATTACTGAGACGCTCCGCCGGAAGGGAGTAGTAGAGAAATTTGTTGAGTTCTATGGCCCTGGTCTTGAAGTTCTCTCACTGCCGGATCGAGCAACAGTAGCCAATATGGCACCTGAATATGGTGCAACAATTGGATTTTTTCCAGTCGATGAAGAAACACTACGTTACCTCCATCTGACCGGTCGCTCCAAGGAACAGATCAAGCTTGTGGAAGCTTATTGTAAAGGACAAGGATTATTCCGCACAAAAGATACCCCTGCTCCTGAGTTCAGCGATGTTTTGGAATTAGATTTAAGCAGTGTTGAGCCCAGCCTGGCTGGGCCAAAACGCCCGCAAGATCGTGTCCCATTGAGCGAAGTAAAACGCGCATTTCGTACTTCTTTAATCAAATCGATTAACGAGCGCGGTTACGAGCTTAAGGCTGATGATTTGGAGGGTAAGGCTCTATTACCCAATAACGGCAATAGCACAGAGTTAAGACATGGCTCGGTGGTAATTGCTGCGATTACTTCTTGCACGAATACTTCAAATCCAAGTGTAATGGTAGCGGCTGGTTTATTGGCAAAGAAAGCCGTCAAGCTGGGATTAACTGTGAAGCCGTATGTTAAGACAAGTCTAGCACCAGGATCGCGTGTGGTAACAGAGTATCTGGAAAAAGCAGATCTTTTGGAACCGCTTTCACGGTTAGGATTTAACGTCGTTGGTTATGGTTGTACCACCTGCATAGGAAATTCAGGTCCGCTTCCTACCGAAGTAGTAAAAGCGATCAGCAGCGCTAACCTGGTGGCTGCTGCAGTTCTTTCGGGAAACCGAAATTTCGAAGGACGTATTCATCCTTATGTGCGAGCCAATTACCTTGCATCTCCACCTTTGGTGGTGGCGTATGCCTTAGCGGGTACGGTTGACATTGACCTGTATCAAGAGCCGATTGGATTTAGCCAGGATGGATCACCGGTCTTCCTGCGAGATATCTGGGCTTCGCACAAAGAAACTCAGGAGATTATTTCCCAGGTGATAACACCAGACATGTTCGTAGATAAATATGCCAATGTTTTTACAGGCAATGATGTGTGGAATGCAGTACAAGCTGGTGATAGTGAATTGTTTCAATGGGATACGACCTCAACATATATTCAAGAACCACCTTTCTTTCTGGATCTGGCGCAAGTGGTTCCTGTAATCCGCGATATCCAGGGTGCACGCGCCTTACTCGTCTTAGGGGATTCAGTTACAACCGACCATATTTCCCCAGCAGGTTCTTTTGCTCCAGACACTCCTGCTGGGAAATACTTGATCGAACGCTGTGTTTCTCAGCGAGATTTTAATTCATATGGCTCAAGGCGTGGCAACGACCGTGTAATGACACGCGGCACTTTTGCTAATATTCGGCTAAAGAACCGCCTGCTCCCAGGTGTAGAAGGCGGTTATACAGTTCATTTTCCAGAGGGCAGTCGAATGAGTGTTTATGATGCCGCTTTACGTTATCAAGTGGAAGGTGTGCCACTTTTGGTTTTAGCGGGGAAGGAATATGGCACGGGATCCAGTCGAGATTGGGCAGCGAAAGGCACCAAGTTGTTGGGGATACAAGCTGTTTTAGCTGAATCGTTTGAACGTATCCATAGATCGAATCTGGTAGGAATGGGAGTTTTACCCTTGCAGTTTAAGTCCGGAGATAGTATCGATACATTGGGCTTGGAAGGTACGGAATTATTCGATATAGTAGGTTTGTCTGACACAATCACACCAAGGAGCGAGGTGACCATCATAGCAAAGAAGAGCGATGGAAAACAGGTTCAATTTAACGTAATCACGCGCCTTGATACATCCATTGAAGTAAATTACTATCGCAATGGAGGCATTTTACATACCGTGTTGCGAAACTTGCTCTCCTAGCTTATAGAATCACCCTCCCTGGATTCGATTGGTGAGGGAGCATCGATGTTGCTCTTCACCGGTAGACCAGGCGAGTACTGCGTAATCTCTTCAACCGCTGAACTTCTACCAACTCCCGAGATAGTTTTTCGATGCAGCAATTCCCATCCCTGGGTGAGCAATGCAAATTGCACGACAATCATCCACACCAGAAACAGGGATAGGAGTATTGCGATTGTGTTGATAATGGTGGCGAGATTTGTTTGCAGGAATGCGATTTTATTTTGTAAATCCTCGATCATCAATTGATATTCTCGGATGACTTGTGAAAAATTTGTTACATTATTTTCAATCTGATCAATACTCGCAGCCATTGCTTCAAAACCATCTTTAATTTCCAAAAGGCTTGAACCCGTTGTTTGCAGGTCGGTTTGCATTTTCTCCAGAGCAGTTGGCAGATTGTTCAAGCTATCGGAGACATTCCCTAATGCCTGGTCAAGAGGCGTTTGGGGATTGTAAGAATCTCGACTGAGTAATGAATTTAGGATTGGTATATTGGTTAATATTTTTAGGAAGTTGTCAATAACTTCAGCACCTTTTTGAGCTGTCTGTAATGATGATTGTGTTGCATCTATTGTTTTTGGCAAATCATCCTTCATTACATTAGTGAGGTTATTTAACAGTGGACTTGTGGTATCGATTGTTTGAGCAACTGCTGATACTGTTTCGGAGAGGGCTTTGATGCTGTTGATGCTAGCATCGATGGCTTGTTGGCTTACTTCCAGGCCTTGACCTGTGACATCTAGCGCATCACTAAGCAGCACCAAGGTGTTGGTTGTGCTGGTTGTCACTTGATCTTTTATGCGCCAAATACCTACCAGCACACCAACGCTGAACACCAGACCGAAAATTGCGGCAATGATCAATGATATACCGATAACGCGGTTGAAGAATGATTTCATGTTGATCTCCTTAAATAATTTATACGCTTAATCAAAATAATAGTTGTAGAGGTAATTGATATTTTATCATCGAGAGTTTCTGCAATCTGATGCTCTCTAGGTATAATAAACCACTTTTCGAAAGAGGTTTTGGAAATGCATTTCTTAATAACAAACGACGATGGCGTTTATGCACCAGGTTTATTAGCGCTATCGCAAGAAATCAGCAAATTAGGCAAGACTACAATTTTGGCTCCCGAGCGTAACTGGTCAGCCTCTGGGCATGTCAAGACGCTAGATCGACCTTTGCGAGTAAAAGAAGTCTACCTGGGAGACGATATCCCAGCTTTAGCTACCGATGGCGCTCCATCGGACTGTGTTGCTTTGGCAATGCTGGGAATTTTGGATGAAAAGATCGATATCGTTGTCTCAGGGATTAATCCGAATTTGAATATCGGTCATGATGTTACATACTCGGGTACGGTCACCGCTGCAATGGAAGCGGCGATATGGGGCATCCCAGGGATTGCTGTCTCATTGGAGAATCCAGGAGGCCATGTCGGCGCACTCGATTACGAACCAGCTGCACGGATTGCACGCAGGTTGGTTGAGAAGGTGATGGAAAACGGGCTATTAAAAGGCACTTTCTTAAGTGTCAACGTTCCCTATCTCCCGGAAGATCGAATAAAGGGTATTCGTATAACTAAGCAAGGCTTGCGTGTCTACCGGGATCATCTCGATGCTCGCAAGGACCCACGCGGACGCCCTTATTATTGGATAGGTGGGGAACCTCCAACTGGTGTACTTCAAGAAGGCACTGATTTTTCTGCGCTGGCAGAAGGCGCAGTTTCGATTACTCCTCTACATTTGGATTTGACAGCTTATCATATGATGGAAGAATTAAGATCATGGAAATGGTAAGGTTAAAAACATTTGTTTATACCTTGACAGATTTGTGAATCGCTGTAAAATCGTGCGGAATGAAATTCCGTTTCCGGTCATCTGAAAATATTGTCGCCCAAGGGGTAATATCCCATCGGGCGATTTTCTTATCTAAATAGAGCCCTGGCGGCTCTATTTTTTTATCTACGCCATGAAGCTTCCTGGTTTAATAGATGCTCACGTTCATATCCGCGAACCCGGTGAATCCTATAAAGAGGATTGGGAAAGTGGAACCAAGGCAGCATTAGCAGGTGGTTTTACTGCAATCCTGGCAATGCCCAACACGAAACCACCGATAACTGGCTTGAGTGAATTATCAATGGCGTTGGAAGCGGCACAGTGCAAAGCGCGTTGCGATTATGCGCAGTTTGTCGCCGCAGGTCCCGGAAATGCCTACGAAGTGGCTAGGCTAGCTCCTCAAGCAGCGGGTTTAAAGTTTTATTTAGATCAAACTTATGGGCCTTTGCGACTTGACGTAATAAGCATCTGGCAAGAGCATTTCCAGCAATGGCCACGCCAATATCCCATTGTTGCCCACGCTGAAGGACGGACAATGGCAGCTATCATTCTTTTTGCAGCGCTCTTCGAGCGTGCAGTGCATATTGCTCATGTGTCGTTGAGGGAGGAGATTTTATTAATACGGGCT
>Ga0113563_10002478_pt1 | contig 11143 bp, 13 predicted proteins | sample Mud3Dept3metaG_FD_80117 | JGI IMG/M metagenome (GOLD analysis project Ga0113563, IMG submission 80117) | Freshwater wetland microbial communities from Ohio, USA, analyzing the effect of biotic and abiotic controls - Mud 3 Core 4 Depth 3... | ecosystem: Environmental > Aquatic > Freshwater >...
CCAACACGACAGAGGCTTTAGAGAACAGTGGCGGGCCCGACGGGAGTTGAACCCGCGACCTAAGGATTAAGAGTCCTCCGCTCTAGCCTGACTGAGCCACGGGCCCACATGTGCGCTTTTGAAAAAGGTTATGTTGCCAAATATAGAGCTTGCGGTTTTGGCACCGGGGCTTGATGACAACAAAACCTTTCTGGAAGCTGAGAAGGTGGTGCAAACCTGCTGTCTCAAAACGCACCGCTTCGGCGGACACTTCACCCTCTCGCTGAAGAACTCCGTGGGGTTGGTAGCGAAAAAGTGCCGGGTGGGATGTACGATTACATGTGGGAACTGCATGGCTCGCTTTTTCAGCGGCAGATGATAGCAGAAATCAACAGCCACTATAAAGTTGACGCCGTCGTGATGGACGGCATAAAAGCTTTCGTCACTGGGGGTCCTGACAGCGGCAGAGTAGTTGAGCCTGGCTTGCTTCTTGCGAGCTGCGAACCAGTCGCCATAGATGCTGTGGGTGTTGCTGTCCTCAAGTTGTATGGCACTAAAGGCAAAATCGGCGAGGCGCCTGTTTTTGATCAGGATCAGCTTAAGCGCGCGGCGGAGTTAGGGTTGGGATTGAAGTCGCCTGAAGATCCAGTTGTCGCCGCTAAATGATGAAGCCAAAGGGGATGCTGACCAAATTGAAGGCGTCCTCAAAACTCAGGAGCTCGGATGGAAACACTCATAAAAACAATCACCAGACAGAGTTAGAGTTCGTTAAGGTTTCGGCGAGCCTAGAGGCTTGAGCTCTGAGTTCATCAAGGTTGCCTCGTATCTTTCTGATTTCTTCCTCTCTCCTTTTCTCTATCGCTCGAGTGAAATTGTCGAAGTCCTCGTCAAGTTTAGTATTTGCTTCCACGGTAATCAACCAGGCTATTTTACTACCAGCACCGGGCAGTTGGCGTATTCAATGACGCGTTCAGCTACGCTGCCTAAGAGGATTCGTTCAGGACCCCGCCGACCGTAAGTTCCTAGCACGATTAAATCCATATCTAACCCGTTAGCTAAATGCACTATCTGTTCAAATGGCCGCCCCTTGGCGATTAACGAGGTTGATTTGACTCCTGCTTTTTCAGCTAACCCTAAGACGTAGTTTATGTATCGTAGACCGTCAGCTTTGAGTTCGCGTTCAACATCTTCGCGGTCAGTGACTTTTGTGAAGCGGTCAATAACCACTTCGTCTAAAACGTAAACAACCGTTATCTGGGCTTCGTGAGTTTTAGCGATGCTTATCCCGTATTCAGCGGCGTGTATGCTGTGCTCGGAACCATCAGTTGGGATCAAGATTTTTTTGATCGTTTCTGAACTGAACCTCATGTTACTTTTTCTCCTTGATTACACGTTTAATTATTTTAGTTCGGACAAATTCCTCGCGGTCTTTCTCTTCTAAGACTTGCTCAATCATTTTTACGGTGTTTCGGTATCTTGGGATCAACACATGGTTGAGGGCGTTTACTCGGCGTTGTGTGCGGCGTACGTCGTTGGCTATCTGATAGGTTGCTCCTTCAGCCCTAGCTAACTCGGCGATTAATTGTAGTACATGGTGGAATTGTTTAAACGCTTTGTCCAATTCCGCGCTGGTGCTGCCGAACCCATAGTTGGGTTTTGGGTCAGCTTCCCCTTGAAATTCCACGGATGGCACTGAGACACCCATGATGCTTTTGTAGTCAATAAGGTAATTTGCCTCAGCTGTCGAACCCAAAGCAACGTTAGCGATGGTTTCAGACCCCTTCGATATGTTAGCTTCGGTTAAGCTTTGGTAAGCGCGTCCAAGCGCCACAAGCAGTTCTTCGCGTGCCCGTTCAGCCTCGAAAATGCTGTTTCGAAGTTCACGAAGCAGGATGTCGCGTTTGCGTTCAAGAACCTCACGTCCTGACTCTGCAAGGTTTAGTGTTTTTTTTGTCTGAATCAGGTTGATTCTTGTTGGGCTAACGTTTTCCGCAGACAAAGTCTGATTATACCTCGCTTGCGAATTTCGGATAGTACTTCTGTATATACTCGGGTTTTATGTTGGTGAATTCTTCATCCGGCAAAACTGACAGTGCATCCCAAGCAAGTGATAGGGTTTCTTCTATGCTTCGGTTTTCGTTTCGTCCCTGGTTGATGAGGGTTTTTTCGAATTGTTCTCCGAAACGCAGGTACTCTTTGTCTCTTGCTCCTAAGCCTTCCTCGCCGATGATCGTGACGAGCGACTTCACCGAGTTGTACTGTGCGTAAGCAGAGTATAGTTGGCTGGCTACGTTAGCGTGGTCTTCTCGGGTGTGTCCTGCGCCGATGCCGTCTTTCATCAGGCGAGATAAGCTAGTGGAAATATAGATTGGTGGGTAAATTCCCTGTTTTTCAAGGGAACGAGACAGTACAATTTGTCCTTCGGTGATGTAGCCTGTTAAGTCGGGGATCGGGTGGGTGATGTCGTCGTTTGGCATGGTTAAAATCGGCATCTGGGTGATGCTGCCTTTTCTGCCGTGAATTCTGCCTGCACGTTCGTAGATGCTGGCGAGGTCGCTGTACATGTAGCCGGGGTAGCCTTTTCTGCTTGGCACTTCCTCCATGGATGCGCTGACTTCCCGGAGCGCTTCGCAGTAGTTTGTCATGTCTGTTAAGAGGACCAGCACATGGGTGTCTTGTTCATACGCCAAGTACTCGGCTAATGTTAAGCCCGCCCGCGGCGTAATGATTCGTTCAACTGGCGGGTCATCTGCCAAGTTGAGGAACATCGCCACGTTTTTGATGGCGCCTGTTTCTTCAAAGCTTCTCTTGAAGAAAGCGGCGTCGTCGTGCTCCAAACCCATCGCGATAAAGACGATCGAGAAGTCTTCGCCTCCGCTTCGAATTTGCGCTTGACGTACAATCTGGGCTGCGAGTTCGTTGTGGGATAAGCCGGGACCGCTAAAAACGGGCAGTTTCTGTCCGCGGACGAGGCTGGTTAAGCCGTCGATGGCGGATATGCCTGTTTGGATGAATTCTTTTGGGTACTCGCGGGCAACGGGGTTAAGTGGGAAACCGTTGACATCGCGTTTCTCTTCAGTGAAGAACCTTGGGTGACCATCTATGGGTTCGCCGAAGCTGTTCATGACGCGCCCAAGCATCTCCGTTGAAACTGGGACTTCAAGGGGTCTGCCTAAGAAACGCGTACGTGTTTCTGAAGGGGAGAGGCCTGTGGTGCCTTCGAAGACCTGTACGGTGACGGCTTTTTGTGTGACTTGTATGACTTTTCCCAGTCGGGTTTCGCCGGTTTGGGTTTTCACGGCGACTAGTTCGTCGTACCCCACTCCTTGAACATTTTCAACGACGATTATTGGGCCCGAGATTGAAGCTAAGCCCTTGTATTCTAATCCTGTTGGTGCCATAATAATTACCTCAGGGTTGCCTCCAGCATACCGATGCTTTCATACATCCGCTTTTCTAAATCATCAAGCTGCTCTAGCTTGTCATTTGGAACTCCAGTTTTCATACGCATAATTTCTTCAGTGATAGACAGCCCAGTAACTTTGGAGATTGGTGCACCTTTGCCAACTACGTTATCAGCTAAGCGATGGTAATCGACGATAATTTTCAGCATTTTGAACTGCTTCTGCGGCGTGCTGTAAGTGTCAATGGCGTCCAAAGCATTTTGCTGAAGGAAAGCTATCCGGATTATTCGCGCCGTTTCCAAAATCAGACGCTGCTTATCAGGTAGGGCTTCGGGGCCAACGAGTTTAACGATGTTTTTAAGGTCGTCTTCAGCCTGCAGTATGCGCATGGCTTCTTCGCGATAGCTATTCCAGCTTTTGTCAACCTGTTTGTGCCACCACTCCGCGAGGTTTCCGATGTATCCGCTGTAGCTAGCCATCCAATTAATCGAAGGGTAATGTCTTGCCGCAGCGAGTTCGGCGTCTAGCGCCCAAAACACTCTGGTGAAACGTTTCGTGTGCTGTGTGACTGGTTCAGAGAAGTCTCCACCTGGAGGGGAAACTGCTCCGATAGCGCAGATGGAGCCGATACGTTTCTCAGAGCCTAAGGTTTCGACGACTCCGGTTCGTTCATAGAATTCGGCTAGACGTGAAGGCAGGTAACTTGGGAATCCTTCTTCTGCAGGCATCTCTTCAAGTCGTCCTGAAACTTCTCGAAGTGCCTCTGCCCACCGGCTTGTGGAATCCGCCATCAAAGCTACGGCGTAGCCCATGTCGCGAAAGTATTCGGCCAATGTGATGCCGGTGTAGATGCTGGCTTCACGCGCTGAGACAGGCATGTTACTGGTGTTTGCGACAAGCACTGTGCGTTCCATAAGCGGGTGACCCGAAGTTGGGTCGATTAACTGTGGGAAACTATCAAGCACGTCGACCATTTCATTGCCGCGTTCTCCGCAACCCACGTAAATGATGATGTTAGCGTCTGACCACTTCGCGAGTTGCTGCTGTGTAACGGTTTTTCCTGAGCCGAAAGGACCAGGGATGGCTGCGCTTCCGCCTTTCGCAACGGGGAAGAAGGTGTCGATTACACGTTGGCCGGTAATGAGCGGCGTTGAGGCGAATATTCTTTTGTTGTGAGGGCGGGGCTCTCGAACTGGCCATTTCTGAAGCATCGGAAACTCAACCATTGCTCCGTTGATTTCCAGCGTAGCGATCGAGTCAGTAATCGTGTAGTCGCCCTGAGGTGCAATCTTTAAAAGTTTGCCAGATATCTTGACGGGAACCATTATGCGATGCTCAAAGAGCGCGGTTTCTTGTACCGTCCCCAAGATGTCGCCGCCTACAAGTGTATCGCCGACCTTGGCTTTAGGTGTAAACATCCATTTTTTTGTTCTTGAAAGTGGGGTTACGCCTGCTGTTTCTTTGATGAAGGCACCTGTGAGGCGTTTTAGTTCCTCCAATGGTCTTTGGATACCGTCGAAAACGTTGCCTACGATGCCGGGAGCGAGCTCTACTGAAAGCGGGCTGCCTGTTCCCAGTACGGGTTCGTCGATTTTGAGTCCGGTTGTGTTTTGATAAACTTGAATTGTTGCATTGTCGCGTTCAAGGCGGATAATTTCTCCAATTAAGCGGTTTTTGCCGACTTCGACCATTTCGTGCATGACTGCTTCCGACATCCCTTTTGCTTCCACGACTGGTCCTGCAACTCTTATGACACTGCCTTTTACTGGCATCTTTCTATACCTCACCAAACAGTATTTTTGCTACTTCAACCCTTAGAGTCGGTTTAAGTTCTTCTAACCTCGAGTCTATGGTGCTGTTGTAGATTATTTTGCCGTCGGCAGTCTGAATAATGCATCCCCCAATAAACTGTTCTGTTGCTTTTGCCAATTTCAATTCGGCATTCAATTGCTTTGCAATCGGTGCCAGCTCTTCCTGGCTTAGCCAAGCTGCGTCTTTGGCATTTACTTGGACGACAAGATCTTTTTGCCCGATTTTTTTAGCGACCTCCGCAACAAGATCTAAAAGGTACTTTTGGTATTCGGGCTTTTCCACAAACTCTCTTAATTTAGCAAGCGCCTTCTCGAAGGCGACGTCGACGAGGTCTTCTTTGGTTTGAAGCTGACGGTTACGCATTTCCACTTCTGTAACGGAGGCGATTTTGCGTCGTTCAGCCTCGGCTTTAAGTTTAGCTTGACTGAGGATTTCACGGTATTTTTGGTCTGCTTCATGCTTTGCTGATTTGAGGGTTTCTTTAGCTTGGTTTTCCGCTTCTAGAATTGTGGCTTCGGCTTCTTTTTGGACGTCACCTAAAACTTCGCTTGATATCGCCGCGATACCGTTTTTAACACTCATGTCACATCACCCTAAATTTTGATTCCTAGTATTTTGCTGATTATTTCGGAAAGTTGCACCTGATTTGATGGGCCCTTGCTTGCTGGAACCTCAACAATTATGGGCGTTGCCCGTTCTTGGCGAATCTTATCCACTTCTTCACGCATGGTTGATTCAGCAAAGTAGGCTTCGCTGATTACAATAATGCCTATGTCGCTGCGTGTGAAGGCTTGGTGCAGGGCTTGCTTTGCTTCTTGGGCTGTGAAGGCTTCAACGCCTTCAACACCCACAAGTCGGAAACCCGTTATCATGTCACTGTCCCCAATTACGTAGGCAATCATCCTATCAACCAATATAACTTTAAATGTTCGATGGTAAATCAGAGATTCTGTTAAAAATGTTGCGACCGGAAAGGATGACTTCCACGTCGATTATCTGTGTTAAAAAAGAAGTGGAAGCAGCACTTGAAGCATTAAGCAGTTTCGGAGAATTCCACATAGAACAAGGGGCGCAGGAAGAAAAAAGCTTAACCGAGTTCAACCAAAACATCCAGAAGGCGCAGGAATCCCTCTCGGACGTCAACGGGTTAACTAAACAACTTGTGCAAGAGAAAACAAGCTTGTTCTCCATGTTCAAAGTAAGCGAGCCCAACAAAATCGCTGTAACAGCGGACAATTGGCAGACGCTTCTTGAACAAAACAGCAAAAACATCGCCAGCCTCAAAGAGGAATCCGACAGCCTAAACGCGTCGCTGTCTCGGCTCCGAGAAAACAAAATGCAACTAGTCCACATTAAGGACATGCTCACCCACATGGACACCTTGGGTGCAGACTTTGAGGCTATTGAACAGCTCAAGCTAATCTATGTCACGTTTGCAAGTGTCCCGGTCAAGAACTTCAATGGCTTAGAGACAGCGCTTGAAGGCTTGCCGGTTTTTATGAATCGAAGCACGTTAACTAAGGAATCGGTGTTCGTCAGCTTGGCGCTTCCCGCAAAACACCACCCAGACGTTGACAGAATTCTAAAAACATACCATGCGGAAATCTTCCACATCCCAAGCGGCTTCTCGCATAACGTGCAGGAAGCACTAAAACAAGTTAACAGTCAACTTAAAGAAAACGAGGAAAAACAAAAAGAAATCTGCGATGCACTAAAAAAGTTTGGCGAAGAAAACAGGGACAATTTGGCTTCTTGGAAGGAAACCCAAGAAAACATTCTCTCCCTGCTAAATGCTGAAACAAAAATTCTCCAATCTGGCAGACTCGCCACAATCAAAGGGTTTGTTCCCACAAAAAAGTTCCAGCAACTCAACGAGAAAGTCACAGCCACGCTCCAGGGCAAAGTCATCGTGCTTCAAGATGAGGTCGGTCACGGAGTCAACGAAGCAAACCCTCCGACAAGAATCCTCAACAACCGCTTCATCAAACCCTTCGAAGAATTAACCAGACTCTATGGGTTACCCAAGTACGACGAGGTGGACCCTACTCCGGTTCTTGCAATTACGTTCCCTATACTGTTCGGTTTAATGTTCGGCGACGTCGGACATGGTTTGGTCCTGCTTATAGGCGGACTCGTAATGGGGCTATTAATCAAGACAAACCAAGCCCTAAAGAACGTCTGCTTCATAATGGCGGCTTGCGGAATAGGGGCCATCGTTGCGGGATTTCTATTCGGTGAGTTCTTTGGAACGGAGTTATCATGGGGACCCTTGTGGTTTAGTCCATTTCATGGCGGCGTTTTCGACTTCATCATTTTTAGCTTATTCGTGGGTATAGTGCAGATAATCAGCGGGATAGTTTTAGAAATGGTTAACTTCACCCTCAAACACAACATTGCAGATGCTTTGCTCACTTCCCTGCCGAAAATCGCTTTCTACGTAGGGGGAGTCTACATCATAGCGACTTGCCAGTTGAACTTTGGCTTATGGCTCAGCGGCCCCATACTGGCGGCGATAGTGCCATTCGTAATCTTAGTAGTCGGCAAACCAGTCTACCTCGCCGTTGCAAAACCCAAACGCCACGCTGGCGGAGAACACTCGGAATTGGACACAGTTAGCGGACGCCTCTTTGAAGGCGGGGACCTATTCACACGTTTACTCAGCAACACAATATCTTACTCAAGAATTCTTGCATTACTTATGGCTCACTGGGCACTCATGCTGGTTGTCTACCAAATTGCAGGCATGATTGGCACAGCGAATATTTTGACATTAATAGTCAGCGGCGTAGTAATCGTCGGAGGCAACATCTTTGTGCTCGCACTTGAGGGCTTAATTGTTTTCATCCACACTTTGAGGCTACACTTCTATGAGTGGTTCAGCAAATTCTACGCAGGCAGCGGAGCGGAATTCAACCCCTTCAAGCAGAGTTTCATCCACACCAAGCTAACGTTAAAGAAAAAAGTAGACTAAATTAGAATAGAATCAAGTTTCGGACGGCCTCGGGCTTCATGGAGGCTTCCACGCCTAAAGTGACAGCCACAAGGTTGCGGACTTCCACTTCTTTTTGCGTCATAAATGCAAGGGGCAAACCGATATTGAAGGTATCCGTTATGGTGCTTGCCTCGGCATGTTGGAAGACTGCTTTACGGAAGGCTTTTTCTGCGTTTGAAAGCATTTCATGCGGTTCTTGCCCTTTACTGAAGAATTTTCCGTAGTCAGTTTCCAACGCGATTTTTAGCGTTGCATCAAAGTCTATGGCTGACACGAGGGCTTCAACTTTTTTCTTGGACAGATTAAAGTGGAACTGCGGGCTGATAAGCCTCAGCCAGTTAGGGTCTAGGTTGAGGAGTTTACCCCTCAAAAGAGTCAGCAGCGTGAAGCTATCGGTTTCCATGCATGCATAGAACTCGGCGTACCCGCGTTCTTTTTTGGGCAACTTGTGGTAGCGTTCGCAGAGTTCTTCATAATAGTACTTGTCAACAAGAACATCAAACGAAGCCGTGGAGGCGGTTTCCTCATAGTTCTTCATGGCAAGAGTTAGCGGGGAAAAGTACTTGGTGCCTTTGAACGCGTGAATGACCTGGGCAATGGTTGAAGCCTTCGCGGCTTCCTCGATAACCGAGTGATGTTCAAAATAGTCTTCGACGGAAAAGTAGATTTTTGCAAGCTTCTGCTCAGCGCTTAATTTCGCGTTTGTAGTTTTAATCATCGCTTTTACATGTTCAAACTCAAAACGCAATAGGTAAAGCTGCAGAAATTGCATGGCATGTTTTGGGGAGTACTGGATGATTTTTAGGAAAGTTTCTATGAGGTTTTCAGAGTAAGCCCGTTCAAGTTTGCGCCCATTCAGCGGCGGAGTTATACGAGCGATCTGCTCCTGGTAGCTTGTGTCTCGAAGCTGCGCGGTTAATTCTGTGAGGTTTTTGCTTTCTGAGAGTATCTTGACTTTGGTTTCACTAAGCAGTTTACTTCTTTCAGCCCCGATTTTAGCCAGAACAGGCGCGTATTGAGTGGTCTTAGGCAAGGCTAATTTTCCTCAAGCACTGAATCCACAACGGCTGAAACCGCTTTATCCATGCGTTTTTTGGCTTGGGCTTTAAGTTCTTCAGCAGTTTCTTCATTACTTTTCAGTTGTGCGTCCCGGGCGCTGTTGGCTTCTTCTATTACGCGTTCATGGAGTTTTTGCGATTCTTCGTCAGCGTAGATTTTGCTGTTGGCTATAAGTTGTTCAGCGTCTTGTTTTGTCTGTTGAGTTAGCTTTTTGGCTTTGTCTTGGGCGTCGGTTTGGATCTGCTGTGCTTGCGCCTCGATTTTTTTGAGTTCATCCCATACTTTTTCCATAGATCCACAGGCGTGTTAGAGTGTATGAGGGCATAAAGTTCGCAGTGTTTCTTAAGCTTATTGTGTCCAAGCCTGTAACTGCTTTGAAAAATGATAACAAATTAAAAAGTGATGGGCGCACCCAAAGATTTGGACAGCTACTTGTGCACTTTCACGAGGTTTACTTATTTTGGAGCGAGAGTAACGGCGGAATAGTTCTCCTCTTTAAAATATTTGTTGGCGGTAACTAGTATGTCCCGCGATGTGAGCTTCTTCAGCTTACTAACATAGCTAGATAACCCTTCCTGGTTGCCATATACAATCTCGGTGTCGGTTATAAGCCTGGACAACTCATGAGGGCTATCCATGGCACGCATTATGTCGCCAACTACTACGTTTTTACTTTTCTCAAGCTCATCCGGAGTTACCAAATTATTAGCAATTTTCCATAGTTCCCCCTTGATGATACTCTGCGTAAGTTGCAGATGCTTAGGTTGAACAGCGCAAGCAATGGTGAAGAAGCCGTGGTCTAAACCTGAGATGTTCATGGAGTTGAAGTCATAGGTGAGTGCCCGTTTTTCGCGTAGTTCCACGAACAATCTGGAACTCTCCCCGAGTCCCAGAACCCCGTTAACGAGGTCAAGGGTTACTGCATCAGGGTCTTTAGCAGGAGGCGTCCTGAGGCCGAAGCATAAGTAAGCCTGGTTGATCCCTGAACGCGTTAGCTTTGCTTGTTTTTTTGGTTTGCTCTCTTCAATTTCAGGTTCCCTTTTTTGGGGGAGATTTTGGTTTTCTATTCTTTGAAAGTCAACTAGCACAGCTTCTAAATCTTTTTTTGCGAATTTTCCCGTAAGGACAACTATCATATTCTTCGGGGTATAGTATAGGTTGTGAGCTGCTTTCAGATCTTTGATCGTTAATTGCTTAACTGTTTTTTTTGTGCCTAAAACTGGGTTTCTTATCGGATGCTTCTTGAAAAGACACTTGATTAAGGTCTCAGCGATTTTGTCATGCGGGCTATCTGCTGCTTCAGCGATCTCGTTAAAAATGACCTTACGTTCCAATTCAACCTTGTCGCTTTCAAACTCGGAGTCAAAAAGTAGCCCTGCAAGAATTCTGGAAGCATCAGCTATCCTGTCAGGAAAGACATCTATCGTGGTGAACGTGCATTCCGCGGAGGTCTCAAAACCTGAGCATCCGCCTATTTTTTCAATTTCATGATGTAACCTGATTCGGGTCTTTGAGCCCCCAACTAACATGTGCTCAAGGAAATGCGCTTTCCCTGCAGCTTCGTCAGGGTCATCGTTTGAGCCGTACTTTATTGCAACTGATAACTGCGCGGTAAAGGTTGATGGCCGTGGGTACTGTAATACTGTTAAGCCATTGGAGAGAACCTCTCGACTCCAAGATAAACCATTTTCCATGCCATCAAGATGGTTTAATCAATAATAAAGCTTGATTCACATAAAGAAAAACGAAGCGAGGAATAATTGTTTTATAATAGCGTTCCCTCTTTTTGGGCAGTGAATTTTATGAGTGAATTGCAGAAGAAAGTAAAACAAGCACTCGACGAGATAAGACCGCAACTCCAACTGGACGGCGGAGACGTTGAATTCGTCGCTTTAGA
>Ga0113563_10002479_pt1 | contig 11142 bp, 15 predicted proteins | sample Mud3Dept3metaG_FD_80117 | JGI IMG/M metagenome (GOLD analysis project Ga0113563, IMG submission 80117) | Freshwater wetland microbial communities from Ohio, USA, analyzing the effect of biotic and abiotic controls - Mud 3 Core 4 Depth 3... | ecosystem: Environmental > Aquatic > Freshwater >...
CACGCAATACACGCAGGCGCTCGTGCGGCAGGTCGCCTCGATCGAACGCACCGCCCGCCTCTACCAGATCCTGCGCCGGCCGAGCCTGCTGCAGGTCTTCCGCGAGAACCGCGCGCTGCTCGCGACGACCCTCGACGGCCTCGAGGATCTTCCGGGCGATCCTGATCGCGCCGAAGTGATCGACCGGATGCGCACAAGCGCCACCGCAATCGAGCAGGGGCTCGGGTCCGCATCGAATACGGACATCAACGATGCACTACGCCAGTTCACCCAGCTCTCTCGCGATGCCGGGCAACTCTCGACGCTCGCCAGCCGCCAGACCGACCGCGAGCTGAGCCTGCTGCGTGACGAGACCGAAAGCGCCCGTCGACGCATCCTGTGGCAGTCGGCATTGCTGGTGCCCGTGACGCTCGGTCTGATGCTGCTGTTCACGACTTTCCTCGCCCGCCCGATCCGCAGCATCGACGCCGCGATCAGCAACATCGGCAATGGTCGGCTCGGCGAGCCCGTGAGCGTGCAGGGCCCGACCGATCTGCGCGCACTCGGTCGACAACTCGAATGGCTGCGCGTGCGCCTCGGCGAGATCTCCGAGGAACGCAACCGGTTCCTGCGTCACATGTCGCATGAACTCAAGACGCCTCTCGCGAACATGCGCGAGGGCACCGAACTGCTGCTCGAAGGCGCCGTCGGCGGCCTGAACGGCGAGCAGCGCGAGGTCGCCGGCATCCTCCGCGAGAACAGCCTGCACCTGCAGCGCCTGATCGAGAACCTGCTTTCCTACAGCGAGTGGCAGACACGCCGCGGCGGGCTCGACGTCAGCGAGATCAGGCTGCAGCCGCTGGTGACCACCGCCATCGAGACGTACCAGTTGCCGATCACGGCGCACCGGCTGCGGCTGAACCTGCAGGTGGACGACGTCACGTTCAACGCGGACCGCGCCAAGCTCAAGCTGATCCTCGACAACCTGATCTCGAATGCGGTCAAGTTCACGCCCGACGGCGGCACGATCACCCTGCGCGGACGACTCGACGACGCGGACCTCGTGATCGACGTCGCCGACACCGGGCCCGGCATCCCGCACGATGAGCGCGCAAAGATCTTCGAAGCGTTCTACCAGGGCGCAACGGCGCACGGCGGTCTGGTGCGCGGGACAGGGATCGGTCTATCGGTGGTGCAGGAGTTCGTGCAGGCACACGGTGGGACGATCGAGATCGTGGATGGGGAGGCTGCCGGGGCGCATTTCAGGGTACGGCTGCCAGCGAGCCGCTGACCGAGCTGCCTGAGCGGCCGCTGCAGGTCGTTCATCACAGGCACGGCGGGTTGGGAACCGCAGGTCCGTGGACGACCTAGCCGCTGGCTGGATGCCGGACGACGTCGGTCAGCGAGAAATCCGCACCCTTGTAAAGCAGCGGTTCGCCGCAGGTCTGCGCGAGCGCGTAGGCGAAGCAGTCCCCGAAGTTCAGGCTCGCCGGATGACTGCCCTTGCCGAACAGCCGATGAGCCTTTCGGGCCAGGTAGGCCTGGTCGACGTCGACCGGCACGAGTGCGATGTCCGCCTTTGCGATCAGCAGGTCGAGGTCGCGCAGCGCCTCGGGCCCGCGTCGCGCGGCGAGCACAATCGAGCATTCCACAAACGACACGACGGACAGCGAGCGCGAACCCGCTGACTCGAGCGCATCGGAAAAAGCCCTGCGCTGCGGTTCGCCCTGCAGGATCGCCAGCAACGCCGAGGTATCGAGCACCATCAGCGCGGCAATCCATTGGCGTCGTAGCCGAGGATCTCCTCTGCGCGGCGCTGGTCCAGCACGGGGAGCGAGGCACAGTGGTCGGCGATCTCGTCGATCTCCTCGACCAGCCGCCGCTTACTGCGGGTCCGGCGGGTGCGCTCGAGCCTCTCAGCCAACGCCTTGCGCACCGCTTCGGTCTTGGTCTCACCCGTCAGCGAGGCCAGCGCAGTCGCCAGTTGCTCTGTTTCCTTGTTACGGATGTTGAGAGCCATTGACTCATTACGTGTAGCTTTTTTACCAGCGTGTATCATAGCAGCGTTTCCAGGGGACTCCATACCACGCCATACGGGCTACTATTGTCATCACGCTCCCCCAAAATCCACGCGCAAATCGGCCCTGTTCGAGCATAAATGAACCGTTCCCACCGGTCCCCGAGGCCCAGCGTGTCACGAGCCCTGGCGCTGCTCCCACTGACTCTCCTCACCGCCTGCGCCGCCCTGCAGCCCCAGCACTCGCCCCCGGCTCCGCCCGTCACGGCGCCCGCCGCCCCAGCCCCCGCCAGGCTGGCGCCCTACATGGCGACGCTCGCGAACATGGCACCGGGCGACCCCGCCCGTCAGCAGGCGGAGCTGGCTTCCACGCTCGCCGCGGCACAACAATTTCCGACCGCGGCCAATACACTTCGCTACGCTCTCGCGCTCGGCTGTGCCGGGCGCCCCGACAGCAACCCCGTCGAGGCGAAGCGGCTGCTCACGGAACTGCTCGCAGGCCCGAATGAACTCGCGCCCGAGGAACTGGACCTCGCGAAAGCATATCTGCGCGAATTCGATGCACGCGTCGCGCTTTACGCGGAGATCGCGCGGCAGCGTGAGGAGTCGGAACAGAAACTGAAGTCCAGCGACTCGAGCGCGGTGCGACGGGCGGATACGCTCGCCGCGGAGAACGCACGGCTCAAGAAGCAGCTGAACGAGGCCGAGCGCAAGCTCGAGGCCGTGGAGGAGATGGAACGTTCGCTGCTCGAGCAGACGCAGGAGGAGCCCGCGGAGACGCCGCCGCGGCCTTAGTCGCCGGACCAACTGGGTCAAATCAAAAGATGAGCATCATGACCTACAAAGGCTACGCTGCACGGATCGAGTTCGATCCCGACGACCGGTTTCCCGTCGGTCATGTCGCAGGCATCCGGGACACGATCGGGTTTCATGGCTCGACGGAACTTGCAGGCAAGAGCGTTAACCAGTGGGCGGCAGAGGTATTGAGCGAGGCGGCAACGCCTCGGCCCTAGACAGGCACTGTCATCAAGCCGAGATACCTCTCCATCACATCGAAGTCCCGGTCGGCGTGCAGCAATTCGTGGCCGTGTTTCAGGCAGAACGTGCCGATGAGCATGTCGATGGTCTTGCGCACGGTGACACCGCGGCTTCTGAGCCGCCGGAAATTCGCCGCGGACTCCAGCGCGACTTCTCGGCCTGCCATCTCCAGGAATTCGAACGGCTCGAGGCAGGCCAATGCACGCCTGGCATCCGCCTCGGTCGAAAACCCCTGCAGCAACTCGGCCAGCACCAGGTCCCCAACCGCAATCAACCTCTCACCGAGCAAGTCGTCGAGACGGGCAACCGCGGGCGTATCTGCACCGTTAAAAAAATCCACCCACACGGATGTGTCGACGACGACCATGGGGATGCGCTGTCAGTCCGTGCGCATGGTCTCGAGGTCTGCCGTCCAATGCAGTCGCCCGCGCAATTTTCGGACTTTCTCCTGGCGCTTCAGTCGCACCATGAGCCGCAGACTCTCCTCGACCGCCTGCCGCTTGGTCCGGGCGCCCGAGAGCCGCATTGCGTCAGCGATCAGCCGATCGTCGATAACGATGTTGGTGCGCATCATCCGGCTCCCGCTTCAAGGTGTATCATTTTATCAGTTCGTACACATGGCGCGCCCGGGCCGCCCTTCAGACGGCCACCCCGAGCCAGTCCTGAACCTCGAGGCCCTTCACGCGGCGAAATTCGCCGACATTTCCGCTCACGAGGACCGCTTCCTGCTCCAGCGCGTGGGCAGCAATCAGCAGGTCGTTGGCTCCAATCGGCCGGCCCTCGGATTCGAGCGCGCAGCGAATCTCCGCGTAGACGCGATCCACGCCGGGCTCGAGCGCAGCGACCTCGAGGCTCGCGAGGAGTTGCTCGACCCTTTCGGTCAGCCCCGGTAATCCCTTTTTGCGAGCCCCGTACCGAAGCTCGCAGGCAACCACGGCACTTGTGAATACGTTGCCCTCGCCCGCCGCGACAAGACGGCGCGCCACCGCTCCCTGTGGAGCACGAATGAGCTGCGACAGCATGTCCGTGTCGAGCAGGAAGCGGGAAGTCATGTCTCCTCGACTTCAACCGGCTCGCTCAGGGGATCGTCGATGACCGGCCAGTCCGTATCGATTGGCCGCCATCCGGCCAGAAGCCGCGACAGGGACGGGCGTTGGGTCGGCTCGAGAACCAGCCGTTGGCCCTCGCGGTAGATGACGGCTTCATCGCCGGGCATCTCGAACTCGCGCGGGATACGGACCGCCTGGTTGCGGCCGTTCCGGAAGAGCCGAACGTGTCTTGTGCCACTCATGACAACCCCATTCCTTACGGCCTATGCCAAGCCTATGCCGCTGGATTCGCTCAGTCAATTTCTGTGGTCGCCACAGCGCCCAAGCGCACGAATCGTGACATCGCACGCCGCGCCACTCACGTGCGAAATCGCGTGCGTTTGGCGAATTTCTGCCCCGCTACAATGCCCCCATGACCCGTCCCGCCCGCCGCACCCCCCGCATCCTGGTCGTCGACGACGACCCTGGGCTGCTGCGCCTGCTCACGATCCGCCTGCGCTCGCAGCACTACGAGGTCGAGCCGGCGGACAGTGCAGCGAAGGCGCTGGCCGCGGTCGCCCGCTTCCGCCCGGACCTGGTGCTCACCGACCTGCGCATGGCGCAGATGGACGGCATCGCGCTGCTGCGTGAGTTGCAGCGCCGCTGGCCGAGCGTCAACGTCATCATGCTGACCGCGCACGGCACGATCCCAGACGCGGTCAAGGCCACACAGTCCGGTGCATTCGCGTTCCTGACCAAGCCCGTCGAAAAAGAGCAGCTGCTCGCGGAGGTGCGACGCGCGCTCAAGACCTCGGGTTTCATCGACTCGATGTCCGATGACTGGCGCGCCGAGTTCGCGACCCGAAGCCCGCTGCTCGAGGACCGCCTCGCAAAGGCCCACGTCGTCGCCGGCACCGACGCGGCCGTGCTGATCAGCGGCGAACCCGGCACCGGCAAAGAGCTGCTTGCCAAGGCGGTGCACCGCGCAAGCGCACGGCGCGAGGCTGCGTTCGTCGACCTGGACTGCAGCGGCCTCGAGCCCGCGACGGGCGAGACGGAACTGGCGACCGGTCTCGCCGAGGCCCGGGGCGGCACGCTGTTCCTGCGCAACGTCGACGACTTACCCCCACCGCTGCAGGTACGCCTCGCCCGCCAGCTCGCGGACGCGGCGACCGACGTGCGCATCGTCGCGACCAGCGACCGCCGACTCGAGGACCTCGCCGGCGAGGATCTCTTCTCCGAGCAGCTGCTCGACCAGCTGAACGCCGTGCACGTCGAGCTGCCGCCACTCGGCAAGCGCCGCGAGGACGTCCCGCTGCTGGTGGCGCAATGCCTCGAAGACGTTTCGGCGGAAACGTCGCAGCCCAAGCGCACCTGTTCACCCGAAGCGATGGAGTTGCTTGCCACCGCGAAGTGGCCGGGCAATGTCCGCCAGCTGCGCATGGTGGTTCGTCAAGCCGCGGCGACCGGTGCCGGGCCGGTGATCACCGCCGAGCAGATCCAGGAAGCGCAGGGGCAGACCACGCAGCTGCCGAGCTTCGACGAGGCACGCGATGAGTTCACGCGGAACTACCTCGTGCAGCTGCTGCAGATTGCGCAGGGCAACGTCAGCCAGGCGGCACGGCTCGCGAAGCGGAACCGGACGGATTTCTACAAGCTTCTTGGCAAGCACGGCATCGAGCCGGAGGAATTCAAGGAGTAAAGCCTTGCGAAGCCGGCAGGACGAAACTGCGTCAAGCCGCCAATAAATGAAGTGGCGCGCACAACGCGTCCCGGGCTTCATGACCTCATGGGGTCACGACCAGATTCCAAAGTGGAAGATTCACACCCGATACCTGCTTGCACGGTATCCGTGATAGCAATATAGTTATACCGTGACCGAGGAGGCCCGATGATCGTGTCTTTCGGGGACCGAGCAACCGAGGACCTTTTCCACAATCGGCCCAGCAGCCGGGTGCGCCGCTTCCCGCGAAACATCGTCGACCCTGCACAGATCAAGATGGACATGCTCAACAGCGCCGCTTCAGTGCTCGACCTTGGGTCCCCACCGGGCAATCGCCTCGAGGCGCTCAAGGGCGATCTGCGGGGTTGCCACTCGATCCGAGTCAACGACCAGTGGCGACTCGTGTTCCGCTGGGAAGACAACAATGCCCATGAGGTCCGGCTAACGGACTATCACAGGTAGGGAGGTCGACCGTGATTCCAGCCAACCGCATCCCCACCCATCCCGGCGTGATCCTGAGCCAGGAGTTTCTCGCCCCGCTCGGCATGTCCCAAGTGGCCTTCGCGGCTCATCTGGGCGTGCCCGTGCAGCGCATCAACGAACTCATCCGCGGCAAGCGCGGCGTGACGCCGGATACCGCATGGTTGCTGTCGCAGGCACTCAACACCACGCCGGAGTTCTGGCTCAATCTGCAGACCGCGCACGATCTCGCCCGCAGCCGACCTGCGTCAGCCGTGCGGCGACTTGCCGCGGCGGGCTGAGCACACCGCCCCGTCCAAGTGATCCCGGTGTCCGACACGCCGCGCAACAGCGCCAATGTGCTCGCCCACCCCAATAGGTGTAATTCCCCCCGAACTTCTGCAGATCCCCGCGGTCTGATCTGTCCCTGGCCGGGGATATGTCAAACGCCCCGGCTCGTCTGTAAACGGCAAACCCGCCGCAAGGTGGGGGCGCAAAGCTTCCGGTCCCTGGGCACCTCGTGCGCCACGGATAGCGGGGTTGCCAGACCGACGCCCGACCTGCGCGCTGCAGCCACCGTGCGCCGTAAGCACCCCTCTCCCGCGCCGCGAGTCTCCCCAGTCCGTGAAGCCCCACGAACGGAGGAACGGATTGATGCAGGTAACGGCGACGATTGGACGGGCGAGCAGGCTCGGCGCATGCATCGCGACCGCAGCCTTGATGACGACGCTGGCGGCATGCGGTGGCGGCGGAGGCTCTGGCGGTTCGACGAGCAGCGCAGCGCCGCCCGCCTCCATCGCGCCAATAACGCCGGTAAATCCGGCCCCAACTGATTCACCGCCGACCAATCCACCGCCCACCAACCCACCGCCGACCAGCTCCACTGCCGAGCTCACGTGGACCGCGCCGACCCAGAACGAGGACGGCACGGCTCTCACGAACCTCGCGGGCTACAAGGTGCGCTACGGGCAGACGCCCGGCACGCTGACCGAGGTCCGCGACATTGCGAACCCCGCAACCACCAGCGTGACGATCGAAGGGCTCTCCTCCGGCATGTGGTATTTCACCCTGGCCTCGTACACGAATGCTGGGGTGGAGAGCGCGTCGACGGGGGCAGTCTCGAAGACAATCATCTGACGTCGTCCCGCGGCCCCCGCCATTTCGTGACCTGCTTCCAAGTTCCGCCCGCTCGATTTGCCCCCGCCCGCCCTATGTAAAACACTCGGCTCGTCTGAAAAGGGCAAACCCGCTGCGAGGCGGGGACGCAAAGCCTCCGGTCCGGGCCGCACGTGAGCGACGGATAGCGGGGTTGCCAGCCAACTCTCTCGGCCTGCCTTCCGCTCGCGCGGTTGGGGGTCGGGGAGAGGCCCAACCCGCCACCCCTGCTCATCGCCCAGCCCGCGAGGCACACCAGCCGAGGGCAATGAGCATGCGCGGGAAGGATTTGAACGGAACGACGGGCCAAGCGCGGGCAGCGATCCTCGCCGTGATCATGGCGACGGCTCTGGCCGGCTGCGGCGGCGGCGGTGGAGGCAGCGGCGGGACGATTTCAACGCCCAGCACCATTCCCGCCGGCGGCACGATTACGCCACCCACGACTCCGACGCCCGCCCCGAACCAGGCGCCAACGATCGGCGGCAGCCCGGCCACGACCCTTGCCGAAGGTAGCGCCTACGCCTTCCAGCCCTCGGCAAGCGACCCGGACGGCGACGCCCTCGCCTTCAGCGCGTCCGGCCTGCCGGCGTGGCTGACCATCAACAGCAGCACCGGCCAGCTGAGCGGCACCGCGCCCGCCGGGTCGGCTGGCAGCTACGGCGGCATCGTGGTGACGGTCTCCGACGGCAAGGCGTCGGCAAGCCTGCCCGCCTTGACGATCGTCGTGGCCGGGACGGGCCCAACCCCGCCTCCGCCGCCAACCAACACGCCGCCCACCATTTCGGGGACACCCGTGGCGACCGTGACGCCCGGGCAGGCCTACGTCTTTCAAGCGGTCGCGTCCGACCCGGACAACCAGACACTGCGCTTCGGCATCGCCAACAAGCCGGCCTGGGCTACTTTCGACATCGTGACCGGGCGCCTGTCCGGCACGCCTGCGGCGACGGACGCCGGGACCTACGCCAACGTCGTGATCTCGGTGTCCGACGGCACGGCCTCGGCCACGCTGCCTGCGTTCAGCATCGTGGTGATGGCACCGGTCTCAGGGATCGCAGAGCTCACCTGGACCGCCCCGACCCAGAACGAGGACGGCACGGCGCTGACGAACCTTGCGGGTTACAAGTTGCGCTATGGGCAGTCGCCCAGCGCGTTGACGCAGGTGCTTGATATCCCCGCCGCGGGTACGACGAGCGCCAGGGTCGAGGGACTGACGAGCGGGACGTGGTATTTCACCCTGGCGTCGTACACGAACAACGGCGTGGAGAGCGTACCGACGGGGGCGGTGTCGAAAACCATTACCTGACGATATGCGCCGACACAACGGGCAGCGGGCGCGCTCGCGCCCCGCCTCCAGCAAAGTGCGCCCGTGCCGGGCGCACCATGAAAAAGGCCCGCACTTGCGTGCGGGCCTTTCAATCAACGTCAATCGCTGATTGAGTGCTTGCGCTCGATCAAGCCTTCCGGCGACGCGAGGCACCGAGACCAAGGAGGCCAAGGCCCAGCAGCGCGAGCGTACCCGGCTCCGGCGCCACAAAAGGAACCCGCTGGATGAACGTGTTGGTCATGGAATTCCAACCGGTGTTCGTACCAGTGGCCGTCAGCCTGTCGATGACCCACAGCTTCTTCACGCCAGCCGCCACCGCAATCGCGTCAGGCTCGCTGCCATTGGTGCTCGTCAGCACCGAGTTGTTCACGTCGAAGCCAGTCGTCGAGAAAAGCTTGTTCACGACGATCTGGGGGTTCGTCACCGCCGAACTCAGGTCCACCAGAGCAAACTCGTTCGTGAGCAATTCGTTGCCCGGGGTCGTCGGGTCGTCGATGATCTCGATCGTGTAACGAATCTCGCCGCCCGTGCTGAGGCCCGTGCGCGTGTAGGTGAACGTGTGCCGCTCAAGCCCGGCAGCGGCCGGGTCAACGAGGAAGGTACCGACGCCCGTAGGGAGGGTCGAATTCGGCACGAAGGTGAACCGCTTGTCACCCTGATCGCAGGTGTAGCCGGCGGTCTCAGGGAACACAACGGGGTTGGTGGCGCTAGCACAGGTCACGGCCGATGCCTGGCCGGAAACCATGGTCCCAGCGAGCAACAGCGCCGCCGCGGATACATTGAGGGTCTTCTTCATTGATGAAAAACTCCAGAAATTGATAGAACTATGACCTGCGAAAGGGAATATGCACCAATCGTGCCAAGAAACCTGACCTTAGTAAAAACAATGGCTTACCCAGAGCGCGGCGTAGGTGCGAGCGGCTGAGTGTAAAAAATCCCGACACTGAACAGGGAGCCTGCGGAGCCTATCTAGACCAGGAGCCGTGGGCGATGGGTGATACGCCGTCCGGGACAGCTCCGCGATCCGGCAGGCGCGCTGGATCGACGGATGATGGTCGTGTTGCCTCACGAAGATTGGTTACCGTCCTGCCTCAGCTTGAACGTTACCGCCGGATCCTCCGCTTTTGTCGTCTCAAAGATCGGCAAAGCCGCAGAGCAGGCTGCCGCCGCAGGCGGCAGAGGCTCGGGGAGCTGTAGACTGGCAATGCCTTTGGCAGTCCTTCAGCGCCCTCACTTGGCAGACACGCATGGCGTCTGCGGCGGATCGTATCGCTTGATGGTGCGCCCACCGACGCGCCGCTGCACGACCGAGCCGTTCTTCTGCTCAACCCACGCCTGATCGTTCTTGCGGTACGGGCGTGAGCGCGTGAGCTCGATCCCCTGACCGATGCAGTAGCCAAGCCACGTTCCTCGATCCGCTATTGCTTCCCGGCTGAGAGGGTGCGACACGCTGGCAGCAAGCCGTTGAGGCTATCCCGCCCGCCGCCCGCAAGCGTATATAAGCTATGGTCGTCGACAATTTGCCGGGCATGCAGAAGATCGCCGCGCAGCAGCAATGGCTGCTGCAGCTTTGGCACTTTCATCTGTTATTGAAGTTGCAGGCGCAACGCGGTCGTGTGCGATACAGGCTCCGCGGCAGCGCAGTCCGCGAGGAGATCCACCAACTCATTCGCAGCGCTGTCGAACTGCCCCAAGGGGCGGACCACCAACTCGGTCGAATCGATGTGCCGATTATTGCGTGAGATGTTCCGCAGCAGCCGCGCAGGCTCGAATCCCGACTCCGTCCAGCTCTGGGCCACAGCCCCAATCCGGTTGCGACCAACCGTTGTGTGCAACGGTCATTCCATCAACAGAAGATCTTGACCCATCCCCAATCTGCGATTCCGTAAATCTCGATTTCTTCATCTCCTTTGCCGCTTTCTGCTGCAGACGCCGACATCACACTGATCATCGAGCGGCGGAGCTCACAGAGGCCGCCTGCGAAACGCGTTATGTTCAACCGATCGCTAAGCGCCTGCGAAACGCATTATGTTTAACGCTAGTGCAGTCAATCGTCAGTCGGCCTGCTGACAGCGAAATACAGCTAGAATTTGCGCTCGTCTCCAAGCTTAACTTCGCACTCGCATCTGAATTCGGCCGAAGCGTTTGCGAGCGCAGCGATTGCATCAAGCCACGCGACGCTGGTTTCCGAGAATACTTTTGAAGATGGCACCTGGCGCGTTGGAGCGGACGAAAATGAAAACAGCTGCACGACGTTACTTGATGGCAATCTCAGCAGGGCTGTGTTGCTGCCCCATGCTTGGCACAGCTGATGCGTTGACGGACGCATTGGCGCTGATGCCGCCGAACAGCTGGCAACGACTCAACCTCAATCAGTTCCAGGATGTCTGGACGCCTCCCGCACAGCGCCCGACCACGG
>Ga0113563_10002482_pt1 | contig 11140 bp, 9 predicted proteins | sample Mud3Dept3metaG_FD_80117 | JGI IMG/M metagenome (GOLD analysis project Ga0113563, IMG submission 80117) | Freshwater wetland microbial communities from Ohio, USA, analyzing the effect of biotic and abiotic controls - Mud 3 Core 4 Depth 3... | ecosystem: Environmental > Aquatic > Freshwater >...
GTCCGCGGTGCCCTTATACCAGTCGGAGGCTTCACGCCCCTTGTATGGTGGAAGGATGACGGCGAACCGGTTCCGGCCGACCATGTCCCATGGTTCGCCGTTGGCTATGTGACTGATGAGGTGGCGCGGCCGGTACTGAGACAGGATGCCCACCGTCTCGATCCCTGAATTCATCAGGTTGCTCATGGGAAAATCGATGATGCGATAGACCCCGCCGAACGGCAGCACGGACTTGGGCCTGTAGAACGTGAGCACGTCCAGTTCGTCCACGCGTCCGCCGGCAAGAATCAGAGCAAGCACCTTCACGATCGTTTTCCTCCAGCCGTTAATACAGCCTGCACAGATAGTATAGCAAATGCAAACCAATTTTGTAGTGAAAGTTAATTACGAAGGTGACCAAAGGAGGTCCGTAACGCGAAGGCGGCAGGCGAACCCTGGGTGTTGGTTCAGCCCTTCTTCTTGAGGATCAGCTTGAGACCGCCATGTACGGCCATTTCCGCCGTTCCCACCCCGATCACGCCGATGTTGCCCTTGCCGTCAATCTGGGAACGTTGCCATGAGCGCGAGCACATCGCTGAGGGTGCCCCTGAATGGACCTCGAGTCTCCATCTTGATAGAGGCCAGAGCGACTGCAAACCGCAACGATTCATGCACGCCGTGTTCTAACCTCCAGGCGATGTATGCTCCCATGGTTGTATCACCCCTGCCTGTTCTGCCCTCTGCGCTCTTGTTCATGTATCGTTCAAAATAGGTTTTCCCCTGATGTCGGACGAGCGCTCCCTCTGACCGGGTTATCAGTGTCTCGGTGGCTCCCCAGCCTTCCAACACAGCGGATGCTCCCCCTGGATCATTCGTGCCGGTGAGCACTTCCGCTTCAACCATATCGAGTTTTACCATGTCGACCAGGCTGATGATCTCTCTCTTGGCCGGTACGTCTCTGAGCTGAATGATACCGGTTCCAGCGTCGACCTGGCGAACGAAGTTCTGCATGTCGATCGACAACCGGAACCCTTGCGCTCTCAAGCCTTGCATAAATTCCACCGTAAATTCCCTGTCGGTGAGGGCCCCGAGGTGGACGAGACAAGGCTCCAAAGGAGGCATCTCTTCAATCACAAAGAACCCTGCGTTCCTGATCTGATACAACAGTCTTTCGTCCAGATTCTCGGTTGGGTGGACAACGCGCATGTGTGTGGTCTCGGAGGAGGGTTGTAGGTAAACATCCACGCCTGCCGCTTCAAGTGGCTCGAGAATGTGCCCATCCTCCTTAGCCATTCTTGTGATTACGGCGATTCTCTTGTTAGTGGGTAGGGCTGCAAATGCTCCGAAGAGTGGCGCGCCTCCAGGCACACGTTGGGAAGATCCCTCCCTGGCTTCGATGTCATCGAATGTTACATGACCCACAAACACAAGGTCGTAAGGTTTCATGTCAGTCTTTGCTTTCTCATGCTTTACAGTTCGTGGCTCAGACTATGTTCACGATCTCTGGTACTTCTCGTTCAAAAGTCTCTTAAAGCGGGGTGCATAAATGAGATCGAAGGCGTCTTCCTTGTCCGGGAAGAGCTTGAGGGCGTGCTTCTTGACACCTTCAACCACGGCCATCGCATCGTCGTGGCTGATCTGCTGCGTCCTGATGAACTGGAGGGAGAAGTCGACGATGAAGCGCAGCCTGCGGACTTTCTTATTTTCTTCGTCTATCTCCTGTTTCAGCTCGTCGTCGTCCATACTGCACCACACACAAAGGGTCCGGGGGCCAGGGTCCGGGGTCCAGTAGGGACCAATGACCCGAATTCTTCAACTTAGCCTGGCTTTCTTTCAGGCCCCTGCGCCCTGGACCCAGGACCCAGTAATTGTGTAAACATCCACAGACCGATGCCGCAGGTTATCGACGCGTCAGCCACGTTGAACGCGGGCCAGTGGTACTTTCCGTAATAGACGTCGATGAAGTCTGTCACATAGCCGTAGAGGAGGCGATCGTAGATGTTCCCCAGCGCCCCTGCGAGAATGCAGGCCAGTGCTATGTTCACAAGCAGGGGATGTCGGTATCGCAGGAGATAGTATATGAGGCCCGCTATGATAACGATGGGAAAGACCAGGAATATGATGGTAGAGGCACCGTGCTGCGACAAGAAGCCGAATGCCCCTCCGTAATTGCGTGCGTGCACAATGGAAAGAAATGACGTGACCTCGATCGATGAAAGGTATTGCATGTGCTCGACGATCAGTATCTTGGTCCATCTATCCCCGAAAAATACGACGGGGATGATCAGGAGGTGAGCGTATCTCTGCATCGCTTACACAGGTTCGGGTATTCCCGTACTGTCTGGATGTCGGTGGAGTACTGCCAGCAGCGCTGACATTTCTCGCCGTCAGCCCTGGTGACCGCAACCTCGACGGCGCTGCCTTTGGTGAGCTCGACCTGTGAAACGATCAACAGGTCCTTGAACTCGTCGCCGAGCCTCGCAATGAGGTCCCACTCCTCTGGAGGCACCGTCAGCGAGACCTTTGCATCGAGCGGGTGGCCGATCACTTTCTCGACGCGCTTCTCCTCGATCTTCTTATTTACCGTCTCACGGATTTCCCAGATCCGTTCCCATTCCTTTTCCAGTTTTTCGTCAACGTATCTCCTTTTCACCTCAGGGAAGGTGCTGAGAAGTACCGATTCTTCGCTGACCTGGGGCCTGAGGTACGACCACATCTCTTCCGTAGTGAATGAGAGAATGGGAGCCGCGAGCTTAAGAAGTGTGGTCAGCGCGTCAAAGACCACCGTCTGGGAGGCCCTGCGTCGCGTCGCATTTTTATTCTCAACGTACATCCTGTCCTTGATGATGTCCAGGTAGAGGGCGCTGAGGTCGATGGCGCAGAAATTGTGGACAGCGTGATAAATCGCGTGGAAGGCATATGTCTTATACGCATCAGTCACCCGGGCAATCAGCCCCTGGAGCCGTGACAGCAGCCACCTGTCAAGCTCCGAAAGCTGTTCGTACGACACGCTGTGTTTATCCGGCTCGAAGTCGTCGTGAAGGTTCGCGTGGAGGAACCGGAAGGTGTTCCTGATACGCCGGTACGTCTCGACGATTCGGTCGATCATCTCTTTCGAAATCTTGACGTCGTCCCTGTAGTCCTCGTACGTGACCCAGAGGCGCAGGATCTCTGCGCCATATTTCTCTATAATTTCTTCCGGGGCGATGATATTGCCCAACGACTTGGACATCTTCCTGCCCTTGCCGTCGACCACGAAGCCGTGCGTGAGTACCGATCTGTACGGTGCCGTGGCGTTGTTTCCAACCGAGACGAGGAGCGAACTGTGGAACCAGCCACGGTGCTGATCACTCCCCTCCAGATACATGTCGGCCGGGTATGCAAGGTTTGCCCGGTGTTTCAGTACTGCCGCGAAGCTCGATCCCGAGTCAAACCAGACGTCGAGGATGTCCTCTTCCTTCACAAATTCGGTGGCGCCGCAGGACGCGCACTTCGTCCCTGGAGGCAGGAACGCATGCGCTTCTTTCTCGAACCAGACGTCCGCACCGACCTCTTTCACCTTATCTACTATGATACGAAATGAGTCCCCGCTCCAGTATGGCGTGCGGCACTGATCACAGTAGAAGATCGTGATGGGCACGCCCCAACTCCTCTGCCTGGAGATGCACCAGTCTGGTCTCACGGCGAGCATGTTGTAAATTCTGTCCCGGCCCCACGCAGGTATCCACGTCACCCCATCTATTGCTTTCAATCCCCTCTCGCGTAAGCCAGCCGTATCCATGGCGATGAACCACTGCTCTGTCGCCCTGAAGATAACCGGTTTCTTGCAGCGCCAGCAGTGGGGGTATGAGTGCTCGATAGGCTCGGTGAAAAGGAGCACCTCCAGCTCTTTCAGCCTATCGATGATGCGAGCGTTACTCTCGAAGACGTTAAGGCCCTTGAACAGTTCCACCTCGTTTGTGAATTCACCCCGGTCATTCACGGGCGAATAGACGTCGAGACCATATTCGATGCCCGTCTCATAGTCTTCTTCACCGTGACCGGGCGCTATGTGGACCACGCCGGTACCCACGTCCTTTGTCACATAGTCGGCCAGTACCACGATGGAGTCGCGCTCTATGAATGGATGTCGGAACGTGAGCCCCTTGAGAATATCCGTGGGGATCTCGCCTGTTATGGAGTAGTGGCTGACCCCTGCCTTGGTCATGGTATCTTTCACCAGGTCTTCGACCATGATGTAGATTTCAGATCCGACGTCAACCGCAACGTATCTGAAATCCGGATGGATCGCAACCGCAAGGTTTGCGGGCAGCGTCCAGGGGGTGGTCGTCCAGATGAGCATGAAGATGGGTTTTTTCGGATACGTCTCAAAGAACGCATGGCGCGTCTTCAAGGGAAACTTCACGTAGATAGAGGGCGAGCCCTTGATCTCGTACTCAATCTCCGCCTCTGCCAGTGCGGTCCGGCAGCTGGTGCACCAGTGGACGGGCTTTTTCTTCCGGTAGGCGTCGCCCCGCTCAAAGAATTTTGCCACCTCGCCGATGATGGTCGCCTGGTACGCATAGTCCATGGTGATGTACGGATGATCCCAGTCGCCGATGCCCCCCAACCTCTTGAACTCGTCCCGCTGGATGTCGATGAAGCGTTCTGCATATGCCCGGCAGTAGCGCCTGAACTCAGCCTTGGACATCGTTTGCTCTTTTTCCTTGATCTCCTTTTCTACCTGGTTTTCTATGGGCAGCCCGTGGCAGTCCCATCCCGGCACATAGTCAGCGCGCATGCCCGCCATGAACTTGGACTTGACTATGATATCTTTCAATATCTTGTTCAGGGCGGTGCCCAGGTGGATGTGGCCGTTCGCGTACGGCGGGCCGTCATGCAGAATGAAGACGGGAGCATTGGCGCGCTCCGAGAGAAGTTTCTCATATACCTTGATCTCGTTCCAATACTGAAGCATCTGCTTTTCTTTGACCGGAAGATTCCCTTTCATGGGAAAGGGTGTGCGCGGTAGATTGAGCGTTTGCTTGTAGTCCATGCTTCTTTTTCTCCTAGGGAACTTTTCTCCCAGAGGTGCGCGTGTATCAAGCAGGCAGAGGTGCTTGAAAAATCTATAAAAACTAGCACAAAGCGCGCGTTGGCGCAAGGCCTAAGGAGAGTGAACAGTGACCAGTTATCAGTGATCAGCGGCCGGTCAGCGGCCGGTGATCGGTGAAGGGCAATGGGAACTTGTTCCGTGTTCCGAGTTGCGCGTCGCGAGTTGAAAAACAAAAGCGTGAAGTCTTTGACCCGTAACTCGAAACCCGTAACCCGCAACAAGCCGTTGGCGGTCGGCCGTCTGCTGTCAGCGGTCAGCCATAAACTAGAGAAACTAGATAGACCAGGCAGACAGGGGAGGGGTGCTTGACATAGAGGCCGGGCTGGACTAAATAAGTATGCATACGGAGGTATGTATATGAACACGGAGCTGGAAGAGCGAACATCACACACGCTGTCGCCCGGGAGATTCTACCCCCTGGGCGCGACACTGACCCCGGAGGGTGTTAACTTCGCTCTTTACTCGCAGCATGCGCAGCAGGTATTTCTCCTGCTGTTTGACGAGGCTGACGGGGACCCCATAGATATTATCGAACTACGCCACCGTACCAGGTTCATATGGCACGCGTTTGTCCACGGAGTGCGCGCCGGACAGCTCTACGCATACAAGGTGAAGGGCGAGTTTAACCCTGCGTATGGCTTGCGCTTCAATGAGAAGAAGCTTCTGATCGATCCTTACAGTAAGGCCTTGACCGGCAAGTTCAGGAACGGGGATAACCTGCTCCTGGGATACGATCCGATGGCCGACGGGAAAGACCTGACGAAGGACGTACGGGACAACACGCGTATTGTTCCCAAATCGATCGTGATCGATGACGCGTTCGACTGGCAGGGGGACGTGCCACCCGAGATCCCGCCGGAAGAATTGATCATTTACGAAGTCCACGTCAAAGGTTTTACAGCGCACCCTTCATCAGGAGTGGCAAGGCCGGGCACGTACGCAGGGTTCATTGAAAAGATACCGTATCTCAAGGACCTGGGTATCAATGCAGTGGAGCTATTGCCGACCCAGGAATATTATGTGGAGGATTTTCTGCTGGCGAAGGGGCTGACGAATTACTGGGGATACAACACGATAGGATTTTTTGCGCCGGAGTCCTCCTATGGCACGGGCGCCTACCCGGGCAGCCAGGTGAATGAGTTCAAGACCATGGTCCGGGAACTGCACAAAGCAGGCATCGAGGTGATTCTTGACGTGGTTTACAACCACACGGGTGAGGGCAACGAGCTGGGGCCGACCCTATGCTTCAAGGGTGTGGACAATCCCACATACTATGCCCTGACAGGAACGCCTCACGAACCCTTCCGATATTACATGAATTACACGGGCTGCGGAAACAGCATGAACCTGTCAAACACAGCGGCCATCCGTTTTGTCATGGACTCCTTGAGGTACTGGGTCCAGGTGATGCACGTGGACGGGTTCCGGTTTGACCTGGCCTCGGTGCTGGGGCGCGAAGACGGGTTCTTCCAGCGATCTGCATCCTTTTTTGATGCGATCTCGCAGGACCCTGTCCTGAGCAGGGTGAAACTGATTGCGGAGCCCTGGGACATCGGCACGTACGAGGTCGGTAACTTTCCGGTTGACTGGTCAGAGTGGAATGGGAGGTTCAGGGATACGATGCGCAAGTTCGGCAAAGGCGACGGCGGACAGGTGAGGGATCTGGGGTGGCGACTGACCGGATCCGCTGACCTGTACAAGGACGACGGACGATCCGCATACAACAGTGTCAATTTTGTCACCTGTCATGACGGCTTCACCCTGAACGATCTGGTCTCGTACAATAACAAACTGAACCAGGTCAATCTTGAAAACAACAACGACGGTACCAATGACAACAACTCGTGGAACTGCGGTGCAGAGGGAGAGACTGATGATCCGGAGGTGCGGGGCCTGAGAAGAAGACTGGTCAAGAACTTCTTCTGCTACCTTCTTTTTTCGTCGGGTACCCCGATGATCCTGGGAGGCGATGAGTTCCTGAAGACGCAGCAAGGGAACAATAATGCTTACTGCCAGGACAACCAACTGAACTGGTTTAACTGGGATCTCGTCGCGAAGAATGCAGACATTCATGCGTTCGTCAGGAAGGTCATAGCGCTTGAAAAGAAATTCCGGGCGCTGAGACGGCGTAAGGTTGCACTGAGACAGGACCTGGATGCTTACAACGCGGCCGATATCACCTGGTACAGCTGTGATCTCGGCCATCCTGCGTGGGACGACCCGGAACTGAGGACTCTCTGCTGTCGGCTTGACAGTACTGAGGGGGAATCCGGGGTCGGGGGCTCTTCCCTTTTCCTTATAATGAACGGGGACTGGAGAGCGCAGACTACCCAACTTCCTCCCCCGGCCGATGGCAAGCGCTGGTATCGAGTCATTGACACAAGCCTGGCGCCCGGCGAGGATTTTCTGGAAGAGGGCAGGGTAATCATCATTGACCCGCCTTCCCACTACATCGCGAACGCCCGGAGCACTGTTCTGCTTCTGGGGAAGTGACGCTCCATTCATCGCGAACCTCCCGGCGCAGCCAGGAATAACCTCCTCGTGAGAAGCGCGAATTCTGGCAATGACTGGATGATTTTTCTCCGGCAAGAGGCTGCCAGCCAATATTAGCCTTCAATTGCGGGCTGCCAATCCTGAGAGGCTGGAATCGAGGAGTGCTGTATTGTCGATTAATCAAGAGACTTCTGAAAGCGAAGAACGCTGATCGCCAGCATAATGATACTGAGCAGACCCATTGCAGCCATTTCCTGCCAGAGGGCCGCAAGCCCGCCTCCTTTAAGATAGACGCTCCGAAGGACTTCCTGGAAATAGCGAAGGGGATTCAGGTAGGTCAGCCACTGCATGGACTCGGGCATGCTGCTGATAGGCGAGCCGAATCCGGAAAAAAGAATCGCGGGCATGATGAAGAAGAATGCCGTAACCATAGCCTGCTGTTGTGTCCTCGATACGGTGGAGATAAAGAGGCCGATGGCGAGCACGCACATCAGGAACAGGATCGTACCGAGGGCCAGCACACCGATGCTGCCGCGCAGGGGAACCCCGAACCAGAGTGTGCCGAATACCGAAACCAGAATCGCATCAAAGAGTCCGACAAGGAAGAAAGGAACGGTCTTTCCCAAAATAAATTCGACGCGCCGGATGGGGGTAACCATAATCTGCTCAAGCGTCCCAATCTCCCGCTCCCTCACGACAGAAAAAGCGGTCAGGTTCATGACGATCACCATTATCAGGTTACCGATCACCCCGGGTATGAAGAACCAGCGGTCCGATATATCAACGTTATACCAGGGTCTCTGGTCGAGCACAATGCGCGGTATGGACGATAGAGGCGTCGCGCCACTGCGTTGGAGACGCGCCGTCTGAAACTCCTGGGCAAATTTTGCCGCCACCTGGTTAACGTAACCGAGACCGATAAGCGCGCTGTTCGAGTTTGAGGCGTCAACAATCACCTGGATGGGCGCGGTCTCGCCCTTGCCGAGCAAACGTGCGAAGCCGTCATTGATCTGTATTGTCAGAATCACATCGCCGCGGTCTATCAGCAAAGGGATCTGCCTTCGGTCCGCAGGGATATGGCGCACCTCGAAGTAGTTGCTTGCCGCAAAGCGGGAGATCAGATCACGGCTCACCTGGGTATTATCGTAATCGACGATCGCGGTAGGCACATGTTTGATCTCCAAAGTGGCCGCGTAACCAAAGATAAGCATCTGCAGGATCGGCGGAACGATAAGTACAAAGCGGGTCCGTTTGTCGCGAAGGACCTGGATAAATTCCTTGATCAGCATATGGCGCAATCGGCCAAGCATGGTTCCCCGCTATGTCAGCTTCTTTTTGAAGATGCGTGTAGCGACAACAACGAGAAGGCAAGAGAGAAAAGCCAGGGCAAGGAGTTCCTTCACCAGTAACGTAATCGGCGAGCCCTTCAGGAAAACATTGCGGATGAGGTCCATATAGTACCGGGCCGGCATGATATACGTCACCGCCTGAACCGCTACCGGCATCTGATCTATCGGGAAGAGGAATCCCGAAAGTAAAAACGCAGGAAGGAATGTGGCAAGGAGCGAAATCTGGCTCGCTGCGAGCTGCGATTTTGCCACCACGGAAAAGAAATAACCCAGGGAAAGAACAACAATCAGAAAAAGGGCGGAGGCGAGGAAGAAGATGCTCCAGCTGCCGCGGAAAGGCACCCCGAACCACAGAATGCCGAACCCGACGCACAGGCAGGTATCCAGCATACCGATAACAAAATAAGGAGCCAGTTTGCCGAGCATCAATTCGAGCTCAGTTACCGGAGTGGAGATAAGCTGTTCCATGGTGCCTCTTTCCCATTCACGCGCAATGGTCAACGCAGTCAAAAATACTCCGATGACGGCCATTACAATGACCACCACGCCGGGGACGATGTTGACCATGCTCTCAAGACTCTCATTGAACCAGGTCCTCGCCTCGACGCTGATCGGCGGCCTGATCTTCCGCTGTCCGTGACGCTGGACCCAGTCGACTTGAAGACGTTGGGAATAGGTCTGGATCACCGCCTGACTGTAAGCAAGTGCGATATTTGCAGTGTTGCTGTCTGTCGCGTCGATCAGCGCTTGTATGCTCACTGGGCCGCCTGCATTGAGCCTGAGGGAGAAGTCGTGTGGAACCACGATAGCGAGTTTGCAGGCGCCATTGTCAAGCGCGCGAATGAGCGCCGGATAGTTGTCTACGGCCTTCTTCACGTCAAAATACTCCGATGCCCGGAACTGCTTCAACAGATCCTGGCTCTGTTGGCTGCCTTCGCGGTCGAAGACATACACGGGAAGATGCTTTACGTCAAGGCTGATACCGTAGCCGAATGCAAGCATCATCGCAATCGGCATCGCTACAACGATGGCCACACTCCTGACATCCCGGACGATCTGAAGCACTTCTTTCATTGCTATAGCGGCAAGCCTGTGGAGTCTCATAGCACCTTTTTTGCCTCCCCAGGTTCGGCCTGCCTTGTGGTGAGCGCGACGAACACGTCCTCGAGCGTCGGGCTGATCGGTTCGATCTTCGATACGGTAACCTGATGTCCTGAAAGATACTTCGTGAGACCTGTAATGGCCTCTTTCGCGTTGGGCACCACCACATGGATAGCGCTTCCGAAAATAGCGGCATCCAGGACGCCGGGTGCTGTTTGGAGCGCATCCAGAGCCCTTCCCAGGGGCTCGCACTCAATCAGGAGAAGCTCACCCTTCGTCGCCCCGGACTTAAGTTCAGACGGTGAACCGGAGGCGACGACCTTACCGCGATAGATCAAGACGAGGCGGCCGCAGTATTCCGCTTCATCCATATAGTGGGTTGTGACAAATACCGTAACCCCGTCTGCAGCCATACGATGAATCAGCTCCCAGAACTGGCGCCTTGATACCGGGTCAACGCCTGAGGTCGGCTCGTCAAGAAATAATATGGATGGACGGTGCAGCACTGCGCAGCCCAAGGCCAGACGCTGCTTCCACCCGGTGGCCAATGTCCCTGTCAATGCGGACTCGCGGCCTCTCAATCCCGCCATCTCCAGTACCCAATCGGCGCGTTCCGCCATTGCCGCCTCAGGCACACTGTACATTCCGGCGAAGAACCTGATGTTCTCCATCACTTTTAAATCATTGTAGAGCGAGAACTTTTGAGACATATAGCCGATCTTCTGACGCACGGCTTCAGGCCGGCGTGCAACGTCAAGGCCTGCCACCATGGCCTCACCCGACGTAGGGCGCAGCAATCCGCACAGTATGCGTATCGTCGTCGATTTACCCGCGCCGTTGGGTCCGAGGAATCCGAATATTTCTCCCGGTCGCGCCTCAAGTGAGACATGGTCAACGGCAACGAAATCGCCGAACCTCTTCACCAAATCCCTGACGAGCACAGATGGGGTACTGTTATCCACTTCCGGTCCTCGCACCTTCTTTCTCGACTGCCTGGACGAAAAGGTCCTCTATGGTGGGAGCGACCTCTGCGATACGTTCAATGGGAAGATTCGCGGACTCAATCCGCGCACACAGCTCGGGAACTCGCCTGCTGGCATCATCCACCATGAGATGCAGTCCA
>Ga0113563_10002483_pt1 | contig 11139 bp, 10 predicted proteins | sample Mud3Dept3metaG_FD_80117 | JGI IMG/M metagenome (GOLD analysis project Ga0113563, IMG submission 80117) | Freshwater wetland microbial communities from Ohio, USA, analyzing the effect of biotic and abiotic controls - Mud 3 Core 4 Depth 3... | ecosystem: Environmental > Aquatic > Freshwater >...
GCGTTCTTGCACCGACCGAAGCTGCTGATAATGGATGAACCTTTGAACGGGTTGGATCCGCGGTCTGCCCGAATCATCAAAGACGTCCTTCAAGAACTCAGAAGGCAGGGTGTTACAGCGATTCTCAGTACTCACGTTTTGGAGATTGCGCAGGCCATGTGTGACAGGATAGGCATAATGTACCATGGAAAGCTACTCGCGTTGGGCAACATGAGTGAGCTGAGGCAGCTGGCTAGCCTTCCTGACTCAGGGTTAGAAGACATTTTCCTGAAACTGACGGGAACAGGCGATGTAAAGCCCGTGGTTGAGGAACTCTTGAAATGAACTGGAAGAATGTAGCTTTCCTGATTAACGTTGAGAGGAAATCTGGCAGGCTCCTACGAGGACAAATACTTACGCGATACCGAGAGAGTAAGGTAGCAGGATACGGCTTCTACCTGATAGCCCTCGCCATAGGAACAGTAGTAGGCCTGCTGGCTGGCAATGCTTACCGCGGGCTCGCAGGTTTTGGAGGCCCGAACGCAAATCAACTTTACGCGTTGGGATTTTTCTTTTCTCTACCTACCCTCGTTTTGGTTTACAGTTTGGTTTTTACAATGATGAGCCAGATTCAGCGAAGTGGACTCAAGGCTACGTCTCAGGCGCCTTATTGGTTGCCTATTACGTGGAAAGAGCACACGTTAGCATCCGTCGTTGCAAACATGATGGGCTTCCCACTTATTTCGATCACCGGAATAGCCGCGGGCATAATTGCTTTCGCGGCTTTTGCTGGCCTGATTGCGCACGCGGCATTGGCTTCGATGACTATGGTTGCCGCCGCTTTCATGGCTAGCTGCACAACTGAAATCTTTAGAATTCTACAGATGAGGTTCATTGGTGCAGTTTACAAGACGACGGGTAGAGCAGCCGTCTGGGTTAGGTTCGCAGGCTCCCTTATCTTCTTCCTTCTATTCTATATTGCATATTTCTCGGTCGTTTACGGCACTGGAGCAATGAACTTCATTCAAACCATCGCGACAACGCAGAACTCCGCGTGGTTCGTGCCGTTCGTCTGGCTTGGGATAATGCTATACAACTTTTCAAGCGGATTTCTGATCCAAGCACTTTTGTTTATGGCTCTCTCGATAGTCTTCATTGCCGGCTTGTTCTGTATCGGAGTCTGGTTGAACGAGCGCTTTGGACTCTACGAGCCGCCTGCGATAACGGTCACAAGAGGGGTTTATACACCAAAGATGGGCCTTCTTGGCAGATTAGGTCTTTCCACGAGTGAAGCGGCATTGGTGAGAAAAGATTTGAGGGCGTTTACTCGTCGTCGCGAGTTAATGACGATCTTTATTGGTCCAATCGTGATTGTCCTTGTTCCGTTGATGCAGTCGCTTGGACCTAGCAATGGAGCGAGTCTCGGCGAACTGGGAATTCTGTGGGCGGGACTGACGTTTTTATTTCCACCTTCAATCATGTCAATGAGCTTGGGCAACTTAATCGTTGGAGAAGAAGGCCAGGCAGTCTGGAGAATCTACGCGTCTCCCTTCTCGCCCAAAAGCTTCGTGAAGAGCAAGTATTTCTTTATTATCTTATTTGCGCTAATAGTGCTTGGCATCACTGGGATACTCGGAGCGTTGCTATATCAAATGTCGTTTCGAGCAGTCTTGATTGCGACGCTGGAAGGCATATTTCTGGCATTCGCATTAAGTGCAGTTTCCTTATCCAGCGGCATAAAAGGTGCAGACTTCAACGAAGTGCCAAGACCCCGAATGATAAGGGTGGAATGGGGATTCATAAACTTGGTCGCATGCTTCTTGTCGGGTTTGGCTATTCTTGGTCCACTCTTACCTTACGCGCTCTCTAGCTTTATTCCGGGATTCGGTGGAATAGACCCTTATGTCGCAGTTTCAATGAGCGGAGTTGTCGCTGCAGTCATAGCAGGGGTGTTTTATCGGGTTTCAGTAGGAAACGCAAAGGAACTACTTTTGAAGGCGGAATCCTAAGGTCTATATAGTCAAAAAAGTATGTCTGTGGACCTTTCTTGGTGAACAAAGAATTATACCCCAAATCTCCAAATAGTCGTAAACTAGGATAGACAATTCAAATAATGTATGCGCGATTAGTAAATGACAAACGACTCGAATAGCGGGCAACCAGTAACCCGAAATCGCGAAATCCGATTGAGACGCGTCTTGAATTTAGTCCAAACGCTTTTCCTAGGTGTAGGCACAGCAATTGGCGGGGTCATGTTCGTAATTATGGGCCGAGCAGTGGAACTAGCCGGACCTAGTATCATAATTACTTTTTTGATCGGCTCAATATTTGCTTTGTTAATAGGGATTTGTTATGCAGAACTCGGAGCAGCAGTTCCAAGCGGAGCTGGGGGCGCAGTCAGTTTCGTGGCAAGGGCATTCGGGGACAGAACTCCAACTTTTTTGGCAGGGTGGTTTAGTTGGATTGGCAGCATCACGGACTGCGCTATAGGAGCTGTTGTTTTCTCATTTTCAGTTAACTACTTGTTTAACTGGATTGAACCATTTTCACTTGCTATCATTACCTTAATCGTTTTTGCGTTCATAAATTTTAGAGGCACCAAAACAATGAGTATTGCTCAGTTTGGGCTCACATTAGCGCTCGTTATAACCTTATTTATCTTCATTTCGGGGTCTTCCTTTAGTTTCGATTTCGCTAGATTCCAACCGTTTTTCCCAAATGGCGCGCTCTCAACAATTCTGCTTGTTGGTTACATCTTTCCGACTTATGCTGGATACGAAACCATTACTCAACTTTCGGAGGAGGTTAAGATTGCAGGAAAGACAATTCCAAGAGCCCTCTTCTTGACTCTAGCAGTCATTACGTTACTTTTCGTTGGTTCAGCCATCGCTTTAGTAGGTGGTGCTCCTCCCGAGGTTTACATAGGCTCAAATACTCCCCTGCAGGAGGCAGCGAACTATTTCATTGGACCTATCGGTGGAACGGCAGTTTCATTGGGGAGCATCTTAGCCACATTGTCCACGATAAACGGCAGCATGGGAGGAGGAACACGCATAGCCTACGCGCTGAGTAGACGTAAGCTACTGCCCTCAGTTTTTAGCAGGGTTCATCCGAAGTTTAATTCACCCTATGCTGCTTTGGCATTAACTGCTCTGATTTCGATTGTCTTTGTACTGACAAGATCAATCGACTTTGTAGTTTATGCAATCGCACTGGGCTATTCCGTTACAGGGATCATGGTTTGTGCCTCTCTCATACGGTTGAGAAAAACCGAGCCATTGCTCTTCCGTCCGTTTAGAGTTCCTCTCGCCCCATACGTGCCAATGGTAGCCATCGCTGTTCTAGTGATCATGATTGCAACCTTGAGTCTAGAATCACTTGCCCTTGGATTGGTTTTCGGAATAGTCGGAATTGGCCTTCTGACTTTAGCAAAAAGAGGTCTGAGGAAGCAGTCTCAAGACCAGAAATAGAGCTTCGCAGAAAGGTTTTTTTGACAAAACTTTTAAGCTTGATTCCGCAGACCATTCAAAGGAAACTCGATGCGGGTAATTATTATCGGTGCAGGGGATATCGGGATGCCAATAATCCGTTATCTCGCTGAGAGAGGGCATGTGCTTTCTGTTTTTGAAAAGGACGAAAAACGATGTAAACACATAGCCAACCACTCAGACGCGGCAATCTTCTGTGGCAGTGGCGATCTGCAGGAGATTTGGAAGAGTGCTGAAGCGGAAAAAGTAGATTTATTGATGGCTCTTACGAACGATGACACCGTAAATGCTGAGGCCGCTCGCATAGCCAAAAGGGATTACGGCATTCCTCTTGTGATAGCTAGAGCACGTCAGCCTGCTAATATTGAAAAGATTAAGGAAGCTGGTGCGGACATCGCCATCTGTCCGTCGGAAGAAACACTTCGCGTTTTCCTGAACGCGTTAGAAAGCCGGTCTGTCGTGACACTATACGAAAGCCAACGCAAAAGATACAAAATCGCGATGGTTTCTGTCCCTTCAAATGGCACTGCGATAGGCAAGAAACTGGAAGACTTCGATATATCAAAAAAATGCGAAGTCGCCAATGTGCTTCGAAACGGTTCATTTGTGTTCCCTGATGAATCATTTATGTTCAAGAGTGGAGACCAAGTAGTTGTCACTGGCTCAACTGAAGACGTTGAAAAGCTGGTAGAAAAGCTCAGAAATTCCGAGGAAACGTGATTAGAAGAGTTCAAGAGGAAAAAGACTTTTGTCGCAGACAATCGCCCAAGTCTTAATTCAATTCCCTCCGGATTTGCCAATACGATTGGCAATAATTGTGCTAATTATAGCTGTAACCGGGGTCGTTGCTAAACTACTCTCAGGATTCGTTTCCAAAACGGTTGGAAGATTCAACCGTCATGTAGCGCGCCAAGCAAGACGAGTTGTGTCCTTGGTAAGCTGGTTCACTGGAGCTGTTCTGGCACTTAGCCAAGTGCCAGGATTAGAGTTGACTTGGCTGCTGGTTATGATTGCCATCTTCGCAGTAATTGTGGTTGTTGCCTTAAGAGATGCACTCGCCAATTTGGCAGCCCGCGAAACAATTTACATGTATAATCAGTTCAAGGTTGGCGACTGGATCCAAGTGGAAAAAGTCTTTGGACGCGTAACGGACATCACGTGGAATGACACGGTCCTCTCTACTCTTAACAATGAAACTGTCTACATTCCAAACTCGGCCATAACAAAAAGTGTAATAATTAATCGAACCACGCAAGAGGGCATCAGAATTTCGGTGCCATTAGCCATAAGCAGTGTCCTCAACCTCGAGGAAGTTGAACGTGCCTTATTGGAAATTGGTGAGGAACTAAAAGAGGAGCTCGTTCATGAGTCCAAACCTGAGGTTCGTTTGATCAACGTTGGCCCGAAAGCCACCAAACTGGAACTTTTGTTGAGAATTAATAACCCGGCCAAGAGCAGACTTGTTTCATCAGAAGTGTTGAAGAAATTTGCCCAGAAAACTCAGCAAAAGACTTGACCCATAGCAGCAACGCCTTTGATCAGGATCGTTTGCCAGGGGTTGGTGGTTTCCTGCGGCCGTCCCATAGGTGATGCAACGCCAATCCTGGGTGATGCAGTATCATTCGTGGTCCAGAGTAGCGCATGATTTTCTTTGCTTTTTCTTTCATGTCGGGTCGGTAGCAGTGGACGGTGCATTTTCCGCAGGTGCTCTTGTTTTCTTGGAATGGGCATTTGTTCAAACGCATTGTAGCGTAGTCTAGGAATTCGGTGCATTCTGTGCATAGTTCGCCTTTGGCGCCATGTTTCTTCTTGCAGTAGAATTGCACCATAACCTCTATGGTTTTTTTCTCGCGTTTCATGCGTGGATTTTGCTCGGTCCTTGCGGACAATTAGGTCACTTGTTCTTTGGAAGTTGATGCTTTCAAATAAACCTTAGCCCGAATTAACTAGGGAAAACAACAGATTGACCCTCTTTTCGTCCTCTTTGCAAACTGTACACTGGTAATGACACGTGCTCCATAAGACTTTTAGCCTAACGCGGAATTAGTTGCTGAAGACCAAGATGAGTAGCCGCATTTATGCAAATCTTGGGTTCCTCCTGCAGATCTCCGGCTTGTTGACGATTCTGCCGATCGCGGTGGGCCTGTACTTTGAAGAAACTCAAGCGGTAGTAGGTCTCTTCATAGCATGCGTTACGTTTCTGGGTTTTGGCTTTCTGCTAAACGCTATGTGCGAGAGAAAGGACTTGGATTTCAAGTCTTCGAACTTACTTTTCGTGGCTGCATTCATCATTCTCCCTTTGATAGGCGCGTTACCATACTTTTACACCGACCCTTTCAGCAGCACAACCGCTATCGAAAGGCTCAGCAATGGAGTTTTCGAGAGTGTGTCAGGGTTCACGACGACGGGTTTTAGCTTCGTCGCCAACCCAGATGTTTTGCCAAAGTCAATACTCGTATACCGTAGTTTGACAGAGCTCATGGGTGGCGTCGGTGTAGTATTTCTGCTTGTTGCCTTCTTCCAATCGAATAAACGATCCATGGAAGCTTATGGTAACTCGATGGGTATAGAGAATGTTAACGGAAACTTGAAAAAGACTTTCCTTTCGGTTTTGGCTATTTACAGCGGCTATATCATAGCGTTTACAGTGATTTTCTTTGCCTTGGGCTTCACGAACTTGATCAACACTGGCACTTTTATGATAGATGTGATAACCGGCGGTTTCCAGCCTTCAGAACAGCTTTTCCAACCTTTCCTCAGCCTTGTCCCAAAAATTCTCCTCATAGTCTTAATGGTTGCTGGTGCTGTCAACTTTGCGTTTACTTACAATTTGCTGACAAGGAAAATTCGAAAAGCATTCTCCCGGGAGATTATCGTATTCTTCATGATAATCTTCGCTGGAACAGGTGCATTTTCACTGCTTGGTAATATCGAAGTGGCTGATTCACTATTCCACGTTGTTAGCATGTCTTCGTCAGCAGGATTTAGTTTCATACCTCTTTCTTCTCTAAGTAGCACTCTCTACTCCATTCTCATTGTTCTAATGCTCATTGGAGGCTGTGCCTTCTCTATGGCAGGAGGCATTAGGGTTTCCAGACTGCTTTCGTTCGCAAAGACTTTGAAGGAAAGCATCAAGGCCGTATTGGTCAAAGAGCATGTTATTTCATCGAAGCGATTAACTGGAAACAATTTAGATGACTATTCGGAGCACCTGTCAACCCCAGCCGTAATCATACTCTTCGCGGTAATTTTGGTCATCTTCTCGTTGATATTCACCACAATTGGCGTTTCGTTTACCGACGCGGTTTTCGAGGTAGGTTCTGCATTGACGACCAACGGCATATCCATGGGCGCAACGAATGTTGGGATGCCCATTGGTTACAAGTGGCTTATGATTACTGCAATGACTATTGGCAGGGTTGAAATCCTTTCAGTATTCATCGCTTTGAGCTCATACAGGTTCAAGTCATCGAAAGAGGCTAGCTTTAGCTGGCTACATCAAGCGAAGAAAGAGAAGTAAATAATATTGTCATAACTGTTATTGTTTTTCTGAAGCTTTACTTTTGTCAAACATTTCAAACTTAACAAATCCTGAAGCAAGGGGAACGATGTCCTGCCCTTCCAGCCCGCTCCCATTCTTGAAATTGCCATTATCGAAAAACCTCAGTATAGGTCGCCAGTGTCAAGTCGGTCCAATTAGCTTGGTAAACTCTTCAAAGTTGCGAGACTTCAGAGCTTTGTTCAATCTCTTTTCTTCGCCAAGAGTAGAAAAAAGCTTCGCACCGCGATCGTGACCAGGGTAAACCTCTATTTCATCACCCAAAAGCAACAGCTTGTTGAACAAGCTTTGAAAGAGTGCCTTTGGGTCACCGCCGACCGTCGGCAAGGATCCAACGGTTCCAACGAACAAAGTATCGCCTGTTAACAGCTTTTTGGCTTCAACGAGCAAGCATATGCTATCGGCGCTGTGACCGGGCGTGTGTATGACTTTGATCGGAATTGCGCCCACGGATATAACGTCTCCTTCGTCAACTCGAACATCTGCGGACACTTTTGACATTCTATTTGCGACGACTTTGGCTCCAAACCGCACTCTCAAGTCATCAATTCCGACAACGTGGTCGATATGATCATGCGTGATAATAACGAAAATGAGGTTCAGATTTTCTGCGCTTATGAGGTTTTTTAGCTCATCAGTGCCAAAACCCGGGTCAACGACTGCAGCCTCCCTTGTGGACTCGTTGGCTATCACGTAGGACAAATTGTCTCCGCGCATTCTTACCTGCTTGAAAAACATAGAACCAACATAATCACTCTGTTTTAGGGGATTAAAAAACTTTCCAAATCCGTTATTTGACGGGTTTAGCCAATCTGCTCACTCTCTGGAGATAAACGCATGCGTAGCATACCCGTAGAGAATTGCTAATTCGGAAAACTGAGTTTCATACATGTACTCAGAGATGGAAGATCCCGAAACAGAATCACTGATTAGAAGTAGTAGTCCCGTCATGAATTCAGGGTGGACTACTACTTCTAATAGGGACAAACATAGAATGGCGGAAGAGAAGACATGAATAAGTATCGATTGTACAAATTTCAAGCATCGATGATCTTGCCGTAACGAAAAAGGATGGGTTGGATAGGTTATGATTTCTTTAGCACGGACTGACTTGGGCAATCTCGGTAGCGTTAGTCTTTGGAAGAAGATGGAAAAGAATCAGGCGGATGCTTATGAACCCGTAAGCTTATTTACCGCATTCTCCAGCGTTTATTTATGCGAAGGAATCTGGCTGTTTTATCATTCATGGTTGTCTGGGCTCTTCTCATGGTTGTTGCATTGCTTTGGGGTTTCTATTATGATTGGCCTGATTTCGTGCATGTTAATTACGGATTACCCCTAACTTGGGCGACGCATACCATAAGTACAATTGTGGGACCGGCAAATCTGTGGGAAGTAAATGTGGTATATCTTTTGGCGGATCTTATGTTCTGGCTATCAATAGGTTTTGCTGGAGTTGTGCTAATTCTCTACAAGCTCAAAGACTAAGCGAAAATGTCATTAGCTTCAAGGTGATTTGAAAAAAGAATTTTGCCGAGCGACTTTCCATAACTCAACGCTTCATTCAACAGTTTTTGTCTCATCCTATTCTGTGTGCTATTTACCGAACAAATAGCCGGAACAGTCTGCTTCAGCCTCCAGCAACTAGTCGCTAGCGCTCCAAGCAAGAACGATTTGATGAGCTCCTCAGCAAATGTGTATTGTTTGCCTTTATTGTCAAAGCCCGCCAACAGCATCATCCAACATTAAATTTTTTAATGCCGAATCGTTATTAATAGAAAAGGCGTTTCCAAGCAAAAAACTCATCAATTTCTTGTAACGCCAGATCAAGCTAAGGTAATGCAGAATTGTTTACAAAACCTAACGCCACAAAATCAGACAAAAAGTACATCGCCTTTCTAGGCACATATGTTCCAAGAGAGTGTGGCATAGCCACTTTCACTAAAGACCTTGTTGACTCAGTGGATCTCCTCGGTCAATTCGCACCGGCACGAGTCATAGCCGTGAACGAAAAAGAGACAATCTACGACTATGACACCAGGGTTAAACAACAAATAAGACAGGATTTTGAAGAAGATTACATTCAAGCTGCCAAGTACGTCAACTCATCCCGAACAAACGCAGTTAATGTCCAACACGAATTTGGAATATTTGGAGGAGAATGGGGAGAGTATATCCTGTCTTTTCTGCAAAATGTGAACAAACCAATAATTACGACACTCCATACGGTGCAACCAGACTTCGATTCCAAAGCACGAAAAGTGCTTGAAGAAATCGCGGCTCGAAGTGATGCAATCGCGGTCATGGCAAAAGTAGCCAAGAACATTCTTAAGAAATATAAAGTTCCAGAAGAAAAAATCAGCGTTATCCAACACGGTTGCCCAGATATTCCCTTTGTAGCCAGTAACAGCATAAAGCCACCGCTGGGTCTGAAAGGAAGAATCGTTTTGTCCACATTTGGCCTGATAAATGCGGGAAAAGGCATCGAATACGCCCTCCAAGCACTCCCAACACTGATTGAAAAGTTCCCAAACATACTCTATCTAGTGATCGGAGAAACACACCCAGAAGTAAGAAAAAAGGAAGGCGAAAACTACCGCATGTACCTTATCAAACTGGTCGAACAACTGGGGTTAAAGAACCATGTAAGATTTCACAACCGCTTCCTCGCAAGAAGGGAACTAATTAGATATCTTCAAGCCACAGACGTCTACATCACGCCCTACTTAGGTGCAAATCAAATTAGCAGTGGCACCTTGGTCTACGCTTTAGGCGCTGGCAAAGCAGTAGTATCGACTCCCTACCTCCATGCTAAAGAGGTGCTCTCTCGCGGACGAGGCCTGCTATGCGAGTTTAGGAACCCAGACTCAATAACCAATGAAGTCAAGAAACTTTTGGAAAACAAAGAACTTAGAAGAAACATGGAGAAAAAAGCCTACAGATACAGTCGAGGCTTCACGTGGCCAGAGGTCGCCAAAAAATACGCAGACGTCTTTAAGCAAGCGATACACGCTTAAGAAGGGTATTCATGATTCTCCCACCTATCAAGTTACACTTCCTCAAACCAATTACAGATGACACTGGCGTCTTTCAACACACCAAATTCGGAACCCCAAATCGACTTGAAGGATACACAACCGACGACAACGCACGCGCCCTTATAGCAGTCACGAAGCATAGCCACCTCAAGGGAAACTCTCAATCGGGCAGGTTGATAGACACGTATCTGAGCTTTCTCTTGCATATGCAGAGAGCAGATGGCAAGATGCACAACTTCCTAAGTTATGATCGGAGCTTCCTTGATGATGAAGGCTCCGAAGACTGTGTGGGTCGCACCCTCTGGGCTTGTGGATACGTCATTGACAGTGAGCTACCCTCGGAAAAGAAGCTTCTGGCAAAAGAAATTTTCGACAGAGCCTTTAGTTGGGCATGTTCCTTCAAATCCCCGCGGGCAGATGCCTATGCAATTCTGGGCTTGTGCCACTACCACAGGGCATTCATTGAGGACATCAATCTTACTGAGAACATAAAGACACTAGCAGACAGACTACTGGAATATTACAGCCATATTCGTTCCAGTGACTGGCGTTGGTTTGAGCCCTACCTCACCTACGAAAATGGCAGGCTTCCGCAAGCCCTCTTTGAGGCTTACCGAGAGACAAAACAAGCAAGATACAGTCAAGTCGCAGAGGAATCTCTGAAGTTTCTCCTTGAAGTGCAGATTTTAAACGACAAATTCGTACCTATTGGAAACAAGGACTGGTACCTAAAAGGAAAAAGACGTTCAGTGTATGATCAGCAATCGGTGGAAGCAGCTTCAATGACGGAGGCAGCGCTGTCAGCTTACCGCAAAACGAGCAACCGCTTCTACAAAACAACGGCACGGAAAATCTTTAGCTGGTTCTTAGGGGAGAATACCCAAAATGCCCTCGTTTATAATTCTACGTCAGGCGGTTGCTACGATGGAATAACAGAGAAAGGACTGAACCTCAACATGGGAGCCGAAGCGACAGTATGCTACCTTTCCGCCCGCATGGAACTTGAGACCTCCGGATAGAGCTTGCAAACCATAGATTGGAATCGTTCTCGGGCCAATTCATTCGAAAATTCCGA
>Ga0113563_10002484_pt1 | contig 11134 bp, 8 predicted proteins | sample Mud3Dept3metaG_FD_80117 | JGI IMG/M metagenome (GOLD analysis project Ga0113563, IMG submission 80117) | Freshwater wetland microbial communities from Ohio, USA, analyzing the effect of biotic and abiotic controls - Mud 3 Core 4 Depth 3... | ecosystem: Environmental > Aquatic > Freshwater >...
AAATACTCTTCTCTGTGCCGGGGCGTAAGAATAAGTAGCCTGAGCTGGGCTGGCCCCTTTTCTTGTCTCGATGAATCAACCGGTTCCGGGGCCCATTTCCCTCCCACACCGAGCAGTTCGAAACCCAGAACCCTGTGCTAGCGGGATAATGGCGGGGCCCCTCTGTCAGGGCTGCTCAAAAAGGTTCTATGACGAGGCCGCAGGGAGCGGGACGACTGAGGCGTACTTGAACTAGTACGTTGAGGGAATGAACGGCGAGCCCGCCCGCCGCAGGCTTGTCGTAGCCGCGAATTCGCGCTTGCAGCAGAACCGCTCATGAAGAATGCGGGCTAGTAGCTGTCGGTCGGTGGGCACGTACAGACGAGATGGCGATCTCCATAGGCTTCGTCTACACGGCTCACGGCGGGCCAGAATTTATGGTCACGAACCCACGGCGCAGGAAAGGCGGCCTGCTCACGGCTATAGGCTCGGTTCCATTCGCTGGCCGTGACCACCTGTGCCGTGTGAGGGGCATTCTTCAACAGATTATTGGTGCGGGGCTGGCGCCCCTCGATGATGTCCTGTATCTCCGCATGAATCATGATCAACGCTTCGCAGAACCGGTCCATTTCGGCTCTCGATTCGCTCTCCGTCGGTTCAATCATGAGGGTCCCGGCCACCGGGAACGACACCGTCGGAGCGTGAAACCCGTAATCCATCAATCGCTTTGCCACATCCATCGCTTCAACCCCCGCAGTCTCCTTGAACTGACGAAGATCAAGAATAAATTCATGGGCGACGAATCCGGACGTTCCTGTGTAGAGAATGGGATAGTATTTCTCCAGCCGTTTGGCCATATAATTGGCGCTTAAGATCGCCATCTGTGTCGCCTTGGTCAACCCGTCCCGTCCCATCAGGGCGATGTAGACCCAAGAGATCGTCACGATGCTGGGGCTGCCGTACGGTGCCGCCGACACAGGCCCGATGGAATCTTGTCCGCCCAGATGCGTGACCGGATGGCTGGGAAGAAATGGCGCGAGGTGCCTTGCTGCAGTGACCGGTCCCATCCCTGGTCCTCCCCCGCCATGGGGAATACAGAATGTCTTGTGCAAATTCAGATGGCAGACATCTGCGCCGATATCTCCGGGCCGACAGAGCCCCACCTGCGCATTCATGTTGGCCCCGTCCATATAGACTTGCCCGCCGTGCGTGTGGACAATCTGACAGATGCGCCGCACATCCGCTTCGAAGACGCCGTGAGTCGAGGGATAGGTCAACATGAGCGCCGCCAGCCGATCGCGATGTTGAGCGGCCTTGGCTTCAAGATCCGGGACATCCACATTGCCCTGTCGATCGCAGGCCACGGTGACGACCGTCATGCCCACCATCGCAGCGCTGGCTGGATTCGTGCCGTGCGCCGACAGGGGAATCAAGCAGACATCCCGATGCGCTTCACCCCTGCTCCGGTGATAGGCCCGGATCACCATCAGCCCCGTGTATTCCCCTTGAGAGCCCGCGTTCGGCTGCAAGGACACAGCCGAAAGTCCGGTGATCTCAGCCAGCCAGACCTCCAGTTGACGAAACAGCTCTTGATATCCTTTCGTTTGTTCGATCGGCGCAAAGGGATGAAGCCGTGAGAATTCCGGCCAGGTGACGGGCAGCATCTCGGCCGTCGCATTCAACTTCATGGTGCAGGACCCCAAAGGAATCATCGAGTGAACGAGTGACAGATCCTTCACCTCGAGACGGTGGATATACCGAAGCATTTCATGCTCCGAGTGAAAACGATTGAACACCTCATGAGTCAGATACCGGCTCGTGCGGACGAGATTCGACGGAAAACTCGTGATGACCTTCTTACTCAAGTCCCTCACTTCAAATGGAAGACGATCATGTCCGACAAAGATTTCCATCAGCCGTTGGACTTCGTCCTCCGTACTCACCTCATCCAGCGCGATTCCGATAGAGTGGTCGTCATATCGGCGAAGATTGATTCCTTTGTCGTTGGCCCTCAGTAGAATGGATTCGGACTGCATCTTCGTCAGGTGCACGAGAATCGTGTCGAAATAGGCTGCTGCTGTGACCGAGAATCCGAGCTGCCGCAAACCCTCGGCCAGCACCACAGCCAGCCCATGGATGCGCTCGGCAATCCGCCGCAAACCCTCCGGCCCATGGTAGACCGCATACATGCTCGCCATGATCGCTAAGAGCACCTGCGCCGTACAAATGTTGCTCGTGGCCTTTTCACGCCGTATGTGTTGTTCACGGGTCTGCAGCGAGAGTCGGTAGGCCGTTTTCCCCGTGCCATCTTTGGATACTCCGACGATGCGCCCCGGAATCTGCCGTTTGAATGTTTCAGCGGCTGAGAGGAACGCGGCGTGGGGCCCCCCGAATCCGAGCGGAATCCCGAATCGTTGGCTGGATCCGACAGCGATATCGGCCCCAAATTCTCCCGGCGAGCGCAAGAGGGTCAAGGCCAGCAGATCGGTGGCGACCACCACAAGAATCCCCGCTGCGTGGGCCTCCGCAACCAGCGCACTGTAATCACCAACATAGCCGTCGGTGGCTGGATACTGCAGCAGGATGCCGGCCAGCCGAGGGTTGGAAAAATCGATGGTTGTCGTCCGCCCCACGCGGAGCGTCATCCCGAGGGGCTCAGCTCGCGTTTGCATCACAGCAATGGTTTGGGGGTGGCAGTCTTGGGACGCGAAGAACTCTGTCCGTTCGAGGCCGGATGAACGGGAGACGGCGAGGCACATGGCCATCGCTTCGGCTGCCGCCGTCGCTTCATCTAGAAGCGAAGCGTTGGCTAATGGCAAGCCGGTGAGGTCGGTCACCAGAGTTTGAAAATTGACGAGGGCTTCCAATCGGCCCTGGGCAATCTCAGCCTGATACGGCGTATATTGGGTATACCAAGAGGGATTCTCAAAAATCTTACGCTGGATCACGCCGGGCGTCACGCAGTCGGAGTAACCCATGCCAATCAATGAACGATAGACCTTGTTTTCCGCTGCTATGGAACGGATCTCTTGCAGCACGGCCTGTTCCCCTCGGTGCCGGGGCAGATCTAATTCCTTCCGTAAGCGAATGTCGGCGGGTACGGTTGCCTCGGTCAATTCCTCCAGCGACTGCATGCCGAGCGTAGCCAACATTTCACTGGCATCGGCGTCGGAAGGGCCGATATGGCGATGGATGAACGTGTCGGTCGGGCTCAGAAAGTCCTGGGTGGCCATAGTGTCCGTATGGTGTTGCGGATCTCTCTCGTCGTTCGAGAGTCCTGTTGGACTGATTGATTGATTCATGTGCGGCCCGCAGACTACCACGCAGAACCCCAATTCTCCAAGAGCCGTGAAAAGTTTCTGGACTTGCCTTCGGACCGCGAGTCACGTAAGAGTGCAGACCATAAGCAGGAGGCTGAAAAAGAGGGTAAGGGGTAGCTGGGACGATCCCCTTGCTCGCGCAACGCGCGCAGCTGGGATCATCCCACCCACCCCTTATAAAGCGACAGTTTGCTGCGGCCTTGCCGGACGAACTTTTTGATCTCCTGCTGAAGTATTTTTCCTCGTTTCAGACGTACGAGCTATGAAGCTACACGATATTCTTATCATCGGTGCTGGATTGGCAGGGATGAGGGCGGCGATTGCTGCAGCGCCGGATCTCGACGTCGCCGTGATCTCCAAGGTCCATCCGGTTCGCAGCCACTCTGTGGCTGCGCAAGGAGGCATCAACGCGGCGTTGGGAGAGAACGATTCCTGGGAAGCCCATGCCTTCGACACCGCGAAGGGCGGGCTTTATCTCGGCGATCAGGATGCCATCGAAGCCATGTGCCGCGAAGCGCCGGACGACATTCACGAATTAGAACGTCTGGGGGTTATTTTTAGTCGAGACGAACAGGGACGCATCGCGCAACGTCCGTTCGGCGGAGCGGGCTTTCCCCGCACCTGCTACGCCGCCGATCGTACTGGCCATGCCATCCTCCATGCCATGTACGAACAGCTGCTCAAACGGCGCATCGCTGTGTATGAGGAGTGGTACGTCACATCGTTGATCATGGAGGACGGAGCCTGCCGAGGAGTGGTTGCGTGGGACCTGGTCCATGGAGGGTTACATGCGATCGGAGCCAAAGCCGTCATCCTAGCCACCGGAGGCAGCGGGCGGGTATTTCTGACGAGCACGAATGCCGTGATCAACACCGGTGACGGCATGGCGCTCGCCTATCGTGCCGGCGCCCCCTTGGCAGACATGGAGTTTGTCCAGTTCCATCCCACCACACTCAAGGGAACCGGTATCCTCATCACCGAAGGCGCTCGCGGAGAAGGAGGCTACCTTCTGAATACGCGAGGCGAACGATTTATGAAGACCTATGCCCCGCAGCAGATGGAATTGGCTACCCGTTCCACAGTCTCATTGGCCATCGGGCAGGAAATACTCGAGGGTCGCGGGGTCGACGGGTGTGTTTTGCTGGACCTGCGACACCTTGGACGCCAGCGTATCCTTGAGCGGCTCCCCCAGATCAGAGAACTTGCCATTGAGTTTGCCGGCCTTGATCCCGTTGAGACTCCCATTCCTGTCCGTCCCGGTGCGCACTATATGATGGGTGGCGTTCGAACCAATCAATGGACCGAAACGGGCATCACCGGCCTTTACGCGGCCGGTGAATGCGCCTGTGTCAGTGTACACGGCGCGAATCGGCTCGGAGGCAATTCGCTCCTTGAAACGATTGTGTTCGGTCGGCGCGCCGGAATTCGAGCCGCGGAGTATGCTCGAACCGTCGAGCCACGGGCACTCACAACAGACCACCTCTCAATCGAACAGCAACGCGTCCAGCGTCTGCTGAGACAGGAGGAAACAGTCCGAGCCTGGCAGATCAGGGAAGAGCTCGGCCAGGCAATGAGCCGTCATCTTGGCCTCGTTCGGACGCACGACTCCATGTCTACCGCCATCTCGGCGCTCTCAGCCCTGACCCACCGCGCTGCCGCGGTCACGGTGCAGGACAAAGGACAGGTATTCAACACTGATCTCGTGCAAGCCTTCGAACTCCAGTCTCTTCTTGACGTCGCGGAAACCATCGTCGTCAGCGCACTGGCTAGACAGGAAAGCCGTGGAGCCCACTACCGATCAGACTTTCCTGTCCGCGATGATCAGCGTTGGTTGAGGCACAGTCTCATTCGACGGACCCCGGAGGGACCGGCCTTGACCTATGAGCCTGTCACGATCTCGCGATTCCCACCGAAATAAAACTGGTTGATCTGGTGTGTTGTGTTTATTTGGCTGACATTGGTTCATCTGGTTAGTCTCGTTCAACCAAAACCCAGACCGACCAATTGTAGGGACAGGTTTGGTATAATTCTCCGTTGCCAACTTTTCAATCTGAGTGATAGGCTGCCATGACTACCCTGCCGACTGATCAAAAAAACCTTCTAGCGAGGCTGCAGGGAGCGAAGCTGGGGGATTTTTCAGCAGACTGCCATGCGTATTCTGGTTATTGAAGACGAAACCAAGGTCGGCTGTTTCATCAAGCGTGCGCTTGAGGAGGAGAGCTACGCCGTGGACCTGTGCGAAGACGGTGCAAAGGGTCTCCAGATGGCGCTCATCACCAATTACGATTTACTGATTGTCGACTTGATGTTGCCGTCCTTGCCTGGGTTGGACATTCTGAAGGGTGTCCGCCAGGCGAGGATCCAAACCCCGATCCTGATTCTGACTGCTCAATCGCAAGTCGACCAGCGCGTCAAGGGCCTCGACGCGGGAGCGGACGATTACCTCACCAAGCCGTTCGCTATCGACGAGCTGCTCGCCCGAATCCGTGCCTTGCTCCGCCGCGGCGCCACCGAAAGCCCAGGTGTGCTCCAGATCGACGATCTGGCGTTAAACCCGGCCACACGCGAAGTGACCAGAGGCGGCCAGCGAATCGACCTCACCTTGAAGGAATATGCCCTGCTCGAATATCTTATGCGCCATACGGGACGCGTGTTGACCCGCCCCATGATTTCGGAACATGTGTGGAACCAGGACTTCGACACATTTACCAACGTCATTGATGTCTATGTCAATTATCTCCGCAACAAGATCGACCGGGGGCGTTCCAAGAAGCTGATTCACACCATTCGCGGAAGCGGATATATGCTGAAGGCTGACTGATGCCGCTTCGTGTCCGGCTCACTCTTTGGTACGGCACAGCCCTCGCGCTCATCCTCATTATCTTTTCAACGGTCCTGTATCTTGTCACCGCTCGAAGCCTTCGCGACGCGGTCGATGAATCGCTGCGAGAAACCGCCGTCGCGGCTGTTCGATCGCTCGAAGAACGTGGGTTTCTCCCTCTCGTTAACGAAGACGAGCTCATGTCACAGTTCCCCGAACTGGCGCGCATCGATAAGTTCTTCCAGATTTTCAGCCCGTCCGGCACCATCACCATCCGTTCGCCGAATGTCAAGCAACATGAGATGCCCCTGAGTCCCAAGGCCTTGGAAGTCGCCTTGTCAGGCCGCACACTTCTCGAATTCGCTCGATACCCCAAGGAACCGCCATTACGCCTCATTTCGGTTCCCATCATCTTCCGGGGCAGCCTGCTCTATATCATCCAAGTCGGCACGTCGATGGATTCCGTCGAAGAGACCCTGAACCGCCTCCTGCTCGTACTGCTCGTCAGCATGCCTATCGTGGTGGCTGTGTCGCTGGCCGGCGGCTGGTTCATGGCAGGCCGAGCCCTCCGCCCGGTCGATGCCATTACGCTGGCTGCCCAACGCATTGCCGGTGGAGATCTTACACAACGACTGACTGTCCCTGCCTCGGCAGATGAAATCGGCCGCCTGACCAAGACATTTAACGACATGATCGACCGCCTCGAAACGTCCTTTCGACAGATCCGCCAGTTCAGCAGCGACGCTTCGCACGAACTGCGCACTCCATTGACCGTGATGAAGGGAGAAACTGAGCTTGTGCTTCGTCGCCCTCGGGAGACCCACGACTACAAAGTCGTACTGGAAAGTAATCTGGAAGAAATCGACCGGATGACTCGCATCGTGGACGAATTACTCTTTCTTTCCAGGGCAGACATGGGCGAGGTAAAGATGGACAGCCTACCGGTCTCGCTGGACACACTCATCGAAGACCTTCACCGGCAGGCTTCGCTGTTGGGGCATGAACGGGATATCCAGGTTGTGCTCAAAACCACGGCGCCGGCAGTGGTATTGGGAGATGAACTTCGCTTGCGGGAATTATTCTTGAATCTCCTCGATAACGCGGTTAAATATTCTTATCCCAGTGGCATCGTCGACGTCGCGCTCACGATAGAGCAGACTCAGGCACGGGTGACCGTGACTGATCGCGGGATTGGGATCGTGCAAGAAGAGCAGTCCCGGATCTTCGATCGCTTTTACCGCACCGATAATGCACGAACCCATACGAAGAAGGGCACAGGCCTTGGATTGGCCATCTGCGCCTGGATTGTTGAATCCCACCGCGGGCAGCTCAAAGTCCAGAGCAAGGTCGGCGAAGGTTCGACCTTTACGGTGATACTGCCTCTGGCCCCCACCCCCGCATCGGCTAAGCGAGTACTAAAGTCCTCCTGACACTCCTCTCATTGGGGGCATGATTGCTGTCCCGTTCCCTAACGTTGCTCGACACGAGGGAATCTCTTGGTGCCTGGAAAATGTTTTTGCCCCCATACGAGGATCGCCTCCAATACAGGTTTTAAGCCCTCGCCCTTCTCTGTAAGAAAGTATTCATAGCGTTCAGGATTCCGTTGGTAGGCCCGCCGGGTGATCAGGCCTTCGCTCTCCAGTTTTTTAAGTCTATTGGCAAGGATGTTTGACGCGATTCTTTCCGGAGAGGATGTGAACTCCTGATAGCGTCTCTTGCCCAAGACCAGATCGCGAATGACCAACAGTGTCCATTTATCCCCGAGAGTATCCAATACATTCGTGATCGGACAAGATGATCGCTTAAATGTCATTTTGTTATTCATTGTTCACGGTCGCCCGATAGTACTCAACACCTGCCTATTTAGGGATGGCTGAGTGATAGGCAATAACTATAATGCCGTCACTTGCATTTTGCAACAGACAGGGCTATAGTAGCTTTCGAAATGCAAGTGACTGAGTTGCGCGCTCAAACCAGAAAGGATTTGTAATCTGTTGAAGCTCTATCAATGTGAACGCGCCTGTGGCAATCCCTGCTTAAGATATTTTGTTGCAAGGTTGCTCAGCTCCACCTTGCGCTTTGCCTGGCAAGCGACATGGCACATGGCAATTCGGCGATCTGAGAAGAAAGGAGGACTGATCGATGGATCATTAGCCCCTAAAGAGTCCAACTGGTCTATTCAGACATAGAGAAGACCGTGGGTCTTCATATTCAAGACAATCCCAGCATTGCAAATGTCCAACTATAAGGAGGAACCAAAAATGCCGTTATGGAAAGTTTATCATCCCGTCGGGGCATTCACTGCAGAAGACAAAAAAGCGTTAGCCAGGCGGGTGACTGAAGTGTATGCGATGGTTCCGATCCCAAAATTTTATGTCGTGTTCATTTACGAGGAGATCGCCAAGGACTCCTGTTTTGTCGGTGGCGAACCGCATAACAAATTTGTCCGCTTCAAGGTCGACCATATTGCGAGGACATTGCCTGGTCAGGTCCTCAGAGAATGGTGGATCAGGACGCTTGACGCAGTTATCGCTCCCTACGTCAAGGACAGGGGATATGATTGGGAAATTTCCGTTGACGAGACACCGTTCGATCTGTGGTCTCTTCAAGGGGAAATTCCTCCTCCCTTTGAGTCTGTGGCTGAGAAGCGGTGGGTGAAGGAAAATCGGGCGAGTCCCTATACCTTGGCGGAAAAGATTCCTGTCAATCTCATCCTAGCTCCCGGAGTAGCGGACCGTTAGGTTTTTGTTTCGTTGGCCGTGAGCGTTTGCGCAGTGGCGTACCCAAGAGAGATGACGACCAATAGGGCAACTTCATCTTTCTTGGGGCAAACTTCTAACTGCAAGGACGCCTTCTCCTGATTAAGCGCCATGGCTGAGTCACATCCATTAGGATTGGAAAATGATGGCAGGGGTCTGTGCCGTACTTTGAGAGATTCTCGCAGTGGCAGTGTAGCCAAATTTTGAAGAAACCCTGCTAAATCGATTCTAATACTGGTTGCCGAGTCGCTCGTATAAACGTGTACACAACGCCGACGTTTCCACCTATCGAGGTACGTTGAAAGGAGAATGCCGCATGAGAACGATGAAAGCAGTTGAAGTACGGCAACCCGGAGGACCTCTGCAACTCGTGGAGCGGGACGTACCCAGTCCCGCAATGGGGCATGTTCTGATTAAGGTGCAGGCCTGCGGGATCTGTCATAGCGATGTTTTTACCAAGGAGGGTCTGTGGCCTGGAATCCAGTATCCTCGTGTGCCTGGTCATGAAGTTGCCGGGATCATCGATGCGGTAGGTTCTGGCGTGGGTGAGTGGAAATTGGGCCAACGGGTCGGTGTGGGATGGCACGGAGGACATTGTGGCCGCTGCGAACCGTGCCGCCGAGGCGATTTTATCCTCTGCCACCATGCACTAGTGCCAGGAATTAGCTATGACGGAGGCTACGCCACGCATATGGTTGCTCCCGTAGAAGCTTTGGCGCGGGTACCGGACGATCTATCCAACGTTGAGGCTGCCCCCCTGCTATGCGCGGGCATCACCACCTTCAACGCGCTTCGCAACAGTGGTGCGCGGCCCGGCGATGTGGTTGCCATCCTCGGTGTCGGCGGGCTTGGTCATTTGGGTGTGCAATTCGCGACCAAGATGGGCTTCGCGACGGTGGCGATCGCCAGGGGGAAAGACAAAGAGGCGTTGGCAAAGAAATTGGGCGCCCGCCACTACATCGATAGCAGCGCACAGAATGTGGCCGAGGCGCTCACGGCTCTCGGCGGAGCGAAGGTGATTCTAGCGACCGTCACGAGCGGCAAGGCAATGAGTGCTGCTATCGGTGGTCTAGCCATCGATGGGAAACTGATCATGGTCGGTATCTCGGAGGAGCCTGTTGAGGTGCCCATCGTCAAGTTCATTGTGGGGCGACATTCAGTTCAGGGCTGGCCCTGCGGGACCGCGGCGGACTCGCAGGATACATTGGCCTTCAGCGTCCAAGCGAGCATACGACCGATGGTCGAGGAGTTTCCGCTCGAACGCGCGGCTGAAGCCTACGATCGCATGATGAGCGGAGAAGCACGGTTTAGGGTGGTGTTAAAGATCAACTAAGTATCGGTTAACCAGCTCATGGGGTTCTACCCCGCTTTTTATGGACGCCTTGGCGAAAGTTATAATGGGCCAAGAGGGAGGGCATGGTACAACGGCGGCGGTTTTCCGCGGAGTATAAGCGTGAGGTGGTGGTGATGCTCAATGCTCAGCTGACTGGGTCAGCCGGACCGCCGGGGACATGGAGGTTGGATAAACGTATTAGGGCGCTGGCGATGGGGGCGGCGCAGGCGTTCCCCGGCTAGGGCCATTCCTGTGATGAGGAAGTGAGCCAACTGCGACGAAGTGATCAGTGGAATGGCATCTTGACTGACGGAGTTTTTCTGTTCTGAGGCGTGTGATTACTTGTACGCTGCAACCCCCAATCCTGGCAGCTTGCTTATTTTCCACAGCTAGCAATGAGGCAGGTCTAGACTTGATGCGAGAATAGCCTGGGTTCTTCATATTCCCTCTCCAGCGCTAGGACGTTTGTTTGATGATGCCGAGCTTGCAATATAGATCGACCATAACCAACCCTTTGCCGAGTTCAGTGACGCGCTTGAAAAATCTGCAGAGGACTGAGTGAATGTTGCGGGGGGAGAACTTCTGCGATTGGACTCTCTTTATCTCAATCCTAGTCTAAACCTCAGCCTTCCAGGTTCCGGCAGACTTGTTCAGCGTCCTGCTAATCAAAGACCACGGTTTTTCTTCCATACACCAGCACCCGCCGTTCGACATGGCGACGCACAGCCCGGGCCAGGACAATCTCTTCTAGGTCCCGTCCCTTCCTCACCAGGTCATCGACGGTATCCCTGTGACCCACGCGCATGACGTCCTGCTCAATAATAGGGCCTTCATCCAGATCCTCCGTGGCATAGTGCGCCGTGGCCCCGATGATTTTCACACCCCGGTCATAGGCCTGCCGATAGGGATTGGCACCGATGAA
>Ga0113563_10002485_pt1 | contig 11133 bp, 9 predicted proteins | sample Mud3Dept3metaG_FD_80117 | JGI IMG/M metagenome (GOLD analysis project Ga0113563, IMG submission 80117) | Freshwater wetland microbial communities from Ohio, USA, analyzing the effect of biotic and abiotic controls - Mud 3 Core 4 Depth 3... | ecosystem: Environmental > Aquatic > Freshwater >...
CAGGTAGTGGTTGTACTGGCCCAGGCGCTGCAGCACGCTGGAAAAGGCGCGCGACAAATCGCCGATCTCGTCGTTCACCCGCGCGCTCTGCTGCAAGCCGCCCAGCACCCGGCCCTGGGCGTCGATCGCGGCTTCCGCTTCGTTGCGCAGCTTGCGGATGCGGTAAGACAAGCGCGAGGCGAATAGCAGCAAAATCAACATCACGATCAAGAATACCGCCAGCACGCTGCTCAGCAATTTTTCCAAGGCCTGGTTGCGCAGGGTGAGGATGGCATTGGTGGTTTCCTCCACCACTACCGCGCCGATCACCTGCTCACCGACCCAGATCGGATGCGCGCTGGAAATGATGACCGCGCGCCCATCCTGGCTCGCGCGCCGCCCGGTCTGCGGAATGCCGCGCAAGGCGCTTTCCAGTTCGCGCGTTTCGAGATGCGTGGCGCGCGCGCTGTCGTCGGCGAAATCCGCACTGGGTTGACGCAAGATGCGCGCGAATAGCGGACCCAAGGTGACGGCCTTGATGCGCTCGGCGAGCGTGGTGGGCGTGGTTTTCAGCGCCTGTTGCGCGCGTTTCAAACTGCCGATTTCGGCGATCACACGCTGCCGCTTATCCACCACGCGGATGCGGCTGGTGGCGCGCCCCAGGCCTTGCACCACTTGCTGTATTTCCGGGGAGGGCGCGATCAGCCGGCCCATGCCGGCGCGCTGCTCCAGGGTCGAGGTGATGACCCAAGTGGCGCGCTCCGGTTCGGGCTGGAAAATATCGGCGAGGAAATTGGTCGCAGGCGCGGCGCTGATGTCGGCGACGCCGAAGGCCAGGCGCTCGCCGGCCAGGGACAGCGGCAAGGCCAGTTCCACGTTGTAGCCCTTGGCGGTCTCGCGCCACACGCTCTTGATGCGCGGCTCGGCTGCGCCCAGCGCCAGTTGGCCGTCGGTGAATTGCAAGGCATACGCCGGGCCTTCGCCCGGGCGCATCGGACTGACAGCATAGCGCCTGAATTCGCCCTCGGGCGTGGTCAGCGCGAATTCGATATGGTCTGCTTTCTCCACCAGGGTTTGCTGCGCCGGGCGGTAATCGATCTGTGCCACGCTGACTTCGAGCAAGGCATAGACATAGGCGCCGTGCTGGCCGAGGCGCAAAGTCATGCCGGCCGACGACGCCGGCGCAGATTCCGCAGCTGGGACGGGCGCATAGCTATGCGCGACGATGGACGCGGGCCAATCCTGTGCCGCGCCATCCAGCTCCGGCGCATTGGGCAAGGCAAACAAATACAAGTCGCCCGGCTCGTGCCAAGGCGATGCGGCGCTCGGCTGCGGTTCGAATAATTTGGGCTGGTCGTGCAAGGCAGTCGCCACGGCCTGCGCGGTGGCGGCGACCGACTGCTCGTGGCCTTGGCGCAGAAAGCGTTCCATCTCCTGCACAAACGAGACACCGACCCACGGCACGGCGAGTAAGGCGAGCGAGGCGAGCAGGAGCTTGGCGCGAATGCCAAAACGGGGGCGCAGGGCGGGCACTATTCTTTCCAACGATAACCCATGCCGTACACGGTCTCGACAGCATCGAAGCTGGGGTCCAGCGCGGCGAATTTCTTGCGGATGCGCTTGATGTGCGAAGTGATGGTGGCGTCGTCCACGGTGAGCTTGGCTTCGCTCATCAGGTGATCGCGATCCTTCAAGTGGCCGGGAAATTTCGCCAGCGCATGCACCATCCAGAACTCGGTCACGGTCAATGCCACCGGCTGGCCCTTCCATTGCACCGCCATGCGCTTCAAATCCAGTTGCAACCCACCGCGCGTCAGCAATTCGTCGGCATCGGCATGCGAGGCCACCGCATCCATGCGCCGGAACAAGGCGCTGATGCGCGCCAGCAGGTGCGGCAGGCTGATGTCCTTGGTCAGGTAATCGTCGGCGCCGATGCGCAAGCCCACCACGGTGTCGATATCGCTGTCGCGCGCGGTGAGGAACATGATGGCCAGCGTTTCCGAGCGGGCGCGCAAGTCGCGGCACAGCGTAAAGCCGCCATCCACTTCGTCGTCCAGGCCGATGTCGATCAGCGCCAGATCCGGCAAGCGGCTTTGCATGCCGGCCATGGCCTCGCGCCGATTGGCATAGGCCGCCACTTCGTAACCTTGGCGGCGCAAAGCCTCGGCATAGTTGGCGCGGATCGCCGGTTCGTCTTCCACGATTGCAATTGTTCGTCCCATGGCGGCGAATATACACGATTCGGCGCGGGCGGCGCAGGGGGCTGAGCGCTTGCCAGAGTTTCGCCACATTTCATCTGCGGCCTGCCTGCATCGCTCCGGCACCGGCCCGATTTGGCGGCTTAAATGCAGCACATGGTTCAACGTTGAACCTAGTCAAAATCCAAGGAGATGAAAAAATGTTGTATGGCTTATTGATAGAAGGTGCGCTTTTGGAACAGCCGGAAGCAAGCGCATTACCGGCAAACGGCGCAGTAGCCGATGACGAAGCAAGCGCGTGGCTCGGCATGGATGCCTGGGTGTGCTGCGATAGCGTGCCGGCATCGCAAGCCGCGTGAATCATGATGCTGAAATTCATCTTGCGCATGATCTTGGCTAGTCTTGCCGCGAGCTTGGCGGCCCTCGCGATTTTTGTCGCCACGCAATCGGCCTTGGCGCAACCAGTGGAACACGCGACCGCGCATCTTACCTTGTTTTAGGGCTTGTTTTAAGGCGTTTGTGCAGGGTCAAAGCTTGCGGTAAATTAACCGCATGTCGGTCGAATGTTTTGCCCAACGCCTGCTCAACCCCTATCGCGGGGTGATGCACACCATACGCTACGCCTCCGCCGAGGCCGTGACGCTGGATGGCTTGCATTGGGATATTTATGTTTCGAATGAGGCTTTGCTGGAAGGCCTGGAAGTCAATCGCTGGACCCAGATCACCGACATTCGCTATGGCAGTTGGTCGCAGGCGCAAGGCCTGAAGCGCGGCCCGCTCTACCCTTCGGACGATTTCAAGCGCCTGGAGGAAATGGGCGCGATGGTGTACGAGCACTTGACGCGGGTGCACCGGCAAGTGCCGTTCAAGCTGCAAGATCATTTTGAATTATGGCTATTGGACGGCGCGCGCCAGCCGCTGGCCTTGCTCTCCAGCGTGCTGACGGAAGATGCGATGGCGCTCGACGAACCGATTGTCTGGCGCGCCGGTTATATCGCTGCCGAGCATTTTTTCAGCCCCGCATTGCAGCATTTGAACGACAACGCGGAGCCGGCCGCCGAATACCTGACGCGCTATATCAATCGCTGCGCGGGTTCTGCGCCCATGGCGCAATGGTTTCGCCGGCATGCCGACGGCAGCGGCACGGGCTTGGGCTGCATCGGCGTGGATAACGCACCAGATGGCCGAACTATGGCGGCGCAGGATTTCCCCCAACTGTTGCTCGCCGCGACCGGCCATGACGCGGCACACGCCGCCTTGATTGCGGATTTTCTGGCCTGGCAGGCGCCTTGGTTGTTGTCTTTGTCGCAACTGGAAAGCGCGACGCGGCAGCAACTGGAGCAACAGGCGCGCCAGTACGCGCTGTCGGTGGAAAAACATTATCGCCTGTATCCGGAAATCATCGACCAACAGGGCATCAAGGCCGCGCTGGTGGAAGCGCTGTTGCAGCGCAGTCAAGGCCATGTGGCGGCAAAACCGGACTCGACCATGTCGACTTTCTATATCGAATTGCATCCCAGCCCGGGCGGCGATCGCTCGATTTAAATTTTCCTTGAAACAAGCCGCCTGGCCGAAGCAGGCGGATACTACAATTCAAATAGCTCTCCCATTTTCGATGACCCATGCGAGGAGCGCCAACTCGCAACAGATCGGGAAACCATGTCCCCGCCAAACAAAATGATGCCTAAAACTGTCTTTGCTCCATGGCTCGGTTTGGGTATTGGCTTGATCGTGCTGGCTGGGACAATCGGGCTCAATCTCTACCTCGAGCATGGCAATAGGGCGATGCGCGAGAAGGATCGGCTATCGAGCCAGGTGCGGGTCATTGCCCGGAACATCGAGAGCCATCTGGCCAGCGCCAACCGGGCGCTGGAGGGTATTCGCGACGATCTGCCCAACTTGAAAGGCGTATCCGGATTCCAGGGCGAAATGCGCTATCTCAAGGCGCTGACCAATGCCACGCCGAGCATACGCTACATCGGTGTCATGGATGCCGAAGGCGTCTTGCTGGCCTCGAACTTGTCCCACTTGGTTGGCGGCAACTTCAGTCACCGGGACTATTTTCAGACGGTCAAACAGCATCCCGATGCAGAAACTCTTTACGTTTCGCCGCCCTTCAAAACCATGACAGGGTTTTATGTCATCAACGTCACGCGGATGATTCCCGGTCCGCACGGTGAGTTTGCGGGGATTGTCACCGCCACGCTGAATCCGGAATATTTCACAACCTTGCTGGCCTCCGTGCTGTATGCGCCGGATATGTGGGACGGGATTTCCCATGGCGATGGTCTGCTGTTCCTGATGGTTCCGGAGCGGAAGGGGCTTCCTGGAATGAATTTGGCTCAGCCCGGTTCCTTCTTCACCCGCCATCGCGATAGCGGGCAAGCGATCACGGTGCTCAGCGGGACAGTGTATGCCACCCGCGAGGAACGGATGATGGCACAACACACGGTGCATCCTGCCGCGCTCAAGATGGATAAACCGCTGGTGGTGGCCGTCAGCCGTGACTTGGGCGTGGTGTTCCAACCCTGGCGCCGCGAAGCGCTGATACAGGCCGGGCTTTTCGGGTTGATCGCCGTTGCCTCCATTCTGGGCTTGTATGCCTACCAGCGTCGCCAGCGGATATTCGATCGGCGGGCGGCCGAGGCAGCCACCGCCTTGCGGCAAAACGCGGAGCGGCTGCAACTTGCTACCGAAGCTTCGGGTGTCGGTGTGTGGGACTACGATATCACGACCGGAGAACTAATCTGGGACGACGCCATGTATGCCATCTATGGTATCGACCAGGAAAAAGTTTCCAACCTCTATGAGGCGTGGCGCAACAGCGTGTTGCCCGAGGATCAGCCCGGTGAGGCCGCTGCCCTGGAGGCGGCCATCGCGCAGGGCGTGCCCTATGCGACATGCTTCCGAATCCGCCGCAGAGATGGCGCATTGCGTTACATTCAGGCGCGGGCGCGCATCTATTTCGATACCAACGGCAAACCCATGCGCTTGGTGGGCACCAACGAAGACATCACCGAGCGCCAGCAGCGGGAAGCTGCCTTGCAGGAATCCGAAGACCGTTTTCGTTCGACCTTCGATGCGGCTGCCATCGGCATGGCGCTGGTGAGCCTGGAAGGCCGCTTCCTGCAGGCCAATGACGCCTTGTGCCGCATCGTGGGCTACACCCCAGCGGAACTGCAGCAAAAAACCTTTCAGGACATCACGCATCCGGACGACCTGGAAACCGACCTGGCGCTGATGCGAGAATTGCTGGCCGGTACCCGCGCTAGTTACCAAATGGAAAAGCGCTATCTGCACAAGGATGGCCATGTGATCTGGATATTGCTCAGTGGCTCCGCCGTGCGCGATGCGAGCGGCAAGGTGTTGTACTTCATCGCCCAGATTCTGGATATCACCGAGCGTAAAGCCTTGCTGGAAAAACTCGAACTTCAGGCGACCAAGGATTATCTGACCGGCCTTTCCAACCGGCGTCATTTCATTGAGCGGGGGGAAGCCGAGCTTGCGCATGTGCAGCGTTATGGCCATGCGCTTTCGCTGTTCATGCTCGATATCGACTACTTCAAAAACATCAACGACACCTATGGCCACAAGGCGGGCGACATCGTGCTGCAGCAGTTGAGCCGTATCCTGCGGGACACCCTGCGCAGCGTCGATATTATCGGCCGCATGGGCGGCGAGGAGTTCGCGGTGTTGTTGCCCGAAACCGACCTTCAGCAAGCGCTTGAGGTGGCGGAACGCTTGCGGGAAATTGTCGCCGCCGCCGATGTCGTACGGGAAGCCGGATTGCCGCTGCATTTTACGGTTTCCATCGGCGTCGTTACGCTGAAACAGAAGGATGTCAACTTGGATATGCTGCTCAATCAGGCGGATCGGGCGCTGTATGAGGCCAAGGCCTCCGGTCGCAACAAAGTGTGTGTTTCAACTTAGGCTGGCTTGGCTCGAATCACTTCACCTTGAAACAAGCCGCTTGCCCCAACATCGCACCATCCTGATTGACTAAATTCCACACCGTGGCTTGCCGGATCGTGAAGCGCCGGCCGGAACGCGCGATGCGCACGCCGCTGTAATCGTCGATATAGCCTTGTGCCGTCACGCGCTGCAACAAGCGCTCGCGCTCGGCCTGCGCCAGCGGCTCGGCGGAAAGGCGCGAGGGCAGGCCGACGATTTCCGACCACGACATTTCGAATAGCTTTTGCGCCGCGAGATTGGCGTAGGTGAAGCAGGGATCTTGTGCGTTGTCGTGCGACAGGACGGCGAAGGGCGCGTGATACAGGGCGCGCGCGGATGGCTCGTCCGCGAGCAGTTCGCGCCGCGTCCAGTGGCGGTAGCTGTCGAGCAACAGCGCCGCGTGCGCCGGCCAGTAAGCGTTGGCTTCGGCCGGCTCCGATAACGGCTGGCTTATTTCTCGGCTTCCACCGAATAGCGCACCCACAGGTGATGCTCTTGCTTGGGCGCGATGGTCACGACGTCGTTGGCGGCGTTGGTGCTTTCCACGCACAGCATTTTGCGGTAACCGTTGTCGCCGAGATCGCCCATTTTTTGCGCCTTCTCCAGCCAGGGGTTCCACACCACGGTGGAGCGGCTGCCGCGTTTGGCGATGCGGATTTTGCGCTGCCAGCCCGGGTCTTCGATCACGCAATCGGCCGTGGTGTCGATGTAGATCCGATCCACTTCCTGCTCGATCAGCACCGGCCCGCTTTGTTTCTTGTAGGCGCCGCCGTCCACCTTGTCGATATAGGTGGTGCCTTCCAGTCCATGCACCAGCACTTCGCGGATGTCGCTGATGGTGAAGTAGGTGTGCAGCGCGTCGCCGATGGAGATCGGATCGCTGCCGGTGTTGAGCGTGCCCAGGTCCATGTCGAGGGTCTGGCCGACGGCGATTTGCAGCACTACTTCGCTCGGGTAAGGCCATTGCGCGCGGGTGGCGTCGGTAGGCGCCAGGCGCAGCGCAATCCAGGTGCCGTTATCCTCCAGCGCCTTGGTGCCGATCACTTCCCACATCACGGTGCGGGCAAAGCCATGTCCGGGAAAATCGGCGCGTGTCGTGTGCGGGCCGAACCAGGGCCAGCATACCGGCACGCCGCCGCGTATGGATTTTCCGGGCGCCAGGGTGGCGGCGGGCGACATCCAGATCACCGCCGGCTGGCCGTGCGGCGTCCAGTGCATGAGATGCGCGCCTTGCAGGCAAATGTCGGCCTTGGCGTGCAGGTTGTCGATTTCCGCCACGATCATTCCATCGCTTTCTTTGAAGGAAATGTGGCCGGGAATGGCAAAGCGTTGGTTCAAAGCGGCGATATCGCTCATGCTGGTCAAAGCTCCTGTGGGTATAAGTGTTTGTTAGGCTTAATATATTTAGGGAATTATTGGGGCGGGCGCCCGGCTTCATCTAGGAAAAAATACACGTTCCGGCCGGCTTGCGCAACCGGGTGCGGGCCGAGCGAGCTAGGTCAGATTTTGCTGGCGATCAGCACGCCGCCGGTGCCGCCGAAGGCGAAAGAATTCGACATGGCATGGCGCAGGGTAACGCCCGTTCGGCCTTGGTTCGGCACATAGTCCAGATCGCATTTTGGATCGGGATTGTGCAGATTGGTGGTGGGGGGGATGGCTTGCTGTTCCAGCGCCTTGAGGATGGCGACAAATTCCACCGCGCCGGCCGCGCCCATGAGGTGGCCGTGCATGGATTTGGTGGAGCTGATGGGGATCTTCGGCGCATGTTCGCCGAACACGCTCTTGATGGCGGCGGTCTCGACCGCGTCGTTCATGACGGTCGCAGTGCCATGGGCATTGATATAGCCGATATCTTCCGGTTTCAGCGGGCTGGAAGCCAGCGCCGCACGCATCGACATGGCCTGGCCCTCGATGGTGGGCGAGGTGATGTGGCCGCTATCGTTGCAGCTGCCATAGCCGGTCAGCTCGGCATAGATTTTCGCGCCGCGCGCCTGCGCGCTTTCAAGTTCTTCCAGCACGACGATGGCTGCGCCTTCGCCCAGCACTAGGCCGCTGCGGTCGAGCGAGAACGGCTTGCTGGAAGCGCCCGGATCGTTCGGGTCTTCCTTGGCCAAGGTGCGCAGCGCCTCCCAGGCGCGGATCGTGCCATAGGTCAGCAAGGCCTCGCTGCCGCCGGCCAGCATTATGTCGGTATAGCCGTGGCGAATCTGGCGATAGGCCTCGCCGATGGCGACATTGGAGGAAGAGCAAGCCGTGCAATAAGTGAGATTCGGCCCAGTCAGGCCATGCTCCAGCGCAATCTGCGAGGACGCGGCGCTATTCATCGCCATCAGCACGGTGAACGGCTTGAGGCGATCAAGGTTGTCGCGATACAAGCGCACATAACCTTCTTCGATGGAAGCAGACCCAGCCATGCCGGTGCCGAGATAGACCCCGACGCGCGATTTATCGACCTGCGCCAGGTCTAGCTGCGCATCGGCCAGCGCTTGGTTGGCCGAGTACAGCGCAAACTGGCTGACGCGATCCAGCATCGAGGTTTTGTTCTTGTTGAAATGCTGCAACGGATCGAAATCCGCTTGGGCGGCGATCTTGACGTCCAGCCGGTCGGTGAAATCGGATTGCAGGCGGCGGACGCCCGATTTGCCCGCCATCAAATTGGCAAAGAAAAGCTCCGGCGTATTGCCCAGCGGAGAAACAATGCCCATGCCGGTGATGACGATGCGCCGCATAGTGGTCTCTTAGGAGGGGTGCTGCTCTTTGATCAGTTGATCGAGCAAGTTCACCACGTCTTGCAAGGTCTTGAGCTCGGCCTGATAGTCCGTCACCTTGATATTGAATTCTTCCTCGGCGCGGAAAATGACGTCGAAGGTATCCAGCGAATCCAGGCCGATGTCTTCCATGGTGCTTTCCGGGGTGATGCTTTCCGGATCGCGGTCGAGTTTTTCGGCGATGATTTTTTTCAGGGTTTGCAGCGTGTCAGCCATGATGATCCTCAATAGCTAAAAATCCTATTCTAACCCGATAAATGCCGTTGTCACTAAAACGTGTGCAGCGAAAGCATCTGCGTGTAATGTTTCGACGGGCGCCTAGGGTGCGGGTATCATTGCGCCCGTGCTGAATATCCTCAATCTCACCCAACTGGCCGGCAGCAAGCCCTTATTCGTCAACGCCAACCTGCAAGTGTTCGCCGATCAGCGCGTCGGTTTGGTCGGCCCCAACGGCTGCGGCAAGTCAACTTTGTATCGGCTGATACGCGGCGAACTTAAGCCCGATGGCGGCGAGATTACCTTGCAGGCCGGCAAAACCCTGGCCTTCGTCGAACAAGAAATTGCCAACTCCGAGCGCTCGGCGCTGGAGTTCACGCTGGATGGCGACAGCGAGTTGCGCCAGTTGGAAGACATCTTGGCGCGCGATACGCACGACGAAGCCTGGTTCGAAGCGCAGCATCGCCTGGAAGCGATCCAAGGCTATGCCGCGCCGGCGCGCGCGGCGCAATTGCTGAGCGGCCTGGGCTTCGCGCCGGAAGAAATCCAGCGCCCGGTGTCGAGCTTTTCCGGCGGCTGGCGCATGCGCCTGAACCTGGCGCGTGCCCTGATGCGCCGCGCCGATTTGCTGCTGCTGGACGAACCCACCAACCACCTCGATTTGGAAGCCATCGTCTGGCTAGAGCAATATCTGGCGCGCTATCCCGGCAGCATCTTGCTGGTGTCGCATGATCGCGAATTTCTCAACGCCTGCGTCAACCGCATTGCGCACATCCAGAACAAGACCATCACGCTGTATAGCGGCACTTACGATGATTTCGAGCGCGCGCTGGCCGAGCGCGTGGCGCAGCAAAATCAGGCGGTGCGCCAGCAGCAGGCAAAGATCGCGCATCTCGAAGATTACGTGCGGCGCTTTCGCGCCAAGGCCACCAAGGCCAAGCAGGCGCAAAGTCGCCTGAAAGCCCTGGAGCGGCTGGAACGTATCGCCCCGATGCAGCTGGAAGACGGTCATTTCGCCCTGGAAATCCAGGCGCCGGAGCGCAGCCCGGATCAATTGATTCTGGTGGAAAACGCCTCCGCAGCCTATGGCGAGCGTGTGTTGCTGAGCAACGTCAACTTGGTGCTGCGCGCTGGGGCACGCATCGCCCTGCTGGGGCCGAACGGCGCCGGCAAATCGACGCTGATCAAGCTGCTGGTGGGCGAGCTTGCGCCCAGCGCCGGCCGCGTCGAGCGCGCCGGCAATATCCGCATCGGCTATTTCGCCCAGCACCAATTGGATCATCTGGACACCAGCGCTACGCCCTTGGATCATTTGCTGCGCATCGCGCCGGAGGTGAAGACGCAAGACTTGCGCAACTTTCTCGGCCGCTTCGGCCTGGCCGGCGAAAACGACGAACGCCCTGTCGGTGGCTTCTCCGGCGGCGAGAAAAGCCGCCTGGCCTTGGCGCTGCTGGCCTGGCAGAAACCACACCTGCTGCTGCTGGACGAGCCCACTAACCACCTCGACCTGGACATGCGCGACGCGCTCTCCCTGGCCCTGGAGGAATACACCGGCGCCATGGTGCTGGTGTCGCACGACCGCAGCCTGATCCGCGCCACTGCCGATGAATTGTGGTTGGTTGCGGACGGCACCGTGCAACTCTTCGAAGGCGATTTGGAAGACTACCGCGCCTGGGTTGATGCGCGCCGCGCAAGAGTCGTCGTGCCCGAGCCGGTGGCCGCGCCAGCGCCAGTCCCGGTGGAAAAAACGCGGCGCGCCAATCCGGCACGCAAAAAAAGCCTGCTTACCAAACAAGGCAAAGTGGAAAGCGACTTGCAGCAAGCGCAGGCTACGCTGCATGAAAATCAGCGCCGGCTCGCCGACCCGGCGACTTATCAAATCCTGGATGCCGCCGCCCTGGCGCAGCTCGACCAGGAGCGTATCGCGCTGGAACAGCAGATCGCGGCACTGGAAGAAGCGTGGCTGGAGTTGGAAGAGTCGATTGCGGAAGCAGGTTAGCGAAGTAATCGGCCCACTGTCG
>Ga0113563_10002486_pt1 | contig 11130 bp, 9 predicted proteins | sample Mud3Dept3metaG_FD_80117 | JGI IMG/M metagenome (GOLD analysis project Ga0113563, IMG submission 80117) | Freshwater wetland microbial communities from Ohio, USA, analyzing the effect of biotic and abiotic controls - Mud 3 Core 4 Depth 3... | ecosystem: Environmental > Aquatic > Freshwater >...
CGGCCGCGCATCGCGCCGATGTACGAGGTGGCACCGGGGGTGCCGCCGCGTGAGCTGCCCTGGCTGGGAGACCGCCACCTCACCGTCTGCTCGCCGGGCTCGAGCGGCGTCGGCCCGATGGGGGAGCTCGCGCGTGTCTACGCGATGCTGCTCGGCGGCGGCGCGCTCGGCGGGCGCCGCATCCTGTCCGCGCAGACCGTGGCGGCGATCACCGCGCGCCACCGCGTCGGCCTGTTCGACCAGACCTTCAGGACCCGGCTCGACTGGGGGCTCGGCGTGATCGTCAACTCGGCGCACTACGGCGACCCGCGCGCCCCCTACGGCTACGGGCCGCACGCCGGCCCGCGGACCTTCGGCCACAGCGGCGCGCGCAGCTCGACCGCGTTCGCCGATCCCGACGCCGGCCTGGCGGTCGCCCTCGCCGTCAACGGCCTGCCGGACGACGAGACCCACCGCGAGCGCTTCGAGCGCATCACCGCCGCGATCTACGAGGATCTGGGGCTCGCCGCGCCCGGCGCCTGATACAATTCGTCCACGTGAGTGTCGAGGCGCCCGTCTCACCGCGGATCCTGCCGCGCGCCGAGCATCCCGTCTCCCGCAAGGACATCGCCAAGGAGGCTCTCAAGGTGCTCTACCGGCTCTCCGGGGCGGGCCACCGCGCCTACCTGGTGGGCGGGAGCGTGCGCGACCTGATGCTCGGACGCACACCCAAGGACTTCGACATCGCCACCGACGCGCGCCCGCAGGAGATCCGGCGCCTGTTCCGCAACTCGCGCGTCATCGGCCGGCGCTTCCGGCTCGTCCACATCCTGTTCGGCCCGCGCGTGGTCGAGGTCTCGACCTTTCGGCGCGAGCCGGAAGCGGAGGAGCGCGCGCGCGACGCCGGCGAGGGCATGCTGATCACCAGCGACAACGCCTACGGCACGCCCGAGCAGGACGCCTGGCGGCGGGACTTCACCATCAACGCGCTCTTCTACGACATCGCCGACTTCTCGATCGTGGACTGGGTCGGCGGCGTCGAGGACCTCGGCCGGCGCACCATCCGGACCATCGGCGATCCCTGGATCCGATTCCCGGAGGACCCGGTGCGCATGATGAGAGCCTGCGAGCTCGCCGGGCGCCTCGGCTTCGGCATCGAGGGGCGTACCCAGGCCGCGATCCAGGAGCTCGGACGCGAGATCGCGAAGGCGTCCCCGGCCCGCCTCGCCGAGGAGCTCGTCGCGCTGTTGCGTTGCGGCGCCTCCGGCCCCTCCCTGCAGTGGATGCTCGACCTCGGCCTGCTCGAGTCGCTCCTGCCCGAGGCCTACGCCATGGTGCGCGCGGGCGAGCGGGGCCTGGGCGACTTCGGCCAGATCCTGCCCGTGCTCGACCGCAAGATCGCGGCCGGACGCGAGGTCTCCGACGGCGGCCTGCTCGCGGCCCTGCTCCTGCCCACGGTGCTGCTGCGCCGCTACGACGTCGAGGCGGTGGCGCAACGGCCGCTGCGCCGCGCCGAGCTCGCCGCGCTGGTGCGCGAGACGACCGAGCCCTTCTTCCAGCGTCTCGCGCTCTCCAAGGAGCGCACGCGCCAGTCGCTCGAGGCTCTCGACGGCTTCCAGCGCCTGTGCGAGCCCCACCGCAGCGCGGCCGAACGGGTGCGGGTGGCGTCGAGGACCTACTTCTCCGACGCGCTCTGGCTCTTCGAGCTGCTCGCCGAGGCGACCGGCGAGGGCTTCGAGGAGCTCGCGCAGTGGCAGGCGGCCGCGCGCCGGCGCCCCGTGCTCGCCGCCGCGGAGCCCGCGCTCGCCGCGCGCGACGCCGGCGCGCCGGGCGCGCTCGATCGCCGCCGCCCGCGTCGCCGCCGCAGCGGCCGGCGCACGACCTGAAGCCCGACGCACGCGGATCGAACGGACTCCCGCCCTTCGGGGTGGGGAGCGCACGCGTTCGTTAGGATGTGCCGCGCAAGGAGATCCTGATGACAGGAGTTCCGAGTCCTCTCCGCACGGCCGTCGGCAGGAAGGCGATCATGGCCGTGTCGGGGATCGTGCTGTTCGGCTTCGTCGTCGGCCACATGTTCGGCAACCTCAAGCTCTATCAGGGACCCGAGGCGATCAACGTCTACGCGGAGCACCTGCGCACGATGGGCGAGCCGATCCTGCCCCGCAACGCGCTGCTCTGGGTCGTGCGCGCGGTCCTGCTCGCCGCGGTCGGCGTCCACCTCTGGTCGGCGTGGACGACGACGCGCCAGAGCTGGGCGGCGCGTGGCGGCCGCTACGAGGTCTGGACTCCGGTCCAGGCGGACTACGCCGCGCGCACGATGCGCTGGGGCGGCGTGCTGATCGCGCTGTTCGTCGCCTTCCACATCGCGGACCTGACGTTCGGCACCGGGCATCCCCAGTTCGCCCCTGCCGACGTCTACAGCAACGTGGTGCGGGGTTTCCAGCGCGTTCCGGTCGCAGCCTTCTACATGGCCGCGAACGTGGCCCTGGGCTTCCACCTCTACCACGGCCTGTGGAGCCTGTTCCAGTCGCTGGGCTGGAACAACCCGACCTTCAACCACTGGCGCCGGACGTTCGCCACGGCCTTCGCCTGCATCGTGGCTGCGGGGAACGTCTCGTTCCCGATCTCGGTCCTCATGGGATGGGTGAAGTGATGCGACTCGATGCGCGCATTCCGGCCGGTCCCATCGAAGGGAAGTGGGAGCGGTGCAAGTTCGAGATGAAGCTCGTCAATCCCGCCAACAAGCGCCGCTTCAAGGTGCTGGTGGTGGGCTCGGGCCTGGCCGGGGCCTCGGCCGCGGCCTCGCTCGGCGAGCTCGGCTACGAAGTCGAGTGCTTCTGCTACCAGGATTCTCCGCGCCGCGCGCACTCGATCTCCGCCCAGGGCGGGATCAACGCCGCCAAGAACTACCAGAACGACGGCGACAGCGTGTTCCGGCTCTTCTACGACACCGTCAAGGGCGGCGACTTCCGCGCCCGCGAGGCCAACGTCTACCGGCTCGCCGAGGTGTCGGGCGCGATCATCGACCAGTGCGTGGCGCAGGGCGTGCCCTTCGCGCGCGAGTACGGCGGCCTGCTCGCCAATCGCTCGTTCGGCGGCGCGCAGGTGTCGCGCACCTTCTACGCGCGCGGACAGACCGGGCAGCAGCTGCTGCTCGGCGCCTACCAGGCGCTCGAGCGCCAGATCGCGCTCGGCAAGGTGCGCATGTTCACCCGCACCGAGATGCTGGACCTGGTGGTCGAGGACGGGCGCGCGCGCGGCATCGTGGCGCGCGACCTGAAGACCGGCGAGATCCGGCGCCACGCCGGCCACGCCGTGGTACTGGCGACTGGCGGCTACGGCAACGCCTTCCACCTCTCGACCAACGCCAAGGGCTGCAACGCCACCGCGATCTGGCGCGCGCACAAGCGCGGCGCCGCGTTCGCCAATCCCTGCTACACGCAGATCCACCCGACCTGCATCCCGGTCTCGGGCGACTACCAGTCGAAGCTGACCCTGATGTCCGAGTCCCTGCGCAACGACGGCCGCATCTGGGTGCCGCTCCGCAAGGGCGACACGCGGCCGGCTGGCGAGATCCCGGAGGCGGAGCGCGACTACTACCTGGAGCGGCGCTACCCGGCGTTCGGCAACCTGGTGCCGCGCGACATCGCCTCGCGCGCCGCCAAGCAGGTCTGCGACGAGGGCCGCGGCGTGGGCCCGACCGGCCTGGGCGTCTACCTCGACTTCTCGGAGTCGATCGGACGCCTCGGGCGCGCGGCGATCGAAGAGCGCTACGGCAACCTGTTCGAGATGTACGAGCGCATCACCGGCGAGGATCCGTACTCGGTGCCGATGCGCATCTTCCCGGCCGTCCACTACACGATGGGCGGGTTGTGGGTGGACTACCACCTGATGTCCTCGGTCCAGGGGCTGTACGTGCTCGGCGAAGCGAACTTCTCGGACCACGGCGCGAACCGCCTCGGAGCCTCGGCGCTGATGCAGGGGCTGGCCGACGGCTACTTCGTCATCCCCTACACGATCGGCGACGACCTGGCGGCGCGCCTGGGCGAGAAGGTCTCGTCCGACACCCCGGCCTTCTCGGAAGTCGAGACCGGCGTGCGCGACCGGCTCCGGAAGCTGACCTCGATCCGCGGCAAGCGCACGGTCGACTCGTTCCACCGGGAGCTCGGCCAGGTGATGTGGGCGGAGTGCGGCATGGGCCGCAACGCCACCGGCCTGCGCCGCGCGATCGAGCGCCTGCCCGGGCTGCGCGCCGAGTTCTGGGAGAACGTCAACGTGCTGGGCAGCGGCGACGGGCTCAACCAGTCGCTCGAGAAGGCGGGACGCGTGGCCGACTTCCTCGAGCTGGGCGAGCTGATCTGCCGCGACGCCCTGCACCGCGAGGAATCCTGCGGCGGGCACTTCCGCGAGGAGCACCAGACCCCCGAAGGCGAAGCCCTGCGCGACGACGAGCACTTCCGCTACGTCGCCGCCTGGGAGTGGGCGGGCGAGGGCAGGGAGCCCGTGCTCCACAAGGAGCCGCTCGAGTTCGAATACGTCCATCTCGCGCAGAGGAGCTACAAGTGATGAGACTCACTCTCCGCGTCTGGCGGCAGGCCGGGCCGAGCGCGCCCGGACGCCTGGTCACCTACGAGCTGCCCGACGTCAGCGAGCACATGTCGTTCCTCGAGATGCTCGACGTGCTCAACGAGCGCCTGACCGAGAAGGGCGAGGAACCGATCGCCTTCGACCACGACTGCCGCGAGGGGATCTGCGGCACCTGCGGGTTCATGATCAGCGGCATCGCGCACGGCAAGATGCCGGCGACCACGGTCTGCCAGCTCCACATGCGCCACTTCCGGGACGGCGAGGAGCTGGTGCTGGAGCCCTGGCGCTCGAAGGCGTTCCCCGTCCTGCGCGACCTGGTCGTCGATCGCGGCGCCTTCGACCGCATCATCCAGGCCGGCGGCTACGTCGCGGTCAACACCGGCACCGCCCAGGACGCCAACGCGATCCCGGTCGCGAAGGCGGACGCCGACGTGGCCATGGACGCCGCCTCCTGCATCGGCTGCGGCGCCTGCGTGGCGCAGTGCCCGAACGGCGCGGCGCAGCTGTTCACCGCCGCCAAGGTCTCGCAGCTCGCGCTGCTGCCGCAGGGTCAGCCCGAGCGCTGGCAGCGGGTCGAGCGGATGGTCGCGCAGCTGGAGCGGGAGGCGTTCGGCAGCTGCACGAACTACGGCGAGTGCGAGGCGGTCTGCCCGAAGGGCGTGTCGCTCGATTTCATCGCCATGATGAACCGGGACTGGCTCAGGAACGTCTTCCGCGTGCGGCGCGAGAGCCGCGCCACCGGCGGCGCCGGCTGAGCGGGCGGCCCGGGAGCGTTAGACTCGACTCCGGCGGCCGGGAGCCGCCGGAGGAGGATCCTTGCCGGGCCAGAGAAGCGGTGAATCCCCACCTGCGGCGTGCCGCGCGCGGTGCGTGTTCCTGGGCTCTCTCGCCGCGCTCGCGCTCGCGCTCCCGGCGGCGGCGGGGGAGGGGCTCCCGAAGCGCGAGCGCCTGCAGGAGCTGATTCCCCGCTTCCTCGAAGCGGGCCGCGACGCCGCGCTCGCCGCGCGCCGCGCGGCGGTCGACTGGCGCGACCCGCGCTCGGTCGAGGCCTGGCTCGCCGTGGCGCCGCTCTCGCCCCGCGACGAGCTCGAGATCGACATGTTCCTGCGCCGCTACGAGCTCGCGCTGCCGCGGCCGGTCGAGGAATGGCACCTGGGCTGGCTGGCGCTCCATCCCGGCGAGGGACGGCGCCTGCACGGCGATGCCGAGGTCGAGCGCGCGCTCGCGCGCGTCCGGCCCGGGGACGGCTCCGGAGCGGAGGGCGGCGAAGCCGCGGCACCGGCCTCGGAGTCGCCGGGCGCGATGGTGGTCGGTCCGAACCGCAACGTGGCGGGCGCCGACACGCCGGAGCCGCTCGAGTACCAGGGCGAGATCCAGGTCGCCGCCGACCCGCGCGACCCGCGCCGGCTGGTCGCCGCGGCCAACACCTGGGACGACATGGGCGGCACCTGCGGCGAGTTCGGCCTGCAGGCGGTGTTCTGGTCGGCGAACGGCGGCGCCTCCTGGCAGTACACCTGCGCGCCCGCGGCGCCCGCCTACGGCATGAACTGCCCGGCGCTCGGCGGCATCGGCACCTTCGGCAGCGATCCCGCCGTGGCCTGGGACGACCAGGGCAACGTCTTCCTCGAGTACATGCTGCTGTGCGCCCTGTCGGGCACCGACATCCGCTTCGCGATCGTGGTCGCGAGATCGGGCGACGGCGGAGCGACCTGGGCGCCCCAGGGCGTGGTCAGGAACAGCTGGGCGACCGGCGACCTCGAGGACAAGAACTTCTACGCCGTGGACACCTTCGCGACCAGCCCGTTCCACGGCCGCCACTACACCTGCTGGGACCGCAACAACGACGAGAAGGTCGCCTGGTCGACCAATGGCGGCGCAACCTGGGTCGAGGTCGATCTCCCGGAGCCCGCTGCCTACGGATCGCACGACCTCGGCTGCGACATCGCGGTGGAGGACGACGGCACGGTGCACGTGGCCTGGGACCGCTACGCGTGCGGCTCGTCCGCGTGCACGGACGAGCGCATGTTCCACACCCGCTCGACCGACGGCGGCCAGACCTGGTCGACGCCGGTTCAGGTCCACAACTACAACCTCACGGGTTTCAGCGGCGCCGAGTTCCCGCCGGCCCAGAACGAGCGCGGCATCTCCCTGTTCGGGTCGATCGCGGTGGACAACTCGGGCGGAGAGTGCCGCGGCACGCTCTACGTCACGTACACCGACGTCGCCACCGCCGGAGCCTCGGCGGTCACCGCGAACGTCTACGTGAGGCGCTCGACCAACGGCGGCGGAAGCTGGCTCGCGGCCCAGCGGGTGAACAACGACGGCACCGGCACCAACACGCAGTTCCATTCCTTCCTGGTCGCCGACCGCGCCACCGGCGAGCCGGTGGTCGCCTGGCACGACACGCGCTCGGACACCGCGGGGGACGAGCGCGTGGACTACTTCGTCGCCAACTCGACGAACTGCGGCCAGTCGTTCGCCACCAACACGAAAGTGAGCGCGCCCAGCGCCGAGTTCCGGAACACCGCGGTCGGCTACACCAACCTCAACACGGGCGCGACGCAGAACCCCAACGCCAACCCCAACCAGTACGGCGAGTACCTGGGGCTCGACGTCCACGGCGGCCGGGCCTTCGTCGCCTGGACCGACTCCCGCCAGTTCCATCCCAGCTTTCCGGCCGAGCCGCAGGTGGAGAACGTCGGCTTCGTCGAGGTACGCTTCGACGCCATCTTCCGCGACGGCTTCGAGACCGGGGACGCGCGGATCTGGAGCGCCATCGCGCCATGACCGAGATACCCCACGACGAGCTCGAGTACGAGTTCCTGCGCGCCAGCGGGCCGGGGGGCCAGAACGTCAACAAGGTCGAAACCGCGGTGCGCCTGCGCTTCGACGTGCGCGCCTCGCGCGTCCTGCCCGAGGCGGTCAAGCTGCGCCTGCTCGCGCTCGCCGGACGGCGCGCCACCCGGGACGGGGTGATCGTGATCGTCGGGCGCCGGTTCCGCGAGCGCGAGAAGAACCGGATCGACGTGCTGCTGCGCCTGGAGGGGCTGGTCGAGCGCGCCGAGCGGCCGCCGAGCCGCCGTCGCGCCACGGCCCCGTCGCGCGCCGCCCGGCTCCGGCGCCGGAAATCGAAGGCGCGGCGCGCAGAGACCAAGGCCGGGCGCCGGCCGCCCGCGCCCGAGGAGTGAGGCCGCCGGCCGCCCGGCGGCCCGCCCGTCCGAAACTCAGCCGCCCAGGACCTTCTTCTTGAACTCCTCGCCGGGGCCGGGCTCGGGGCCGATCCAGCAGGCGAGCAGCGCATCGGCGAAGTCCTTGCCGGCGATCGTGGCCACGACGCGCGCGCCGAAGGCGATCTCGGTGCCGGTGCCGGGCCGGTAGGTGAGCGCGAGCAGGGTGCCTTCGGCGACGTCGGCCATGGCGGCGCACAGGGCGTCGAACTTCCCCGCCAGCTCGGGAGCGGCCCCGGGCGTGTTGGCGGCGAGCCCCTCCTTCCAGCTGTCGCAGAGCTGGGTCTTCGAGACCTCGCGCAGGAAGCGCAGCTCCATGCGCCGCGTCGAGTCGGCGGCGAGCACCGCGGCCGCGTCGCCGCTGCGCTGGGCGAGGTAGAGGCCGCCGACGTAGACCTTGATGAACAGCTTGCTGCGCAGGCCGGCGCCGTTGAGCGCCAGCGTCGCGTCGCCGACCTTGGTCGAATCGGGCAGGTCGACGCCCGCGACGGTGGCGGCGGCGGCGGGCGCCGGCGCCAGGGAGAGGGTCAGGGCGAGGGCTCCCAGGAGCCCGGAAGCGGTGCGCACTCTCATCGTTCCTCCTCGCATGCCGGACGGTCGGGACGGGTCGGCGTGGGGTAGTGTAGCGGCGCGGAGGCCCCGGAAAAAGAGGTGTCGAAGCGTGGAGACGAGCGCTCGGACGAAGCGCTCGCGGTGGCGGCGCTCGCGGGCTCCGAGGACGCTTTCCGGGAGCTGGTCGAGCGCTTCGAGGGACCCGTGTTCGGGTTGCTCGTGCGCATCGTGAGGCGCGCGGAGCTCGCCGAAGAGCTGGCCCAGGAGACCTTCGTCAAGGCCTGGCGCGCGCTCGACCGCTTCGACCCGGCGCGCAAGTTCTCGAGCTGGCTGTTCAAGATCGCCCACAACACGGCGCTCGACGCGCTGCGGCGGCGGGGCGAGGAGCCGCTCTCGCTCGACGCGCCGGCCGAGCCGGGCGGGGCGGCCCCCGAGCTGCCGGCCGATCCGGCGGCCGAGAGCCCGCTCGCCCGCGCCCTGGCCCGGGACGCCGGCCGGGCGCTGGAGCGGGCGATCGGCGAGCTGCGCCCCGCCTACCGGGAGGTCCTCCTGCTGCGCTTCGCGCAGGAGCTCTCCTACGACGAGATCGCGGAGGTGACCGGGGCCCCTCTGGGCACCGTCAAGGTCCACCTCTTCCGCGCCCGACAGGAGCTCGCCCGGCGCCTGAGGGCGGCCGGATGGGAGCCGGAGGAATGGTCGTGAGCCCGAAACCCCGACCCGCTGCCCGCGTAGGGCGAGGCGGGAGCAGAAGACGATGAGCCGCCCGACCCCACCCGACCCCTGGAGCCGCTTCCTCGCCGCCGAGGCGGGACAGCGCGAGAGCGAGGCCGAGGCCGCCCTGGCCGAGCTCTTCCGGGCGCTGCCCGGCCGGCGCCCGCGGCCCGGCTTCTCGGACCGGGTCCTGCTCCGCCTGGCCGCGCGCCCGAGCTGGTTCGCGCGCCCGGCGGCGCGCCTGGCGCTGGCCGCCGCCCTGGTCGTGGTGGCGATCTCGGCCGCCCTGCTCCTGCCGCTCGTGGCGCCCCTGGCCGGCCTGATCGGGCCGGGCGGAGCGATCGGCTTCGTCGTCGAGGGCTTCGTCGGCCTGGCCACCCGCTTCGCGGACGGCCTGGCCGCCTGGTCGCCCCTCGCGACCGCCGCCCGCGCCGTCGGCCGGGCGCTGCTCGAACCCCGCCTCGCCGGTCTGCTCGTCCTCCAGTTCCTGATCGCGGCGCTCGCCCTCCGGGGCCTCGTCGGGGTCGTTTCCGCGCAGAGGAGTTCCGCCCATGCTGCCCACTGAACGCACGAAGCATCGCGTCGCCGGCCTCCTGACCGCCCTGGCGCTGGCCGCCGGGACCCTGGGCGCGGTGGCGCTGTTCGCATCCCGGCCGGCCCGCGCCGCGGCGCAGACCGCGACCGCGACCCCGGCCGAGGCCGAGTCCGGGCCCGTCGCGGAGGCCCGGGCGCTGCTCGAGCGCTATTCCGCCGAGGGGCTCTCCGAGTCCGTGCTGCTGCGCCCCCGGGCCGAGGGCAGCGCCGTGCGCTCGATCGAGATCGACGACGACGGCTCGGTGCTGGTCAACGGCAAGGACTTCGACGAGGAGGAGCTGGTGACCTTCCTCGGCGAGGACGGACGCCGCCTGGCCGAGCTGGCCGATCTCGATGCCCGCGAGCGCCGGGCCGCGCTCGGGCTCGAGCTGCCCGAGGCGGCCGCCGAAGCGGAGGAGAGCGGGGCGCGGGTCGAGTTCGACATGCCGTCGATCCCGGGCGTACCGCCCATTCCCCACGTTCCGCCGGTTCCCCGTATCCACGTGCGCGCCTCCCGCGACGACCGGGTCTCGGTCGGCCATTCGATCCACATCGGCCCCGACGAGACCGCCCACGACGTGGTCTGCATCGGCTGCTCGGTCGACCTCGAGGGCGAGGCGTTCGGCAACGTGGTCGCGGTCGGCGGCAGCGTGCGCGTCAAGGGCACGGCGCACGGCGACGCGGTCGCGATCGGCGGCAGCGTCGACGTCTCCTCGGAGGGCGAGGTCCAGGGCGAAGGCGTGGCGGTCGGCGGCTCGATCGACGTCGAGGACGGCGGCCAGATCCTCGGCCAGCGCTCCTCGGTGGGCATCGGCGGGCCCTGGTTCGGCCGCTTCGGCGAAGGCTGGGACTTCCCGTTCGGGATGTTCAGCGACCTCGGCCGCCTGGTGGCCTCGATCTTCCGCACCGGCCTGCTCGCGCTGGTCGGCGTGCTGCTCTTCCTGGCCCTGCGCCCGGCCGTCGAGCGCGCCGCGCGCCGCTCGCGCGAGGAGCCCTGGAAGGCGGTCTTCGCCGGCCTCATGGTCCAGCTGCTGATCCTGCCCGTGCTGGTCCTGGTGACCGTGGTGCTGGCGGTCTCGATCATCGGCATCCCGCTGCTCGCCCTGGTGCCGGTCGCGCTCCTCGCCTTCGTCGTCGCCGCGCTGCTCGGCTTCGTCGGCGTCGGGCTCGAGCTGGGCCGGTGGATCGAGCGGCGCACGCACGGCCGCTTCTCGAGCCCGGTGCTGGCGGTGATCGTCGGCATCGTGCTGATCCAGGCCACCTCGCTGGTCGGCCGCCTGCTCTCGCTGCCCTCCGGGTGGGTGGCGGCGGTCGGCTTCTCGGTCGTGCTGCTCGGCTTCTTCCTCAAGTACGTGGCCTGGACGGTCGGCATGGGCGCCATGACGCTGGTCGCCTTCGGGCGCGACTGGCGGCGCCGGGAGCCGGAGCCGGCCGGCGCCGAGGCGGCGGAGCCGGAGCCCGAACGGCCCGCGGCCGAGCTGCCGCCGCCCCCGCCCCCGCC
>Ga0113563_10002487_pt1 | contig 11128 bp, 10 predicted proteins | sample Mud3Dept3metaG_FD_80117 | JGI IMG/M metagenome (GOLD analysis project Ga0113563, IMG submission 80117) | Freshwater wetland microbial communities from Ohio, USA, analyzing the effect of biotic and abiotic controls - Mud 3 Core 4 Depth 3... | ecosystem: Environmental > Aquatic > Freshwater >...
CGACTATGTCATATTCGCCGGTCACTTCATAGAGTGTTTCCACATTCGGGATCTTCCGAATTCTTTCTGAAACTTCCTGCGTCGGGAAAGACGGGTGAGTAGCTAGCAGGGTTATTGCTTCTGCGCCTTCGCTTACGCCGATTTTCGCAGTGAATTTCCGAATTACGCCTGAATCGGTTAACGTCTTGATTCTTTTGCGGATTGCGCCTTCAGACAAACCGACTTGCTTTCCAATATCTATGTATGCTGCCCTTCCGTCGTTCTTGAGGATTCGGATTATTTGTCTGTCAGTTTCATCCATTTTCTTGCCTAGCTTGAGTTGCATACGTAAGAATTTAACGTTTCCTGAACCACACCGTCTTGGTTGTGACGAATTTCGTCGTTTTCAGCCACCAGCTGCCCACTTTTCCGCAAGCTAGGGCGTTTTCCAAGAGGAGAAATGTGCCAATTGGAACACCGAAAGCTTATTTTGTTATGAATAAGTCACAATGTTTAAAAGAAACCCGACTCAATCAACTTGACATTTCCGACCGCAAAAAACGTGGAAACAAAATGATCAAGCAAACAGGAAATCCGAATCTCCAAGAGGTGAAGGTAATGAACAAGACCAAATGCCCAGATTGTGACGCAGACCTAGACGTTCCAGCAGACACTGCGACGGGAGAAATCCTAAGTTGCCCAGGTTGCGGACTCGAACTCGAAGTCAAACAAGTGAACGGTGGATGCGTAGACCTTCAGGAATTAACCATTGAAGGCGAAGACTGGGGCGAATAAACAGCAGATCTCAAATAAACGAAAGAATAATATCTTAACCTGAGTTTTTTAAGAATCATACTTCTCATGGATGCAAGGAAACGATGAGCATAGCACTTCTTTATGAACGATCAGAAAACGACGAGAACGGCATAAAACTCACCGCTGAACAAATGGGAATCGACCTCACCTTCATTCCCTTCCGAAAGACCGCGATCACAATATGCAAAGACGGATACAGCCTTAGAACCAAAGGCAAAGACTACACAGAGATCCTGAAAAGCGTAGGCGTCGTCTTAAACAGGGCACAGAGCAAAAACCGAAGACTGGCTGCATCCCACACCATGGAGACTTTCGGCAAAAGGGTAATAAACGCTTCTTCAATAGAGTTCGAATGCTACAGCAAAATAAGAACACTCCTGCATTTCTGGGCTTGGGGAATTCCAATTCCAAAAACCGTCTATGTACCGTGCGACCCTGTCGAGGCTACAAGAGATGGCAGAGAAATCCACAACGAGACAGACATCGCAGACTTATTGCAGGAGCAAATAGCCCTGGATGAAGGCATCGTCATAAAACCAGACGCCGGCACCCACGGAAACAAGATAATTCTTGCCAAAAACCGGGAGGAACTAGTAATGAACATCAAACAAGTCACCCCGTCGATCACAAATCCGGTTGGCGTGCTTTCCCAAGAACTGATCAAGAAATGGTTCTACGACCTGCGCATAATAGTCGCAAAAGAGAAAGGAAAAGAGCCCAACTGCCACCCTGTTGCCATGGCACGGGGGGGCTTTAAAGACTTCAGAACCAACACATACCTAGGAAGCCTGGTATTCGAGGCCAAACTACCTACGCATATACGAGAACTAGCCACGAAATGTGGGAAAGCCCTCAGCAAAGATCACGAAGCTTGGGTCATAGCCATGGATGCAATGATTAATCTAGGCGACAAGACCAAAGTGGAAGACGTCTCGGTTAAGGAAGAACTCGACAAAGCTGCAACGGAGTTCGAGAAAGTGCAGAAAGTGAAAAAAGACGAAAGCAGACTCAGAGACTTCTCCCATTGGAACACAATGCTGGAGAAGGCCTTTGAAGAATACAAGAGCACTGAAACATACGGCAGAATAAGGAACGTAATTGAAGATAGCGTTGAAGAAAACAAACATGCTATAGTCTTCCACGAAGCAAATTCCTGCCCAGAATTCTGGGAACACACGCGCCTCATAGCAGGAATCAACGTGGCAATTCCACTCCTGAAAGGCGCGCAAAGTCTACTTTAAAGAACAGAAAGGTGAAAAACTTGAGAATCGGTATAATCGGCGGCACCGGATACGTCGGCAGCGAACTACTGCGTCTACTCATCCCCCATCCTGAAGTCGAGGTCACAATGGTGACTTCCCGTCAAACAGTAGGCGAATACATATTCAACGTACACCCCAACCTCCGGGGCCTTACACAACAAAAATTCGTACCCATGGACATAAACGAGCTACAGAAAAACTGCGACCTCGTCTTTACTGCTACTCCACACGGCGGGTCCGTAAACTTGGTGCCTAAACTCCTCGAGGTCGGGATCAAAGTGATTGACATGAGCGCGGACTTCCGCCTCAAAAATCCAGACGACTACGAAAAATGGTACGGATGGAAGCACACGCATCCCGAGCTTCTGAAAGAAGCAGCGTACGGCTTACCAGAACTTCACAGGGACGAGATCAAGAAAGCCAGAATAGTGGCTTGTCCTGGTTGCATGGCAACGGCAACGATGCTACCGCTCGTTCCCATAGTTAAGGCGGGTTTAGTCGAGAACAAGCGTATTGTCGCAGATTTGAAAGTTGGCTCTTCAGGAGGCGGCAGCAAACCAACCGTTGCCTCCCATCATCCTGAGCGATTCGGGGGTGTTCGTCCCTACAAAGTTGTCGGTCATCGCCACATAGCTGAAGTTGAACAAGAACTCAATGCCTTCACCAACGAAGCAATATCCATTTCATTCACTCCTCATGCTGTAAACATGGTCAGAGGCATACTATCGACGATCCACACGTTCCCAAAACAACCCTTGACGAACAAGGATGTCTGGAAGGCGCTGAGAGGACAGTACGAAGGCGAACCATTCATACGCTTCGTCAAATACCAAAAGGGCTCCTACCAACTCCCAGACCCCAAAGTAACCTTGGGCACAAACTACTGCGACATTGGATTCGAGATCGATGAACACGCAAACAGACTTCTGCTGTTCTCAGCAATAGACAACATGGTCAAAGGCGCCTCAGGACAAGGCGTTCAATGCATGAACCTCCTAATGGGCATAGAGGAAACCACCGGTCTCAAGAGCACAGGCTTCCACCCGATGTGACACACATGTTATTTGTCGTGAAAATGGGCGGCAGCATTCTGAAAGAGGGGGCTTCTTCAGCCCTTGTCTCAGACCTAAAAACTCTTCTCGAAGAAAACAAAGCAGTCCTCGTTCACGGGGGCGGCGTTGAAGTCACAGAGATCGCCACCAAACTTGGCAAGCAACAAAAATTCATTGTCTCCCCGGAAGGCTTCAGAAGCCGCTACACAGACAAGGAAACCATAGAAATCTACAGCATGGTCATGGCCGGAAAAATAAACAAACAGATAGTGCTGGCCCTTCAAAGCCAAGGAATTCCAACAGTTGGTCTATCCGGTCTCGACGGAATGCTTCTCAAAGCAGAACGAAAGAAGAAACTAATCGTGGTAGACGAGAAAGGTCGCAAGAAAGTGATCGACGGTGGCTACACAGGCAAAATCACCGACGTCAACGCTAACTTGCTCCGCTTTCTACTGGAGAAGAACTATGTTCCCGTGGTTACCCCGATAGCCATAAGCGACGAGTTTGAACCGCTCAACGTAGACGGCGACAGGACAGCCGCCATTGTAGCAGGCGCGCTAAGAGCTGACCGCCTTATTCTACTGACAGATGTTGAAGGTTTAATGCTCAAAGGGAAACTCATTTCGAAAATAAGCACAACAGAAGTCAAAGAGGTCCTTTCAGGCATAGGACAGGGCATGAGCACAAAAGTTCATGCAGCTTTGGAAGCTCTAAACCAAGGCGTGAAGGAAGTGCTGATCACTTCTGGTCTGGGCAAACAGCCGATTTCATCAGCGTTAAGACACGAGCGCGGAACAGTGGTCACAAATGAATGAAACAGAGATAATCAACTCCGAAAACAGATTAATGGCGAACGTTTTCGCCAAGAAACCAATCGTGCTAGCGCGAGGAAAAGGTGCAACAGTCTGGGACATAAATGGCAAAGAATACGTAGATTGCACCTCAAGCTACGGTGTAGCATTACTGGGGCATTCTCACCCCAAGATAGTGAAAGCAGTTTGTGAACAAGCTGGCAAACTCATCTCATGCCACGCTGGTTTTTACAACGAGAAACGTACAGAATTCCTACAAAAACTCACTAAAATCACCCCAAAAGGATTGGACAAGGCATTTCTCTCAAACAGCGGAGCCGAATCAGTCGAGTGCGCAATAAAACTCGCAAGAAGAGCCTCTTCAAAACCAGAAATAATCGCCGTAATGGGCGCATTTCACGGAAAAACAATGGGTGCCTTATCAGCAACTTGGGACAAAAAATACCGAGATCCCTTCCAGCCACTTGTTCCAGATATCAAGCATGTTCCACCTGACAACCTGGATAAGGCAAGAGAAGCGATGACGGAGCGAACAGCCGCCTTTCTAGTCGAGCCAATACGCGGCGAGGGCGGAATCCGGGTTCCTCCAGAAGGTTACCTTCAAGGACTCAGAGAACTCTGCAGCGAGAAAAACATCCTCCTGATATTTGACGAAGTTCAAACCGGTTTTGGCAGAACCGGCAAACTGTTCGCCTGCCAACATTGGGGTGTGACTCCCGACATAATGTGCCTTGCCAAGTCGCTGGCTGGTGGTTTACCATTAGGTGTCACAGTCGCAAGAGAAGAAATAATGTCAAAGTTCAAAGTCGGAGACCACTCAACCACCTACAGCGGAAACCCTCTTGTATGCGCAGCAGCTTCCGCAGCCATTGATGTGCTCTTGGAGGAAAATCTCGTCGATCGGGCGGCAACGCTTGGCGCCTATTTCAAGGCAAAACTAACAGACCTTCAGAACAAGCACAAAAACGTCAAGGAAGTCCGCGGTCTAGGTCTAATGTTGGGAACTGAAGTCAAATTCGATGTGTTAAACACGTTACTCAGATCAGCAGAAAAAGGAGTGCTGATTCTGGACGCCGGCAGAAACGTACTGCGTTTCCTGCCGCCACTAGTGATTGAGAAAGAACAGATCAACAAAACCCTATCCGTCCTAGATTCAGTCTTGGAGGAAGAGGAAAATGCAAGAGCAAGCGGTTCGCCTCCTAACTAACCTTCTCGGCATCTACAGCCCCTCTGGCAAGGAGGAAGACATAGGCAACTTCCTAGCCGATGAGATGACCAAGCTAGGACTGCAAGTCGGCAAAGATAACGTTGGAAATGTGATCGGAAACATCGGCGAAGGCACACCAGTAATTCTCCTATGCGGGCACATGGACACCGTCGCCGGACATGTTCCGCTCAGAGTTGAGGAAGGAAAGATTTTCGCCAGGGGCGCGGTAGACGCAAAAGGACCTCTAGCAGCTATGGTGATGGCTGCAGCCTCAGTGGGCAAAGACCCAGCGTTCAAAGGACGAGTTCTGATTGTTAGCGTCGTAGAGGAAGAAGCCACCAGCCGCGGAGTCAGGGAACTAATAAAAGAAGGAATCCAAGCCGACTACGCCATTTTCGGGGAACCCAGCGGCGTAGAAAACATAACAATAGGCTACAAAGGACAAATTCAGCTGAAAGTAACATGTAAAACACAAACAGGACACTCGTCAACCCCATGGCTCTACGAAAACGCGCTGGAGAAAGCTTACGAACTCTGGATCCAGATAAAGAACAGCTTTCCCTTGAATCCTCAAGAGGCGCCGTTCAACTCAATCAGCGCCTGTCTCACTAGGATATCTGGTGGTCAGGCTATCTCCGTCATACCGTTTGAAAGTGAAATGTACATTGACATCAGAATTCCCCCGCAGTTCACCTCTGGTCAGGTTCTCGAAGACACGCTAAAGACTATTGACAAATACAAGACGGCAAACCCTCAGGTTAAAGTCAGAGCCACAATGGTGGATTCAGTTGAACCGTTCGAAGTGGAAAAGAACTCACCCTTGGTTCACGCGTTGTCTTCTTCCGTGCGAAAAGTTCTCAACAAACCCGCTACACTATTGCGAAAAACAGGAACAGGCGACATGAATATCCTCGGCAAAGCAATGGTTCTTCCAATAGTCACCTACGGTCCAGGCGACTCGCACCTCGACCACACACCGGACGAGCACATCGTCATCAGCGAGTACCTTGATTCAATTGAAATCTTCAAAGAAACAATTCTTAAGCTAGCTGAGCTGCACAACAACAGAACGGAAGAAAGCGCAGATGGCAGCCAACAACTTGCCTAGTTCTTGCCTAGTTTGAACTCCTCGTGAATGGCTCGCACAACTTCCATGCTATCCGCTTCTTTGACCACAAATGAGATGTTGAGCTCTGATGACCCCTGAGCTATCATTCGAATGTTGATCCCTTTTCTCGCAACAGCAGTGAAGATCCGCGAAGCCACACCAAGTGTTCCCTTCATTTTCGCACCCATAGCTGCCACGACACAAACATCGTCCTCAGAGGTCACTTCGCTGACCAGGCCTTTTCCGAGAACTGCGATCTCAAGTGCGCTAAGCGCCCTACCAAGCAGGCTCCTGCGGACCACCAGAGAAATATTTGCCTCGGATACCGCTGCCGAAATCATCATCACATTAATGCCACTTCTACTCAGCACTTCTAGCACTCGAGCATAGCTGCCCGGCGCTCCAACCATTCCTGCTCCGCCAACGTTTATCATGGCAACGTCTTTGATCACAGCGACAGCTTTCACCGCCTCAGTATTCTTGGTTTTTTGATGGCTCGAAATAAGCGTCCCTTGATTCGTGGGGTTGAAGACATTTCTTATCCTGGCAGGAGTGTTCTCCCTTATTATTGGCTCCAGCGCTCTTGGATGCATGGCCTTAGCCCCGAAAATAGCCATTTCAGCTGCCTCTCGGTATGACAACTCAGGCAACATCTTTGCCTCCTGAATTACTTTGGGATCTGCAGTCATCAGCCCATCCACATCCGTCCAGATCCAAACCTCGTCAACTTTCAAGGCAGCACCGAGAATAGTCGCTGTGTAGTCAGACCCGCCTCGACCGAGGGTTGTAACCACCCCTTCTTGTGTTGCAGCGATGTAACCTGAAACAACCGGGACCACGCCTTTTTCAAGCAACGGTTCGATTCGTTCCTTCAGCTGATGCGTGGTAACATTCATCAGTGGGTCCGCTTGCCCAAAATTCGAGTCGGTCACTATTCCCGCATCCTTGCCGGTGAACCACTGTGAGGGCAGCTTCAAATCTCGAATGGCGCCGCAAACAATTGGGGCTGATAAACGTTCTCCGAATGAAAGGACGTAGTCTCTTGATTTGGGCGTGAGTTCACCAACATAACTTATGCCTGTCAGGACTTTCTCAAGTTCATCGATTATGCTTTCTACTGCTTGCTGGGTTTCTCGTTTTGTCTGTTTTGTCTTGATGGCTTTGGCGATCGCGCCTTTGTGTCTGTCGAGCATCGTTTGCTTAAATTCCTGAATGTAGTCTTGTTTTGCCTTCTGCGCTTGATTAGCCGCTTCGAAAAGCTCGTCAGTAACTCCATCTAAGGCTGAAACCACTACCACAACGCCGCAGTTCTTCTTGACCGTGTCTGAGACTATTTTTGCCACGTGCTTGATGTTTTCGCCCGTGGCTACACTAGTTCCTCCAAACTTCATCACAATTTTCTTCATTTTCTCCAGACTCCAAAATCTAAGTCTTCAGGTTGCCTTTCAGCTAGGCTATGCTTGATGTCTAGCAGGTCTCTCAAGATCGCGCTTGCTGTTTCAGGTCCCCCTGCCCCTCTGCCTACTATGGTTTCTTCGCCGGCGAACTCTGAAGTGTACGTCACAGCGTTTAGTACACCACTGACGCAGAGTGGGTCGCGTTTCGATATTTCTGTTGGCACAACTGAAGCATCCCCGTCTATGGAACCGACGAGTTTAATTGCGTTGCCTCTGCTTGAGGCTTCAGCAAGCGCTTTTAACGTAACGTCACGTATTCCCTTAACCCTTACGTCTTTCAGGGTTAGTTTCTTATTCATAATCCAGTTTGCCATTATTACGACCTTGCAGGCTGGGTCTATTCCGTCCACATCCATTGAAGGGTCTGTCTCAGCGTATCCAAGCTTCTTTGCGCTCTCCAGAGCCAGCTCAAAGCTGATCCGTTTTTCAGACATTTCGGTGAGAATGTAGTTTGTTGTTCCGTTCAGTATTCCCCGGATGGAAGTTATCCTGTCTCCTGCCAAACATTTCTTGGCTAGCTCTAAGACAGGGGTTCCGCCGCCAACAGTGCCGCTGAACCTCAAGTAAACGCGGTTGTAATCCGCCAGCTCCCGCAATGCTGGGAATGCCAACGCCAACGGACCCTTGTTGGTAGTGACCACGTTCTTGCCCGTTCTGAACGCGGTTTTGATGTGCGACAGTCCCGGTTCACCGTTCTTAACATTTGTAGGCGTCGTTTCCACAACGACTTCTGCTTCAATCTCCTCGACTGCAGCTACAGGTCGCATTTCGGAATGACCGAATTCACGATCAGCCGCTACCGTGCCCTTGAGTCCCTTAACTTTCGCAATTCCCTCAAGATCTAAGCCTCTCGGGTTTATTGCTGCTCCTCCCCTGTCAACGATGGCAACGACTTTTGGGTTGAGCTCGTGGTCTCTGGCAGTTTCGCTTTGTCGACGCAGCAAAATGCTTGTTAGGCTTTGCCCAACAACGCCGTAACCTACCATTATGATTCTCATCTGCGCCCTCCACGAACTGAAATCTCGATAGGTACTGCTAAGCCCAATGCACGTTCGATGGCTTCCACCTTAGCGTCAACTTCCAGTGGCTTCCCACTCGTCTTAACTGCGACATCAGGATCCTTGAGTCCGTGACCTGTCGTAACACAGACAATACGCTCGTTTCTGTCAACCTCGCCATTCTCAACCAATTTCTTCAACCCAGCGATTGACGAAGCGCTCGCGGGTTCCACGAAAAGCCCCTCCAAACGTGAGAGCATCTTTTGTGCACCCAGTATTTCTTCATCGGTCACGGTTTCAGCTGTCCCATGCGAGTCGAGGATGGCATTCATTGCTTTCTTCCAACTTACCGGTGCCCCTATCCTGATCGCGGTCGCGATGGTTTCAGGTTTTGCGACCGGGCTGATTTGCTTGGTTCGATTCTTGATAGCATGCGCAATAGGTGCAGAACCCTCTGCCTGAATACCCGTCATCTTAGGAAGTGTTTCTATGAATCCGAGTTTGCGGAATTCAGTGAAGCCTTTCCATATGGCGCTGATGTTACCAGCGTTGCCCACGGGCACGACTACTCGATCGGGAGACTCTTGATTCAGCTGCTCAGCTATTTCATATCCGAGTGATTTTTGCCCTTCTATCCTGAAGGGGTTTATGGAGTTCAACAGGTAAATGCTCCTGTGCTTCTCCGAAAGCTTGAGCACAATATCCAACGCCTCATCAAAGTTGCCTCGCACCTGGATGACTTTTGCCCCATAGATTATCGCTTGCGCCAGTTTCCCATACGCGATTTTTCCTGAAGGAATGAGCACAGCGCACTGCATTCCTGCTTTCGCAGCATATGCCGCCAGAGAGGCGGAAGTGTTTCCTGTCGACGCGCAGATGACTGAATTCACGCCGAGTTCCACCGCCTTTGTGACGCCAACGGTCATGCCTCTATCCTTGAAGGAACCGGTTGGGTTCTCACCCTCGTTCTTCACGTAGAGTTGATTGAGCCCCAATTGTTTTCCTAAGCGCTCGCAAAAGTGGAGCCCCGTTCCGCCTTCGTTCAATGTAACGGTTTTCGAGAAATCGTTAATGGGCATGAAGTCTCTGTAGCGCCAGACAGAAAGCGGGGTTTTTCGCCATTCACTTCTTTTTAATCTACTTGCTAGCGCGTCGTAATCCTCTTTGACTTCAAGTAGGTCACCACATTTCTTGCAGAAATAAATGATCTCATCTGTCGGGTATTTGGTTCTGCAGTTGATGCATTCTTGGTGCGTCATTGTTTCTTCTCCAGCACGTAAACGCCTCTGCCTGGTTTTGTGACGAATGCCGTTGCTCCCAGACCAGACGACTCAAATCCTGCTTTCATGGCATTAGCCACCTTAGTGGAGTTGGCTTTCCTCTTGTTAACTATAGCGATCATGGCTGGTCCAGCCCCACTTATGGCTACACCGCACGCACCAGCTTTCAACGCGTTTTCCTTAACAGCCAGGTATCCCGGGATTGAAGCTGCTCTCTCAGGCTCAACCACTGCATCAGACATTGACGCGCCGATTAAAGCAATGTCTCCTTGGGTGAACCCGCTTGCCAGGGCAGCTGCACTGCCAACGTTGCGAACCAGCTTGTCGATTGAAATATGTTTCGGAACAACTGCACGAGCCTTCTTGGTCTTGTGGGCAGGTGTCGTCATATTTGGGTAACTCACGCACACTTCCATGTCCGTTGGAGGCTTCAAATTGATTATTTCCAGAGGCTTGTATGAACGCACAATGACGAAGCCTCCGTAGAGTGCTGCTGAAACGTTATCCGCGTGCTCGTAGCCCGCTGATGTGATTTCACCCTTGGCTGCCAACCGCGCCAACTCCTTCTTATCTATTTGCAGATTGAACAGTTTGTTTAAGCCAAAGGCTGCGGCTGCAGCTGAGGCGGCGCTGCTTCCCAAGCCCATGCCTGGAACGATACCCTTGTCGATTTTGATGGCTACACCGTGTTTCAAGTGGAATTCCGATAAGATGTGTTTTGCCACGACGCCTGCAGTGTTATTTTCAGGCGAGGTGGGAATCGTGCTCGCGGACAGCCCAGCAACCTCTATCACGACATCTTCAGGAATCACGCCTAGAGTAACCTTGTCGTGCGGCGTCTTCAAGGCCAAGCCAAAAACGTCAAAGCCTGGACCTAGATTGGCGGTCGTTGCAGGCGAGATAACGGCTACTTGGCTGAGCGACATGTGTTATCCCTAAATCAGACGACACTATCCAATTGTAATTATTATTAATATTGTGGTGACTAAAGAGCGCTCAAGGCGTTTTGGCCTTACTATGTAAGGCTACTTATGCTCTGAAGAGAGCCAATCCCTCACAAGAAAGAAGGACGAGTTCGTTGCGAGTTTGTTTGCCAGATGCTTGGTTCAGCGGATTCTCCTGTTCGCCACCAAAAGTGGCATAAAGCCCTTGCCTTC